>Ga0207850_100071_pt1 | contig 109622 bp, 116 predicted proteins | sample 23E2SouthBayCA_FD_187746 | JGI IMG/M metagenome (GOLD analysis project Ga0207850, IMG submission 187746) | Aerobic enrichment media microbial communities from Eden Landing Ponds, California, USA - A23 E3 (3) (SPAdes) | ecosystem: Environmental > Aquatic > Marine > Unclassified | place...
TTTCTTCAACGACACAGGCGGTTACGGTTTCATCGAGACTGAGGATGCGGACGAGGACGTTTTCTTCCACATGGAGGACGTCGGCGGCCCGGACCTCGAGGAAGGACAGGAAGTCGAATTCGACATCGAGCAGGCCCCCAAGGGCCCGCGGGCGACGAATCTCACCCGCCTGTAAGGCTCGACTCCAGACACCCATTCTTTCGCGCTACGACCCCGAGCCGCGGCACTCGTCGGATCACCGTCGCGCTTAGGGGCTTGCGTCCACGACCGTCGAACGATGGACGGCCTCGTCCCGGCGGCCGGCGAGGGAACGCGGCTCCGGCCACTGACGGCCGATCGACCGAAGGGGCTCGTCCCCGTCGGGGACCGCCCGCTACTCGCGCACGTCTTCCAAACGCTCGTCGACCTCGGTGTCACCCACCTCGTGGTGGTCGTCGGGTACCGCAGCGACGAGATTCGCGCGCACTTCGGCGAGAGCTACGGCGAGACGCCCATCACCTACGTCGACCAGCCGGAGCGCCGCGGCCTCGCCCATGCCGTCGCGCTCGCCGGCCCGCACGTCTCGGGTGCGTTCCTCCTGCTGAACGGCGACAACGTCTGTGACGCGAACCTCGACGCCGTGGTTGCCCGTCACCGCGAGACCGACGCCGTCGCGACGCTGCCCGTCGAGCGCGTCTCCCGCGAGCGGGCCGCGCAGGCCGGCGTCCTGGCGATCGAGGACGATGCGGTCGTCGGCGTCGCGGAAAAGCCCGCTGACCCACCGTCGCGGCTGATTCCGCGCGGGTTCTACGCGCTGGAGGAGCGCGTGCTCGACGCCTGTCGGGACGTCGAGCCGGGCCACACGGGCGAGCAGGAACTCTCGGCGGCACTCGACGCCCTCCTCGCGGCCGGCGAGTCAGTCGAGACGGTGCCCCTGGAGGGATGGTGTGTCAACGTCAACACGCCCGCGGACGTCGAGCGGGCCGCGACACGGCTCGCGGGTGGGGACTGACGACTCAGGCGGCCTGGAGGAGGGCCTTGGGCGGGCCGCCGGGCAGGTCGTCGCGGTCGTGGGGCGCCTCGAAGTCGAGGTCCGGGCCGCGGGCCACGATGCCGGAGGGGTTCACGTCGGGATGCGTGGTGTAGTAGTGCTCTTTGATGTGGTCCATGTGGACCGTCTCCGCCACGCCTGGCGTCTGGTAGAGATCCCGGAGGTACGGCCAGAGGTGCTCGTAGTCGCGGATCTGGCGGACGTTGCACATGAAGTGGGTGTGGTAGACCTGGTCGAAGCGGACCAGCGTCGTGAACATGCAGATGTCCGCCTCCGTCAGGCGGTCGCCCGCGAGGTACCGCTGGTCTGCCAGCACCTCGTCCCAGTGGTCCAGCGCCGAAAACAGCTCGTCGACGGCGTCGTCGTAGGGCGCCTGGTTCGTCGCGAAGCCGGCGCGGTAGACGCCGTTGTTGATCGGCTCGTAGATCGCCTCGATGATCTCGTCGACCTCGTCGCGGTACCCCTCGGGATAGAGGTCCACGTCGCGCGTCGCCAGGTCGTCCATCTCGGTGTCGAACATCCGGAGGATCTCCGCGGACTCGTTGTTGACGATGGTCTCCTCCTGGCGGTCCCAGAGGACGGGGACCGAGACGCGGGTCGTCGCGTCGGGATCCGCCGCCTGGTAGATCTCGCGGAGGTAGTCGCTCCCGTTGACGGTGTCGGGCGTGCACCCGTCCTTCTCGGGCGTGAACTGCCAGCCACCCTCGTCGCGGTAGGGATCGACGACGTCGACGGAGACGGCGTCCTCGAGTCCCTTCAGGGACCGAACGAGCAGCGTCCGGTGGGCCCACGGGCAGGCGTAGGACACGTAGAGGTGGTACCGTCCCGCCTCGGGCCGAAACCGGGCGTCGGGGTCCTCCTCGATCCGGTCGTGGAACGTCGTCTCGGAGCGCTCGAACTCGCCCTCGTCGTTGGTCGCCTCGTAGGCGTCGGTTCGCCACTCGCCGTCGACGAGCATGTTCATGGAGTGGCGTAGCACCTGGAGACACTAAAGCAGGGCAGTGAAGCCGGCGTCACCTCGCGGCGTGCCCGTCGCCGTCGTCCCGTCGCCCGGGGAACGGCAGGTACCGCGTCGACGCCGGGGACGGCCCGAGCCGAGATACCGTGTGTCACGGCGTGACGAGCGGAGTCCACCGCTGCGGTTCGAAGCCTTTATTCGCGCGCTGACGCTCCCTTTCCCCAAGACCAACCATGTCGGACAAACCAGCCTCGATGTACCGGGACATCGACAAGCCCGCGTACACCCGACGGGAGTACATCACGGGCATTCCCGGCTCGAAGATCGCACAGCACAAGATGGGCGACCGCCAGACCGACGAGGCCGACTACCCGGTCCAGATCTCGCTGGTCGTCGAGGAGACCGTCCAGCTCCGCCACGGCTCCCTGGAAGCGGCGCGCCTGTCGGCCAACCGCCACCTGATCAAGGAACTCGGCGAGGGCAACTACAAGATGATCCTCCGGAAGTTCCCCCACCAGGTCCTCCGCGAGAACAAGCAGGCCACCGGCGCGGGCGCGGACCGCGTCTCCGACGGGATGCGCCAGGCCTTCGGAAAGATCGTCGGCACCGCCGCCCGGATCCAGGAGGGCGAGCGCCTGTTCACGGCGTGGTGTGACGTCGACCAGGCCGACGCGATCAAGGAGGCCTACCGTCGCGCCTACAACAAGATCACGCCGCCCTGCCGCATCCGCGTCGAGCGCGGCGAGGAACTGCTGATCGCGTAACGTCGCCGCCCTCTTTTCAGACCGTCCGGTCGCCAGTTCGTCGCGTTCCGGTCGTTGCATCTCACTGAGACCTTTCACCGGGCAGCGCCACGTGTCTCCCATGGTCATACGAGACGCCGTCGGCGAAGAGGACCGGTCCGTGGAGCCCTTCGACGGGCACCTCGCACTCCTCGGCGGTGCCGGTGCCGGGTTCGTCGCAGCCGTCGCGATGGGCCTGACGTTCGTGCTCTTCGAGCCAGCGTTACTCCGGGACTACGTCCCCGGGCTGTACGGCTTCGCGGGGAACCTGGTCGTCGGCTGGCTGGCCCACCTCGGCCACGGCATCCTCTTCGGCCTCGTCTTCGCGGTCGTGATGGACGACCCCAGTCTCGTCAGTGTGAGCGGCCGGATCTGGACAGCTGTCCTCGCCGGCGTCGTCTTCGGGATCGTCCTAGCCGTCGTCGGCACGGGCATCGTCTTGCCGATGTGGTCCCGCGCCGCGGGCCTCTCGCCCGCGCCGGCGATCCCCTTTGTCACGGTCGCGCTGCTCGTCGGCCACGTCGTCTTCGGGGCCGTTCTCGGTGCGCTCTTTCACGTCGTGGACCGGCTCTGAGGACTCTCGAGCACTCACCGAGACCGCACCACGACCGACACGGCTTTTGGGCGTCGGACCCCGTTCTGGCCTATGCTCCGCCTCGCGGTGACGACGGCCGCCGAGACCGCGGCGCGCATGGAAGCGCCGCTGGCGGACCGCGGAATCGAGGTCGTCGAGGTCGAACCGTCCGAGCGACTCTTCCGGCCCGACGAAGCGCTCCCGGCGGTCGACGTCGGATTCGTCTTTCCGCCGCGACTCATGGAGGGCGGGGTCCTCGACGCCAGACTCGACGTCCCCTGGGTCAACGACCGCCAGGCGATCCTTCGCTCGCGAAACAAGGGAGAAGTGCTGACGCGGCTCCGCGCGGCGGGCCTTCCAGTCCCCGAGACGGTCGTCGTCTCGAACCCCGTCGACCGTGCGGACCTCGTCGCCGCCTGGGAGGCCCTCGACCCACCGGTCGTCGTCAAACCCAACTCGACGACGCGCGGGACGGGCGTCGCGCGTGCCGAGGACCTGGACTCCTTCCTCGGCGTCTGTGACTACCTCGACCTCATCCACGACTACCCCGCGACCGGCGACCGATCCTTCCTCGTTCAGGAGTTCGTCCCCGACGCGCGGGACTACCGTGCCATGGCGATCGACGGCACGTACGTCGGCGCCGTCGAGCGCCGCCTTCCCGACACCGCCGGGGCGGACCGCTGGACCCACAACGTCCACCGCGGTGCGGAAGCCGCGGGCGTCGAACTCGACGACGACCTGCGCGACCTGGTCGAGCACGTCGCGGAGACGCTCGGAATTCCGTGGCTCGGCGTCGACTTGCTCGTCGGCCCTGACGGCCCCGTCGTCACGGAGACGAACGCGCGACCGACCATCGACGAGGCGACGAAGTACGAACCGGGGTTCTGGAACGACCTGGCGGGATTGATTCGGCGGACTGCGCAGCGCGACTGACCTCACTCCACGGCCGCCAGCCACAGGAAGAGCAGACCGAACAGCCCGAACAGGCCGCTCCCCCAGAGCGCGACGGCCGGCGGGACCGGCCCGACGAGGTGGAGCGCGACGCCGAGAGCGAGCGACCCAAGACCGAGGACGAGCAGGGCCAGGCGGACGGTCCGACTCGACCGCGTGTCCGGGTCCGCCGCCGTCGGGTCGATGCCCTCCTCGATGCTCGCCACCACGCGGTCTCCCATCGCTCCCGGGACGACCAGGAGTCGCGGGGCCATCGCCGTGCCGGCCGATCGGGGATAGCGGAGCCAGAGGACGGCAATCCGGGGAAGATCCATCCTGGCTACCCCCGCGAGCGAGTCGAGGTCCACCGGCCGACCGTCAGTGACGACGCGCCCGGCGTCCGGGTCGACCGCCCCCTCGCTCCGGCCCAGGGCCGCGAGGACCCCACTCGCGATGGCCACCGCGAACAACGCAACGGCTGCCGCCGGGACCACGAGGACGAGGCTGACGACGAGCACCGCACCGACCGCGAGCCAGCGCGGCCGGACCCACGGCCCCGGCGTCAGGAAGTCGGGCCGCTGGGCCGGGTCGGCGAGCATCGGCCAGACGTAGAGCACGGACAGCGGCCCCCCGACCAGGAGCAGGAGGCCGACGAGGAGGGCCGGACCCGGGTCGCCGGCCAGGAGTGCGGCCACCGCGAGAAGCCCGGCGGTACCGACGGCGAGTGCGCCGAACCCCAGCCAGATAGCCATGCTCGCGTACCAGAGGCAGCGCAGGGGCAGGCTCGAGGCCGGGGTGACCGACCAGGTGACGCGACCCACGACTCACTCCGTCGGGCGGCGCCACCAAAAGACTGCGCGACGGCCGACCGTTCAGATGTCGATGCTCGTCCGGTCGGTCGAGGGGTCGAAGGTGACCTCGAGGATGCCGTTGTTGTAGGAGGCGTCCGCGGAGTGCTCGTCGACGCGGCGGGGCAGGCGGATGCGCTCGCGGTACTCGCGGTCGCCCCCGGCGGCGTCGACGGTGAGCGTGCGCCCGTCGCACTGCAGGTCGATGGCCTCCTTCTCGACGCCGGGCAGGTCGGCGACGACCCGGACCTCGTCGTCGCTCTCGTGGACGTCGTAGTGAACGGCGCCGGCGTCTGCCGCGGGCCGACCACCACCGCCCGTCTGGAGGTGGAACTCGCCCTGGTCGCCCATCATCTCGTTCATCATGCGTTCGATCTCCTGGAAGAACTCGTCGAACGGATCGTCTCTGTCGTCGCGCCTCATGGCCGGCCCTACGGACAAGCCCGCCAAAAGCCTTCGGCCACGGCAAGCACACCGGGCAACATCGCGGACTACTTGTATCTGGTTGACGGTAACTGTGCCAATGACATACCGGACCGTCGAGGACCTCGCCGACGGCCAGCGCCTCCTCCTCCGGGTCGACCTCAACTCCCCGATCGAGGACGGGAAGGTGGCCGACAATCGGCGGTTCTCGCGCCACGCGGAGACGGTCGCGCGCCTGGTCAGCGAGGGGCACGCCGTCGCCGTCCTCGCCCACCAGGGCCGTCCCGGCCGCGACACCTTCACGTCGCTCGAACAGCACGCCGAGATCCTCGCCGACCACGCCGCCGTGCCGATCGACTTCGTTCCCGACACCTGCGGCGACGAGGCACTCGCCGCCGTGGACGACCTGGACTCGAGCGAGGCGCTCCTGCTGGAGAACGTCCGGATGACGCCGGACGAACTCCCCGAGAAAGCGCCCGAAGAACACGCCCGGAGCGACCTCGTGCAGACGCTCGCGCCCGAGTTCGACGCCTACGTCGGCGACGCCTACTCCGTCGCCCACCGCCGCCACGCCTCCATCGTCGGCTTCCCGCTCGCGATGGACGCCTACGCCGGCCCGGTGATGGTCACCGAGTACGAGGCCAACTCCTCCATCGCCAACCGCGACTTCGACGGCGAGGTGACGATGGTCGCGGGCGGCAAGAAGGCCACCGACGTCATCGGTGTGATGACCGCCCTCCAGGACAAGGTGGACAACTTCCTCCTCGGCGGCATCGCCGGCGAACTGTTCCTCCGCGCCGTCGGCTACGAGGTCGGCATGGACATCGGCGACATGGACCTCTACGAGGACCAGTGGGAGGCCAACCGCGACCGCATCCGCCAGCTCATCCAGGCTCACCCGAGCGAACTCGTCTACCCGACGGACCTCGCCTACGAGGACGAGAACGGCGAGCGCGCGGAGGTGACCGTCGCCGACGTCAAGGACAAGAACCACGACTACCTCGACGTCGGCAGCGACACCGCCTCGCAGTACGCGGACATCGCCGCCAACTCCGAGGCCGTCTTCGTCAAAGGTGCCCTCGGCGTCTTCGAGGACGAGCGCTTCGCGAACGGCACCGTCACGGTGCTCGAGGCAATCGGAAACTGCGACTGTTTCTCCGTGGTCGGCGGCGGCGACACCTCGCGGGCAATCGAGATGTACGGCATGCGCGAGGCGGACTACACTCACGTCTCCATCGCCGGCGGCGCCTACATCCGCGCCCTGACCGGCGAGTCCCTCCCGGGCATCGAGGTACTGGAGCAGGCCGCCGAGGCCGAACACTGAGGTCAACCGCGGATGTCTGGCCTGCTGTCACGCTCTCATGCCTATCTCGAGGCGCTCAGAGGCTTCTCTCCACGCAGTCCGTCAACATCCGATTATCCTTCGGACGTCACGCAGTCACGCCGAATCCCTCGTCCAGCCCCATCGCTTCGTCTGTCGTCGCCATGCTCTCCGCGGCGTCGGCCTCGCCGAGGATGGCCCGAATCGCGTCGACGTTCTCGGGGACCACGTCTGACTCCTGGTGGATGGCTTGGAACAGGTACAGATCGTTCCCCTCGACGGTGATCGACTCGCCCCAGATGCAGTTCTCCCAGATGTCCGCGCGCGGCCGGCCCGCGTCCTGGGCGTACTCCTTGATGGCGCCGGCGCCGTCCAGGTCCATCCACTCTGGGATGACGAAGGTCCGGCGCTCGGATTCGAGGAGGTCCCGGACGGCCTCGGCAGTCGGCTCGTCCTCCAGCGTGACGTTGATGCTGTGCATGTGCATGAGCGTCGCCGGCACCTTCAGGCCGAGCGTGTCGATGGCGAGGTCGGGGAAGATGGTGTTGACGTCGGGGCCGTGGTGAGAGGGCAGTGTCACCGGGTTCGGGAGGATGTCGTTGATCGGGCCGCGGCCGCTCTGGGCGGGGTCGCCGCCACGCCGGACGAGCGTGGCGCGGACCTTCTCGACGCCGTAGGTCTCGCGCAGGGGTGCGACCAGTCGTGAGAGCCCGGTCGTGTTGCAGGAGACGACGCGGACGAGGTCCTTGCCGGTCGCCTCCGCGAAGTTCGAGCGGGCGTTGAAGCTCGCGTCGACGACGTCGGCGTCTTCGCCACCCTGGAGGAGCGCGGGCGTGTCGTACTCCTCGTAGAGGCTGGCGTTGTCGGCGCCGACGCCCGAGGGGCAGGCGTCGACGACGACGTCGCTCGCGTCGATCAGGTCCTCGACGTCGCCGGCCAGGCCGATGCCGGCCTCGCCGAACAGGGGCTTTCGCTCCTCGATCGCGGCGTAGAGGTCGTAGCCCTTCTCGACGGCCCCCCGGGCCTCGAAGTTGGGGCGGGTCTTCGCGACGCCGACGACCGCCATGTCTGGCTGGGCCCCGACGGCGTCGGCGACGCGCTTGCCGATCGTTCCGTACCCGTTGACGCCAACGCGGATCATGTACGTCGGGCTTCGGCAGTCGGTTGTATATGGATTTCCATTGGGGGTGTTTCCGGACCAGCCGCGCGGCCAGGGGACCGGGCACCACCCGGCCGTGGCCGGCTGGGATCAGCTCCTGTCAAATTGTTACCAATTTTAACTGCGATGCCTTCCCACCACAGTGTCGACGTGACTGGGTTCGACACCGTGCGGCTTCGGCGTGGTGTGTCTCTGGCTGTCCTCGGTATCGGCGTGACGGCGAGTGGCCTCGCGATCGGCTGGGACTTCGCGACCGGTGCCCGGTTCACGATCCTCGGGCCCCTGTTGCTCCTGGCCGGGGTCGGCTACGCCGGTGCGGGGCCGTCCCGGTTCTCGTGGCGCGCATCGTCGGCCCCGACGCCACGTGGGGGGATCCGTCCCTGTCCTGGCAACTGGGAATCAGTGCCCTGATCGCGGTCGGACTGTTCGTCCTCTACCTGGTCGTCTGGTCGCTCCTTCCGTGACCGACCGCCGAGACTGCACGGCAGGCCGGATTGTGTCCGCCCGCGGGTGAGCAACTGGTCGCACTGTCCGCCGCGAGCCAAAGCCTCATTCCGCCCCCGCCCCACGCCGGCGTATGAGCAACGCCTCGCTGTGCGCCCCGGCCGAGACCGCCGTGAAGCAGTGCATGGGCCTCCAGGCCGACGAGTCGTGTGTCGTCGTCACCGACGACCAGCGCAAGGCCATCGGCGAGGCCCTCTACGCCGTCGCGACGCAGATCACCGGCGACACCGCGTTCGTTCGCTACCCCCCGGGCGATCAGCACGGCGGAGAGCCACCCGAGCCGGTGGCCGCCGCGATGGCCGGCGCCGACGTCGTGCTCGCCCCGACGACCAAGAGCATCAGCCACACCCACGCCCGCTCCGCGGCTCAGGAGGCCGGCGCCCGCATCGCTACGCTCCCCGGCATCACCGACGGCGTCTTCCTGATGGGCCTCGACGCCGACTACGAGCAGATCCGCGGCGCCTGCGAGGAGACCCTCGCTCAGGTGGACGGGGCCGGGGAGATTCGCGTCACCTCCCCCCAGGGGACTGCCATCACGCTCCGGCCCGGCGCGCGCGAGTGGCGCATGGACACCGGCATCGTCCACGAGCCAGGGGACTTCTCGAACCTGCCTGCTGGCGAGGTGTTCGTCAGCCCGGAAACCGCCGACGGAACCATCGTCGTCGACGGGACGATGATGCCCCACGGGGCGCTGGACGGCCGGGAAATCACCATCCAGGTCGAGGACGGGATGGTCACCAGCGTCGACGATCCCGCCCTGCGCGAGGAACTCGAGGACGCCGCGGCCGAGGCGGGCGACGCCGCCTACAACCTGGCCGAACTCGGCATCGGGACGAACGTCGCCGTCACGGACCTCGTCGGCTCGGTCCTGCTCGACGAGAAGGCCGGCGGCACCGTCCACTTCGCTATCGGCGACGACCACGGGATCGGCGGCGACACCAGCGCACCGATCCACCTGGACGGCATCCTGACGGAGCCGACCGTCTACGCCGACGGAACCGAGGTCGAACTGCCACGGCCATAGTCCGGCTCCGACGCGGCGGGGCCAGCCGACTGCCTCACCCCTGGTGTTCGATCCCCTCGAACATCGAAAAGACGTCGTCTCGCTCGCGCCGCCGCGCGAGCGAGGGATAGCCACCGATCGCGACGACCAGGTCCGAGCCGACCGCCACCGCCTCCGAGATGTGGAGCGTGAGGTCCACGCCGACGCCGGGCCCGACGAGCTGGGCGCGGGTCTCGAACTCGCCGACGGCCGCCGGGCTCCCGGCGACCGTGGCGGTCTCCTCGCCGACTTGCTCCACGTCGCCGAGGCCCTCGTAGCGACTCTGGACCATCGCGGCGAGGTCTGCGGCGCTCATATCGGCGACGGGATTGAACGTCCGACCGAGGACGTCGACCTGGGGCGTCGTGAGCGCCGTGACGATGGCGGCCTGGACGCGACCGGCGATCGGGAGGTCCAGCGGGCCGAAATCGACCCCCTTGCCGTACTCGACGAGCTGGTTGGTCACCACGACCTGCTGGGTCTGGCCGGCGGCCTCGACGGTCCGCTCGATCTCCAGTTCCGACCGGTTGGTCTCCTCGTAGCCGGCCGCGTCGCGGACGCCCGCGGGCACCGTCGACGGTGCGGCCGAGAAGGCCATCGGGTCGCTCCCGAGGAAGGGCACCGCGTCCAGGCAGCCGACCGTGCCTGCGGCTGCGGCGGCCGTCATCGCACGGAGGGTCTGCCGTCTCGATAACACATCCGATCAGCGGTCGCCTGACTGTATATGTTTCGTGGTTCGGGGAGGAGTGTGCCAGGAGCGCCAGCACGACCGCGGGGTAGGGAGCGACTCGCCCGCGGCCCGCGTTCCTTTTACGGCCGCGCGAGTAATCCCATCCAATGACAGAAACGGCAGCGCGGGTCGCGCTCCCGTGTCCGGCCTGTTCCCCGGACCTGGAGACGGTCCACGAGGTCCTCTCGCCCGGCGGCCAGGCGACCGTCCGCTGTGGCGACTGCGGCCACGTCCACAAGTCCGAACTGCACGACAGCGAGACCGTCGAGCGGCGCGTCGTCGTCTCGCAGGGCGACGAATCCGTCCCGGCGACGGTCGAGGTCCCGGCCGACGAGCGGCTGGCGAAAGGCGAGGAGTTCCTCCTGGAGACGGACGAGGCCGTCCACACCGTCCGCATCACGAGCCTCGAACTCGAGTCGAAACGCACGGAGGCGGCGACCGCCGCGGACGTCGAGACCATCTGGGGTCGGGCGGTCGGCAACGTCGCGGTGAACGTCACCGCCCACCCGAAGGGCGGCGCCCACGACGAGACGCGCGGGCTGACGCTGCACGTCCCCGGCGACTACGAGTTCGTCGTCGGCGAGACCGACGAACTGAGCAACGAGGAGTTCTCCGTCGAGGGCATCTACCTGCGCGACGACGCGACGGGCTACGACCACGAGAAGCTGGACTTCGAGGGCGACGCCGCCCAGGCGAAGGACGTCAAGCGGCTGTACGTCCGCGACGAGTCGACCAGCGCCTGGTCGGCCTGGTGATGGCCGACTTCGAGACCGCCCGGCGCGACCTGGTCGACCGCCTGACGCGCGCCGAGTCGCTCGACGAGCGGACCAGGGCGGCGCTACTGGCCGTTCCGCGCCACGAGTTCGTCCCGGAGGGCCGCCGCGAGGCGGCCTACCGCGACACCCCACTTCCCATCGGCGAGGGCCAGACCATCAGCGCACCCCACATGGTCGCGGTCATGACGGACCTGCTGGACCTCGAGCCCGGACACGACGTGCTGGAAATCGGCACCGGGTGTGGCTACCACGCGGCCGTTACCGCCGAGACCGTCGGTCCCGAGCACGTCTCTACCGTCGAGTACCACGACCGACTCGCTCGGGAGGCGTCGGAGACTCTGGCGGCCCTGGGGTACGAGGCCGTCCACGTGCGCGCGGGCGACGGCCGCGAGGGCTGGCCCGAGCGCGCGCCATTCGACCGCGCCTACCTGACCTGCGCGGCGCCGGAGTTTCCGTCCGCGGTCGTCGAACAGGTCCGACCGGGCGGGATCGTCCTCGCGCCCATCGGCGAGGACTCCCAGCGACTGGTCCGCGGGACCGTCCAATCGGACGGGTCGCTCGTCACGGAATCGCACGGGGGCGTCCGGTTCGTGCCGCTCCAGTGAGGGGTTCGGGCGTACGATTCTTAACCACCCGGACCGGAACGGTGGTATGGACCCCGCGGTGCTCCGGGACGACATGGTCGACAGCCTGGAACACGAGAGCAAGGGCTGGGTCGACAGCGAGTCCCTGTCGGTCGCGATGCGGGCCGTCCCGCGCGAGGCCTTCCTCCCCGAGGACCGCGAGGCCTACGCCGACCGCGACGTCGAGCACCTCGGGACGCGCGTCCTCGCGCCGAGCACCGTGGCGCGGCTCGTCGAGGCGCTGGCACCGGAGCCGGACGACTCCGTCCTCGTCGTCGGGGCGGGCGTCGGGTACACGGCCGCCCTCCTCGCGGAACTCGTCGGCGAGCGGGACGTGCAGGCCGTCGACATCACCCGTCGCCTCGTCTACGAGGCCCGGGCCAACCTGGCCGACGCCGGCTACGAGGCCGTCCTCGTGGACTGCCGGGACGGGGCCGACGGTCTGCCGGAGTACGCGCCCTACGACCGGATCCTCGTCGAGGCCGCGGCCGTTCGCCCGCCCGACGCGCTCGTCGACCAGCTCGCCGCGGACGGTCGGCTGGTCATGCCGCTGGGCGCGGGCACCCAGCACCTCGCCGTCGTCGACGCCGACGGCGACGTCGAGCGCCACGGTGCCTGTGCGTTCGAGCCGATGCTCGTCGAGGGCGAGCAACACGACACGGTCGAGCGCAACCGGACGCGCCGCGAGGACCGCGAGTTCGCCGCCCGCGACGCGCGCCGACGCAAGGGCTGGGAACTCGAGTGGATCGACTGGGACCGCCAGCGAGGCCGCTGACTCAGTTTTCCACCACCAGAAGCGCGGTGTTGGACCGCCTGTCGGCGTAGCTCCCGTCGGGCGGTTTCACGTCGAACACGACCGTCCCCTCTGCCTGGTTCGCGCCGAGCGAGGGAGCCACCTGTAGCGTCGCCACCCCGCTGTCGTCGGTCGTGGCGGTCTGCACGCCGGGGAGTCGCGCCGTGCCGCTCTTCGCGATGACCGTCGCGTTGGCGACGGTCCCCCCTTCGGGGTCGACGACGGTCACCTCGACGGACGTGTTCCCGGGGGCGATGATCTCAGGTTCCGGCTGGACGTCGAGTTCGGTGACCCCAAGCGACCCCAGGCCGGAGATGGTATTCATCATCACGCTCAGGCTGGCGATCCCGACGACGAGCGCGATCACGAGTCGGATCGGCAACCCCTCGATGGCGCGTTCGTCGCGCCGGAGTGCGTCGAACATGGCCTCCCCTGGCCCCGCTATCGCTCATAAACCCTCGGCCGGAGGTTTATGAGTGAGTCCGCGCCAGGCCGGCCCGTGCGCGTCCTCGGTCGCGACGGCGGTGTCGACTCCCCGACCGCGAGCGACGACCACGTCGCCCACCTGGGCCGATACCGGGCCCGCGACGGGAGCGCTGGGGCGCCCGTCGCCCTCGACGTCGACGGGCCCCACGCCGTCCTGATCGTCGGCAAACGCGGGTACGGCAAGTCCCACACGATGGGTGTCCTCGCCGAGGATCTCGCGCGCACGGCCGGCGTCAGTCCGACGATCACCGACCCGATGGGCGTCTTCAGCTCGCTCGCGGACGGGGACCACGCCATCCCCGCGACCGACGTCGCACCGACCGTCTCGGCCGCCACGCTCGGCCCGAGAGCCTGGTGTGACCTCCTCTCGCTGGATCCTGCCGGTCCCGCCGGATCGCTGGTCTGGCGCGCGGCCGCCGAGTCCGAGACGCTGGCCGAGCTGCAGACGCGCGTGGCCGACGCGGACGCGGCCCCCGCAGCCCGCCGCGCGGCCGTCAACCACCTCCGCCTCGCCGCGACGTGGGACGTCGTCGACGCCGGCGAGCCGGCGGCCATCGACACGGCCGGCTGTACGACGATCGACCTCAGCGGCCTCGACGGGCCGGCGATGAACGCCGTCGCGGCGGGCGTCGCGTCGCGGTGCTACGACGGCCGCGTCGCAGGGGCCTTCGACCGACTCCCGTGGGTCCTGGTCGACGAAGCCCACGCCTTCTTCGACGGCGTCGCCGGGCCGGCGCTCCGGCGACTCCTCACGCGCGGTCGCCACCCCGGCGTCTCCCTCGTCGCGGCCACCCAGCGACCGAGTGCGCTCCCGCCGGTGGCCATCTCCCAGGCAGACGTCGTCGTGGTCCATCGCCTCACGAGCCGGGCGGACCGCGAGGCCCTCGCCGACGCGCGCCCGTCGTACCTCTCCACGTCCGTCGCGGACCGCATGCCGACCGGGGTGGGCGAGGCGCTCGTGATCGACGACGCGACCGAGACCGTCCACACGATCCAGGTCCGCGAGCGGGAGGCGCCACACGACGGGGCGAGCCCGCGCGCGTCCGCGGTCAACGGGGGATCCGCGTGACCGCTACACCGAAACCGTGGAGTACCGGCCCGCGAGAGGAAGGAACTGCATGGCCTCGATTCTGGACGGGCGCTGGCGGGACCTGGCGCTCGTCGGCGCGGGCGGCTTCCTCGGTGCGGTCCTCCGGTGGGCGATCGACGGCTGGCTCGGGTCGGGACTGCCTTTCGGGACGCTCGGCGCGAACGTACTCGCCGCCTTCCTCCTCGGAGCCCTCCTCTCGGCGGCCCACCTGCCTCGCTGGCCCGGTCCCGACGCGCGTCTGCTCGTCGGGACGGGCTTCTGTGGCTCGCTGTCGACCTACAGCACGTTCGCCCTCGAGACGACGACGCTCCCGCCCGCCATCGCCGGTGGCTACGTCGTCGCCACGTACACCCTCGGGTTCGCCGCCGTCGTCGCCGGCGACCGCGTCGCGAGGTGGGTCGCGTGATCGACGCAGTGCTCGTCGGTCTCGGGGGGATCGCCGGCGCGGCGAGTCGCCATCTCCTGGGCGAGCGGATCGACGAGCGGACCGCCGACACGCTGGCGGTCAACGTCCTCGGGAGCCTCGCCCTGGGTCTGCTCGTGGGGCTGCCCGTCGAGGGCGACGCGCTGCTCGTCCTCGGGACGGGCTTTTGCGGGGCCTTCACGACCTTCTCGACGTTCGCCGTCGAGACCGTGCGGCTGGCCGAGGCGGGCGAGTCCCGTCAGGCTGTGGCCTCTGCCGTGGCGAACCTGGTGGGCGCGCTCCTGGCGGTCGCCCTCGGCTGCTGGCTGGCGACGCTCGCGGCGTGAGCGTCCGCCGGGACCTTCAAACGGGCCCGGGCCCACTGGCCACCATGGACGCTGCCGACCTTCGGGCCTCGATCCCCGCCACCGGGCGGTGCACCTACCTGAACACGGGCGCGACGGGCCCCAGCCCGCGCCAGGTCGTCGACGCGACTGCCGACTTCGAGGAGCGCCTCCAGTACGAGGCGCCGTGCCGCGAGGGACCCTACGAGGTCGCCCTCGGGGCCAAGGAGTCCGCCCGCGAGTCCGTCGCGGACTTCCTGGGGGCCGACCCCACGGAAATCGCGCTCACGCGCAACACCGTCGAGGGCGTCAACGTCGTGGCCAACGGCCTCGACTGGGAGTCAGGCGACGTCGTGGTCCGGACGGACCTGGAACACCCCGCCGGGCGACTCCCCTTGGAACGCCTCGCGCGCGAGCAGGGCGTCGAGGTGCGCGTGCTCGAGACGGACCGCGGGCGCGTCGACCTCGACGTCCTGGCGACGCTGGCTGCCGACGCGAAACTGGTCTGTTGCAGTTCGCTGTGCTGGAACTACGGGACGCGCCTGCCCGTGGCGGAGATTGTCGAGGTCGCCCACGACGCCGGCGCCCGGGTTCTCGTCGACGCCGTCCAGTCGGTCGGCCAGGCGCCCGTCGACGTTCGGGAGTGGGGCGCGGACTTCGTCGCGGCCTCGGGCCACAAGTGGCTGCTGGGTCCCTGGGGCGCGGGCTTCCTGTACGTCGACGGCGACGCCCTCGACGCGCTCTCGCCCGACCGGATCGGCTACTTCTCCGTCGACGACCCCGGGGCCGACGACTACGAGTACGATCCCGGCGCGAAGCGCTTCGAACTCGGGACGACGGCCGTCGCTCCCTACGTGGGCCTCGAACGCGCGATCGACCTCGTGGAGGCGGTCGGGGTCGAGACGGTCCAGTCCCGGATCCGCGACCTCGCCGGGCGGCTGGTCGACGGCCTCGGCGACCGACGGCTCGGTGCCGAGCCGCCAGAATCGGGACTCGTTCCCTTCGAGACGGCCGACCCCGAGGAGACGGTCGCGTCGCTCGAAGCGGATGGGATCCACATTCGAGCGATTCCCGAACCGGAAGCCTGTCGCGCGTCCGTCCACGCGTTCAACACCGAGGCCGAGGTCGACGCGCTACTGGCGGCGCTGGGGTAGCCGTCGCCCGGCACCGGGTCGGGGCAGTCAGGCGGGACCGTCCCCGCTCAGAGAATGTCCCGCATCTCGCCGAGGCGGTCGATCAGCCGGTCGAGTCCCGCGTTCAACTCGTCGACCTCGTCGGCGATGCTCTCGACCGGGATCGCTCCGTCCGGTGTCGGTTCGATCAGTTCGTCCTCCTCCAGCATCCGCAGCGAGTACCGCACCTTGTGCTCCGGGAGGCCGGTCTCCTCCGACAGCCGGACGATGCCGATCGGCCCGTGCTCGATCACCGCCCGGAGAATTTGTACGTCGCGTTGCTCCTTTTCGACCTGGTTTTCGAGTCGATCCACCATGATGCGCCAGGAACCCTCTCTGGGTCGCTATGGGGTCACCGTATGTAAATTCATCACTATCGGCCTGGCGGCCGCTCACTCGTCGCCGACGGGCGCCCGCCGGAGCTGGTCGATCCGGTCGCGCAGGACCGACAACTCGGACTCGAGTTCCTCCCGGCGGTCGATCAACTCGCTCAGTTCGTCGGTGTTGACGGGGTGGTCGTCACTCGTCGCGGCCTCGAGGGCGTCGTTGGTGGCCTGGACGACGTAGGTCGCCGTCGCCAGAACCTCGGCAGGCGAGCCCCGCGACTCGCACAGCTCGACGTCGCCCGAGTGGGCCGTGTAGGTCACGAGCGGGACCCCCTGGTCGGCGTCGTAGGTGGTCGTGACGTCCAGGCCGGTCACCGGATTGTGGCGGTCGCCCGCGACCTCCATGCGGACCACGCCGAAGTGTTCGGCCAGGGCGGGGTAGGTCTCTGCCAGGTCGCGGAGCGCGTCGGCCGCGGTCACGTCCAGTTGCGCCTCGACGTCCCCGAAGAAGTGCGACGAGTTCGTCAGCGCGAGGGCCACGGCGAAGAAGGCCGCGCGGTCGTTCGCGGCGAATCCGCGGATCCGGTCCCTGACGGCCTCGTGGTCGCCCTCGACCGCGAGAGAGTCGAGCTCGTCCAGGAACCCCCGGATGCCCCGCTCCCGGTCGAGGTAGGCCTCGACGATGGCCCCCGGCATCGCCTCGCTGTCCACGTCGTCCATGGCCACCGGTTCGCAGGCCGGCCCTATACCGTTTGTCTGTGTCTCGCGGCCGCGAGGGGTCACCGCTGTCGGGGCTGCCTGGCACAGCCAGACTGCTTATAGCCATCGCGGACCTCGCCGCGGTATGCCCTCGCACGACGAGTGGGCCGAGCGACAGACCGAGACGACGGTCGGCGTCGACGGCCACGACCTCACCGTCGCCTACTACGAGGACGGCACCGACGCGGACGGTCCGCCCGTGGTCTTCCTCCACGGCATCCCGACCTGGTCGTTCCTCTGGCGGGACGTCGCCCCAGCCCTCGCGTCCGACCGGCACGTAATCGCGCCCGACCTCGTGGGGTACGGCAACTCCGCGATGCACGACGGGTTCGACCGCTCGATACGTGCCCAGGAGCAGGTCCTGGCCGACCTGGTCGCCGAGTACGAGACGGTCTCGCTCGTCGGCCACGACATCGGCGGTGGCGTCGCCCTCCGGTACGCGAGCCACCATCCGGACGCCGTCGACGACCTCGTCCTGTCGAACGCCGCCTGTTACGACTCCTGGCCCGTGGAGTTCGTCAACGGGCTGGGCCTGCCGGAGACGGCCGCCCGCGACCCCGAGGCCTTCGAGGAGGACTTCACCTTCCTCTTCGCCGAGGGGCTGTACGGCGATGCCGACGACCACGCCGCGTTCGTCGAGGGGATGGCGGCCCCCTGGCGCTCTCCGGCGGGCCGGACCTCGCTCGTGCGCAACGCCGTCGCGACCAACACGAACCACACCACGGAGATCGACTACGGGGCGATCTCCGCCCGGACGCTCCTCCTCTGGGGTGCCGACGACGTCCTCCAGACGGTCGACTACGCCGAGCGCCTGGCCGAGGACCTCTCGGGCGACACCTCGCTCGTCACGCTCCCGGAGGCTTACCACTGGGTCGTCGAGGACCGCCCCGCGGCCTACCGGGACCACGTCCGCCGGTTCCTCGCCTGAACGACCGGACCGGGGCCAGCCCGTCTGGCGGTCGGTGGCCGGCCAGATCCGTCAGCGATGGCTCACTACGAACAATCCTTTTCAGTATCTGCACTCAGTTTCGCGTACAGTGAAGACTTCGTCCCGAAGTGGAAGTCATTAATACGCGTAGGCCACAAGTACGCGTCGATGACCAGGTCAAACCGAGACTGGTGGCCGAACCAGCTCGACCTCGAGATCCTCGACCAGAACGCGCGGCCGGGCGACCCGATGGACGACGACTTCGACTACGCCGAGGCCTTCGAGTCCCTCGACTTCGACGAGGTGAAGGCGGACGTCGAGGAGGCGATGACGACGTCCGAGGAGTGGTGGCCGGCCGACTACGGCCACTACGGGCCGCTGTTCATCCGGATGGCGTGGCACAGCGCCGGCACGTACCGCACCCACGACGGGCGCGGCGGGGCGTCCGGTGGGCACCAGCGCCTCCCGCCGATCAACAGCTGGCCGGACAACGTGAACCTCGACAAGGCGCGCCGCGTGCTCTGGCCCGTCAAGCAGAAGTACGGCCGGAAGCTCTCCTGGGGCGACCTCATCGTCCTCGCCGGGAACGTCGCCCTCGAGTCCATGGGCTTCGAGACATTCGGCTTCGCCGGGGGCCGCGTCGACGACTACCGCGGCGACGCCGCAGCCGACTGGGGCCCCGAGGAAGAGTGGGAAGAGATGTCTCCCGAACGCTTCGACGAAGAGGGGCGCCTCGCGGAGACGCTGGGCAACACCGTGATGGGACTCATCTACGTCAACCCCGAAGGGCCGGACGGCGAGCCGGACCCGGAGGCCTCCGCGGAGAACATCCGGGACACCTTCAGCCACATGGCGATGGACGACGAGGAGACCGTCGCGCTCATCGCCGGCGGCCACACCTTCGGGAAGGTCCACGGCGCCGACTCCGGCGACAACCTCGGGCCCGAGCCGGAGGCCGCACCGATCGAGAAACAGGGCCTCGGCTGGGAGAACGAGTTCGGCTCCGGCAAGGGGGCCGACACGATCACGAGCGGCATCGAGGGGCCCTGGAACACCACGCCGACCACGTGGGACATGGGCTACGTCGACAACCTTCTGAACTACACGTGGTGGCCCGAGAAGGGCCCCGGCGGCGCGTGGCAGTGGACTACGCAGGAGGGCGAACTCGACGAGGCCGCGCCGGGTGTCGAGGACCCCGCCGAGAAAGAGGACGTCATGATGCTGACGACGGACGTCGCCCTGAAGCGTGACCCGGACTTCCGCGAGGTCCTGGAGCGCTTCCAGGACGACCCCGAGTACTTCCAGGAGACCTTCGCGAAGGCCTGGTACAAGCTAATCCACCGCGACATGGGCCCGCCGGAGCGGTTCCTCGGCCCCGAGGTGCCCGAGGAGACCATGCTCTGGCAGGACCCCGTGCCCGACGCCGATTACGCGCTGATCGGGGACGCGGAGGTCGCCGACCTCAAAGCGGAGATCATCGACTCCGACCTCTCGATCTCCCAGCTCGTCAAGACGGCCTGGGCGTCGGCCTCGACGTACCGGGACAGCGACAAGCGCGGCGGGGCAAACGGCGCCCGAATTCGGCTCGAACCCCAGCGCAGCTGGGCGGTCAACGAGCCCGACGAACTCGAGACCGTGCTGTCGACCCTCGAGGAGATCCAGAGCGACTTCAACGACGCCCGTTCCGACGGCACGCAGGTCTCGCTCGCCGACCTGATCGTGCTGGGCGGCAACGCGGCCGTCGAGCAGGCCGCGGCCGATGCCGGGTACGACGTCGAGGTACCCTTCGATCCCGGTCGGACCGACGCGTCCCAGGACCAGACCGACGTCGAGTCTTTCGAGGCGCTCGAACCCGAGGCCGACGGATTCCGTAACTACCGCGGTGACGAGGCCGAGCGACCGGCCGAGGAACTGCTGGTCGACAGGGCCGACCTGCTGGACCTGACGGTCCCAGAGATGACGGTCCTGGTGGGTGGCCTGCGCGCACTCGGCGCGACCCACGGGGACGACGACCTCGGCGTCTTCACCGACCGGCCGGAGACGCTGACCAACGACGTCTTCCAGACCGTCCTCGACATGGACTACGAGTGGGAGCAGGCCGCCGAGGACGAGGACGTCTACGAACTGCGCGACCGCGAGACGGGCGAGGTCGACTACCGCGGGACGCGCGTCGACCTCGTCTTCGGCTCGGACGCCCGACTGCGGGCTGTCGCGGACGTCTACGCCGGCGACGACGCCGAGGAGCAGTTCGTGGCGGACTTCGTCGACGCCTGGCACACGGTCATGACCAACGACCGCTTCGACCTCGAGTGACCTGCGCCACGCCTCCGAGGGGCCCGCCGACGCCGATCGACGGCTACCGCTGACCACGATTCGCCGATCTGCCGTCCGTTCTCTTCATCTCTCGCTGGCCCGCCAGTCACTACTGCCCGGACTGTCGCGCCCGACACCGACGAAACACCTATTGGTCGGTAGGCGACACGTACCGAGAACGTAGATGCGAGACGTCCACGCGCGACGATGCGTGGCGCTCGTCCTCTGTCTGGCCGCCCTCGTCGCCCTCGCGGGGTGTTCGGCGGTCCTCGGCCCGGAGGGAGGGGACGATCCGTCGCCATCGGCGTCGCCGACGCCGACCGACGCGGCCACAGTTACGTCGGTGCCGACCACCACGCACGGCAGCCAGCCAGCCGCCGCGACACCCGCGCCGACGGCCACCCCGACGCCGGCGCCGGTCGATTCGGCCAACCCCTTCGGGAACCGGACCCTCGCGGTGGCCATCGCCCCGGACGACCGAACGCCCGAGCGGACGGCCGTCGTCCGTCGCGCGCTCGACTACTGGGAGGGCAACGCCGCCGAGCACGCCGGCTATCCCGTCGAGTTCGTACTCGTCGACGCGAGTGCGTCCCACCGGATCGAACTCGCCTTCGAGTCCGCCCCCGTGACGTGTGGGACCATCTCGACCGACCGGACCATCGGGTGTGCACCCGTGAACGAGCGGCGGGCGCCGCCGGTCTCCCAGGTCACCGTCGCCGCGAACCAGACGGACGCCTACACCCACGAGATCCTCGTCCACGAACTGGGCCACGTGCTCGGCCTCGGTCACGACGACGAACCCCGGCGGTACATGCGCGAGACGCTCCCCTCCGGTCTCGGCCGGGACACCGTCGACGTCTACCTGACCGGTCCCGACGACACGGCGGTGGGCCGCGCGCGGAGCGAGGTCGAGACCGCCCTCTCGTACTTCGAGAGTCACCCGTCCCTCGCCGCGGACGAGCGCCCGACCTTCGAGTTCGTCACGACGCGCGAGGCGGCGGACTTCGTGATCGAAATCCGCGACGGCGGGTGTTTCGACGACGGCGGCGGCTCCTGTACCGGCGAGCCGGCCTACCGGGGCCAGCAGCAACTGGTCCTCGACAGCCTCGACACCGAGGTCGTCGCCTGGCACGTCGCCTACCACCTCGCCCCGGTCTACCTCGCGGACGTGCCCGAGGACCTGTCCGGCGACGCGTCTCGCTCCGAGCGCACCTACTGGGACGGGTAGCGTGGCGGTCGTCCATCGGGTCGCCTGGACCCCATCCGCTGGTCTCCTCAGTCCGACGCCCCGCCCGAGCGCACCGCGAGGACCGGGACGTCCGCGTGCCTGATGACGCGCTCTGTCACGCTTCCGAGGACGAGTCTGCGCGGGCCGGTACGGCCGTGCGTGCCCATCGCGAGCAGGTCTACCCCCTGTTCGTCGGCGTACTCGAGGAGCGTCCGGGCCGGTGAGCCCTGCTGGACCGCCGTCGTTGCCGTCAGGCCTGCCTCGCGGGCGCGCTCGGCGACGGTCTCGGTGGCCTCGGCGTGGGCCGCCTCGAAGCGTTCCAGCATCCCCGGCGTCGGCCCGGTGTCGGGACTGGCCGCCAGGACGGTCGGGTCGATCACCGAGACGGCGTGGACTCGCGCGTCGAAGGCGCGCGCGACGCCGATCCCGTGGTCGATTGCGGCGGCCGCACACTCGCTCCCGTCGGTCGGCACGAGGACGTCCTCGTAGGGGCTGGCCGGGTGTCTCTCCTCGGGTGCGCGCACGGTCAGGACCGGCACCCCGGCCCGCCTGAGGACGTGCTCGGTGACGCTGCCGGTCACGAACCGGCCGACACCGCTCCGGCCGTGCGTTCCCATGGCGATGGCGTCGACGCCCGCCTCGGCCGCGTACTCGAGGATCGCCTTTCGCGGCGTCCCCTCCGTCATGACCGTCTCTACGGTGGCCACACCGGCCTCGTCGAGTCGCGCTTCGACGGTTTCGAGGGCGTCGGTCGCCTCTCTCTCGAGTTGCTCGACGAAGGCCTCGTCGACCCCGCCCGCGCTGAACGGGCCGGCGGCCGACTGGACGTCGACGACGGCGATGACGTGGACGGCCGCGTCCATCGCCCGGGCGAGGGACGTCGCGTGTGCCGCCGCGCGGTTCGCGTGCTCGCCGCCGTCGGTCGGCACGAGGATCGAGTCGTACATGACTGACCCGTCGCGCCCGCGGCGCAAAAGTGCCCCCGTCGTTCCCACCGGGTCGGAACGGCAGCCCCTCGACTACCACGGACCGGGGATACGCCTTTCTGGGTTGCCTGCGAAGGCACTCGGTATGCCAGACGTCGTCGTCTGCCGTCAGGGCGTCCACGGACAGCCGATCGAGGGGTACGTCGAGGCCATTCGCGAGCGCCTGCCCGACCACACCGTCGAACACGCTCGCACGCCGGCCGAGGAGCGGACCCTGCTCGCGGACGCCCCGGTCGCCACGGGGCTCCACCTGAGCGAGGACGTCCTCACAGGCGCCGACGACCTGCGGCTGTTCGCCTGTCTCTACGCCGGATACGATCACCTCCCACTGTCGGCCTTCCGGGACCGGGACGTCGCGGTCACGACTGCCTCGGGCGTCCACGGCCCGAACATGGCCGAACACGTCCTCGGCGCCATCATCGCCTTCTCCCGCGGGTTCCCGCAGGCCTGGCGCCAGCAGCAGCGCCGCGAGTGGCGCCAGATCCAGCAGACCGAACTCAAGGACTCCACAGTGACGATCGTCGGCCTCGGTGCGATCGGCCAGGCCGTCGTCGAGGCGCTCTCGGGCTTCGACGTTCACACGGTCGGCGTCCGCCGCTCCCCGGAGACGGGCGGCCCGACCGACGAGGTGCTCGGCCCCGATGCCCTGCACGACGCCCTCGCCCGGACCGACTACCTGGTCCTGGCCTGCCCGCTGACCGAGGAGACGGAGGGGTTGATCGGGACCTCGGAGTTCGCGACGCTTCCGCCACGGGCGGTGCTGATCAACGTCGCCCGCGGACCGGTCGTGGACACGGACGCCCTGGTCGCCGCGATCCAGACCACGTCCATTCGCGGGGCGCAACTGGACGTGACCGATCCGGAACCGCTGCCCGAGGACCACGTCCTCTGGGGACTGGAGAACGTCTTCGTGACGCCCCACAGCGCGGGCTACTCGCCGAAGTACTACGAACGCCGCGCCGACATCCTGGCCGAAAACGTCCGCCAGGCCGAGGCGTCCGGGTCCTACGACGGACTGACCAACCAGGTCGACTAGAGCAGCCGCCAGATCCCCTGTGTCGCCGCGACCACCGCTAGCACGTAGACGAGGAGGACGAGTGCGTTGCGACGCGGTGCCCCCCGGACCATGCCGGGAAGCAGGTGGCGGGGCGCCGTCGACCGTCGACCGCCGGTCACTGACCCGTCCCCTCACCGTCGGGTACCGGGTCCGTCCCCGACGTCGCATCGGGCGCGTCAGTGTCTGCCGACGGCTCGGAAGTAGCCATGTCGCCACCGGCCGTCTCCGCGTTCGGGGACGGGCCGTCTTCGCCACCGTCCGCGTCACCTCCGATGGCGTCACCGCCATCGTCGTGGTCGCCCCCGTCGGCCTCACCGGCATCGACGTCCCCGGGCTTTCCGGTGTCGCCGCCGGTAGTGGCAATGGCGTCACCGGGTTCAGTGACCCCCGTCGCTTCCGGGGTTGATTGGCCCGCAGTCGGGCCTTCGTCGGCCGTCGATGGGGCAGTGGCGTCCGTCTCCGGTGGCGACACCTGCTGCCCCTCGTCTTCGGAAATCTGTCCGTCCCCGATATCGGGATCTGGCGTCGGTGTCGGCGTCGCTTCGGCGGGCGTCTGAGTGGCCGCAGGGGGGTCAGTCCGATTTGGCACGGATGCACCTCCGCCCGAGCGTGACTCTCCCCCGCTCCCGTTGGCCGGGTTCGGTGTCACGACTGGCGTCCTCATCGTCTCGTTTGTCTCGACGAGTCTGGCGCCGAGCGCGTCCTGCTGGTCCCACTCGGGGTCGTCGGCGACGCCCTCGGGTGCGACGCTGGCCTCGACCTCGATAGCCACGCGCTCCTCGTCTCCGAGGAGTGCCTGCGACGCGGCGTCGACCCCCGCGTACCCGGCGACGGCAGCGAGGAGGAGACAGACGGCCACCACCAGCACCGAAATTCGGGTCATTGGTCACCCCTCTCGCTCGTGCCACCGTCGGACCGCGCGAGCCCCGGCGATGGCTCCGACTCCGCGCGGATCTCGGCACTCCGGGGCCGCCTGGCTGCCAGGCGGAGGCTGACCGTCATCGCGAGGCCGGCGAGGAGCCCGAGGGCCCCACACGTGAGCGCCGCGACCGTGATGGGACTCGGTGCCCCGACGACAGTGAGTTCGGTGTAGAGGTTCCACGCTGCGTAGCCCACCAGGACCGTGCTTGCGACAGTCGTCAGCAGGAGGTCCGGCATTGCCACGCCCGAGCGCGGTGCCGATTGCGCTGGCGACTCCGCCGCCGGCACGGGGACGCCAGCCCGTGCCGCGCTAGCAGCTGCCCCGACCCGGCGGATGGCCGGCGTCGGCTTCGTGGGCGCCACCTCGTCCCCGTCGTCCTCGGCCCGGACCCAGGTGTACAGCTCCGTGAGGAGCAGCAGGCCGATGGGGACCAGCACGAGGGAGACGTAGCCCACCGGCGTGTTCACCCAGAGGATGACGTAGCCGATGAGCGGTATCGTCATCACGACCCGCCCGAGGACGGCATCGGCCGGGACCGCTCCGCCGTCGACGTTCTCGTTGGCGTCTCCCTTCGTGACGTACTGGCCGTCGACCACGTCCACGACTCGGTGGGTGGTCGGGACCTCGTTCCCGTCGTCGAAGGTGACGACATCGTCGACGTGGACGGGCGCACTCGCGTCCACGATGACCACGTCGCCGGGCGAAATCGCCGGCTCCATGCTGCCCGACAGGATGACGAAGCCGTGGTCGGCCCCCATCACCTGCGGGACGGCGAAGACGACGAACGGGACCACGAGTGCGACGAGCACCAGCAGTCCCAGGACGGCGAGGCCGCGCCGGAGTCTCGCCGTCAGGGTGCGCTCTTCGCTCGATTCGGCGGTGGTCGTCGGTTTGCTGCTCATTTGGTCCTCCGCCCGTTGCCCCGGCGGTCCCGCCAGTCGTCGCTCCACCAGTCGTTGCCCTTCTTGCCCTCGGCCTTCTTGTCGTCCCAGTCGTGGTCGGTCCCCCGGCCGTGGCCGTCGTCACCTCGCCCGTCGGCGGACGTCCGTGCGAGATCCTCGGGACAGTTGCCGCCGTCGAGCCGCGGGACGCACAGCCGCACGAGGACGTGGCTGATCCCATAGCGCTTCCCGGGCTTGGCCCCCTTCCCGGGCTTCCCGCCCTTGTCGTTCTCGGGAGCGTAGACGAGTCCGTCGCTCGTGCCCTCGAGGACGCCCGTATCCGGCCCCCACTCGTCGTCGCGTTCGTAGACCACGCTCTCGGGACCGCCCTTGACCAGGACCGAACATAGCGGCGGGACTGGCCCGCCGTCCGCGGCGACAACCTCGAAGGCGACGCCCTCGTCGCCGTCGACGGCCGTCACGTGGATGGCGTAATCGTCGGACCCCTCGTCGAAAGGGTACGTCTGGCCCACGTCGAGCGGGCGCTCGACCTCGACCTTGCCGACGGCCCAGCAGCACTCGCAGGTGTGTCCGACGTCGCACTCCTCCGCGATTGAATCGGCCGGGAACGGCGAGGCGGTCCGATCGGCGTTCCGACACTGGACGGCCGCCGCCACGAGCGGGAGGGTCGTCGTCTCGCTCCCGACGTAAGCCCCGAGGTCGTACTCCACGAGGACGAACAGGTCGTCGGTCAGACAGCCGTGCTCGTCGTCGGTCGGGTCGCCGTCGGGGTCGAGCCGGACGCCCGTTCGGAGGGCGTCGGCGACTTCGCGCAGCGAGCCCGCGGCGATTTCCGCCCCGGCCACGCCGTCCGCGTCGGCGTAGGACAACCGGACGCGGAGCAGTTCCGCGAGCGAGGTCGGCGCCGGACACGCCGTCCGAAGCCAGAGACTCGCGGGGTTGTTGACCCCCTCGCCGTCCTGCGGGAGCGAGAACCGCAGCAGCGTGCTGCCGGTGGGCTCGTCTTCGGTCAGCGGGCCGATGGGCACGTTCAGGCGTGGCCCGTCCACGCGGCCCTCCGAGTCGTCGAGGTCGACGCCGCTGCCGCCGGGCCCCGTCAGGCGCCAGTACTCGGCGACGAGGTCGACGACGCCAGTGGTGAACTCGGCCGCCGACCGCCACTCGTCGCCGAGGACCGCGCCGGTCGCGCCCTTGCCGAGGGCGCCGGCACTGCCCGCGACCGCCATCGCCGCGAGGACGCGGCGGCGACTCAGGGTCACGACTGACCCTCCGTCGTCTGCTCGAACGGGCTGGCCGCGTCGACGGGCACCCCGGCGACGGTGACGGCGAAGCTGACGCTGTCGCCCTGTGCGCGGTTTGTCGCCGTCTCGACCGGGAACTCCCAGTCGAGGGCGAGACACCGGGTCGCGCCCGGGGACAGCCCGGAGAACACCCGGGTCCCCGACGCGCTGCCGACCGGGGTGGTCGGCCCGAGCGCCTCGCGAATCGGTGCCCGCGGGACGATTGGCCCCTCCAGGGCCTCGTCGAACTCGGTGCGACCGTTGCAGGAGCCGAGCGGCGAGCCGTCGCGCCACAGCTCGACGGTCACCTCGTCGTCGAGTTCGCCGTCGTCGTCGGTGGTGTCGCCGTCCCGACGCTCCGGGCCGACGCGGCCGTTCTCCTCGTCGGCCGTCACGGTCGCGTGCAGCCAGACGTCGAGCGGTTCGGCCACGACGTCGCCGTCCTCGACCACGTCGAGGCCGACGACGAGCGTGCCCTCGTCGCCCGGGAGGACGTTTCCTACGGCGACGACGGGGCCGGTGCTGTCGGTGACGAAGGTCGCGTCCCGGATGTAGGCCGTGAGCCCGTCGGGGTCGAGTGACTCGTCGAGGGTCGCGTTCGCTGCCCCGGCCTGGTTCTCCTGGTAGCGGCCGTTGTACCGCTCGTACCAGGCCACCCTGAGCCGTCGGTCGTCGAGGTCCCCGGGCGAGGCGTAGGTGTAGTGCGTGTACGCGGGGTGGTCGCGAGCCAGGACGTTCCCGGCCCCCAGGCCGAGTGCGCCGAGCCCCATCCCCCCGAGTAGTTTCCGTCGTGTAAGGTCCATGTGTGTATCGAATACCGCCGTTTGCTCACCGCTCTCGACGCGAGTATCCGGGTTAGGTATGGGTTCCAACCCACCGCCCACCCGACCGGTACGGGGACCGTACGGCCCCCGCGCCGGTCGCGTGGCCTACCGGAGTCGCGTCTCGTCCCACCCGGGACGACAGTTGTCGCGCGATTCACCGCCACAGTCGGCGACTCAGGCCGGCGACTGGCCCGGGCCGCTGCCGTCGTTGTTGCGCGCCTGCTCGGTGTAGAAGCCGAGGTCGAAGGACACGCTGTCGCCCTGGATCTCGTTGCCCACGTCGAAGGGCAGTTCCCACGACAGGCCGACGCAGTACATCAGGCCGTTCCCCTCGAAGGGTTCGCGGTCCGAATCGTCGGCGGGGTCCGCGTCCTCGTCGAAGAGGGTGACCACGTTGCCGTCGAGCGGGACGCCGTTGCCCGCCGCCAGCATCGCGAGAACGTTGTCCAGCGTGTCCTGGACGATGACCTTCTCGGCGACGAACTGGCTCGCGAGGACCCCGAACGTGGTCGGGATCGCCAGCGGGTCGTCCACGTTGTAGAAGTACTGCGAGTCGTTTCCGGTCGACCCTGCGTCGCCAGCCATCGACTGGAGCACGCCGTCGTTGGCGCTGTCCACGGAGATGGCGTAGACCGAGGTCTCCGGCCCCGGCGACGCCGCACGAGCGTCGTCGGCCGCGTCCGTCGGCGACGAGAACTGCGTCGACCCCGTCCCGTTGAACGATTCGCCGTCCGAGAGGACGACGTTGGCCGCGCGGACGCCGGTGCGTCCGTTGGTCGCCAGTTCGGCCTGCGCGTCGTTCACGCCCTCGCCAATGTAGGTCCCGGTGGCGATGCCGCCACCAGCGTTTGGGTCCGGGTCGCCGTCGCCGTCGAAGGGCGTCGAGCCTGGGGAGCCGCTCACGACGTTCGCGAGCTTCTGGCGCAGGCCCGAGAGGGCCGCGTCGACCGTCCCGAGGTTCGAGGTCAGGGGCTGGAGGATGCCCGTTCGGGGAACCGAGTCGTCGCTGCCCTCGCCGTCGAAGTAGGCAACGCCCACCTGGACGTCGGCGCTCTGGCCGGCGAGGTAGGCGACGAACTCCCGGGCCGCGAGTTCGACGAGGTCGATTTTCGTCGTCTCGCTATTGGTCGTCCCGTCGACGGTGATGGACGAGTCGCTGACGACGCCGCCGTACTGGTCGTACAGCATCGACCCCGAGAAGTCGAGCGTCAGCATGAAGTCCGCCGGCTCGGCCTCGTCGAGGACGTTGTCGCAGTCCGAATCGTACCATAGCGTCGCCTCGATGTTCCGCGCGAGGTCGCCGCCCGGGGTCTCGTCGACTGCGAGTTCGGGGTCGGTGTCTATACCCTCGCTTTCGCCCACGCCATCGGCCTGCATCCAGACGTAGCCTGGGTTGTCACAGAGATGCAGGCTGAAGGTTATCTCGCCCGCATCGCCGGGCTTGACGTCCCGGAGATGGACGAGCCGGTCCATGGCCTCGCCGCTCGTGGGATCGACGCCGAAGGACGCTTCGTCGATGGGCGGGATGGTCTCGCAGTCGAGCGTCGCGATGTTCGCCCCGTTGCTGCCCTCGTCCTCGGGGTCCGCGAAGTCGGAGTAGCGGACCTGGCCGGCGTCGGTGTCGGCCGCGATGGACTGCTCCCCGTCTGCATCGTGGTCGGGGTGGGCGTTGACGAAGGTCGTCTCGCCGTTCATCGTGTAGTGCTGTTGCCAGTCGACCAGCAGGTCGAGTTCGCCGGCGACGAGTTCGTTGGTCTCGAACGTCTCGCGGTCCGAGAAGTACGCCGAGGTGCCGAGGCCGGCGCCCGCCGAGGCGAGGCCGACGGCACCGATGCCGGCGAGCAGTTTCCGCCTGCTGAGGTCGGTCAGGTTGGTGGTGTCGTTGGTCATTGGAATCTGTAGTGTACCGCGCCGCAGTCCGGAAAGACCGCGTCGCCGGGAGGTCGCTTACTGGGCCTCCGCGAACGGCGAGTCGTTGTTGCGGCTCTGTTCGGCCTCGACGCCGAGGTCGAAGGCGATCGAGTCCGACTGGACCTCGTTGCCGACCTCGAAGGGCAGTTCCCACTCGAAGCCGATGCACTGGGTGGTCTCGCCCGGGTAGGGCTGGGTGCCCGCCTCCTGGCGGTCGCCGTCAAGCAGGACGCCCTCCGACAGGAGCGCGAAGAGGTCTGCCATGGACCCCTCGAAGATGGGCTGCTCGCCCGCGAGGACGACCTGTGCGATCTCGCTGTAGACGGTGTCAAGGTCTGCGGGATCGGGTGCGACGAAGGCGTCGTCGGACGACGTCGCGAGGCTCTCGAGGAGACCGATGTTCGCGTTCCCGAGCGCGATGGTGAAGATGCGGATGCCCGCGGTCTTCGCCGCGGTGGCCGCATTCTGTGCGGCGCCCGAACTCGAGTTTCCGTCACTCAGCAGGATCATGACCTTCGAGGCGCCGGGCGTCGCGTTGGTGCCGTTGAGCAGCTCGTCCGCACCGACGTCGATGCCGTCGTGGATGTCCGTCCCGCCACCGCCCGAGTAGAGGTCGATGGCGTCCTTGACGTCCTGGTAGGTCGTCGTCAGCTCCTGGTCGAGGGAGGCAGAACTGTTGAACGAGATCGCGGCCGCCTCGTCGGGGGCCGAGAGGTTGTCGACGAAGTCCTTCGCCGCGCTCTTCAGGTCCGGGATGGCGCCCGAGGTGGCCATCGAGCCGGAGACGTCGCTGACGAGCGCGACCTCCAGCTCCTGCTGTTCGCCCGTGCCGGTGGGCTCGTAGACGTTGTCGCAGTCCTCGTCGTACCAGACGGTCACCTGAATGGCGTCCGCGAGTTCGCCGACGCCGTCGGTGTCCGCGCCTTCGGCGGCGAGTTCGGGGTCGTTCTGCTCGTTCTCAGCGTTCTCCGTAATCTCGCCGACGAGCTGGAGGAACGCGGGGTTGGTACACAGGTGGATGCTGATGGTCACCTCGCCGGTGTCGCCGGGCTTGATGTCCTCTAGCGTGAAGACCGGAATCCCGGCGCCGTTGACGAGGTATTCGTCGGCCTCGGGCGAACAGAAGTCAAAGTCCTCGCCCTGGACCATGTCCTCCCACTCCTGCATGTCGGCCGGGCTCGGAGCCTGGTCGAGCAGGTAGCGCCCGTCGCCGAGGTCCTCGGCGTCGGGGTACCCCATCGCCTGGATGGCGTCCAGGCGGTCCTCACCGCCCATGTAGGTCGCCTTGTAGTCGAGCTTGAGGTCGAGCGTCCCCGCGGTCAGGGAGTTGTTCACGAACGATTCGGTGTCGCTGAAGTACGCCGAGGTCCCGAGACCCGCGCCGACTGAGGCCACGCCGACGGCACCGAGGCCGCCGAGGAGCTTCCGCCGGGTCAGGTCCGGAACGTTACCGTCTTGTGACATTTTTAGGTGGTGTGTGTTTGGTAGTCGGCGGTCAGTTCACGACGGGGTCTGGGTGCCGTTCGGGGCCGTGGTGTTGAACGGTGCGTCGTTGTTCCGGACCTGTTCGGTCTCGAACACGAGGTCGAAACTGATGGAGTCGCCCTGCACTACGTTGTCCACTTCGTAGGGCAGTTCGAGCAGGAGGCAGAACTCGTAGGTGTCCGCGACACCCTCGTTGTCGCCAGCGGCGTCGCTGCCGATGGCCAGGATGTCGCCGTTGTCGTCCCTGATGACGTAGCCGCCGGAGAAGACGTCGTTCGCCTCGCGCGCGTTCGTGTAGTGTGCGCGGTCGTCGCCGTCGATGTCCCCGTCGGTGTCGGTGTCGACGTTGCCGTCGAGGTCGAAGGGCTCCTGGTAGGAGATGTTCAGGTCGTCACTGGCGTTGTTGAAGACCGGGTCCAGAATGTCGAGGTCGGTCTTCGCGCCACCGGGGCTGCCGTCGGTCGGGCCGTTGTACTGCTGCCAGACGGTGGTCAGCAGGTACTCGCCCAGGTCGGCGTCGTTGTCGGCGTCGCCCTCGGCGTCCTGTTCGGGCTCGGGGTTGGCCCCGCCAGATTCGTCGAAATTCGCCGTGCTCACCTGGACGTAGCCGGGGTTTGTGCCCACGTCAATTTCGAAGCAGATGATGGCCCAGTCGCCGGGCTTGACGTCGTCGACCTGCAGGCCGACGACCGCGTCCTGGCTGTCGGCGTCGGCCGACAGCTCGAGGGCACCCTCGTCGACCCAGTAGTCGTTGGCGGCCATGACGGTGGCGGCCACGCTCATGTCGAGGGTCCCCGCTGTGAGGGTGTTGTTCTCGAACGATTCGGTGTCGCTGAAGTACGCGCTGGTACCGAGTCCAGCGCCCGCGGACGCGAGGCCGATCGCGCCGAGGCCGGCCAGCAGCTTGCGTCGCGACAGGTCGTATAGCTGTGAGTTGTCGTCGGTCATTGGTGTGTGTCCGTCCCGCACCAGCCACCCCGTTGGGGCCGGCACCGGTCGGGTACACTACCCACCGACGGATCGGGTATTACCTATGCAGTAGTTCACCCGTATCGAGGCCGCTATTGGGGATTTATACGGGTTCGATACCGGATGATGTCATCGACGTATGGCGTCCGGACCGGTGGGATGGCCCGGGTAGACCCATCCTGCCGTTCGAGCCCGTTGGCTCTACCGCCGGCAAACGACCCGTTCGCAACAGGTACGGAGTCTATACGTATGCCGTCACCACCCGAGTGATCGTCATGACACCCTTCACGTCAGCGTTCCGTGGTGGGCGCCCGTCCGAGTCCGACGTCTTTCACCTCCTGAGCAACGACCGTCGCCGCGAGACGCTCACCGCGCTCTGGCGCCGGCCCACGGAGCTCAGCCTCCGGGACCTCTCCGAGCAGATTGCCGCCACGGAGGCCGGTGTCTCGCCTGCACCGCGGCCGCTCCGGGACAGCGTCTACAACGCCCTCCATCAGACGCACCTCCCCACGCTGGACCGCGCCGGGTACGTCGAGTACGACGCCGACCGAAAGGTCGTGCGGCCGAGTCCCCGGTCGCGAACGCTCGGGCGCTACATGGATACCGTCTCGCCCGTGGGCCTTTCCTGGGGCGAGTACTACCGCGGCATCGGCATCGCCGGCCTCTGTGGCGTCGTGGGCTCGCTCGCCTCAGTCCCCGGGTTCGCGGCCGTCGATCCCCTCGTCTTCGCGAGCGGGACGCTGGCATTGTTCGCCACCTCGACGTGCTACCAGCTCGTGAGCGGTCCCCGGAGCCGCCTCGCGGGACTGCTGTCATCGCTGCGCTAACGCGTGCTTTCGTCGCGTCGCTCCTGGGAACTGGCCGTTCGACTGCGAGTCGTCTGAGCCTTCGACGGCGGCCCGTCGATTGGCCGTCCGCGTGGGCGACTCGCGGATCGAGTTCACGAACTCGCATCTATATTACCGTGCTGTGCCTCCGGTGGGGTAGGTGGGTTACATGGCAACGATGCGGTCAGAGATCGGGGGTACCGACGACCGGCTGTCGCGGACGCAGCTCACGACCGACGGCGTGTTCGAGACGCTCTCGAACCGGCGCCGCCGGTACGTTCTGCACTACCTCAAACGGATTGGCGAACCGACGACGGTTCGCGACCTCTCGGAGCAGCTGGCAGCCTGGGAGTTCGACGTGGCCCGGGCCGACGTGCGTCCGAAGCAACGAAAGCGGCTCTACACCGCGCTCCACCAGACGCACCTCGCGAAGATGGATCAACTCGGCGTCGTGACCTACGACCGCAACCGGGGCACCGTCGAGTTGACCGACTCCGTCGAGCAGTTCGACATCTACTTCGACATGGTCGGCCGGGCAGACATTCCCTGGAGTCAGTTCTATCTGGCCCTCGGCGTCCTCTTTACGTCGCTGACCTCCCTGGCAGTTCTCGGGATCCGGCCCTTTTCGACGCTGCTGGGCCCGACGACCGTGCTGGCCGCTGGCGTCCTCTTCACGGCGATCGCTCTCTATCACGTCGTTCGCGACCGCCAGCAGGTGCTCGGCTCGGCCGATCGTCCACCAGAGCCGGCCAAAGTGCGCCCCGACTTCCTGCCCGAGTCCGAGGACGACGACTGATCGGCCCAACCCGCCCTCGCGTGACGAACCGCGATTGCGATCACCGCTCCGGTGTCGACAGGAGTTACCTAGGTGACTACATTCCTCGCAAATGTCTCAAAACAGTGCCGCGTGAGGCCGCCTCAGGCCGCGTCCTCGCCGTCGCCGCTCGTGTCCGTTACAGGCTCGCCTTCAGCTGTCGCGTCACGAACCTCCGCTTCCAGTTCCTCGCGGCCGCGCTTGAACTCGCCCATCGCCTGCCCCGACGAACGCGCGAGTTTCGGAATCTTGTTCGCGCCGAACAGGAGGACGGCGATGCCGAGGATGATGACGAGTTCCATGCCGCCCGGGACTGGGACGAATAGTGGTGTTCCCATGGTTCATCCACGGGTGGTGGGGGGATGAGTATGACAGCCGTACGTGGCGTTGATTGGGTCGTTATGGGACCGACGAGCGGGTACTATGGACTCACATTCCGTTCCGCCAGCTGATGTGTCCGTCCAGATGCGGTACCAATTAGCCGTCTCGCGCACCCCGTCGGTCTCCAGGACGGGCTGGAACGGTCCCGCAGCCGCTTCGCTCCCGTGCGTCGTGGCGTCGCGAAAAGCGCCCGAGGCGGGATTGTGAACCGGAGGAAGACGGTCGCCTCGCTACGCTCGGCGCTGCGTCTTCCAGGGTTCAAATCCGCCGTGAGGTCGCTTCGCCGCCGTGACGCTCACTCGTCGCTCCGCTCCTCGTTCGGTCATCGGCGGCAGAAGACGCCCGAGGCGGGATTTGAACCCGCGTCACGACCGTGACAGGGTCGTATGATGGGCCACTACACCACCCGGGCTCGCACTCCCACGTACCCAACTTCTGGCCTTAAGGCTTTCCAAAGCAGGGCTGGAGTGTCACCGCCACACAAGCTATTTTACCCCGCACACCGAACCACCGAACACACTCGCCGCCCCGACTCGGCCGATTGGACCGTCCCGGTCCGGGCCGTTCGGGGTCCGATAGCGTTGCTCGACGCGGTTTGGTAAGCGTTAAATGCCTCGCGCCTATACGAGGCTGTAGTATCTTAATCGACCTTCTTCGGCCTGACGCCCCACACCCATGGTAGATGTAAGCCAACACGAACTCGTGCCAGACCACACCGTCCTCGACGGGGAGGACATCGAGACGGTGATGGAGGAGTACAACATCAAGAAGACAGACCTGCCGCGGATCAAGCGGGCCGACCCGGCGCTGCCCGACGAGGCGGCCGTCGGCGACGTCGTTCGAATCGACCGGGACTCCCGAACCACGGACCGAGCCGTCGTCTATCGACTGGTGGTGGAATAATGGACACACAGGACCGACGCACCATCTCACGACAGTACTTCTCGCGGGAACGGCTCGCCGAACACCACTTCCGATCCTTCAACAACTTCCTCGGGCGGGGGATGCAACAGGTCGTCGACGAGAAGGCGACCATCGAGACCGACATCGGGGACAAGGAGGGCCAGGAACCGGTCTACGTCGAACTGGGCGACGTCCGGATCGTGACCCCCCGCGTCCGCGAGGCCGACGGGTCCGAGGAACTGCTCTACCCCCAGGAGGCCCGCCTGCGGAACATCACCTACGCCGCGCCCGTCTTCATGGAGATGGCCATCATCAAGGGCGGCGAGGAGGAAGAAGAGCGGGTCGTCGACCAGACCGAGACCAAGATCGGCCGCATGCCGATCATGGTCGGCTCCGACAAGTGCAACATCGCGGGGTTCACCCGCGAGGAACTGATCGACATCGGCGAGGACCCCGCCGACCCCGGCGGCTACTTCATCGTCAACGGCTCCGAGCGGGTCCTGATGACGAGCGAGGACCTCGCGCCGAACAAGATCCTCGCCGAGACGGACACGAAGTACGGCGACCAGATCGAGGTCGCCAAGACCTTCTCCCAGCGCCGTGGCTACCGCGCCCTGGTGCTGACCGAGCGGACGCGCGACGGGCTGCTCGAAGTCTCCTTCCCCTCTGTCTCGGGAAGCATCAACTTCGTCACGCTCGTCCGGGCGCTCGGCCTGGAGTCCGACGAGGAGATCGTCCACCGCGTCTCTGACGACCCGGAGATCGTGAAGTTCATGCTGGAGAACCTGGAGGCCGCCGAGGTCCAGACTACCGAGGAGGCCATCGAGGCGCTGGGCCAGCGCGTCGCCTCCGGCCAGGGCAAGAACTACCAGCTCAAGCGGGCCAACTACGTCATCGATCGGTACCTGCTCCCGCACCTCCACGAGGAGGGCGTCGACGAGGAGGACGTCCGGATCAACAAGGCCTACTACCTCTGCCGGATGGCAGAGGCCTGCTTCGAACTCGCCCTGGAGCGCCGCGAGGCCGACGACAAGGACCACTACGCGAACAAGCGCCTCAAGGTCAGCGGCGACCTGATGAAGGACCTGTTCCGGACGGCGCTGAACAAGCTGGCCCGCGACGTGAAATACCAGCTCGAACGGGCCAACATGCGCAACCGGCAACTGTCGGTCTCCACCGTCGTGCGCTCGGACGTCCTCACCGAGCGGCTCGAACACCCCATCGCGACGGGTAACTGGGTCGGGGGCCGTTCGGGGGTCTCCCAGCTCGTCGATCGGACGGACTACATGGGCGTCCTCTCGCACCTGCGGCGCCTGCGCTCGCCGCTCTCGCGGAGTCAGCCCCACTTCGAGGCGCGGGACCTCCACGCCACCCAGTGGGGTCGGATCTGTCCCTCGGAGACGCCCGAGGGGCCCAACTGTGGCCTGGTGAAGAACTTCGCCCAGGCGATGGAACTCTCACAGAACGTCGAGGAGCCCCAGCGGCTCAAGCAGGAACTGGCCGCGATGGGCGTGCAGGGCATTCCGGGCATCGAGACGGTCGAACAGCAGCCAGCGGACGACTAACACATGAGCCAGGGACGAGACGCCAAAGTATACGTCAACGGGAGTTTGGTTGGGACCCACGCCCAGCCCGAACAGCTAGCCGACCAGATCCGCCAGGCCCGCCGCCGGGGGGACGTCAGCGAGATGGTCAACGTCTCGGTGGACCAACGGACCGACGAGGTCATCGTCAACGCCGACGCCGGCCGGGCCCGGCGCCCGCTGCTCGTCGTCGAGGACGGCGAGCCGCTCATCTCCGACGAGGAGATCAACGGCGTCGGCGAGGGCGACCTGGACTTCCAGGACCTCGTCGAGCGCGGCTACGTCGAGTTCATCGACGCCGAGGAGGAGGGCGACATCCTCGTCGCCGTCGACGAGGACGAACTGACCGAGAACCACACGCACCTGGAGATCGACCCGCAGCTGATCTTCGGCATCGGCGCGGGCATGATCCCCTACCCCGAACACAACGCCAGCCCCCGGATCACGATGGGGTCGGGGATGATCAAGCAGTCCCTTGGCCTGCCGAGCGCGAACTACCGGATCCGACCGGACACGCGCCAGCACCTGCTGCACTACCCGCAGCTCTCGATGGTCAAGACCCAGACCACCGAGCAGATCGGTTACGACGACCGCCCGGCCGCGCAGAACTTCGTCGTCGCCGTGATGAGCTACGAGGGGTTCAACATCGAGGACGCGCTGGTCATGAACGGCGGCTCGGTCGATCGCGCGCTCGCCCGCTCGCACTTCTTCCGGACCTACGAGGGCGAGGAACGGCGGTACCCCGGCGGCCAGGAGGACCGCTTCGAGATCCCCGACGAGGACGTGCGCGGCGCCCGCGGCGAGGAGGCCTACACGCACCTCGACGAGGACGGCCTCGTCAACCCGGAGACGACGGTCGACGAGAACGCCGTTCTCCTGGGGAAGACGAGCCCGCCGCGCTTCCTCGAGGAGCCGGACGACATGGGCGGACTCAGCCCGCAGAAGCGCCGCGAGACGAGCGTCACGATGCGCTCGGGCGAATCCGGCGTCGTCGACACGGTGACGCTGATGGAGGGCGAGGACGGGTCGAAGCTCTCGAAGGTCTCCGTGCGCGACGAGCGGATCCCCGAACTCGGGGACAAGTTCGCGTCGCGGCACGGCCAGAAGGGTGTCGTCGGCCACATCGCGCCCCAGGAGGACATGCCCTTCACGGAGGAGGGCGTCGTCCCGGACCTGATCCTCAATCCGCACGCACTGCCCTCGCGGATGACGGTCGGCCACATCCTGGAGATGATCGGCGGCAAGGTCGGCTCCCTGGAGGGCCGCCGCGTCGACGGGACGGCCTTCACCGGCGAGGACGAGGAGGAACTGCGCGACTCCCTCGAGGAACACGGCTTCGACTCCTCGGGCAAGGAGACGATGTACTCCGGGATCACCGGCGAGAAGATCGAGGCCGAAATCTTCGTCGGGACCATCTTCTACCAGAAGCTCTACCACATGGTCTCGAACAAGATCCACGCGCGCTCGCGCGGACCGGTCCAGGTCCTCACCCGCCAGCCCACCGAGGGGCGGGCGCGTGAGGGTGGCCTCCGGGTCGGGGAGATGGAGCGCGACGTGCTCATCGGACACGGCGCGGCCATGGCGCTCAAGGAGCGTCTGCTCGACGAGTCCGACCGCGAGGAGATCTACGTCTGTGCGGAGTGTGGCATGGCGGCCGTCGAGAACGTCGAGCAACGCCGCGTCTACTGTCCGAACTGCGACGAGGAGACCGACATCCACGAGATCGAGATGTCCTACGCCTTCAAGCTCCTGCTCGACGAGATGAAGGCCCTGGGCATCGCCCCGCGGATCGAACTGGAGGACGCAGTCTAAATGAGCGCACACGGCTCACCCAAGTCGATCGGCCGACTCAGCTTCGGTCTGATGGACCCCGAGGAGTACCGCGAGATGAGCGCCACGAAGGTCATCACGGCCGACACCTACGACGACGACGGCTTCCCCATCGACATGGGGCTGATGGACCCCCGCCTCGGCGTCATCGACCCGGGCCTGGAGTGCAAGACCTGTGGCAAGCACTCCGGCTCGTGTAACGGCCACTTCGGCCACATCGAACTGGCGGCCCCGGTCATCCACGTCGGCTTCTCGAAGCTGATCCGCCGCCTGCTCCGGGGCACCTGCCGTGAGTGCTCGCGGCTCTGCCTGACCGAAGACGAGAAACTCGAGTTCAGCGACCGGCTCGACCGCTCGCGTGACCTCGGCGACGACCTCAACGACGTCACGAAGGCGGCCATCCGTCAGGCGCGCAAGAAGGATCGGTGTCCCCACTGCGGCGAGGTCCAGTACGACATCAACCACGAGAAGCCCACGACCTACTACGAGGTCCAGCAGGTCCTCTCGGCGGAGTACTCCCAGCTGATCGTCGCGGCGATGGAGCCCGACGAGGACGACGAGGACAGCGAACGAGTCACGCCCGCCGACCTCGCCGACGAGACGGGCATCGCCCCCTCGCGCGTCCAGGAGATCATCTCCGGGGAGTTCCGCCCGCGCAAGGACGACCGCAAGGCCATCGAGAAGGCCCTGGACGTCGACCTGACCGAGGAGGACATGAACAAGCTGATGCCATCGGACATCCGGGACTGGTTCGAGGACATCCCGGACGAGGACATCGAGACCATCGGCATCAACGCCGAGCGGTCCCGGCCGGAGTGGATGATCCTGACGGTCCTGCCGGTCCCGCCGGTCACCGCCCGGCCCTCGATCACGCTGGACAACGGCCAGCGCTCCGAGGACGACCTGACCCACAAGCTGGTCGACATCATCCGGATCAACCAGCGGTTCATGGAGAACCGCGAGGCCGGCGCCCCACAGCTGATCATCGAGGACCTCTGGGAACTGCTCCAGTACCACGTCACGACCTTCATGGACAACGAGATTTCGGGGACGCCGCCGGCCCGACACCGTTCGGGACGGCCGCTCAAGACCCTCTCCCAGCGCCTCAAGGGCAAGGAGGGCCGCTTCCGTGGCTCGCTGTCCGGCAAGCGCGTGAACTTCAGCGCCCGGACGGTCATCTCGCCGGACCCGACCCTCTCGCTCAACGAGGTCGGGGTGCCCGACCGCGTGGCGATGGAGATGACCCAGACGATGAACGTGAACGAGCGGAACCTCGAGGAGGCCCGGCGCTACGTCGCCAACGGGCCCGAGGCCCACCCCGGGGCCAACTACGTCCGCCGCCACGACGGTCGTCGCCTGAAGGTCACCGAGAAGAACTGCGAGGAACTCGCGGAGAAGGTCGAACCGGGCTGGGAGGTCGCCCGCCACCTGATCGACGGCGACATCATCGTCTTCAACCGCCAGCCGTCGCTCCACCGGATGTCGATCATGGCCCACGAGGTCGTGGTCATGCCCTACAAGACGTTCCGGCTGAACACGACGGTCTGTCCGCCCTACAACGCCGACTTCGACGGCGACGAGATGAACATGCACGCCCTCCAGAACGAGGAGGCCCGCGCGGAGGCCCGCGTGCTGATGCGCGTCCAGGAGCAGATGCTCTCGCCGCGGTTCGGCGAGAACATCATCGGGGCCATCCAGGACCACGTCACCGCGACCTACCTGCTGACGAACAAGAACCCCCGGTTCAACGAGACGCAGGCGCTGGACCTCCTGCGGGCGACGCGGATCGACGAACTGCCGGAGTCCGACGGCGAGGACGACGCCGGCGAGGCATACTGGACCGGCCGAACCATCTTCTCTGAGCTGCTGCCCGACGGACTGGACCTGGCGTTCACCTCCTCGGCCGGCGACGAGGTCGTCATCGAGGACGGTCAGCTCGTCTCGGGGACGGTCGACGAGGACGCTGTGGGTGCCTTCGGCGGCGAAATCGTCGACACCATCGCGAAGGCCTACTCGAAGACCCGCGCCCGGATCTTCGTCAACGAGGTCTCCTCGCTGGCGATCCGGACGATCATGCACTTCGGCTTCTCGATCGGGATCGACGACGAGTCCATCCCCGAGGAGGCCGAGACGCAGATCGACGAGGCCATCGAGAACGCCTACGACCGCGTCCAGGAACTCATCGAGACCTACGAGCGGGGCGACCTGGAGAGTCTCCCCGGCCGGACGGTCGACGAGACCCTGGAGATGAAGATCATGCAGACCCTCGGCAAGGCCCGCGACAGCGCGGGCGACATCGCCGAGGACCACTTCGAGGACACGAACCCGGCGGTCATCATGGCCGATTCCGGGGCGCGTGGCTCGATGCTGAACCTCACCCAGATGGCCGGCTGTGTCGGCCAGCAGGCGGTCCGCGGCGAGCGGATCAACCGCGGCTACGACGACCGGACCCTCAGCCACTTCGAGGCCGACGACCTCTCCGCGGAGGCCCACGGCTTCGTCGAACACTCCTACCGTGGCGGCCTCGAGCCCAAGGAGTTCTTCTTCCACGCGATGGGTGGCCGCGAGGGCTTGGTCGACACGGCGGTCCGGACGTCGAAGTCCGGCTACCTCCAGCGCCGGCTGATCAACGCCCTCTCGGAACTGGAGACCCAGTACGACGGGACCGTCCGGGACACCTCGGATACCATCGTCCAGTTCGAGTTCGGCGAGGACGGCACGTCGCCGGTCCAGGTCTCCTCCTCGGTCGAGGAGGACGCCGTCGACGTCGAGGGCATCGCCGACCGCGTCCTCGACGCCGAGTTCGACTCCGAGAGCGAGAAGGACCGCTTCCTCGGCGAGGCCGCGGAGCCGACGAACCTCTCCGAGCACGCCGACGACTGGTGGATGGCCCACAGCGACGACTGACCATGACAGACTACGACGTATCGGCGGACGTGGAAGCCCTCGTGGAGGACACGGAGCTCCCGCGCCGCCTCAAGGACGAGGTGTACAGCACGATCGAGGCCCGGGACGTCTCCCTCGAGGAGGCAGACGAGATCGCCCAGGCCGTCGAGGCGACGTACCTCGACACGCGCGTCGATCCGCTGGACCCCGTCGGGACGGTCAGTGCGCAGTCGATCGGGGAGCCCGGCACGCAGATGACGATGAACACCTTCCACTACGCGGGCGTCGCGGAGATCGACGTCACGCAGGGCCTCCCGCGGCTCATCGAGCTCGTGGACGCCCGGAAGGAGCCGGACACGCCGATGATGACGGTCCACCTCGAGGACGAGTACGCGACGGACCGCGAACGGGCCCACGAGGTCGTCTGGAGCATCGAGGCGACGAAGATTCTCCAGCTCGGCGACGTCTCGACGAACGTCGCGGACATGCTCGTCCAGGTATCGCTCAACGAGGACACCCTGATGGAGCGCTGGCCCACGGAGTCCGACCCGACGGTCGTCGCCGAGGAGATCGCCGAGACCATCGAGTCGAAGCTCGGCGTGGAGACGACCCGCCGGGACCTCGTCGTCGAGTTCGGCCCCGAGGAACCGAGCTACCGGGACCTCCTCCAGCTCGTCGAGGAACTGCGCGAGATCGTCTTCAAGGGCATCGAGGACATCTCTCGCGTCGTCATCCGGAAGGAGGAGACCGACGAGGACGAGGAGTTCGTCCTCTACACCGAGGGCTCTGACTTCGGGTCGGTGCTGGACATCGAGGGGGTCGACGCGTCGCGGACCACCTGCAACAACATCCACGAGATCCACCACAACCTCGGGATCGAGGCCGCCCGCGAGGCCATCATCGAGGAGACGATGAACACGCTCGAGGAGCAGGGTCTCGACGACGTGAACGTCCGCCACCTGATGCTGGTCTCTGACATCATGACCAACGAAGGGACCATCGAGTCCATCGGCCGCCACGGCATCTCCGGATCGAAGGCGTCCGTCCTCGCGCGGGCGGCCTTCGAGGTGACGGTCAACCACCTCCTCGACGCCGCGGTCCACGGCGAGATCGACGACCTCAACGGCGTCACCGAGAACGTCATCGTCGGCAAGCCGATCAAGCTCGGTACGGGCGACGTCGACCTCCGGATGACCGCCGGCGAGCGCCCGCAGGCAGACTGAGATGGGTGTCACGCTCTCGGACGACGCGCGCCGACTCCTCGTTCGCTTCGAGGACGAGACCGACGCCACCGTCCGGGACTGCGTGATCGACGACGAACACGACCGCGTCCTCTTTCTCGTCGCCGCCGGCGACATGCCCGAGGCCATCGGCCCCGACGGCTCGCACGTCCGGCGCGTCGAGGATGACCTCGGCCGCGACGTCAAACTGGTCGAGGACGCCGACAACCCCGCAGACTTCGTCGCCAACGCCCTCGCGCCCGCGGCCGTCTACAACGTCACGATCAGCCGCAACGAGGACCTCGTCGCCTACGTCGAGGTCGCCGAGGAGGACCGCGGCGCGGCCATCGGCTCGGACGGGCGCAACATCGACGCGGCGCGATTGCTCGCGGACCGGCACTTCGACGTCGACGCCATCGAGTTGACCTGAGGCGTCGCCCGTCCACAATCCACTTGTCGTTCGCCTCGCACAGCCTCGGCCATGGACGAGTCTGCCCTCCAGCACCGACTCGACGCCGTCGAACGACGCCAGTCCCTGACCCTCGCCCTCCTCGTCGGCCTGTACGTACTCGCGGGTCTCGCCGCCGTCGTCTGGACCGTCCCCGCCGTGACCGCCTGGCACGCCAGCGCCCTCGGCGTCGTCGTGGGGCTGGTGGTGCTGGTCGTCGGCATCGCCCGGCGACGACGGGCCCGGTAGCGCGGCGGCGCGGACCGGTCACGAACTGAAGACGGTTCCGAACAGCAACGGCGCGGCCAGCAGCGTGAGCGGCACGGCGATCCAGACCTGGCCCGCGGTCACGTCGTACTGGCCGAGGGTCACGGAGACGGGCGTTCCCTCCAGGTGGCCGACGAGGAACTCGAAGCCGACGGTGAGGACGGTCCAGCCGACGCCGACGAGCAGGAGCTCGGTTCTCGTGTAGGTCGTGGTGGTGAGGGCGAAGTAGGTCCACGAGACTGCGAGGATGAGACAGACGAGGACGGCCGTGCTCAGGACGTGGCCCCGGTACTCGCCGATTCGTGGGACGATGACCGTCTCGCGGACGATTCCGTTGGCGACTGCGAGGGCTGCCATGAGGAGCCAGATTGCGAGGGGTGCGAGGAAGGCGGCCGGGTGGACGGCAAGTGGTGTGAGGGCTGCGGACATGCTGTCGCGTTCGGTGCGGTGTTTCGAAAACCTAGCGACGGATCGGTTCGCGGTGTCGTTTACGGCCCTCATTTGGTAGATGTCGGTAGAACGTCCTCGGACCGCTCGCTTGGGTTGGTCCCGGCAGCCGCGTTCCACACCGGAAAGCCCTCGGCCCGTTCGCTACGATCCGTCTGAGTCGTCTTCGCATCCACCTCCGCTCGAAAGCCCTTGGCCCGGTCGCGGTCGCTACGGAGCATATCCTCACTTCGCTCGGATAGTGGCTCCGTAGCGACTCTCTTCGCTTCGCTCAGCGCCACCTGACCTCGCCCTTTCAGTCCGCCAGGACCGCACCCCATCCCGCGACCGCACTGCGACCGTGCCACACGCCTCCCCAACCGATTCGCTCACTCCGTTCGCTCATCCCTCGCGCTGATGCCTCGACCCCTCGCTTCGGTCGGCGTCTCGGCCGACCGCGCCAACCGCAGGCTTTTAGCCGGGAGCGAGTGCCGAGGGCCGGACGGCCCGAGGCGTCGCGAACCGGGGGAGGGAAGGCTTGCACATGCGTCCGAGCGAACGAAGTGAGCGAGGTTCACCGAACGCGCGGCGTCGCCGCGCGTTCGGTTTTTTGGTCCAGATTTTTGGGCGGGGGTTGAGCGCTCGCCTTCGGCGAGCGCGATTCCTCCGTCGAAAAAGGTGGGCGGGAAAAGGGAGCCTTAAGTACCTCCGTCGGATACTCGCCTACACTATGGCGAACGGCAAGTACGCCGCGCGCAAGCTCAAGAAGGACCGCCAGAACCACCGGTGGTCCGACTCCGACTACGCGCGCCGCGAGCGGGGCCTCGGCTCGAAGTCCGACCCTCTCGAGGGCGCGCCGCAGGGGCGCGGCATCGTACTGGAGAAGGTCGGCATCGAAGCGAAACAGCCCAACTCCGCGATCCGGAAGTGCGTCCGGGTCCAGCTCATCAAGAACGGCAAGCAGGTCACCGCGTTCTGTCCCGGCGACGGCGCTATCTCCTTCATCGACGAGCACGACGAGGTCACCATCGCCGGCATCGGCGGGGCCAAGGGTCGTGCGATGGGCGACCTCTCGGGCGTGAACTACAAGGTCGAGAAAGTCAACGGCGTCTCGCTGATCGAACTGGTCCGCGGGAACGCCGAGAAGCCGGTGCGCTAACATGAGTGCAGACGACGCCGAGGCCGAGGCGGACGCCGAACCGGAGCCCGAAGAGGTCTCGACGGCACTCCTGTTCGAGCGCTGGTCGGTCACCGACATCGAGTTCAGCGACCCCTCGACCGAGCGCTACATCACGGTCACGCCCATCGCCCACACGATGGGCCGGCACGCCGACAAGCAGTTCAAGAAAAGCGAGATCTCCATCGTCGAGCGGCTGATCAATCGGCTGATGCAGACCGATGAGAACACGGGCAAAAAGCAGCTGACGATGAACATCGTCCGCGAGGCCTTCGAGCTGATCCACGAGCGCACCGACGAGAACCCGATCCAGGTCCTCGTCGAGGCCGTCGAGAACAGCGCCCCCCGCGAGGAGACGGTCCGCCTGAAGTACGGTGGCATCTCCGTCCCGAAGGCCGTCGACATCTCGCCCCAGCGCCGGGTCGACCAGGCGCTGATGTTCCTCGCCCAGGGCGTCCAGAACACCACCTACAAGTCCGAGACGTCGGCCGCCGAGGCACTCGCCAGCCAGCTGACCGGCGCCGCCGACAACGACGTCGGCACCTACGCTGTCAACCAGAAAGAAGAGAAAGAGCGCGTCGCGGCCGCCGCGCGGTAACCCCGTCTCCGATTTCTGTCTCACTCTCTCCGTCCGGTTCCGACCGAGCAGCGACGGCCCTGGCTCGCCCGCGTGTCCGGGCCAGGCCCCCTTCGTAAACCACAATTTTAATTCTGGTTGACGGAGAGCGGTGCGTATGTCCAGCCACGAGGACGTCGAACTCGTTCCGGACGTCACCGTCGAACACCTCGCGCGGGCCGTCCTCTTCGCGGCGCTGACGGCCGTCCTCGCCCAGGCGTCGATCCAGTTGCCGGGCGGGATTCCCTTCTCCTTCCAGCCGTTCGGCGTCTTCCTCGCCGCCCTCGTCCTCGGCCCCCTCTGGGGCGGCTTCTCGCTGGCCCTCTACGTCCTCGCCGGCGTCGCGGGCGCGCCGATCTTTTCGAACGGTGCCGCGGGCCTCGGTGTCGTCGCCGGGCCAACCGGCGGCTTCCTCGTCGGATTCCTCCTCGCGGCCGTCGCCATCGGTGCGGTCGCGCACCGACGCGTCGAACCACGTCCGGTCGCAACCCTGTCGACTCCCGTCGCGCTCGTGGCGCTCCTGGCCGGGATGGCTATCATGTACGCCGTCGGGATCCCCTGGTTCGCGTCAGTCCAGGGCTGGTCGCTTCCGCGGGCCGCGACCTTCCTCGCCCCGTTCGCCCTGGGCGACTGCATCAAGGTCGCCATCACGGTGGGCGTCGTCCGCGTCGGCGGCGAGGCGATCGACCGGGCATGATCGAGATCCGGGACCTCGTCCACCGGTACGACGGCGAGGCGGCCGTCGACGGCGTCACGCTGACAGTCGACGCCGGCGAGTGGGTGCTCCTCGCCGGCCCCAACGGCAGCGGCAAGACGACACTCGTCCGGCACTGCAACGGCCTGCTGGCTCCCGACGCGGGGACGGTCCGGGTCGACGGCGTCGACCCCATCGAGGACCCGGTCGTCGCCCGGACGACGGTCGGAATGGTCTTTCAGTCCCCGCGCGACCAGTTCGTCGCGGCGACCGTCGGCGCGGACGTCGCCTTCGGCCCCGAGAACCTCGGGCTCGATCGCGACGAGATCGATCGTCGCGTCGCCGACGCCCTCGCTGCCGTGGACCTTGCCGATCGGCGAGACGAGCGCATCGACGCGCTCTCGGGCGGCGAGCAGGCCCGCGTGGCGGTCGCCGGCGCGCTCGCGATGGACCCGGATTACCTCGTGCTCGACGAACCCTTCGCCGGACTCGACTGGGCGGCGCGGCGCTCGTTGCTCGCCCACCTCGACGACCTCCACGCCGCGGAGACGGCCGTCGTGCTCGTGACCCACGACGTCCGTGACGTCCACGAGCGAGCCGACCGGATCGTCGGGCTGGAGGACGGCCGGGTCGCCGTCGAGGGGCCGCCCGACGAGGCGCTGGCCGACCTCGCCGCCATCGACGTCCGGGTTCCGGAATGATCGCCTACGCGCCCGGCGAGACGGTCGCCCATCGGCTCGACCCGCGGAGCAAGGTGGCCTTCCAGTTCGGCCTGGCCATCTTCGCCGTCGCGCACGCGACGCCGCGGGGCCTGGTCGCGAGTTTCGCGCTGGCGCTCCTGGCGCTGGCCGCGGCCCGGCTCTCGCCGCTGGCCGCACTCCGGGCCTACTGGGTCGTCCTCGCCGTCCTGGCCCTCGGCCCGCTCGTCGCCGGTCTCGCGTTCGGCCCACCCTGGTTCCGCGCCGCTCCGGCGCTCGCCTCGCTCGCGTCCGTGCTGCGGATCGTCCCGATCGTGCTCGTGAGCGCGGCCTTCGTCCACACGACGCCCGTCAGGGACGTCCGGGCGGCCATCCAGTGGGCCGTTCCGGGGCGAACTGGTCGATTACTGGGGGTCGGCGTCGGCATGACCATCCGATTCGTCCCGGTGGTGCGCGGCGACGTGGCCGCATCGCGCGAGGCGATCCGGGCGCGGGGTGGCGACGTGCGCCCGTTCTACGAGCGGGCGGGCGGGATCGCACTGGGCTCGGTCCGGCGAGCGCTCCGGCGTGCGGACGCCCTGTCCGTCGCACTCCGGGCGCGCGCCTTCGCCTACAACCCGACGCTGCCAGCACTCCGATTTCGCCCGTTCGACGTGGTGGTCGTCTTCGGCGCGCTGGTGCTCGCGGTCTCGCCGCTGCTCCCCGGGCTGGTACCCTAGACGCTGGCCGACGCGAGGGCCCGGTTTTACGGTCGCGTGCGGAGACCCCTCCGTATGGACGGTCCGGGCTGGCACGCGCTTTCTGCGGAGGCGGTCTACGATCGCCTCGACGCCGACCCGGACGGCCTGTCGGCCGACGAGGCGGCGGACCGCCTGGACCGCCACGGGCCGAACGAACTCTCCCAGGGGGAACTGACCAGTCCCTGGCGGATCCTCCTCCACCAGTTCACCAGCCCGCTCATCTACGTCCTCCTCGTGGCCTTCGTCGTCACGATCGGCATCGACCACTACGCCGACGCCATCGTCATCGCCGTCGTCCTCGTCCTCAACGCGGTCGTCGGGTTCGTCCAGGAGTACCGCGCGGAGAACGCGATGGCGGCCCTCCGCAGCCTCGTCTCGCCGACGGCACGCGTCCGGCGCGACGGCGATGTCCAGACGGTGCCGTCTGCCGACCTCGTCCCCGGCGACGAGGTCCGCCTGCAATCCGGGGACGTCGTCCCCGCCGACGTCCGCCTGCGCGAGACGACCGACCTCCAGGTCGACACGTCGATCCTGACCGGCGAGTCCCTCCCGGTCGCACGGGAGCCCGGCGTCGAGGATCCCGACACGCCGCTCGCCGATCGCTCGAACCTGGTCTACATGGGAACGTCGGTCGTCAGCGGGCGCGGGACCGGCGTCGTCGTCGCGACGGGCGAGGACACGGAGATGGGCCACATCGCCCGGGAGGTCCGCGGAACCGCGCGGGCTGCGACGCCGCTCCAGGAGCGGATGCACCGCTTCGGGACGCGGATCAGCGTCGCCATCCTCGGGGTGGCGGCAGTCATCTTCGCGGTCGGTCTCTGGCAGGGGATCCCCGTCGCGGACGTCTTTCTGCTCGCCGTCGCGACGGCCGTCTCGGCCATCCCCGAGGGCCTGCCGGTGGTGATGACCGTCGCGCTGGCCGTCAGCGTCCGCCGGATGGCCGGGCGCCACGCCATCGTCCGCCGCCTGCCCGCAGTCGAGACGCTCGGCTCCTGCAGCGTGATCGTCTCCGACAAGACCGGAACCATCACCGAGAACCGCATGACGGTCCAGCGCCTCTGGACCGTCGACGGACCGGTCGCGGTCGGCGGTGACCCGGATGCCGCGGCCGGCGAGTTCCGGCGGGACGGCGACCCGATGGCGCCCGGCGCGGACCAGGCCGTCATGGAGACGCTCCGGGCTGCGACGCTGGCCAACGAGGCGTCGGTCCGGGTCGCCGACGACGGCCGGCTCCAGGGCGAGGGTGACCCGACTGAGACGGCGCTCCTCGTCGCCGCCCGGAAGGCCGGCCTCGATCGCAGCGCCCTGCTCGAGGACGCCCCCCAGGTGGGTCACGTCCCCTTCGAATCCGACCGACAGTACGCCGCGTCGGTCCATCGGACGGGTGGCAACCCCGGAGAGCCGGGCGAGAGTGCCGACACCGTCACCTACGTCAAGGGCGCACCGGAGCGGATCGTGGACATGTGTGAGACCGTCGCGACCGACGACGGCACGGCGCGGCTGGACCGCGAGGCACTCACCGCCGCCGACGACATGGCCGCGGACGGCCTCCGGGTCATCGCGATGGCCCGCGGCGCGGGCGACCTGACGGACGAGGACCCGCCGTCCGGCCTGACGTTCCTCGGGTTTGCGGGCATGCTCGACCCGCCCCGCGAGGCGGTCCCGGACGCCATCGCGGCCTGCCGGCGCGCGGGCGTCCGCGTCCTGATGGTGACCGGCGACCACGCGGAGACGGCCCGTACCATCGCCGACCGCGTCGGGATCGACGCCGAGCGCGTCCTGACAGGGAGCGAGGTGGCCGCCCTCTCTGACGCTGCCCTGACAGAGCGTCTCCGAGAGACGTCGGTGTTCGCCCGCATCGCGCCGACGCAGAAACACCGCATCGTCTCCCTGCTCCAGGCTGACGGGGAGGTAGTCGCGGTCACCGGGGACGGCGTCAACGACGCGCCGGCGCTGAAGGCCGCCCACATCGGCGCGGCCATGGGCATCACCGGGACCGACGTCGCCAAGGAGGCCAGCGAGATGGTCCTCACCGACGACAACTTCGCGACGATCTACGCCGCAATCGAGGAGGGTCGGACGGTCTTCGCCAACATCCGCAAGGCGACCAGTTTCCTCCTGACCACGGGCGTCGCCCTCGTCCTGGCCATCCTCGCCACGTTCGCCCTCGCCGTCGCGGGCCTCCTCCCGCCCATCGCGGCCGTGGGCGTCCCAGTCCTGCTCCTCCCCGCGCAGGCGCTCTGGCTCAACGTCGTCAACAACGGCATCCAGGACGTCGCGCTGGCCTTCGAACCCGGCGAGCGCGAGCAGTTCGAGCGCCCGCCCCATCCCCCCGACGCGGGCCTGCTCTCCCGCGAACTCACCGAGCGGACGTTGCTCGTGGGGCTCGTCCTCGCGGTCCTGGCCGTCGCGGTCTTCTGGTGGCGTCTGGCCGAGGGCGCCTCCGAGGCCGCCGCCCAGACCGCCGCACTCACCACGATGGTCGTCTCGAACGCCCTCTTCCTGGGGAGCGTCCGCTCGCAACACCGGTCGGTCCTCGGCAAGAGCCCGCTCTCGAACCCCGTCCTGCTGGTGGGCACGCTCGCGGCGATGGTCGTCCACCTGGTCGCCATCTACGCTCCGCCGACGCAGTTCCTGCTCGGTCTCGAACCCATCGCCCCCGCCGCCTGGCTCCTGATCCTCGCCGTTTCGCCACTGGCGCTCGTCGTCGCGGAACTCCACAAGCGCTTCCGGCGCTGAACTGCGAGAGCGGCACCGATCGAGGGCGCACCGACCGCCGGCGTCAGTCCGCGGCCGCCGGCCCGTCGCCTCCCCCGCCGGCGTAGTCGCGCGTCACGTCGACGAGGGCCTTCCGGTACTCGCTCTCGTCCGGGTTCGGGGAGAGGTCCCGGAAGCGCTCCCGGAAGGTCTCGAAGGCCACGTCGGGGGCGTCCGCCGCGGCCGCGTGCGCGAGGTCGTAGATGCGGTGGTCCGGGTTCACGAGGTCGTGGCGCTCGACGAGGCCGAGCGCGAAGGCCGCGTTGACCGCCGTGATGTCGGGGTCCGCGGCCGGCGTGAGGCGTGCGGGCGGTTCCACCGCCCGCTCATTCCGTGGCGGTAAAGCCGCCACGCGGTGCCACCTGGCTGGATCGGCACTCTGGTGTGGCCGGTCGGCGACGGCGGCGGCGAGGCTGGCCTCGAGGAAGGCCACCAGTTTGTCGGCCGGTGCGACGTCCAGCCAGACGTCGTCGGCGTAGATGTCCTTCATGTGGTTGGCGATCTGGTGGACGTGGATGAGTTTTCGGCGCTCGACGCTGTGGCCCGCGAGCGCGAGGAAGATGGCCTCCTGCGTGTCCTGGGTGTGGGAGGGGTGCTCGCGCTCGTGGTGGTGCATGTGGGCGTACTCGTGGAGCGCGAGTTCGCGGGCCATCGCCGACGTGGCGGCCTTCCGGGAGATCGTCAGGTGGTGGCCGTCGGCGTCGTGGCCGACGCGGGTCCGCTCGTCTGGGTCCTCGCGGATGCGGACAGTGACCGGCCGCTCGACGGCGAGTTCCGTCTCGAAGAGGTCACGGGCCCCGAGAAACGGCTCGGCCGGGCCCGGCCCCTGGACGCGGACGTCCATGTGGTCGTGTGTGGGTGATTGTGGCGTATTACTCTTGCGTCCGTGCCACCCCCCGTCAGCGCGGCAGGCGGAGCCGGACCTCGTTGCCGCCCCCGTCGCGCTCGCCGAACGAGACCGTGCCGCCGAATCCCTCGACGGTCCAGGCCACGAGCCAGAGACCGAGCCCGCTGCCGTGTCGCATCGACGTGATCTCGGCGCCGCCGGTGACCACCGACCGGTCGGCCTCGGGGATGCGCGGCCCGTCGTCCGCGACGACGATGTCGGTCCACGCGGCCTCGGGTGCGGGACCGACGGAGACCCACACCCGCGGTTCCTCGCTCGAATTGTGGACGATGGCGTTGGTCACGAGTTCCTCGATGGCGACGGCCAGGCGCTCGGTCGCGGCCGCCGGTGCCGGCGCCGTCGTCTCCAGGGTCACCGTCGCGGCGGGATACTCCGATCGCATTCGGTCGACCACCCCGGTCGCGATATCGACGCAGTCGACCTCCGCGTTCGCGGGGACGGGTGCGTCCAGGGTCCGCTGGATTTCGTGGGCCTCCTCGGCGAGCGACTCGAGGTCGGTCGCGCTCTCGCGGGCCCGCTGGACGAGGCGCAGGGTGTCGCCATCGTCCACCCGCTCGACGACCTCCTCGAGCGTGCCGACGAGCACGCCGAGTTCGTTCCTGAGGTTGTGCCTGAGGAGCCGGTGGAGTACCTCGATGCGACTCTGCTTGCGTCGGTCCTCCGTGAGCTCGGTATAGAGGGCGAACCCACCCTGGGCCCCGTCGGTGGTCTCGTAGGGAATGCTGCGGTAGAGAAACTCCCGGAGGCCGGCGTCAGTCTCCCGCGTGACGTGCCGGTAGTTGACCTCGCCGGCTTCGGTCTGTTCGTCCAGCCGCCGCGCCTCCGCCTCCAGCCACGGCGGGACGATGAAGGCGTTCAGGCTCTCCCCGACGATGGCCTCGGCCTCGTAGCCGAAGACGTCGACGAAGGCCGGATTGACCGCTCGCACGATGGGTTCCTCGTCGACGAGTTCGAACTCGACCAGCGCGTCCTGGACGTGTTCGACGAGGTGTTCGTAGCGCTCCGGGTCGTCGAACGAGGCGAGCCGCCGGTCGATCGGTCTCGATTCCGACCCGTCTGCCAGCCAACCGTCCGACTCCCGCTTCATGTCTCTCGACCGGCTATGCAGGAAGGCGTAACATAACCTTTTCGTTAAAATACCGAACGGACGACCACTATCCCTCAAAATAGATGCGCAATTACTGCAATCCATCGACGTATTCTGGTAGGTCTACCGTCCGCGATCGCGTCGGGGTTTCTCGATCGGACCCCAGTACGCGGGGACCGAGGGCCGAACGGCCGGATTCGCCCACCGGGAAACACTACCCTTTTGACCCTCCTTCCGGTACCGCACGTAAGAATGGGCCGACGCAAGAAGATCGTCCAGGAGTGCGAGGCGTTGATGGACCGGCCGGAGCACATCCGGAACATCGCCATCGCCGCGCACGTCGACCACGGCAAGACCACGCTGACTGACAACCTCCTCGCGGGCGCGGGCATGATCTCCGACGAGACTGCCGGCGAGCAGCTCGCGATGGACACCGAGGAGGACGAGCAGGAGCGCGGCATCACCATCGACGCCGCGAACGTCTCGATGACCCACGAGTACGAGGGCCAGAACCACCTCATCAACCTCATCGACACGCCGGGCCACGTCGACTTCGGTGGCGACGTGACGCGGGCGATGCGCGCCGTCGACGGCGCGCTCGTGGTCGTCGACGCCGTCGAGGGCGCGATGCCCCAGACCGAGACCGTCCTCCGGCAGGCCCTCCGCGAGGGCGTCAAGCCGACGCTGTTCATCAACAAGGTCGACCGCCTGATCTCGGAGCTCCAGGAGGGGCCCGAGGAGATGCAGGAGCGCCTGCTCGCGGTGATCCGCGACGTCAACGAACTCATCCGCGGGATGACCGAGGAGATGGACGACATCGACGAGGACTGGACCGTCGGCGTCGAGGACGGCACCGTCGGCTTCGGCTCGGCGCTGTACAAGTGGGGCGTCTCGATGCCCTCGATGCAGCGCACCGGGATGGACTTCGGCGACATCATCGACTTAGAGCGCGCGGACAAGCGCCAGGAACTCCACGAGCGCACGCCCCTCTCGGACGTCGTGCTCGACATGGTCTGTGAGCACTTCCCGAACCCCATCGACGCCCAGCCCCGCCGTATCCCGCGGATCTGGCGTGGCGACGCCGACTCCGAGATCGCCGGGACGATGGAGATGGTCGACGAGGACGGCGAGGTCGTCCTGATGGTCACGGACATCGGCATCGACCCCCACGCCGGCGAGATCGCCGCGGGCCGCGTCTTCTCCGGCACGATCGAGAAGGGCCAGGAACTGTACGTCTCCGGGACTGCGGGCAAGAACCGCGTCCAGAGCGTCGGTATCTACATGGGTGGCGAGCGCGAGGAGGTCGAGCACGTCCCCGCCGGGAACATCGCCGCCGTCACCGGCCTGAAGGACGCCATCGCCGGCTCGACCGTCTCTTCGGTCGAGATGACGCCCTTCGAGTCCATCGAGCACATCTCGGAGCCGGTCATCACGAAGTCCGTCGAGGCCCAGAACATGGACGACCTGCCGAAGCTGATCGAGACGCTCCAGCAGGTCGCGAAGGAGGACCCGACGATCCAGATCGAGATCAACGAGGACACCGGCGAGCACCTCATCTCCGGTCAGGGCGAACTCCACCTCGAGGTCATCGGCCAGCGCATCGAGCGCAACCAGGGCATCCCGATCAACACCGGCGAACCGATCGTCGTCTACCGCGAGGCGCCCCAGGAGCCGTCCCGCGAGGTCGAGGGCATCTCCCCGAACCGCCACAACCGCTTCTACATCAGCGTCGAGCCCCTCACCGAGGAACTCGTCGAGACGCTGAAGATGGGCGAGGCGACCATGGACATGCCCGAACTGGAGCGCCGCGAGGCCCTGCAGGACGCCGGCCTCGACAAGGACACGTCCCAGGAGGTCGAGCACATCTACGGGACGAACGTCATCATCGACGACACGAAGGGGATCCAGCACTTGAACGAGACGATGGAACTCGTCATCGAGGGCTTCGAGGAGGCCCTGGAGGACGGCCCGCTGGCCGCCGAGCCGGTCCAGGGATCGCTCATCCGTCTCCACGACGCCCGCCTCCACGAGGACGCCATCCACCGCGGGCCGGCACAGGTCATCCCCGCGGTCCGCCGCGCGCTCCACAACGCGCTGATCGACGCCGAGATCCGCCTGCTCGAGCCGATCCAGGAGGTCCGCATCGACGTGCCCAACGAGCACATGGGCGCCGCCTCCGGCGAGATCCAGGGCCGTCGTGGCCGCGTCGACGACATGTACCAGGAGGGCGACCTCATGGTCGTCGAGGGCGTCGCGCCCGTCGAGGAGATGATCGGCTTCTCCAGCGACATTCGCTCGGCGACGGAGGGCCGTGCCTCCTGGAACACCGAGAACGCCGGCTTCCAGGTCATGGCCGACAACCTCCAGCCCGAGACGATCGAGGAGATCCGCGAGCGCAAGGGCATGAAGCTCGAACTGCCCGACGCCGTGGATTACTTCTAAGCGCCTGTTTTCTCCGTCCGGTGGGGCAGTCGCCCCCGGGGATGGTCGGACCCCTCTCTACTACCCGACAGCACAGTCGCCCGTGCGCACGGGACCACGAAGTCCACGGCAGAGAGGCGACTGTCCGTGCCTGTAGCGTCCGGGGCGAACGCTTATGCCGCTGGCATGTGCGGAACGTAACATGTCGAGTGAAAGTGACGACGGACGGGTTCGGACCGACGGCGGCTACGGACCAGGTGGCCTCGGCCGGTGGGTGGCACTGGGCGTGGCGATCTACCTCGTCTTCGGCCTCGGGAGTGCCATCACGATGTACTTGCTCGGGCTCTTCGGCGGGGGCAGCGGGCTGGGCGGGTTCGGCATGCTGATGGGCGGTGGCGCGGGCGGGTCGGGGCTGTTGGGGTCGCTGCTCGTCGGTGTCGGCCTCGTGGTCTTTCTCGGGCCGGCCGTCGCGCTGGGGCTTGGCCTGCTGGTCGGCCGGAGCGTCGGCGGTGGCGAGTCGGCGCCGATTGCCGGGGCCGTCAGTGCGGGTGCCGGCGCCCTGATCGCCACCGTCGTCCTGTTCGTGCTCGCGATACTCCTGGCACAGACGGGCGGACCCGGTGGTGGACTCGGTGACCTCGGCGCGATCCTCGGGGCACTGGTCGGACTGACGCTCGGCGTCGCGGTGACGGGCGCTGCGGCGGCCAGCGTCGGTGCACGGTCTGTCACCTGGTGATCCGGTTTCGGGCGTGTGGCGTGCTGGCGGCCGGCCGCGGGCTCTCCAAAACGACTGCATTCTTATACCCGCCCGCCCGTCAGATGAGGCAACGATGCTCCGACCGGCAGGAATGGCGACTGGAGGTGACGTGCGGTGAGCGACTCGCGCGACGAACTCCAGGCGTACACAGTCCGGCTGGAGCTCGTCGACCGCCCCGGTGAACTCCTGCGGGCGCTCGAACCCATCGCCGACAACGGCGGGAACCTCCTCTCGATCTTCCACGAACGTGGGAACCTCACCCCTCGTGGTCACATCCCGGTAGAGGTCGACCTGGAGGCGGCACCCGATCGCTTCGAGGGGATCGTCGACGCCCTCCGGGCGGAGGGCATCAACGTCATCCAGGCCGGAGCAGAGGTCTACGCCGAGGAGGTCACCGTCCTCCTCATCGGCCACCTCGTCCGGACGGACCTCTCTGACACCCTCGACCGGATCGAGGACTCGACCGACTCCTCCGTGGAGGACTTCGCGCTCTCGGCCCCGGAGAACACCGACGGAAAGTCGAGCGCTCGGCTGCGACTCGCCACCCAGTCGGGCGAGACCGACGCCGCCCTCGCGACCATCCGGTCGATTGCCGCGGAGAAGGACTTTCGCGTCGTCGAGCCCCTGACGGCAGGTGGTGGCGCGTGAGGCTCGCCGTGGTCGGGGCCGGGGCCGTCGGCTCGTCGGTCGCAGAGCTCGCCGGCGAGTACGGACACACCGTCACTGCCCTGGCGGACTCGCAAAGTGCCGCGGTCGACCCGGACGGGATCGACGTCCAGGCTGCCCTCGACCGCAAGAGTGCGGAGGGCGTGGTCGGAGGCGGTGACGTCACGGATGCCCTCGACGGCAGCTACGACGTCCTCGTCGAGGCCACGCCGACCACGCTCGGTGACGCTCAGCCCGGCTTCGGGCACGTCGAGACCGCCCTGGAGCGCGACCGCCACGTCGTGCTCGCGAACAAGGGGCCCGTGGCCGAACGCTACGGCGACCTCCGGGATCTCGAACGCGCGAGCGCGGGCACAGTTCGGTTCGAGGCGACCGTCGGCGGGGCGATTCCGGTGCTCTCGACGGTCGAGGACTTCGGCCCGTCGCACATCACGGCCGCCCGGGGCGTCCTCAATGGGACGGCGAACTTCATCCTCTCGCGGATGGCTGCCGAGGGGCTGGGCTACGAACACGTCCTCGCCGAGGCCCAGGATCTGGGGGTCGCCGAGGCGGACCCGAGTTTCGACGTCGAGGGGACGGACGCAGCCCTGAAGTGCGTCATCCTGGCGAACGTCCTCGCCGAGGACCGCGAGTACACGCTGGCCGACGCGACGGTCGAGGGAATCAGCGACCTTCCGGGCTCGGCCCTCGAACTGGCGAACGAGGACGGGCGGACCATCCGGCTAATCGGGGAGGTGGTCGACGGCGAGGTCCGGGTGGGGCCCCGACTCGTGCCCGAACACGCCGCGCTCGCGGTGACCGGGACCCGCAACATCGTCCAACTGGAGACCACTAACGCCGGACAGCTCAACGTCTCCGGTCGGGGCGCGGGCGGCCCGGAGACCGCGACGGCCGTTCTGGCGGACGTGGACCGCCTACCGGAGTGAGTCCGGCGAGCGAATTTGGGTAGCGACGGGTCGCTGTCCCGTGGCACGCGGTGGCAAATCGCCAGACAGCGCGGGAACGCTCTGTGTGGTGTATCGAAATGGTTTTATGAACAACCGCGCAAAGTCTCCGGTATAGCGCCTCTGCGCGTGAGACACCAATGAGTGACAAACCGCACCAGAACCTGGCCGTCATCGGCCACGTCGACCACGGGAAGAGCACGCTCGTCGGTCGACTCCTGTACGAGACCGAGAACGTACCGGAGCACGTCATCGAGCAGTACAAGGAAGAGGCAGAAGAGAAGGGCAAGGGCGGCTTCGAGTTCGCCTACGTGATGGACAACCTCGCCGAGGAGCGCGAGCGCGGGGTCACCATCGACATCGCCCACCAGGAGTTCGACACCGACGAGTACTACTTCACCATCGTCGACTGTCCGGGCCACCGCGACTTCGTGAAGAACATGATCACGGGCGCGAGCCAGGCCGACAACGCCGTGCTCGTGGTCGCCGCGGACGACGGCGTCCAGCCCCAGACCCAGGAGCACGTCTTCCTGGCCCGCACGCTGGGCATCAACGAGCTCATCGTCGCGGTCAACAAGATGGACCTCGTCGACTACGAGGAGTCCCGGTACAAGGAGACCGTCGAGGAAGTCAAGGACCTCCTCAAGCAGGTCCAGTTCGACACCGAGAACGCCTCGTTCATCCCGGTCTCGGCCTTCGAGGGCGACAACGTCGCCGCGGAGTCCGACAACACGGACTGGTACGACGGCGACATCCTGCTCGAGGCCCTCAACGGCCTCCCGGAGCCCCAGCCGCCGACGGACGCGCCGCTGCGCCTCCCGATCCAGGACGTCTACACCATCTCCGGCATCGGCACGGTCCCGGTCGGCCGCGTCGAGACGGGGATGCTCAACACCGGCGACAACGTCTCCTTCCAGCCCAGCGACGTGGGCGGGGAGGTCAAGACCATCGAGATGCACCACGAAGAGGTGCCCGAGGCCGCACCCGGCGACAACGTCGGGTTCAACGTCCGCGGCATCGGCAAGGACGACATCCGCCGCGGTGACGTCTGTGGCCCCGCCGACGACCCGCCATCGGTCGCCGAGACCTTCCAGGCGCAGGTCGTCGTCATGCAGCACCCCAGCGTCATCACCGCCGGCTACACCCCGGTTTTCCACGCCCACACCGCGCAGGTCGCCTGCACGGTCGAGTCGATCGACAAGAAGATCGACCCGAGTTCCGGCGAGGTCGCCGAGGAGAACCCGGACTTCATCCAGTCGGGCGACGCCGCCGTCGTGACGGTCCGTCCGCAGAAGCCGCTCTCGATCGAGCCGTCGAGCGAGATCCCGGAGCTGGGCAGCTTCGCCATCCGCGACATGGGCCAGACCATCGCGGCCGGCAAGGTCCTCTCCGTCAACGAGCGCTAATCCATGCAGCAGGCACGCGTTCGGCTCGCGGGCACGAGCCCCGAGGATCTCGACGACATCTGCGACGACGTCCGCGACATCGCGGACAAGACGGGTGTGGCGCTGTCCGGTCCGGTGCCGCTACCGACGAAGACCCTGGAGGTTCCGACGCGCAAGTCCCCCGACGGCGAGGGGACGGCGACGTGGGAGCACTGGGAGATGCGCGTCCACAAGCGCCTGATCGACATCGACGCGGACGAGCGGGCCCTGCGCCAGCTCATGCGCATCCAGGTGCCAAACGACGTGTCCATCGAGATCGTCCTCGAGGACTGAGCCGGGCGCGAATTGGGTGGCACGCGGTGTCAGGTGACTCGCGGTTCCACCGCTCGCTCAAACCGAGGCGCTCGCGCGCCTCGCAGCGCAGAGGCTTTATCGCCTTTCGGCCACGAACGACGCAGTGCGGGCTCGTAGATCAGTGGCAGATCGCTTCCTTCGCAAGGAAGAGGCCCGGGGTTCAAATCCCCGCGAGTCCATCGGAGCGAGCGAACTTCTGTGAGCGAGCGAGAATGGTCGAACGGAGCGCTCGCGCAGCGAGCGCGTGGATTTGAGCCCTGCCAGTGGCAGCCCGGGAAGCGAACGGCGCGAGACGCGACCGAAGGGAGCGTCCCGGAACGGGCGAGCGGCGAAGCCGCGAGCCAGTGAGCGAGCAGGACCCTCTGGCTCTGGTTCAAATCCCCGCGAGTCCATCGAATTCTGGCGACGCGGACCGCTCGCTGCGCTCGCGGTCGAGCGTCGCCATGTATGAGGCGTCGAAGCTGGATTTGAAGCCCTACCAGTCGCACGCCCGGACCGGCCGACCTAAGGGAGGCCGCAGCCCGGACCGTCTGGTTCTGGGTTCAAATCCCCGCGTTCTCGTGAGGCCCGAGCGGCGAAGCCGCGAGGGGTGAACGAGAGCTCGATAGACGAGCGGTGCGCGGTTCGAACGTAGTGAGAACCGCGAAAAGCGAACGGCGAAGCCGTGAGCGAAGCGAGTCTATCGGCGAGTCCACTCGACTCACTTCGTTCGTCCCGTTCCCTCGCGAGCCCCGGTCGGTGCCCTCGCGGGGACCCCGCGAGTCCATAGCAGTCTGTTGTCACGTCGAAGTATCCGGCGAGTAGCCGGTACTCGCTACGAAGACGTATTTTGCGTCGGTGGAGATTCTTGAAAAAAGATTGATCTGAACGGAATTACTAACAGTCCCGCATTCGGCTACCTGTCGTCGAATTATCGCTTGATAGTAATCGAGTGGAACGGAGGTAAACGGTTGGTTCGGGCCTCATCGATGCTCGTCAATCCAGCGACACCACTCGCGAAAGTTGTTTGCCCCACACTGATCGGCAATAGATTGAAGCGTGCCAGTCGGAATTTCGTCCTCGGATTTCATCGGCACCGACACAACGCGAACTTCGTCGGTATCCGGGCTTTCCCACCGAAGTTTCAGATGGCTCCCAGTTCGTCCGGCCTTCCGATAGCCGTGGTTACGCAGGACTTTCGCGATGTCGCGACCGGAAAATTGCGTCCGGACCATCGAATCCTACTGCATGAACTCGGGCAGTTCCTCGTCACTCTCGGCATCGGGATCGAGGCCCCACTCTTCAAGATCGGCGTCCGTCACGGGCTCGCCACCACCTTCGTGAAGCGTCAGGGCCTCTGCGAGCATAGCGAGTGCTTCGGCCTTCGAATCCCCGAACGACGCGACGCCGGTCTCCTTGTCGCGGGCGGTGATAGAACCGTCATCCTCGTGGATGAACTCCACCCCCTCTTCGTCGGGATCCTCGTGAGTTCGGGCAGCCATGGTAGTCGATATTGTGCGGACTGCGAGAAAAGCCTTCGGCCACGGTTTTCGGCGAGACGACCGGTTACCACGCCGCGAGTCCATCGGAGCGACCGAGCTTCTGTGAGTGAGCGAGAATGGACGAGCGGATCGTCCTCGCAGCGGACGCGAGGATTTGAGCCCGGACAGAGGCAGCCCGGGAAGCGAACGGCGCGAGACGCGACCGATGGAAGCGTCTCGGAACGGGCGAGCGGCGAAGCCGCGAGCCAGTGAGCGACCCGGAACCGCTGGCCCTGGTTCAAATTCCGCGAATGTCGGTGGCCTCTACGATAGGTCATTCGCCACCGCGAGATGGCTTAGCTACGTTACAGAAACGACACGCCACGGGCGAGGATCACCATGCCGATCAACACGATCACGCCGCCAGCGACGCGCATGTCGGTCCGCCCCTTCTCGGAAAGCGACACGTCGCCGTCGTGTCGCCACCCGGCCCGGAGGTGATAGCTAGTTTCGGGGTGCCGGACGACCACCGCCCCGAGGGCCAACAGCAAGCCGCCAAGAGCGACGTTGAGCACCGCAGTTGGGAGGTGGGAGGGCATGTCAGAGCGCTGTTGGCCGGCCAGGAAAACGATTTCGAACGCTCGCTCGTCCCGCAACGCGCTCAGATCGTATAGAGGTGTGTGGCGCCGGCACTGCGGCCCTCGGCGAGGTTTTCGCGAGGGACCCCCACAGCGGCGAGGTCGGCCCCGGCAGCCATCGCCTGTCCGTAGTTGGCCTCGGCTCGCCCGTGTCTCGCCGAGAGCTTCGTCACCTGGCGCCAGGACCCACCGGCGCGCTCGAAGACGGACGCCGAGCCGCCCGCCCTCCCGTTGGGGTCCTCGTCGGTGGGCGCTCCGACGACGGCCACGTCGTCGCCGGCGAGCGTCACGGCCGCGCCGAATCTGTCGTCGGTGTCGTCCCCGTCGTCGCCGTTCGCGTCGCTGCGGACGAGTCTCGCCTCCTGGACCCAGCCGTTCCCGGAGCGCACGAAGACGTACGCGACGCCGGGGTCGTTCAGCCCCTCGTCGACGTCGTGAGGCGCGCCAACGAGCAGCGTGTCTCCCGACAGGTCCATCGCCGCGCCGAAGCGGCCACCCGGCGTGCCGTCCTCGGGGGCGATGCGGCTGCGGTGCTCCCAGGTCCCGTCCGTACGATCGAAGTGGTAGACGGCGCCCGCCTTCGATCCGTTGGGGTGCTCGTCCGTCGGGGCGCCGACCAGGGCGGTGTCGCCGGACAGCGCCACCGACGTGCCGAAGGTGTCCGCGCGATCGATGGCCAGCGGGGCGAGCGTCCCGGCTACGTTCCACCCACCGTTCGTGCCGTCGAGGAGGTACGCCTCGCCGGAGTCGACGCCGCGGTTGCCGGCGTGGAACGGCGCGCCGACGAGTCCCTGCCGGCCGGATAGCGCCAGCGCGGTGCCGAACCGGTCGAGGCGCGACGCGTCGTCGGCGACGAGTTTCGACTGCTGGGTCCAGGATTCGTCGCCGCGCTCGAAGACGTAGACGGCGCCGGCATCTGACTCTCCCGAGTGATCGTGCTGGCTGGCGCCGATCAGAGCAAGGGTGTCGGAGACCGCGAGTGCACTGCCGAACAGGTCCCCTCTCGCGCCGTCGTCGGCGGTGAGCGCGGTCTGGTGGGCCCACGTCCCCTCACGTCTGCGAAAGACGTGGACGGACCCGGCGTTCGTTCCGCGCTCGACGTCGTCCCGGTTCGCGCCGACGAAGACAGTCTCCCCCGTGACGGCGACGGCAGATCCGAAGTGATCCTCCGGCTGCGGGTCGGGGGCGGTGATTTTGTCGTTGAATGCGGGATCCGCCCCCGAATCCTCGTCTGTCGGCGTCGACGCCCCGGAGTCGCCACCACCATCGTCGCCATCTTGCCCGTCCTCCTGGCCCGGCTGCCCACCGTTACACCCGGCGACCACCACCGCCCCCAGCCCGGCCGCGCTGCGCAACACCGATCGTCGCCTGACCCGTCTCATAACCCACAGTTCCAACGACTGCACATAAATCGATTACGTCGGCTGCAATTCAGGCTGCGGCCCCTGCCCGGCTCGGTGCCAGGTACGGAGCGGATCGAGGTCCTCGTATTGCGACGAAGTCGGGACTACCCTGCCTGTACAAGAAGTGGGGCGTGTCCGGCTCTAGGACCGGGTCAGTCTGCCGCTTCGGCGGCGGCCTGGTGGGCGTAGGAATCCTCGTTGAGGGCGGAGTACACGAGCGCCGTGCCGATCACGGCCATCGCGACGACGACGCCGGCGCCGAAGACTGCTGCCACGAGATTGATCAGCGATGTTGCCATCGTCACAACGGATCACCACGGAGGAATTAGGCGTTGCGATCCGCCCCGTCATTGGTAGAGGACCGCACGCGCCCCCGTCGACCACCAATTCTGCCGCGGTCCGCCGGGCAGCCAGAACCGACGGCACGCGTTTCGGGACAGCACCGCCGTGAAGCGACGCGCGGGCTCACCCGCTCGATTCCTCAGTGCCGTAGAGCCATCGGGTCCCGTAGTAGACGAACCAGGCCATCCAGATCGTGAAGACGGCCAGCCAGGCCCCGTACTGGACGAGTCGGTGTGGATACAGGACGTGCGCGACGACGAGCAGTGCGAGCGCCGACCCGACGGCGGCGACGTCCCACCCGTCCGGGCGCGGTGGCGCCTCGACCATCGGCCCTCCCTTCGGGTGGCGGTGGCTTGAGTACGGCGGTCTTCGGCTGGCGCTGACACCGCGAGGTCTGAGAGCAGCACGACGACACCGTTACCCCGTCGGCGAGGTGTTGCCCCGGCCGACGGCTTCCAGGCGAGCAGCCACCGCCGCGACGGCGCGGGCGACTGCAGCCAGTTCGTCGGCCGAGAGACGGGTGAATGGGACTCGAACGACCACACGCTCGCCGGTCACCGTCGCGGTTCCGGGAACGGTGACGTCCATCAGGGCCGACTGGACGTCCGGCGAGAGTAACAGCGAGACGTTTCGCTCGCCGCCCTCGATCACCCACGCCTCGTCGAGGGCCGGGTTCCCGGTCGCGACCCCCCGCCCCTCGCCGTCCTCGCGGACGTGGTCGAGCGTGATCGTGAAGCTGGCGTCGACGCCGTCGATGCCTGCGGAGACGACGGTCTGTGTCCGCGAGAGGAGTCCCGGGACGTCCGTGCTGACGACCACGGACTGGCCGTGCACGATCCGCTGGAGGTCCGCCATGCCGGCGCTGGCACCGCGTTCGAACGCCGAGGACTCGACGAGCCGTCGCCAGTGGAGTCGCTCCCGCCAGGCCAGGACGACCAGGCCGGCGAGCCAGAGAGCGCCGAAGGTGACGAGCGCCGCCGGCGTGACGACCGACGGTGCGACCGCGACGGCGACGCCCGCAGCGAGCAGGGCGAGGGCCGACCAGGCGAACTGCAGCGTCTTCGTCTCCGTGTACCGCCGCCGGTCGGCCATGCCCGCCCGCTCGACGGGCGTCGGCAAAAAGCTACGGTCCGGGTTCGTTCTGTGGCAGCCGACCGTCGCCGAGGAGCAGGCCTATGGGGGCCAGGGACGAAATCCGACCATGGCCGACTTCGGCACGGTCGACCCCGCCTTCGCAGCCGACTATCTCCACCGGAACCTCGGCGCGGGCCGCGAGGACGTGCTTCTCGACCCGGCCGACGGCGGCGCCGTCGGCGCGGTGCGGGTCGGCGACAGCGCCGTTGCGATGGCGACCGATCCGGTCGTCCTCGCGCCCTCGCTCGGCCTTGAACGGGCCGCCTGGTTCGCGGTCCACGTCCTGCTGTCGGACGTCGCCGTCGCCGGCATCCCACCCGCCCACCTCTCGATCGACCTCACTCTCCCGCCAGCGATGACCGACGAGGCCTTCGCCACCGTCTGGGAGACTGTCGACGCCGAGGCGACCGAGTTCGGCGTCTCGATCACGACGGGCCACACCGGCCGGTACGCGGGCTGTGACTACCCGATGGTCGGTGCGGGGACTGCCATCGCAGTCGGCGACCCCGACGCCCTCGTCCGACCGGACGGTGCCCGCGTCGGTGATCGCGTCGTGGTCACGAAGGGCCCGGCCGTCGCGGCCACCGCCCTGTTCGCGACCCTGTTCGAGGACCGCCTGCGCGGCGCAGTCTCAGGGGACGAACTCGACGCCGCCACCGACCGTTTTCGGGACCAGACCGTCGTTCGGGATGCGCTAACCGCTGTGGCAGCCGGCCCCGTCACCGCCATGCACGGTGCGACCCAGGGCGGCGTCGACGGTGCCCTCACGGCCCTCGGCCGGGCTGCTGCTGTGGGGGTCGAGATCAGCCGGGACCGGGTGCCCGTCCAGCCCGGCGTCGACGCTACCTGTGCCGTCTTCGACATCGACCCCTGGACGGCCCTCAGCGTCGGAACGCTCGTCCTGTCGGTCGATCCCGCGGGCGTCGATACGGTTCTCGACGCGCTTGACGCCGAGGACGTTCCCGCCGCCGACGTCGGGGCGGTCGTCGACGGATCCGGGCTCTCCGTCGACGGCGAGGCCGTCGCGCCGCCCGAGCCCGACCCGTTCTGGGCGGCTATCGAAGCGGACGAAGGGCGCTAGGGGCTGACGGCTGACTTCGCCCGCGCTGTCCACGTGGGAGACGACGAAAATGGGACCGCCGCGCGACTCAGGACTCGCAGGTGACGAGCAGGTCGGACTGTACCCAGGCGTCCGGCGACTCTCGGTCGTAGATGATCGTGTCGCCGTCTCCCGTCTCGATGGTGCCGTACCGCTCGTCGTCGGCCGGTTCCTCGGTCGTCGCGTCGGTCGTTTCGGACATCGTGTGTCATCGGGTCACGTGGACCCGTTACCTGAACGGAGGCGCCGGAGGTAGCATAAGCCTTCCGGCGATCGCCATTCGGTGTGTGGGGCCGGTCGTACTCCTCCTGAACTACCGGCCCGGCTCAACGCCAACACCGATTTGTACCACCCGATAATACTACTGACCATGACGCGCACGCCGTCGCCGGTGACTCCGCCCGTCGTCTGTTCGATCGCCGGCAGCGACTCCGGCGGGGGCGCCGGGATCCAGGCCGACACCGCGACCATCGAGGCCGGCGGTGCCTTCGCCACGACCGTCGTCACGGCGGTTACGGCCCAGCACACCCGCGGCGTCGAGGACACCCACCTCGTGCCGGTCGACCAGATCCGGGCCCAGACGGACGCGATCGTCGCGGACTTCGACGTTGGTGCTGTGAAGACGGGGATGCTCGGTACCGCGGCTGCGGTCACGTTCGTCGCCGAGCGGGTGGCCGAGATCGACGCACCGGCCGTGGTCGACCCCGTGATGGTCGCCACCTCGGGGGACCGCCTCCTCGACCCCGAGGCGGAGTCCGCCTACGAGGCGCTCGCGAGCGAGGCGACGCTGGTCACGCCGAACGCCGACGAGGCGGCTGTCCTGACGGACGTCGACGTGACCGACGCCGACGCGGCCGAGGCGGCCGCCACTGCACTCGTCGACCGGGGGGCCGAGGCCGCACTCGTGACGGGCGGCCACGTCGCCGGCGAGGACGTCGTCGACGTCCTCGCGACGGCCGACAGGGTCGAGCGGATCGCTCACGAGCGCGTCGCGACCGAGGCGACCCACGGTTCCGGGTGTACCCTCTCCGCGGCCATCGCGACCCGCCTCGCCCACGGCGACGACCTGCGCGACGCGGTCCACGCCGGCGTCGACCTGCTCGCGCGGGCCGTCCGCTACCCCCTCGACGTCGGCCAGGGTCCCGGCGCGGTCCACCACGCCGTCGCGGTCCGCGAGCAAGCCGCCCGCCAGCCCACCCAGGAGCGCGTCGCCGAACTCGTCGCCAGTTTCGAGCGCCGCGACGTCTCGCCGCTCGTCCCCGAGGTGGGGATGAACGTCGTCGGGGCGACGCCCTACGCGGAGGCGAGCCACGAGTGTGCGGCCGTCGAGGGCCGCCTCACCCGGACGCTCGACGGCGTACGCGCCACCGGCGGCGTCCGGTTCGGTGCGTCGAGTCACGTCTCTCGCTTCCTGCTCGCTGCCCGCGAGGCCGACCCCGCCCTCCGGTTCGCGGTCAACTGCCGCTTCGACGCGGCCGTCGAGGACGCCTTGGGGGCGCTATCCGGACCGGTCGCCGAGTACGACCGCGACGCACAGCCCGCCGCCGTCGAACGCGAGGAGGGCCACACTATGGAGTGGGGCGCCCGCCAGGCCTTCGGCCAGAGCGAGGGCACCCCCGCGGCGGTGATCGACCGAGGCGCGGTCGGCAAGGAGCCCATCGTCAAGCTGCTGGCTCCGACCGCGTCCGGCCTCGCAGACCGGGTCGCCACGCTGCAGGACGCGCTGGCCGACGCGGCCTGACCTCACCGCCGCCGCGCGAGAAGGAGGAACAGGACCGCCACGGCGATGACGAGGACGCCCGCGGCCGCGACGAGGACGACCGTATCGCCGTCGGCCACGCCACCGACCGGACCGCCCTGCTCGACCTCGACCGTCACGGAGCCGTTGCCCACGGCGAGCACGTGCGACCCGGGCTCGGTCAGTCGGACCGCCGTCGTCACGGTTCGGGAGTCGCCCGCGTCGAGCACCACCGACTCGCTGGCGACCGTGCGCCCGTCGACGGTCACGTCGAGTGTCCGCTTCCCGGGCCTGTCGGCCGGGTTGGTCACGTCGATTTCGAGGCCGACTGGCGTTCCGGGGGCCGCCCGCGACCGGTTCGCCCGCAGCACGTCGATCCGTGGCGTCGCTGGCTCGAGGACCGAGGCGTCGACGGTGTACTCGCCGACGCGGACGGGCCCCGCGCCGGCCCGGTCGGCCCGGACCTCGACGGTCTCGGTCACGTGCTCGCCGGGGTCGAGCGACCCGGCCTCGAACGCCAGCGGTCCGTCGGCCAGTCCGTACGAGAGGTTGTACGAACCGGTCCGGCCGCCGTCGTTCGAGAGCCGGACGTCGACGGCCAGCGTCTCGTTCGTGACGAGAACGAGCGGCGGCGAGTCCACGGACCGCGACCGGTAGGGTCCCGAAATCCGGTAACTCGCGCCCTCGACGTCCTCCGGGAGCGCCACGCTGATCCGCGGCGGGAGCGCACCGAAGGCTGCCTGGTGGGTCGCGGCGTCCCACATCTCCGGCGTGTCGGTCGTCGTGGTGTAGCGATCGGTCGCGGCCGCTACGTCGGCGGTCCCGACGTCGCGCACGATTCCAACCAGGTCGTCGGCCTCGACGTCCGTCCGGCGCTCGTTGAGTCGGCGCACGACGGCCTGGAGGTCGCTCCGGCTGTCGGTCGCGTCGCGCAGTCGCCGGTCCAGGTCACCGGCGACGAGGGCGCCCTTCTGGTAGTTCCCAGCCCGACCCCACGTCGAGGGGTCCGCCAGGACCACGTCGGCGTACCGCCGGTCGGCGCCTTCGGCGAGGTGGCGCCGGAAGGCGTCGTAGCCGATCCGTTCCTGTTCGAGGGTCAACAGGGCGGCGTAGTACGTCGCCGTCGCCTCGCCGAGCCACCGCGTCTCGGCAGTCGTCGCGAAGTCCTGGCGGCTGTGGACGTACTCGTGGAGCCAGACGTTGTCGGCCTCTTCGACGCGCTCGTCGGCGGTCACGTAGATGTCACTCTCGCCGACCTGGAGACCCTCGACTGCCCAGTCGACGGTCGTCGGCGCGGCCACCATGAGCACCTCGTCGTCACGTTGCCCGACGCGCAGGGCGTCCGAGGCGTCGGTCACCGACGCGAAGATCTCCTCGCGCGATTCGGCGAGGTCGGCCGCCGCGGGTTCGACGAGGCGGACCGTCTGGCCGTGGGCCCGCCGTCTCGTCTCCGTGGCCTCGCCGACGTAGATCAACCACTCGCCGGCGGCGCCGGGCCCGTCAACGGCCGTCTCGCGCTGGAAGTCGATCGACCCGCGGTACCGCGCCTCGACGGGGGCCTGCGGGCGACGAAACAGCCCCCACTCGCCGACGTCGGCGAAGAGGTAGCGGCCGGCGGTCCCCTCGGGCCCGGCCACCTCGCCCGTCTCGTTGACCGCCAGCCGGTAGCTGATGGATGGCGTGTCGGACCCGCCGGACCACTCGTACGCCCGGTCGCCGAGCCGCGAGAAGCCCCCGCTCGTCCCGGTGACGGTCGCACCCTCGGGCAACGTCGTTTCGAGTGACTCGACGTTGTCGGGGACGTCGACGTGGCGCGTCACCCGGACGACGCCCGGCCGTTCGCGAAGCGCGGCGAATTCCTGGGTGATACGCACGACGTTGGTCGTCTGGGCCGGGATGGCGTCGTCGAGCGCGTACCGCCCGCCGTCGTCCGGTGCCGTCGCCGTCTCGCTCGCGGTCCCGGGCGCGGCGAAGACCGCTCCGCCGAGGACGGCCGCGAGGACGACGAGGCCGGCGGCGAGTGCCTGCCGCGTGGCGTCCATCTACCCACGGGTTCGCCTCCGGCCGGATATACTTCCCGGCCGGTACGCGGTCGGCGTGTGGCTCCCGTCTGGTTCGGGAGACCGTGACGCTCGCCGGACGACCACCTTCACCCCGGACCCATCACGCTTTAGCCGGTGACGAGCACACCCGTGTGTATGACAGAGGCGGGTGGCATCGTCGGCGAGTTCCTCGACCTGAAGGCCGACACCGACGCGGACCTCCTGGCCATGCAGTGCGGGGACTTCTACGAGTTCTTCGCCGACGACGCCGAGACCGTCGCCGACGAACTCGACCTGAAGGTCTCCCAGAAGTCCTCCCACGGCTCCTCGTACCCGATGGCGGGCGTCCCCGTCGACGAACTGACGCCCTACCTCTCGGCGCTGGTCGAGCGCGGCTACCGCGTCGCCGTCGCCGACCAGTACGAGACCGACGACGGCCACGCGCGCGAGGTGACGCGCGTCGTGACTCCCGGCACGCTGCTGGAGACGACCGACGCCGACGCCCGCTACCTCGCCGCCGTCGTCGAGGCGCCCGACGGCTACGGTCTCGCGCTCGCGGACGTGACGACCGGCCAGTTCTCCGTGACGGCAGTCGAGGGGGCCGACGCCGAGGCTGCCCTCCTCTCGGAACTGTACCGGTTCGACCCCGTCGAGATCCTCCCCGGTCCGGACTGCCGGACCGACGACGCCCTGCTGGAGCGCCTCCGCGAGCGGACCGACGCCCTGTTGACGCTCCACACCGCCGAAGCCTTCGCCCCCGGCCGGGCGCGCCACCGCGTGCGCGAGCAGTTCGGCGAGGCCACGCTGGACAGCGTCGGCGTCGCCGACGACGAGCCCGTCGTTCGGGCCGCCGGCGCCGTCCTCTCGTACGTCGCGGAGTCGGGCGCGGGCGTCCTGGCCTCCATCACGCGCCTGCAGGTCCACGGTGGCGGCGACCACGTCGAACTCGACGCGACGACCCAGCGAAACCTCGAACTCACCGAGACGATGCAGGGCGACACCGCGGGGACGCTCTTCGACACGATCGATCACACCGTGACGAGCGCCGGCGGCCGCCGGCTCCAGGAGTGGCTCCAGCGTCCCAGCCGGTCGCGGGCGCGGCTCGAACGGCGCCAGTCCGCCGTCGCGGCCCTGACCGAGGCCGCGATGGCCCGCGAGGAGTTGCGCGACCTGCTCGACGGCGCGAACGACCTGGAACGCCTGGCCGCCCGTGCTGCGTCGGGGAGCGCCGACGCCCGGGCGCTCCGGGCCGCCGCCGACACCCTCTCGCGCCTGCCTGCGGCCCGCGACCTCGTGGCAGACGCCGATCGCCTCGCGGACACGCCGCTGGCCGAGATTCTCACTGCGCCCGACGTCGGTGCGGTCGATGCCCTCGCCCGCGAGATCGACGACGCCGTCGTCGCGGACCCGCCGGGGACGATCACGCAGGGCGGCATCATCGACCGCGGGTACGACGACGACCTGGACGAGATCGTCGAGCGCCACGAGGAGGCACTCGCGTGGATCGACGAGCTCCCCGAGCGCGAGCAGGCCCGCCACGGCATCACGCACCTCTCGGTCGACCGCAACACGACCGACGGCTACTACATCCAGGTCGGCAACAGCGAGACCGGCGACGTCCCGGAGGCCTACGAGCAGGTCAAGGACCTGAAGAACTCGACACGCTACACCATCCCCGAACTCGAGGAGCGCGAGCGGGAGGTCCTCCGGCTGGAGGAACGGCGCCACGACCTGGAGCGGGCGCTCTTCGAGGAGTTGCGCGCTCGCGTCGCCGAGCGGGCCGAACTCCTGCAGGACGCGGGCCGGGCGCTCGCGACGGTCGACGCGCTCGCCAGCCTCGCGACCCACGCCGTCCACAACGACTGGACTCGCCCGGAACTCGCGGACGGCCGCGAGCTGTCCGTGGCGGCCGGGCGCCACCCCGTCGTCGAGCAGACCACCGAGTTCGTCCCCAACGACCTCCACATGGACGAGGATCGGCAGTTCCTGCTCGTGACGGGGCCGAACATGAGCGGGAAGTCGACGTACATGCGCCAGGCCGCCCTCATCACGCTCCTGGCCCAGGTCGGCAGCTTCGTGCCGGCACGGTCGGCCCGGGTCGGCCTCGTCGACGGCATCTACACCCGCGTCGGTGCCCTCGACGAACTCGCACAGGGGCGCTCGACGTTCATGGTCGAGATGCAGGAACTCTCGAACATCCTCCACTCCGCGAGCGAGGACTCGCTCGTGATCCTGGACGAGGTCGGCCGCGGGACGGCGACCTACGACGGCATCTCGATCGCCTGGGCCGCCTCCGAGTACATCGTCAACGAAATTCGAGCCAAGACTCTGTTCGCGACCCACTACCACGAGCTGACGACTCTCGGGACCGAACTGCCGACCGTCGAGAACGTCCACGTCGCCGCGGACGAGTCAGACGGCGAGGTCACGTTCCTCCGCACCGTCAGAGACGGGCCGACCGACCGCTCCTATGGCGTGCACGTCGCCGATCTGGCGGGGGTCCCCGAACCGGTGGTGGACCGGTCGCGGGAGGTCCTCGAACGACTGCGCGAGAACGAGGCGATCGAGGTCCGGGGCGGTGACGGCGGCGGGGAGACGACGCAGGTCGTGTTCGACCTCGAATCCGGCCAGTTTGCACGGCGGGACGAGCCGGGCGGGGAGCACCGACTCGCCACGGATGGGAGCCACGACCGCGGCGAGTCGCGCAGTCCTGAGACGGACGCCGTCCTCGAGGACCTCCGGGACCTGGACGTCGACGAGACGGCGCCGATCGACCTCATGACGCGCGTCCAGCAGTGGCAAGACCAGCTCGAGGACGATTGACGGCGTGGGCCCGGAACCAGCGTCGGGCGCCGGCTCCGGAACGTCGCGTCGGCGCGTCTCGGTGGGGACGCCTCTCCGCACCAACCCGTTCCGCCTCGACCGCCGTATCGAGAAGCAAAGGTTCTTGGTCCGCCTCCAATTCCGTTCACTCGTATTCCGCAGTTGGGCGACGCCACCGGCACGCGTGGGCTTTCTTCGCCCGGCGGTCACAATTCATGGCGACTGCAGACGAAACCCTCCAGGAACTGAAGGCAACGATCGAATCGGAGATTCCCGACGGTCTCACGATCGAATCAGTCACGTTCGAAGGCCCGGAGCTGGTGGTCTATACGCCAGACATCGGGCGATTCGCCGAGCGCGACGACCTCGTCCCGCAACTGGCCTCGACACTCCAGAAGCGCCTCTCGATCCGGCCGACGCCCGACGCGCTCGTCCCCTCGGCCCAGGCGCGCGAGGAGATCCTCCGGTTGATCCCCGACGAGGCGGACGTCCAGGATCTCGAGTTCGACCAGGCGACCGGTGAAGTCCTCGTCGAGGCCTCGAAGCCGGGACGGGTGATCGGGCGCCACGGCGCGACGCTCGACGAAATCCGTGCGGCCGTCGGGTGGACCCCGGAAGTGCTTCGGACGCCGCCGATGGAGTCGTCGACGGTCGCGAACGTCCGGAACTTCCTCAAGCAGGAGCGCGGGGACCGTCGAGACATCCTGGAGACCGTGGGACGACGCATCCACCGCCCGATGGACGGGGACGACGACTGGGTCCGGCTGACCACGCTCGGGTGCTGTCGCGAAGTCGGGCGCGCGTCGTTCATCCTCTCGACGCCGGAGTCACGGATCCTCGTCGACTGTGGCGACAAGCCGGGTGCCGACGGCGAGGTGCCGTACCTGCAGGCGCCGGAGGCGCTGGCTGCGGGCCCGAACTCGCTCGACGCGGTCGTCCTGACCCACGCCCACCTCGACCACTCGGCGCTCATTCCCATCCTCTTCAAGTACGGGTACGACGGGCCCATCTACACCACGGAGCCCACGCGGGACCTGATGGGCCTCCTCCAGTTGGACTACCTCGACGTCGCCGCCAAGGAGGCCCGCACGCCCCCCTACGAGAGCAAGATGGTCCGGGAGGCGCTCAAACACACGATTCCCATCGGGTACGGTGACGTCACCGACGTCGCGCCGGACGTCAAACTCACGCTGCACAACGCGGGCCACATCCTCGGTTCGGCCGTCGCGCACTTCCACGTCGGGAACGGCCGGTACAACGTCGCCTTTTCTGGCGACATCCACTACAGGGACACCAGGCTGCTCGACGGTGCCGACAACGACTTCCCCCGGGTCGAGACGCTCGTCCTGGAGTCCACCTACGGCGGTCGCAACGACTACCAGACCGACCAGGAGGACTCCGAGCGCAAACTCAAGCAGGTCGTCAATCGGGTCTACGAGCAGGACGGGACGATCGTCATTCCGGCGTTCGCCGTCGGGCGCTCCCAGGAACTCATGCTCGTCCTCGAGGAGGCCATGCGGACGGGGGACGTCCCGACGATGCCGGTCTACCTCGACGGGATGATCCGCGAGGCCACCGCGATTCACACCGCCTATCCCGAATACCTCCGTGGGCGCCTCAGGGATCGCATCCTCTACGAGGACGACAACCCCTTCATGGCCGAGCAGTTCACCCAGGTCGACGGTGGCGACGAGATGCGTCGGGACGTCGCCGACGACGAGCCCTCGATCATCCTGACGACGTCGGGGATGATCGAGGGCGGGCCGATCATGTCCTGGCTCCGCCTCCTCGGCGGCGATCCGGAGAACGCACTCGTCTTCGTCGGTTACCAGGCCGAGGGAACGCTCGGCCGGCAGATCCAGCGCGGTCAGGACGAGATCACGATGAGGGATACCCGGGACGGTCGGCCGGAACAGGTAAGTCTCCAGATGGGCGTCGAGACCGTCGACGGGTTCTCCGGGCACGCCGACCGTCAGGGGCTGGAGGACTTCGTCGAGACGATGCACCCACGCCCGGAGAAGGTACTCTGCGTCCACGGCGACGAGTCGTCGACGCAGCAACTCTCCTCCGCGCTGTACGAGAAACACCACATGCGGACGTTCGCCCCGAAGAACCTCGAGACCTTCCGGTTCGTCTGAGGGGCCGTCGTCTTAGCGGGCGATCCATCATGGAGCCTGGAGCTCGATCGGCACCGAGGGTACGGAGATCTCCTCCCACATTGCCCCGGTCGACCAGGCCGGCCGATTTGACCGCGACTTCGCCCGGACGGGGGCCGGTCGCGACACCAGCGGGCCTGCACTCGCTGCAGCGCAGTACGTGCATTACAGCCGTCGAATGCCTTCTGAGACCGCCCGCCGTGGCATCAATGGCTTTACCTCACGGAGCCCCTTCCCCCGAGGCGAATGAGGCATCTAGACCGCGACGAGATCGACGAGCTGCTCGTCCGGAGAGGGATTGGCGTTCTCGCGATGGTCGACGACGGACGTCCGTACGCGATCCCGATGTCGTTTGGCTACGATGCAGACCAGATGGTGCTGCCGATGCAGTGGGGCGGTGGCTACGAGAGCCGGAAGAGTACCGCCATCGACGCGAACCCGAACGTGTGCCTGACCGTCTACGAGCAGGACACCGACGACGAGGCGATCTGGCGAAGCGTCGTCGTCACGGGCGAAATCTACGAGATCGACGCGGACGAGCGCGAGCAGGCCTACGCGAGTCTGGCTGCCAATGCCGAGTTTCCCGCCGACGTCGGCGTCTGGGGCATTCCCTTCGAGGACGTCGAATTCCGGCTGTTCGGCCTGAGTACGAACGAATGCGCGGGGCGGGAATTTGCGGCGAAGTACGACGGTTGGGACTGACGGGACCGGTTCTGAGCTCCAACCGGGAGGGGCTCGCGTTGCTCTTTGTTCTGGCGACAACCTCGACTGTTCCGCCTCTGGCGGTCGGACTGCCGGCCGCGACGGCATACTCGTCCGCGGGACCGTCTCCTGTGGAGGACGCACGAGTGCCCGTCACCGTTCCCGACACAATTATATGAATGCTTGTTCAATCAATCATCCATGAGTCAGACGACGGACCGACTCGAACGCCTCATCACCGCGGAGCGCGGTGGCTGCTGCGAGGACGATCTCGCGGCCCGGCTCGATTCTCTGCGCTCGTTGCAGGAGTCGCTTCCGGCGAACCCGGACGCCGATCTCGCCATGCTCACCGCCCTCGGGAACGATACCCGGTACACCATCGTCCGGCTGCTGGCGGCCGCACAGCGGGAGCTGTGTGTCTGCGAGATCAACCCCGTCGTCGACGTCAGCGACAGCGCGATCAGTCACGCGCTGTCGGACCTCTCCGACGCCGGCCTCGTCACCCGACGGAAGGACGGCACGTGGCGGTACTACGAGACGACCGACCGCGCCGAGGCGCTGCTCGCGGCCCTCGACGAGACGCGGGGGGCCGACCGATGACCGACACGCCGGTTCGCGTGGCGTTCGTCTGCGTCCAGAACGCCGGCCGTTCGCAGATGGCGACCGCGTTCGCCGAACGCGAGCGGGACCGGCGCGGTCTCGAGGACACCGTCGAGATACGGACCGGCGGGACCCACCCTGCCGAGGACGTCCACGACATCGTCGTCGAGGTAATGGGCGAGGAAGACGTCGATCTCTCCGAGCGGACGCCACGAAAGATTTCGACGGCCGAACTCGAGTCGTGTGACTACGTCGCCACGATGGGCTGCTCGACGCTCGAACTGGACGCCGGGGACGCCAGCCTCGACGTCCGCGACTGGGCGCTCGCCGATCCCGATGGGACGGATCGCGACCGCGTCCGGGACATCCGTGCGGACGTTCGAGACCGCGTGCGTGCGCTGTTCGACGAAATCGAACGGGAGGTGCCCACCAGTGCCTGAGTCAGGCGAGTCCCCGAGGGATTCTCGCCGCGACGCGGACGTCACCTCAGTGACAATCTCCCCGACCGACGACAGTGGCGCGTTCATCCGCGACTGGGACGACGACTACGACGTGAGCGAGTTCCTCGTCTCAGCGACCATCACCGCCCGGAAGCCGGGGGGCGCAGATGGGTGAGGCCGACGCCCACGACCACGGCCCGGACTGTGACTGTGAGGGCTGTGGCGACCCGCGGTCGATGGACGTTCTCGACAAGTACCTCACCGTCTGGATCCTCGGTGCGATGGCGGTCGGCGTGGGACTCGGGTTCGTCGCCCCGTCGGTGACCCGACCGATTCAGGACCTCCACCTCGTCGAGATCGGTCTCGTCGCGATGATGTACCCGCCGCTGGCGAAGGCCGATTACTCGCAGCTTCGCGCCGTCTTCAGCAACTGGCGCGTCCTCGGACTGAGTCTCGTCCAGAACTGGCTGCTCGGGCCGACGCTGATGTTCGCGCTGGCCGTGTTCTTCTTCAGCGGGCTCGTGCCGGGGCTGCCTGCCCGGCCGGAGTTCTTCCTCGGTCTGGTGTTCATCGGGATGGCCCGGTGCATCGCGATGGTGCTCGTCTGGAACGAACTCGCGGAGGGGTCGACCGAGTACGTCACCGGCCTGGTCGCGTTCAACAGCCTGTTTCAGATCCTGACCTACGGCGTCTACGTCTGGTTCTTCGGCCTGTTTCTCCCACCGCTGCTCGGCATGGAGACGCTCGTCGCCGGCATCCAGACGTTCGACGTGACGCCGATGCAGGTGTTCCAGGCGATCGTCGTCTTCCTCGGAATCCCCTTCGTCGGCGGATTCCTCACGCGGTACGTCGGGACGCGAGCCAGGGGCGAGGAGTGGTACGAGGAGACGGTCGTTCCGCGGATCGACCCGGTGACGCTCGTTGCGTTGCTGTTTACGGTCATCGTGATGTTCGCCACCCAGGGCGAGGCCATCGTCGCCTCGCCAGGTGACGTCCTCCTGATCGCCGTCCCGCTGACGATTTACTTCGTCGTCATGTTCCTCGTGAGCTTCGGGATGGGCAAGGGCATCGGCGCGGATTACTCGACGACGACGGCCATCGGCTTCACCGCCGCCTCGAACAACTTCGAACTCGCCATCGCGGTCGCCGTCGCTGTGTTCGGCGTCGGCTCCGGCGTCGCGTTCACGACCGTCGTCGGCCCGCTGATCGAGGTACCGGTGCTGTTGGCGCTGGTCAACGTGGCCCTCTACTTCCAGCGCCGGTTCGACTGGCGAGACGCCACTCCCGGAGAGCACGCCACCTCACCCGCAGCACCCCCCGCCGAGGACGACTGACGACTCCGGACGGTCCATGCGACTTCCGGTCAGGTCGCTCGACTCTTCGCCGACCAGACACCGAACGGGTGCGGCCCGGCACACCCCGAGTTAGACAGGCTTTAGTTCTGCCACCCGGTCTCCCCGACTATGGTCGTTCCGGCACACCTTGGGCTGGCGCATCCGAACCTCGTCTGGCTGGTCGTCGTCGGACTGCTCGCGTTCGTCGCCGGTCTCGGTGTGAACCTCTATCGCTCGACCACCGACACGGATCCACACGACGAACCCGGCGTCGGCGACGAGTCGCTCGACTAGCGGCGCGGAACGCTCGGTGGGACGGTCGTCGCTGCGTTCCCCCGTCGTCGCTTCTCGGCCTCCGTGCTGGATCGCCTCGAGTGCCGGGACTGGCGAGGGATCTCAGCGACGGGTGTGACGTGCGTACAGCACCGCGATGCAGACGGCCACGAGAGTCACGCCGAACCCAAAGCCCGGGCCGTCGTCCCCCGTCGTGGGGGACGGCGTCGGCGCCGTCGTGGGTGCCGACGGCGACGCGGTTCCGGGCCCCTGCGGCGTCTCCGTCGTCGCCGGTAGCGTCGCGGTCGGCGTCGACGAGGACGTCTCCGGCGGCGTGGCCGTTGCGGTGTCAGTCGCGGTGGCCGTCTCCGTGTCGGTGGGGGTTCCGGTCTCCTCGGTTCCGACGGTGAAGTCGATCGTTTCGACCGCCTCCCCCGCCGTCAGGTCGTCGACGCCCTCGATCCGGAGCGTGTACGAGCCCTCGTCCAGTTCCTCGACGTCGAACAGCCAGTAGGCAGACTCGTAGCCGGTCGTCCCGGTTCCCTGTGTCTCCCGTGCGAGCGCCGCCTCGTCGAACCCGTCGGGGAGGCGGTCGGCCTGCTCGTCGGTGGGGCTCGTCGAGAGCACCTCGCGCTGGATGGTGACGTCACCGTCGCGGTCGATCAATTCGACGCGCAGGTCCTCGGCCGCGACGAAGTTCCAGTCGGCGACCACGAGCAGTGGTTCGTCGCGTCGCAGTTCGGACATGGAATCAAGTTCGGTCCCGATGCTGTTGTAGAGGTCGACGCTCTCGATCTCAGGCTCTTGTACGCGAACGGTGAGGTCGCTGCCCGCGTACCGGCCCACGTCCTGACTGTCGGGGACGGCGCTTCCCAGTTCGAGGACGTCCCCCTCACTCTCGCCCACCTCGCCCTCGAGAATGGTGCCGCTGACGTCGTCGCCGGTTGCGTTCCGCCAGGCGTCGATGTCTCGCTCGCCCTGGAACACCTCGTAGTAGCTCTCGTCGTCGAGGATGATCTCGCCAGTTCCATTGTCGGGATGCCACCGCCCACGCGGGGCCTCGGAGTCGAGTTGAGGCGCCTGTCCGGGACCCGTCTGGGGTGCGTCGATCGATCGTTGCTGGGGCGCCTCGGCGACGACCGGGAGGGCCACTGCACCGACTGCGGCGACGAGGAGGGCAGTGAAGACGATACTGTGAACCGATCGCGTCATGGGTTGCACTATGCAACACGAAAGGAGAACCTTTTCGGGTGGCTGGCTACCGGTCTCCGTCTTCAAGGCTGTGGGCTGGCAGACCGGCGGTGTACGGTTCATTCACGGGACCGTCTCCTGCCCACGAGCGTGGCCTGGAGACCCGTGCCGTCTCCGATCCACCGACAGTCTCCGTATTGCGGTCCGTGACAGCCCGCCACCGCTTTGGAGCACCCAGGCGGTCGCCCCCTCAACCGCCGTCCGTTGCGTCGAACCGTGGAAGGACCAGTCGCGTGTAGCCGACGAGCGACACGATGGTCACGGCGACGGAGACCGCACCAACCGCCAGTGGTGGCCACCCCAGGACGAAAATCAGGAAGCCAGCCCAGAACCCGCCCAACACCACGCCGCCGAGGGCGATGACGTGGAGCCCCTCCCGGCTCTGGACCTGCAGATCAGTGCCCGTCAGGAGCCGAATTCCGACCACTCCCAGGGTCAGCGATGCCCACGTGAGCACGGGGAGACCGAGTACCGTCCAGACGGTCGCGGGCAACCGGTCAGACCCGCTGATGAGAATCGCCCACCCGACCAGTCCGAGTGCCGCCCACGCGATACTCCGGAGGAGTTCCTGCCGAAGGATCAGGCGGACTCGCGGGTGCTGGAGGATGTCACGGAGGGGGGCGTCCGTTCCGCTGTCCTCCCCGGCCAGCGCCCGCTTTCCCTCCGGCGACACCGGCCACTCCGACGCCGGGTGGTCGATGTAGTACAGCGTCAGCGAGTCGGCGAACGACTCGGTCGCGACGATTCCGCGGTCCTCCAGGTCGTCCAGGCGATTGCGGAGGGTGACTTTCGAGACGTCCGGCTTGATCCGTTCCTGCAGTTGCTGGAGCGAGAAGAACGGACGGTCGGCCTCGCACATCGTCTCGACGACGTGCTCGTGCGTGAGCTTCGTGTTCACCCTCCCGTCCTCCGGCAACCGCCCGGCGAGCCGTGGAGGAAGTGACATCTGTTGGGCAGGACCCGGCCGAGGAGTATGGTCGTTTCGGACTGTTGCTGTCTCGGAGGTGTCGTCCGCTAGGGGCCGAACCGACCCCTCAACGGGCGACTAGCCCGCCACCTCGGCGGCGTCGGCTCGTGGGTTCGCGAACCAGTACCACAGGACGGCTCCGCCGGTCATGGCGACGTAGGCGACTGTCGTCCACAGCGCTGGATAGCCGGCGGCGGTGACGAGGGACACCGCGCCGACGCCACCGAGCATGATCCCGACCACGAGACTCACTGACAGCCCGGTCTGCGTCCGCACCTGCGCTACCGAGTCCGTCGTGGACCGAAGTGCGATCGCAGTCGTCGTCAGCACCGCCCAGGTGACCAGGGGGAGGCCGAGGACCGTCAGCGCGCTCGCCTCGAGCCACGCGACCTCTGTTACCACGATCGGCCAGCCCACGATGCCGAGGCCGAACCAGGCGATACTCCGCAGCAGTTCTTCTCGCACGATCTCGCGTTGAATTGGCGTCATCGCGACACCTGGATCGAGGACCGCCGCCGACAAAGGACCGGTGCGAATTTTGTGGCCGTCCAGCGGGATTTTGCGCCTGGAAACCGCATTTTGCGTCCGGAAAGCGACGCTCGAGTAACGCTCCTGACTTCTACCGTACCTGAGACCGACGTCACCTCTCCGGAGTGGAGTACGCTCTCCACCGTCGCGAGTCGGGTCGACGGAACGGTCAGCACGATACGTGCCGTCAAATAGCCCCTCGAACGGGCTTGCCAATCAATTCAGAACGTCTTCGGGCCGCATTGCCCCGGGGAGTCGGCCCCGACCGGATTCCAACCATCACAAGGTACTTCAACAAACAGACGATTACATTCACACACATGCCGATTCATCGCGAAACACACCCCGACGACGTCGACCTCAAACCGGGAACCACGAAATCCGACATCGTAGTCTTCCTCTACCGGAACCTCGACTTCGCGTATACGCCCAGCGAGGTTGCCACGGAACTCGACATACCGGCTGGCACTGCGACGACCACGCTCAGGCGGCTCCACGAACGCGGGTACGTCGGTCGCATGAAGGAGGGATACTATCACGGTCTTGACGATCGTGAAGACCTGCGTCGATACTCCCGGAGTGTCGCCGAGACCGAGGCGATGTTTGCTTCCCATCCCGACAACTCAACTGGCCCGGATCCGGATCCAGCCACGGAACTCGACGACCTCACGACCGACGACGCTGCCCTGGAGTCTGAAGTCGACGAACTAGAGGACGAACTCGATGGCTAACCGGTTCTCGGCTGGTTCGGTCTGCTGGGCCGTGGATCCAACCGGTTAACCCCGAACGCCCGGTCGTCGTGCTGTCACACGAGACACACCCATTTGGCGCAACCGAGTGTACAGTGATGTGTCTCGGAACCAGCGTTTCCCAGTTTCAGCACCCGACGCCACCGTTGACGGCGGATCACTACGACGGCATATCGTTCACCAGCACGCCACACCTCCTTCCCTGGGCGCTCCGCACTGTCGCGCCTGGTTCGCTCGAGACTGACCGGGCCGTAGGTCAGCTAACGGCTGCGGGCGAACGGGAAGTCAAAAAATCACTGCTGCTACTGTTCTCCCTGTAGATTTCGGTGCCACCGGGCAGGGCGGATTTGAACCGGGGCAAGGCGGTCCTGCTCGGGCCTGCGGCCCTACGCAGGCTGCGACTGCCAGGGTTCAAATCGCCGGTCGCTTCGCCCCGCGTCTCCGACACCTCGCTTCGCTCGATGCGGATCGACGCGAGGACTCAGTGGGCCCGGGCGGATTTGAACCACCGCATACCCGGTTATGAGCCGGGGGCTCTTACCAGACTGAGCTACGGGCCCTCTTTTCCGCGCTACCGGACCTGTCACCAAAACTCTGCCGTCTGACAACCAAACGCGATGGCCCTGGGAACGAACAGATTGGTGGGACTTTCCGGGAGTTCGTGTTCCGGCTGTCGTAATCAAGAATCGTATGCCGCCGCCAGGGCTCGAACGAGCCGAGACGGTCCTGCTCGGCTCACTTCGTTCGCCTGCACGGGCGTGCGGCTCGTCGGCTCGACCCCTGTCGCGTTTCGCGTCTCCTGCTCACAGACGCCTCGCTGGGCTCGGCGTCGGGTTCGCAGGAGAAGCGCCGCCGCCAGGGCTCGAACCTGGGACAACCGCGTTAACAGCGCGGTGCTCTACCAGCTGAGCTACGGCGGCCCGCACTCTCCGGTAGCCGGAAAACGCTGATAGGCGTTTCGCTTCGCGACACGCATCGACACGCTTTCACGCACTACCACACAATCCGTCGCCATGAGCGACGAGGTCGACGCCGTGCTCGCGGCCGTCCGCTCCCGCGTCGTCCCGGACGCCGCCGAGCGCGACGCGCTCCAGGCTGCGCTTGCCGAAGTCGTCGACCGGGCCGAGACGGCGGTGGCCGACCTCCCGGTCGACGCCGACGTCCTCCACGTCGGCAGTACTGCCCGCGGCACCTGGCTGGCCGGCGACCGCGATCTCGACGTCTTCGTCCGGTTCCCGACGGACTGCTCCCGCGACGAACTCGAGGAGTACGGCCTCGACGTCGGTCACGCCGTCCTCCCGGACGGCCACGAGGAGTACGCCGAACACCCCTACGTCGTCGGCGAGGTCGACGGCTTCCAGGTGGACCTCGTCCCGTGTTACGCCGTCGACGCGGCCCCGGACGTCCGGTCGGCCGTCGATCGCACGCCGTTCCACAACGACTACCTCCAGGCGCGCCTGGACGCGGACCTGGCCGACGACGTCCGCGTTGCCAAGCAGTTCCTCACGGGCATCGGCGTTTACGGCAGCGACCTCCGCACGCGGGGCTTTTCGGGCTTCCTGGTCGAACTGCTCGTGCTGACCTACGGGGGCGTTCGCCCCTTCCTCGAGGCGGCGGCCGACTGGCACCCGCCGGAGACCTTCGATCCCGAAGACCACGGAACCACGACGTTCGACGACCCGCTCGTCGTGATCGATCCGACGGATCCCGACCGGAACGTCGCTGCGGTCTGCAGCGCCGAGAACGTCGCCCGGCTCCAGCACTACGCCCGGGGCTTCCTCGCCGACCCGGACGACGCACTCTTCGAACCCCGTGCGCCCGACCCCCTGTCGGCGGACGAGGTCCGCGCGGCGGTCGCAGAGCGCGGGACCACGCCGGTCGCAGTCCGGTTCGACGCGCCGGACCTGGTCGACGACCAGCTCTACCCCCAGCTCGCGAAATCACTCGACGGACTCACTGCGGAACTCGACCGGCGCGGGTTCGACGTACTCCGGGCCGAGGCGTTCGCGGACGAGTCCGCCGTCCTCCTGGCCGAACTGGCCGTCGCGGAACGGCCTCGCGTCGAGCGCCACGAGGGGCCACCGGTCCACGTGCGCGAGCACGCGGAGAACTTCTACGAGGCCTACGCCGACGACGAGGCCGTGGCCGGGCCATTCGTCGACGGCGACCGCTACGTGGTCGAGCGCGAACGCGAGTTCGCGACAGCGGCCGACTTCCTGGCGAGCGACGCGCTCTTCGACGTCGCGCTGGGCGCGCACGTCGAGACGGCCGTGCGTCGAAACTACGAGCTCCTGGTCGGCGAGGACGTGGCGGCACTCGCCGAGGAGTTCGGGGACGACCTCTCGGGATATTTCGACCCGGTTCCCTGAGCCCGTTCAGCCATCGAAGAAGGTCTCGCGGACCTCCTCGATGATCTCGTGGGCCCGGTCCTCGGTGTCGCCGTCGGCGGGGGCGGGCTCGTAGCCGTCGAAGACCTCGTGGACGGTGCGGATGCTCTGTGAGAGGGTGTCGAGACCGTAGCCACCTTCGAGGACGAACGCGAGCGCTGCGTCTGCGTCGGCTGCCACGTCGCGGACGGCCCTGGCCAGGAGGCCGTAGCCCTCGGTCGAGACGCCCATCCGGGAGATGGGGTCGTGTTCGTGGGCGTCGAAGCCGGCGCTGATCAGGAACAGGTCGGGGTCGTGTGCCTCCACCGCGGGCCGGACGAGGTCGTCCACCGCGGCGAGGTACTCGGGATCCTCAGCTCCCGGGGGGAAGGGGACGTTCAGGGTCGCCCCCTCGCCGGCGCCGGCGCCCGTCTCCTCTATGTGCCCCGTCCCGGGGAAGAGCCCTTCTTCGTGGATCGACGCGTAGAGGACGTCCTCCCGGTCGTAGAAGATGTCCTGGGTGCCGTTGCCGTGGTGGACGTCCCAGTCGAAGATGGCGACGCGGTCGGCGTCACCGGCGTCGATGACACACTGGGCGGCGACGGCGGCGTTGTTGAAGAAACAGAATCCCATGGCGTCGTCCTCGACGGCGTGGTGGCCCGGCGGTCGCCCGATCGAGAACGGCGTCTGGCGGCCGTCGGCGCCGTCGAGGGCAGCGCTCGCCGCCCACTCGGCGAGGCCGGCGCTCGACAGCGCGGCGTCCCAGGTCGCCTCGACGGCGACAGTGTCTGCGTCCCAGTTACCGCCGCCGGCGTCACAGAAGGCCTGTAGCTTCTCGACGTAGTCGTCGTCGTGGACGCCACTGACGTCCTCGACGTCACACGGGTCGCCAGCGACGTACTCGACGTTGTGGCACTCCGCGAGGACGCGCCTGATCGCCCGGAGCCGGTCGGGGCTCTCGGGGTGTCGCGGCCCGGTCTGGTGGTCGAGACACGCCTCGCGGTAGCCAACCCTCATTCAAAGTACTGGGCGAGTTCGAAGTACGCCTCGACGTCCTCGGCCTTGACGGTCCGTCGGTCCGCGTGGCGCGCCAGCGTCGCCGCCGCCGCGGCGACGTCCGTCGCGTACGCCTCGAGCAGCGAGGCGAGTGCGACCCTGGCGTCCATCGCGACCCTGTATCGGCCGTCCACGTCGAGGCGAGCGATGCGATCCACCGGCGCGATCGGCAGGACGAGGTCGTCCTTGTCGGGGACCGACTCGACGCCGAAGTCCCCCGCCATCAGCGTCTTCCGGCCGTCAGCCTCGGCCACGTCCGCCGCGTCCACGGCCAGCCGAGCCCCCCGGTCCTGGATCCGCCGGGCCAGCTCCTCGGCTGCACCCGCACTCACCCGGAGGTCCCCCGCCTCCGCCCGGATGAGCGTGTCCACGGGCGCGAACGGTAACTCGACACTCATACGCCAAAACGGGGCTAGCGCTACCTTAAGGGTTTCCGATACGCCGTCAGAATATCTCCTCGGCGTCCAGCCGCCCCTCGCGGAGTTCGCCCCGCGCCGTGATCTCCTCGCCCAGTTGCAGGGCATCGTCCGTCTCGACGGTCATCGTCTCGGTTCCATCGTCCAGGATGGCGGGGTCACCGGTCTGGACGACCGTTCCCGTGAACTCGACCGTCTCACCCTCGAGGGACGCTGCATCGCCCGTACCCTCGTCGGCAGTGCCACTCTCGTCTCGCCCGCCGGACCCCTCGCCCCCATCGGACGCCCTACCCCCGTCGTCACCGTCGCTCCCGGCGTCGGCGAAGGCGGCGAGGCCACCCTCGGCATCCCCACCGTCGCTCGTCTCGGGCGCGACGGAGACGTCGGTATCGGCGTCGTCGAGGACGACCACCGTCGAGCGCCAGCCGGCGGACGCCTCGAGGTCGTCCTGCCAGCCGTCCTGGATCTCGACGTCGGCCGCCAGGATCTCGTCGCCGGGGGCGATTTCGAGGTCGGCGAGGTCGCCCCAGAGGGCAACCCGGATGTCGCCGGTCCCGTCCTGGACGCGGACGTTCCGGACCTGCCCCTCCGAGCCGTCGTCGCGGTCGAAGGTCCGCTTCGGGTCCGCCGAGCGGACCACGCCGGCGATGTCGACGACGTCGTCCAGGTCGACCGAGGCGATCTCCGTGGCCTCCGGCGTGTACTCGATCGGGTCGTCGACGGCCTCGACGGCCCCCTGGTCGCCCACGTGCAGTTCGAGGTCGCCGTCGCGCTCGCGGACGTAACCGTCGACGACTTCGACGGCCGTCCCCGGCTCGATCTCCGTGGCTCTGTCGGCCCGGTCGTCCCAGAGCGTTACCCGAATCCGGCCGGTTTCGTCCCCGAGGGTGAGGTTCGCCACCTTGCCCTCCGAGCCGTCGTCGCGGTCGAAGGTCCGGGGGTCGTCGGTCCCGAGGACCAACCCGGTCACGGTCACGTCCGACTGGCCCAGCGTCAGCGTCTCGATGCTGGCCCCGCCGCCGGGGTCGACGTCGATCTCGACCTCGTCGTCGGGCTCTGCCTGGTCGACGCTGACCTCCAGGCCGCCGTAGCCCTCCTTGGGTCGTCCCTTGATCCGGAGGACGTCCCCGACCTCGAGTTGGCCGTCGGCGACCGCGGCCGCCTGCTCGTCCCAGAAGGCCAGGCGGACGGTTCCCGTTTCGTCGGCGGCCTCGACGTTGATGACTCGGCCTTCCGTTTCGTCGTCTCCGTCGCGCTCGAAGGTCCGCAGTTCGCCCACCGAGAGGACCTTGGCGATGAACTTCACCTCGTTCATCCCGGGTTCGACGTCGGCGACGCTCCCCACCTCGTTGTCGGCGAGCTCGTGGGCGACGAGCATCGCCGCCGTCTCCTCGTCGGCCAGGCCCCCCATCTGCTCGACCTTGGCCTCGACCGCCTCGCGGAACTCGGCTTCCGAGACGTCGGTCTCGAGGTCCGCGTAGACGTCCTCGATGGCACCCATTATCCTGTCCAGAGGCATGGAATCCGCCCGCTTAAGCGTTGCCGTTGGGCGTTCGGGACCCTCGCGTCTTGCGATTTCTCACTGCGACCGGTCACGACCATTGCGGCCGGATGGCGCCCGATCGCTGATAAACTCTCGGCCCGTCAGTCACTGCCTTCGACGGCTGCGAGGACCTGCCCCTCGTGGACGATCCGGGCCCGCGAGGGCGGGCCACCCGTGACGGTGACCGTCCCCTCGAACCGGAGTCTCCCCTGGCACTCGGCGCAGGCTCCCGACCCGCTCCGTGTCCCGAGCGCAACCGCGAGCCGCCGCGGTTGCTCGTCGTACGTGACGGCCTCGATCGTCACCCGGTGGCAGGGCGTCGGGGCGGTGAGTCGCCCCGAGAAGTCGACCGTCTCCTCGTCCGGGAACGTGACGCTCGCCGTTGGCGACTCGTCGGACCGACAGCCACTGCCGACCGTCTGGACGGTGGCGTCCGTCACCGTCGGCAACGCCGGTGAGGGCGTCTCCTCGCCCGTGGCCGACGGTTCGTGGTCTCCGGTTGGGGCCCCCTCGCTGTCGGGTGTCGTCGATCGGTCCCCGTCGTTCGTGGGAGCGCTGGGTCCGTCGGGAGCACCGATACAGCCGGCGAGGAACAGCGGACAGCCGGTTCCGAGCCACTGGAGGAGGGCGCGACGCTTCATGGTCGAGGTCACGGCCGACACCGCCTTGAGGCTGGCTCAGACTGAAGGGCTCGTTTCAGTCACCGCTCAGCGCTGGACGGTGATCTCGCCGTCGTCGACCGAGACGACGGCGTCGAACAGGCCCTTCAGCGTCGCGAGGTCCTGGTCGTCGTGGGCCTCGGGGTCGACGTGGAAGTGGCCGACTGCGCCGACGGACCTGACCCGGCCCGTGACGACGTGCAGGAACCGGAAGGTCCGCTGGAGGTCGGCGTACTGCAGCAGGGAAGTGATCGAGTCGAAGCAGACGGCGATCGGCTGGTCGTCGGCCTCGGCGGCACTGGCCATCCCCGAGAGCATTTCGCTGAGGTGGATCCCGACGCCGGTGAGGTCTCCGGGGTTCTCGACGGCCTTGACCGCCCAGGCGCCATCGTCGACGCTCGTCCCGGACTCGCCGACGGCGACGATGCCCCCGCGGGCTGGAGTCACGCCGACGCGCTCGTTCCAGGCGCCGATCAGGTCGGCTGGCGTGTCGGTAAAGGAGACGAAGAGGACGTTCGTCGCCGCGGGGTCGTCCTGCGTGAGCAACTCGAAGCAGGCGTCTCGCTTGTCGGCCCCGATCGAGGGGGCCTGGAAGAGGACGTTCGAGACGCCCTCGAGGTCCGCGAGGGGGGACGCGTCCCCGTCGGATCCGAGCTGCTCGGCCATTGCCGGCTCGACGTGTCGCGACCATTTAAGAATGCTGTTTTCTGTCACTTCCCCGCGGCGGGACTGCAGGCCCGTGGAGCCGGTCGAATCGAAATCCCTATACGCGGCTCGGGGGTAGGATGTGACGAGTCCGGGTAGGGTAGTGGACTATCCTCTTGGCTTGCGGAGCCAGGGACCGGAGTTCAAATCTCCGTCCGGACGTTCCTGCCGCGACGCCCCAGCGAGCACCGCGACTGAAAGGAGCGTGTGGGAGCGACCGGGAGCGGCGGAACGACCACGAGGAGATTTGAGCACGATAGACGCAGCGCGACCGAAGGGAGCGACCGTCTATCGGCAGTTCAAATCTCCGTCCGGACGTTCACTCCTCGCGAGCGCTTCACTTCGTTCAGCGGTCGCGTCGTCGCTCACGTCCGGACGTGCTCCCGGCTCGCTCCGTTCGCGGATCACTTCGTTCACCGCTCACAACGAGACTCTCTCTGCGTTCGAGTCTCGCACCGCTTGCCGGGAACTCCGTCCGACGTGCTCCACACTCGCTTCGCTCGCTGGGAACCCGGTCCGGCGTGCCCCCAGACTCGCGTTCACTTGCTGCTTGTCAGGAGGTCGGTCTCCGTGGTCCCACCCGATCCGACGACGGGGCGCCAGACCGTCCACGTCGAGTCGGACCGACTAGCCGCGAGAGCGTGGCCCGACCACGTGTACGAAGCGTGCCGTGCGGCCGCCACTCCGCTGTAAACCTCTCCCCGGGACTCGACGTGGGACCCGACGGGCGACCGTGGACCCGAAAACGGATGACGACCGCGATCAGTACTGCGCGAGAGACCGTCGGCCCACAGTCACCGAATGACGACGTCGTCGAACACCGCCCGTTCGGATTGCTTGTTGCTACTGAAGGTGAGCGTGCTGGGGACGAACGTCGCGTCGGACACGTTCGAGTGCACGTCGAAGATGGTCTCTGTCCCCAGCTCGTAGAGCGTCTCCCCGCCGGCGTCACGGACGGTCAGGCGACCGGTCGCACCGCCGGTTCGCTCGATGAGGACGCGGTATTCGGTGTCGACCTCGGCGCCCTCCCAGTCCACGTCCGGATAGGTGTTCGCCCCGTCGAATCCCTCGACGGCCGTGTTCCAGCGCATCCACGGCCTGATCCCGACGAAGCTCGTGTACCGCCCGTCCTCGGCACTCTGGATCGTGATGTGGGTGTTGCCGGCACCCTGCCCCATCACGGAGTACTCGATGCGCTCCCAGTCGGACACGTCGGCGATCTCGTACTCGACCTCCTGGCCCCGGAGGACCAGTTTTCGGTCGCCGTCGATGGTTTCGGTGTACCCGTCGAACGCCTCCGGCGGGTCGTCGAAGTCTAGCGATACCTCGCCGTTCTCGGCCCCGCCGTTCGACGACGGTGTGTCAGTCTCGGAGGGACACTCCTCGTCGACCAGTTGCTCCTTGCGCTGGACGTCGGGGTCCCGCGGCGCGTAGTCCTCGCTGTCGATCACGCCGTCTCCGTCGCTGTCCGTGATCTCTGCCTCGCCGTCGCCGAGAAGCCCGGTACAGCCGGCCAGGCCGACTGCCGTCGCCGAACCGCCGGCGAGGAGGAACCGTCGTCGCGTCTGTTGCCACTCGGTCATGGCTCGGTGCTGAGAGGGAGAACTGTGGTGGAGTCCGTAAAACGTTCGGCCGATATTGCGCGTCGATACCCTCTCCATTGCGACTCGCCTCCCGAACAACTTACCCCCGTCGCCGTGCGACAAACCCACAATGGGGACCGACCTGACTGACGTGTTCTGGGCGCGCCACGCCAACCCGAAGAGTGGGTGGTCCCGCGTCGCCGCGTTGCCGCTCGTCGTGTACGCCACGTACGCCCGGCGCTGGCGCCTCCTCGTTCTGGCGCTCGTCTTCACGGCACTCAATCCGCTGCTGTTCTCGCCGCCGAAGACCGACGACGCCTGGATGACGAAGGTCGTCCTGGCGGAGCGCTACTGGCGGGAGACGGGGGCCGACGTCGGGGCGCTGTCGTTCCTGAACCTGGTGAACGTCCCGGTCACCCTGTACGCCATCTACGCCGCGTACCGCCGAGAGGTCGGTGGAGCGACCGTCGCGACGGCGCTGTCGATGACGCTGAAGTTCGCCTTCGTGGCTGGCCTGGTCCGTCGGTTCGGCGACAACCTGGGCAATCTGGAGACGTCGATCGACGTCGAGTGAGCGTCGCGGCCCCGGACCCGAACCCCTCCGAAGGGATTTCGGTCCGGCGCCCCAGCGTCGACGTATGGATGCCTACCTCCGGGCCGGCGTCGCCATCTACAACGCCGGCCGGTACCACGCCGCCCACGACGCCTGGGAGGACCACTGGCTGGACCTGGGGTCGGGCACCGACGACGAGCGCTTTCTCCACGGTCTGATCCAGTTCACCGCCGCCGTCTTCCACGCCCGCAACGGCAACTGGTCCGGCACGACGGGCCTGGCCGAGAGCGCTGGCGAGTACCTGGCCGACCTCTCTGGGGCCCACCGCGGGGTAAACGTGGCTTCGGTCCGTGAGTATCTCCGGACCCTCGCCGCCGACCCGGAGGTGATCGAGCGGCGGGCACCGCTCTCGCTCACGCTCGCGGGCACCGTCGTGCGGCCAGCGGACCTCGATTTCGACGCGACGCTCGTCGCCGCGGCGGTACTGGCCGAGGAGGACGGGTTCGACGAGTCCGTGATCGACCGAGCGTCCGAGTACGCGCGGACTGACCTCGACGCGGAGGTGGCCAGCAGTCCGTTCGTCTCCCTGCTGTTCGACTTCGTCCGGGAACCTGCCGACCGCGCGGTGATCTTCCAGCGACTCTCGGAACACGTCGATCGGCGCCGGAGTCGCGAAACGGACGTCGACGGACTGTTCGACTAGTCGTCGGTCTCGTGACGGCAGTCACCTGACGGTGTCCCGGGGCTCACCGCGGGACGGAGTCGAACCGTGGCGCGACCCGCTTCAGCAGTGGCCAGGCGACTGCGAATCCGGCCGCGAAGGAGCCAATGAACGCGACCCCGCTCAACGCGGGCGGGAGTCCCAGGAGAGAGAGAGAGAGAGAGCGCGACCGTGCCCAGGTGGAGACGAGGCAGACACCCAGCACGACCACGTTCTTCGCACTGAAGGCGCCGGTGCCGAAGGAATCCCCGTACACCCCGTCAGTCTTCTCCCGCGGGGGCAAGGGCCTTTCCACGGACCGGACCCCCGCAACCGACGACGTGCGCTATCGGCCGCGCTCCCTCCGGTGACGCTCGATGGAGGCTGCGTCTCCCCGGTGCCAGATCCGTGCTGTGAATCGCGGAATACCCGACGGCGCGTCCGGCGGGTGGAGTAGGTCCGCGGTGCCATAATTTTGCCAATCAGGAACCCAGAACCGTTCTACCCTGGCTATTGGTAGGGATACGTGGGTATCGGGGACCGAACGTAGCTAAATATCGATGAAACACGTGTGTTTGTCCAAAACAGTTAAGTAATGCCGACCGTATGATAGAGATGTCCATGAGCACGACCGATTCGTCCACGATTGCCCGCCCGGCCACGACCGACGACCCGACTCCCCGCCGCTCGGCCAGCTACCTCGGCTGTCGCGAGTGCGGCGAGGGCGCCATCGTCTGGGACGCCGACGCAGGACAGTCCCGGTGCCGTTGCTGTGGGGCACTCGACTGACCAGAATCCATGTCAATTACCGCCAAACTCCTCGACCGGGTGGCCACCGAGCGCGGCTACGAGTGTACCTTCTGCGGCCAGTCCTACGAGGAGGAACGGCTGAACTGCCACGCCTGTGGCGTCGACGCGGTCACGCCACGCGGAAACTAGGTGTCTTCCTCCAAAATATCCGCTCTACGCCACCTTCTCCTCGCCGTCCCACTCCGCGGAGTTGTCCTGGGGCTCGTAGCCCAGCACCTCCTTGGCGCGCTCCAGCGAGTAGTACTTCCGGTCGTTGTCGCTGATGCCGTAGACGATCTCGTAGTCGTAGTCGGCCTCCAGGGCACACCGGTGGATCTGCGCGCAGTCGCGCATCGAGAGCCACATCGCCTGGCCGCGCTCGTAGTCGATCGGCGGGTGGCCCTCGTTGAGGTTGCCGATGCGGACGTTACAGACCGAGATGTCGTACTCGTCGTGGTAGTACCGGCCGATGACCTCGCCCGTGGCCTTGCTAACGCCGTAGAGGTTCCCCGGACGGGGGAGTTCCGTCCCGTCGAGTAGCGGGTCTGTCTCCGGTCGGTACATCTCCGGGGTCCGGTCGTCGGTCTCGAAAGCGCCGACGGCGTGGTTCGAGGAGGCGTAGACGAACGTCTCGACGCCTTCGTCGACGGCGGCCTCGTACATCTTCTGCGTGCCGTCGATGTTGTTCTCGAGGACGCTCCGCCAGGGCGCGGAGGGACGTGGATCGCCGGCGAGGTGAATGATCGCGCCGACGCCCTCGACGGCCTCGGCGACGTCGTCGTCGCTCTGGACCTCGCCGACGGTGTAGGGGACGTCCGGTTCCTCGGCGGGGTGGCTGTGGAACATGAGCCGCCAGTCGTAGTCGTCCCGCAGGCCCTCCAGGATCGCCTTCCCGACGTGGCCCCCGGCCCCCGTGAGTAACACCGGGTCGTCCATTCACCCTCACCCAGGCGAGGACCCTGTAAGTAGCATACGGTTTGGGGCCGCTCCGTCCGCGTGCCACGGGCTGGCGTCCCGATCCACCAGAGTAAAGCCCGCCGTGTGCGACTCACTGCTGCATGTCGTTCACCCCGCCGCTCGGTCCCCGCCGCCTGGTTCGCGAGTCGGTTCCGATCGCGATAACGCTCTCGGTCTGGCAGCTCACAGCGCTGGTCCTCTCGCGGTCCGGAACGGACGACGCCCTTCGCGTCGCTGGCCTCGCGATGGCCGGATTCTACGCCCTCGTCGGGGGTCTGAGACTGGGCGCTCGCCTGGACGTCGACGCCACGCCGCGGGCGCTCGCCGACGTGCTCCGGGAGAACGGCTGGGTGCTGGTCGGCGCGGGCGGTTGGTTCCTTGCCGTGCAGGCGCTGGGCTGGGGGCTCCGCGTCGCCCCGTGGATCGACTGGCTCAGAGAGCTGATGATCGTCGACCTCGCCGCCTTCGTCCTGAACTGGACCGGAGTGGGTGCTGTCGTGCTGTATGCAGTCGCCGTCGGGAGTGCCCGCGTCCGCGCCGATCCGGCAACGACGGACTGATCCACTGTGGGAGCGGGCGATTGGACACAGTCTGACCTGGCGCACGACAAGACGTAAGGCAGCGCCGTCGGTCGTCCCGACATGGACGAGTCACGCCCTGCGACCGATCCGGAGACGGCCTGCTTCGAGGCCGGCATCAAGTTCGGGTCGCTGTACCACCAGTTCGCGGGGACGCCGGTGAGCCCCGAGAGCGCCCCCTCCCTGGCGCGGGCGATGGAGGAGGCCATCGAGAACCAGCCCCACTGCGAGGCGGTCTCCGTCGAGGTCCTGACCGACGAACTGGCCGATGCCATCGGGAATGCCGCGGACTACACCGAACTGACCGGCCGCTTTCTCGAGGTCGACGTCGTCGTCGACTACGAGGGCGTCGTCGTCGAGACGAGCATGGCGATGGAGGACGGCTATCCCCTGATGGAAGTGAACGCGGTACGGGCCGACTGACCGGAACCGCGTTTCGAAGTCGGCAATCCTCCGTGACCGCAGTCTGGCGTTTTCACTTCCACTTTCAGGCTCGCTTTTAACCCCGCACCGGGCGAACGAATTGACATGTCCCAATCGACACTCGACGACGACGATCTCTTCGGGGAGGCCGCCTCGGAAATGCGCGCGGACGTCGAGGACAGTCTCGACGCGGCGATTGCGTCGCTCCCGGACCCCGACGACGTCTGGGACGTCGACGCCGACAACACCCTCGGCGTGTTGAACGCGCTCCGCTCGGCGCTCGACGCGGGCGACGCCGAGGACCACCTGCGGGACGCGAAGAAGTGGTACACGATGGGCGAGCGGGCGGACGCCTTCGAGGACGCGGACGACCTCGCCGAGCGCATCGAGGAGGCAGAGGCGCTCCTCGACGCGGTCGGTGACGCCCGCGAGCAGGTCGGCGAACTGACGGGCACGATCCCGCAGCTCCGCAGCCAGCTCGAGGACGCCGCCGAGGCCGCCGACGGAGCCGACGCGGACCCCGAGACCAACGCCGACGGAGGTGCCGGCGCAGAAGCGGACGCGTAGACACCTCGACCGGTACCTCGCCTGTGCAGGCCACCTGCACGCCTCCGTTCTCTCGGTTTCGTTCGTTCCGGAGCCACGCCGCTGGGTCGCCCGGTCAGCGATCGGGGACGTCTCGGTCCGCAACCGCGTCGAGCACCTCGACGAGTGCGTCGGCGGCGGCGTCGAGGAGCGCCTCGCCGACGTCCGGATCGCTCAGCGATGGATCGCCGACGGCGCCGCTCTCGGAGAACTCGGCGCTGTCGTAGGCCAGGTTCGTACCGGCGACCCACTCGCCCCAGCCCTGGGCCCCGTCCTCGCGCGCCTGCGCGAAGGCCTCCTCGTGTACGAGGTCTGGATGGAGGGACCGAATGAGGCTCGTCTCGACGGGGCCGCCGTGACCCATCCCGGCGTCGTCGGGGAGACCGGCCGCCTGTGGATCGACGGCGTCGAACCAGGTGAACGGCACGGCGTAGGCGGTGCCGTCGCGCGTCACGCGCCCGCAGCACTCCCGGAGGGGCGCCACGTTGCCGCCGTGGCCGTTGACGACGACGATCCGGTTCCAGCCGTGGGACGCCAGGCTCTCGACGGTCTCGCGGACGTAGTCCCGGAAGGTGTCCTCGGAGACCCAGAGGGTGCCCGGGAACTGGCGGTGTTCCTCGGCGACGCCGACGGGGATCGTCGGGGCGACGACCACCTCGTCGTCGTGGGCCTCGGCACCGTGGGTTGCCACGGCGTCGGCGGCCAGGTGGTCGGTTCCGAGGGGGGCGTGGGGCCCGTGTTGCTCCGTACTGCCGACCGGAAGCAGCGCGAGGTCGGTCGCGGCCGCGTCCGCGGTGGGCCAGGCAACCTCGGAGAGGTCCATACCGGCGCGACGCGTGGCTGTGGCTTAAGGACGGGGGATCGGTCCCCCGCTCGAACGCGAACATGTAACGGAACCGCACGATGCCGTGCTATTGCGGTTCGTAATACCTAAGAAGAGATGGCCGAAAGACCGTGTAAGATGCTGGGCATCCTATCGAGCCTGCTGACCGCGGGCGGGTGGTTCCCCGTCGGTCAGGCCGGTGGCGTCTCCCAGACTCCCGAGGCGTTGTTCCAGCAGATTTTCACGGTATTCGTCGTCCTCGGGTCGCTGGTCGGGATCGTCGTCATCGGGTACATGCTCTACAACGCGTACAAGTACCGCGCGGGGACCGGCAGGGGCGCGGCGGCCGACGACTCCAAGAAGGTGACGCGGCCGGAGCCCGGTCAGATTCCGACCGGGTCCGGCGGCGGCAAGAAGCTCTTCCTGTCGTTCGGGATCAGTGCCGTCATCGTCCTCTCGCTGATCGTCTGGACCTACTCGGCACTGCTCTTCGTCGAGACCACGCCGGACCAACAGGAGTCGGATATCACAATCGACGTCGTGGGCGAGCAGTTCGCGTGGCAGTTCCACTATCCCAACGGCGAGACATCCGTCAACGAGATGGTGGTGCCGGAGGGCGCGATGGTCGAACTCCAGGTGAGTACGTCGGACGTCTTCCACAATTTCAACATACCAAAATTCAGAGCAGGAGCAGACGCCATGCCAGGACACACTCTCGACACGTGGTTCGTCGCGGATGAGCGAGGCAACTTCACGGCAGAATGTCGCGAGATCTGTGGCGCTGGCCACTCGGGCATGAACGCCCAGGTCCGCGTCGTCTCCCAGGAGGAGTTCGAAGAGTGGTACGGCGGGTCGGTGGACGATAGCACCGCCGGCGCCGGCAACGGGACCGCCAGCAACGGATCCGCGGCCAACGCAGACCTGCAGACGGCTGCGACCGTCGGAGGTGTCGGCGCGTGAGCGAACACGCCGACGGTGGCCACCTGCCACCGCGGTCGAGCGTCAAGCGCTGGCTGGTGACGACCAACCACAAGGACGTCGGGATCCTCTACATCGTCACCGCCCTCTTCTTCCTGGTCTTCGGTGGCATCCTCGCACTGCTCATCCGCACGCAGATGTGGAGTCCCGGCGGGACGATCCTCTCCGGGATGGGCTACAACCAGGCGGTGACGGGCCACGGCCTGTTGATGGTCTTCTGGTTCATCTCGCCGTTCGCCTTCGGGCTGGCCAACTACGTGGTGCCGATCCAGATCGGGGCCGAGGACCTGGCCTTCCCGCGCCTGAACGCCCTCTCGTACTGGATGTACCTCTTCTCGGGGCTCCTCTTCGGGACGTCGTACTTCCTCGGTAGCTCCCTCCAGACGGGGTGGACGATCTACGCCCCGCTGAACGTTCCCACGTACATTCCAGACGTCGCAGCAGTCGGGTCGGTAGCGGCGATCCTCGGTCTCCTGCTGTTCGTCGCCTCGGTCACGGTCTCGTCGGTGAACTTCCTGACGACGATGTACCGGATGCGCGCGAAGGGGCTGCGGATGCGCGACCTGCCCCTGTTTAGCCTCTCGATTCTGCTGACGGTCTGGATGATGCTCTTTGCCTTCGCCGCGCTGCTGGCGGCGCTGTTCATCCTGAGCGCGGACAACATCCTCGGGACGACGTACTTCGCCAACGAGGCCGGCGGGGCGATGCTCTGGACGCACCTGTTCTGGTTCTTCGGCCACCCGGAGGTGTACATCGTCTTCTTCCCCGCGCTGGGAATCATGGCCGAGACCTTCCAGACGTTCTCGGGCAAGCGGATCGTCGGCCGGAAGTGGTTCGTCCTCGCGATGGCGCTCGTGGCGCTCCAGAGCTTCGTCGTCTGGATGCACCACATGTTCCTCACGGGGATCAACCTGCCCGTGAAGACCATCTTCATGGCGACGACGATCGGGATCTCGCTCCCGTTCGACCTGATGATGTTCGCGCTGATCTACACGCTGATCAAGGGGAAGATCCGGTTCACGGTTCCCTTCCTCTGGAACCTCGGTGCGGTCATCCTGTTCATCGTCGGCGGGATCACCGGCGTATTCCTCGGTGCGGTCGTCCTCGACTACCAGTTCCGCGGCACGTACTGGGTGGTCGCGCACTTCCACTACGTCATGGTCGGCGGCGCGACCGCCATGTTCGGGGGCCTGTACTACTGGTTCCCGAAGATGACCGGGAAGATGTACGACAGGCGGCTGGGACTGTGGAACTTCCTGACGTACTTCGTCGGGTTCAATCTGCTGTACTTCCCGATGTTCGTCGTCTGGGAGACGCCGCGCCGGGTCTTCGACTACAGCGCGGGCTTCACCCCGTGGCACCGTATCGCCACGGTCGGGGCGTTCCTGCTCGCGTCCTCGTTCGTGATCATGTTCTACAATCTGGCGAAGAGCATCTATTCCGGCGACCCGGCGCCGGACAACCCCTGGGAGTACGGCTCCTCGATAGAGTGGTCGATCCCGTCACCGCCGCCGCTTGACAACTTCCCGAAGGGCATCCCGAGCTACGCCAGCGGGAAACTCGAGTTCCTCAGTGAGGAGGAGGCCATCGAAGTGCGCGACGGCACGGCCCCGAGCGGGCGTGGCGCCGCGGCGGCCGCGGACGGGGGCACCGTGACCGCCACCGACGCGGCCCTTGAGACCAGCGCCGAGCCGGCACTGGAGTCCGCCCACGAGGAGGTGCACGCGGACCACGCGAGCTGGTGGCCGGTCACGGTCAGCCTCTCGGCGTTCGTGCTGTTCCTCGGGCTCTCGGGGATCCAGTTCCAGTACTTCCTCTGGCCAGGACTGCTTGCAATCGCCTTCTTCATCGCCTACCTGGGGATCGAAGGGGCCCGCCGCGACGGCTTTGCCTCCATCCACGCGCTGATGGTCGGCTTGGGCGGCGCCGGCTTCCTGGTCGTGCTGCAGTTACTGGCCATCGACAAGGGCGGGCTCGGCGCTGCCATCGACGGCGCGAGTCCGTACTTCTGGGTGACCACCCTCGGCGCGTTCATGGGCACGGCGTCGCTCATCTCGATGGGCTGGGAGTCGTTCAGCCTGCCCGAGCCGACGCTCGCCGAGCAGTGGCCGTTCTCGGCGGTCGGGCGCTGGAAGCTGGGCATGTGGGTGTTCCTGGCCTCCGACGTCATCCTGTTCGGCGCCTTCATCGGCTCGTACCTGTTCATGCGCGTCGCGAACGGCTGGACCGACTGGCACCACCTCATCCCGGCCGAACACGTCGTGATGCCCGGGTTGATCAACACCTACCTGCTGCTCGCGAGTTCCTTCGCCGTGGTCGTCGCCCTCGAGGCGGCAAAGCACGAGAAACGCAAGCAGCTGATCGGGTGGCTCAGCCTCACCTTCGCGCTCGGGATCGGCTTCCTGATCAACAAGGGCATCGAGTGGGAACACCTGGCCCATCTCAGCACGGAGGCCTTCCCGGAGGGCTGGTTCCTCACGACGAACGTCGCTTCGTCGACGTTCTTCCTGACGACCGGCCTGCACGGGGCCCACGTGATCATCGGCCTGCTGATCACGCTGTTCCTGATCACGCGGGCCTGGACGGGCGCGTACATGGGCGAGGAGGAGTCCGGCACGATCGAGTACTTCGGCCTGTACTGGCACTTCGTCGACATCGTGTGGCTGTTCCTGTTCCCGCTGTTCTACATCGTCTAAGGTGATCCACAAATGTCACAACTCAGAACCTACTCGATCATGTTCGTCGTCCTGATGGCCTTCTCGACGGCCCAGGCGATGCTCGAGTTCACCGGCCTGCTCGAAGAGTACTACTGGACCATCTTCGCGGTCATCATGGTCCTGTCGACCATCAAGGCGGTCGTCGTCGCCGGCTGGTACCAGCACCTGCGCTACGAACCGCGCTCGGTCACCTACATGATGGCCAGCGGCCTGCTGGCCGTCGTCGCGCTGACGACCGCCGCGGCCTACTCCATCCTGTAGGCCCGGGCCACCGACGCGCCGGCAGCCTCTCTTCTCGCGTTCCTCACCACGACCACCAGCGGCCGCGTCGGTGTTCTCGACGTGGACGCACACCCCGGGCGGCTATCGCAGTATCGGCACGGGCAGGATCACCACTCGACGCGCTGCTCGTCCGCTGACAGCAGTGACGGCATCGAGGCGGGCGATATAAGCCCCGGGCGTGCCAGCCACTACACGACAGTGCGAGTGGAGTGTCAGGTCTGTGGCCGCATGATCGGCAAGGGACCCGAGGGGCTGGGTATCCGCCGACACAGCGGCGTCCACCGCCGGGAGTTCGAGGCGGCCGTCGGCCGCGAACCCGACGACTACGCCGAGGTCCGCGACGTTCTCGGCGACCGCGAGACGGAGCAGGCACGGTTCGCTGCTTTCGAACAGAGCTGACTGCGTGGGCGTCTCGTTCGATTGTCCGCCGATGCGCGCGGGCCGGTCACCACGTGAGGGCCGATCGGTCTCCGACTATCGGCCGTCCCGTGGGATGTCTCCGGGCGTGGCATCGTCCTGGACGACCGGCTATCTGGTTCGTAGCTCGCCGACACACGAGAAGAGGGGTCGCAGTCTCAAGCGCCGAAGGTGAGCAGCAGATTCCCGCCGACGGCGACGAGCACGACGAAGCCGAGGCTGACGACGGCCTCGCCGACGGCGTAGGCGTGTGGGTGGCCCCGGGAGCGGCCCAGGGCGTAGACGCCGAACGTCAGGAAGCCGACGACGAACAGGCCGAAGAGACCGAGCAGCATCGTGACGCTGCCGCCCTGGACGGCCCCGAGGACGGCGACGGCCGTCAGGAGCACGAGCGCGATGAAGCCGACGACCCAGGAGTTGACCGAGCGGATCGTCCGGGCGACGCCGCGCGGTCGCGGACCGCCGAGCTCTGGCGTGTACTGTTCCCAGTTCCTGCTCCGTGCCGTCACGGCGAACACGATCACGGCGAGTGCGAACATGAGCCCCGCACTCGCGAGATAGACGTACGACACCATGCGTTATTGCAGTGCATTGCCCTCCGCCATTATAACCGGTTCGGAACCGCCCGGGTCGATCGCCCCTCAGTCGTCGTCCGCGTCGGTACGCGACCGGCGGCGCTGGGCGCGTTCGACGAACTCGGCGGGGAGGTCGTCGATTTCGCCGGCCTGGACGGCCCAGAGGTTCGCGTACAGGCCGTCGGTTGCCAGCAGGTCCTCGTGGGTCCCGCGCTCGGCCACGCGTCCGTCCTCCAGGACGACGATCTCGTCTGCGTCCTTGACCGTCGAGAGCCGGTGGGCGATGACCAGCGTCGTCCGATCTTCGGTGAGGCGGTCGAGGCTGCGCTGGATCAGGAGTTCGGTTTCGGTGTCGACGCTGGAGGTGGCCTCGTCGAGAACGAGCACCTCGGGATCCCGGAGGATGGCCCGGGCGATGGCGACGCGCTGGCGCTGCCCGCCCGAGAGCTTGACGCCTCGCTCGCCGACCATCGTGTCGTACCCATCGGGGAGGTTCGCGATGAACTCGTGGGCCTCGGCGGCGCGGGCCGCCTCGCGGATCTCTTCGTCGGTCGCCTCGGGCGACCCGTACGCGATGTTGTCCGTCGCGGTGCCGTAGAACAGGAAGTTCTCCTGGCTGACGTACCCGATTGCCTGCCGGAGGCTCGGGACGGTCACCTCGCGGACGTCCTGGCCGTCGACGCGCACGGCGCCGTCGTCGACGTCGTAGAGACGCATGAGGAGCTTGACGGCCGTGGACTTGCCGGCACCGGTGGGCCCGACGAGTGCGACCGTCTCGCCGCCCCCGGCGGTGAAGCTGACGTCGTCGAGGACCGTTTCGTCGTCGTAGGCGAAGGAGACGTCGTCGTACTCCACGCGTCCCTCGTCGACGGTGAGTTCGGGGGCGTCCGGGTCCTCGGCGAGGCGCCCCGAGGTGGCCATCAGGCCGAGGACGCGCTCGGCGGAGGCGTAGGCCCGCTGGTACATGTTGATGATCTGCCCGAACTGGGCCATCGGCCAGATGAACCGCTGGGTGTAGAAGATGAAGGCGACGAAGGTCCCGATGGAGACGGTGCCGGCGAACACCCACCAGCCGCCGACGACGAAGGTGACGACGAACCCGAGCCCCGAGAGGAGGCGCAGGCCCGGGAAGAACGTGATCCGCGTCCGGATGGCGTCCCAGTTGGCGTCGTAGTAGTCCTGCGAGGCGTCCTCGACGCGCTCGGATTCGAACGCCTCGGTCGTCGAGGTCTTGATGACCTGGATGCCGCCGAGGTTGTTCTCCAGCCGGGAGTTGAGCTGGCCGACCGACGAGCGGACGCTCGCGTACTTCGGCTGGATGATCTCGATGAATTTCCGCGTGAAGACGGCGATGATGGGGACCGGCAACAGCGCCACGAGGGCGAGTTGCCAGTGCAGCCAGAGCATGATCCCGGCGATGCCGAAGATCATGACGACCATCCGCGAGACTGAGTTCAGCCCGTCGTTGAGAAAGCGCTCCAGGCGGTTGACGTCGTTCGAGAGGACCGACATCAGTTCGCCGGTCTGCTTGTCGGCGAGGTAGCCCATGTTCAGGCGCTGCATCTGGTCGTAGGTATCGGTCCGCACGTCGTGCTGGACGCCCTGGGCGAAGCGGTTCCACCCCCAGTTGCGGAGGTAGTGAAAGACCGCCGCGCCGGCGAAGGTCGCGGCGATGATTCCGCCGGTCAGGACGAGCTGGCCCGCCGGCTCGGTCGGCAGCCACGCCTCGGGGACCAGCGGGAGGCCGAAGCCCGAGTCGGCGGTCCCACCTTCGACGACCTCCCGCGCGAGGAAGGTGTCGATGGCCAGGGCGAGCAATAGCGGCGGGGCCAGATCGAGGAGCCTGGCGACCACGCTGGCGACGAGCCCGACGACGAAGTATCCCCGGTGGGGCCGCCCGTACTCCGCGAACAGTCTGTACATCGGCCGGTCGACCTGCTCGCGCTCGGACTCGAAGGCCTCCTCCTCTGGCCCGGCGTCGACGTTCACACCCGAATCTGGGTTCCGCGCGCAAAAAGGCCGTCGTCGCCGGGGTTCCGCCCGTCAGCTGGCCGCGACGCCCTCGGGAATCACGACGCAGTCGCCCACCCCGGCGCCGGTCGCGTTCGTGTAGCCCCGCGGCACCTCGAGCACGTACCGGCCTGCGCCGGGGAAGCTCCCGTCGCCCCCCGGAATCTCCTCCGGGACCGGCGCGTGGTGGATCCGGGTGATCTCCCCCTCGGCGGAGACGAAGACGATGTCCAGCGGGAAGTCCATGTCCCGCATGACGTAGGTGTACCGGCCCGCCGACTCGTGGACGAACAGCATGCCCTTCCCGCGCGCGAGCGACTCGGTGTCGCTGAGCCCCGTGTGCCGGAGGTCGACGGTATCCGCGACGCGAACGTCGACGGTAGCGAGTGCGGTCCCGTTCGCGTCCTGGAGGCGCACCGTGGTCCGGTCGTGTGGCTCCCCGGCGACTACCTCGTAGTCGGCCGTCGCGTTGGCACAGGCCGTCGCACCGGCGTCGACGGGATCGACACCTTCGCCGGGGCCGGGGGCGAGGAGGACGGCCGTCACGCCCAGGATCGCGAGGCCGAAGACGAGGGCGACGGCCCAGGGACGGTCCATGCCGGGGATCCGTGCGCCGTGGTCTAACCGCTTGCGCTGGAGAGTAAGGGTTATTCGTACACGCTGACTTGCACAGAGTGCGGGTTCGTGGTCTAGCTGGTCATGACGCGGCCTTTACAAGGCCGAGGTCGGCGGTTCGAAACCGCCCGAACCCATGCACGGCATGGACGCACCATAGTCGCACGACAGCGACAAGGTGCTCCGCTGTTCTTTATATACATTGGCCCGCACAGCGTCGTTGGTTCCATCCATTCTGTGGACGCACCCTGTTCCGTCCTGCACTCACACGTAGTCGAACGCGAGGCATCCTAGTTCTTTCGACTGTTCGGGCCAGAATTTGGATTAGACGTGTACGCGTCACGGCGTACGAATTCAGTGGCTCTCTGCGCGTGTCACTGCCGACTGAGTGGACGGAATTGAGTGAATTCGGTCCATCGGACCCACCATGGCAAGGCTAGGAGACCGCAAGAATGCGGAAGGGTACGGGTGATCGCCGATATGCACGCGAGCGCTTAACGGGTCTGTCTGCTACCCCCCACCGTGGCTTTTCTTCACATCATGTAAACGGGCCCACTCCCGACTTTGAGGCTCATTTTCACTTACACTGTGCTGGCCATGAGTTGAAACATCTGGAAGCCCGAACTTGACCTATGATCATGCAGCCGCCCGAAGAAGAGCTATCAAATGGCGAGAGACTAACTGAGTTTATCGAACGGCTGGAAAGGGACTTTTCTTCCGAGCGGTTGGAAGGGCTCTCAGAGGGGGCGCTGCGCGAAAGGTTTGCCGACCTTCGATCACACGCCATTATCCACCGAAGTACCTACCCTCCACGTGACGGGATGACGGGCCACTGGCGTGCATGGGCACATGGAGACTCTTCAGAGTACAGAGACCCGCTTTCAACAGAGGAAAAGCAACGTTTGGAAATGGCGGTAGAGCGGTTAGAGACCAACATCCAGCGAGAGATGAAAAGGCGGGAAGACGAACGTGAGGGATGGTTTGAGCGGATTGTCGCAAAGGTTGAAATTGTTCTTTTCAAACTGCGGTAGTCGTCAGTTCTGGCCTTCAGCCCGTCCCGCGCTGTGGGGGGGGGGCGATGTCGGCGCGACGTTAGCCGCCAATCTCCCCCACGATGGCACTTTGCTCACATATGTGAACGGGTCACGTACTGCCACCTTCGATCCTCATCTTACCGACCACGAGAGAGACCACGCCGCCCCCAAATCTCAGAGGCCCAGACTTCGGCAACAAGGAAAGGAAATCCGATCAACAGGAACCCTACAGTTTGTAAGTACAGGACTAAGAGACCACCGAGAAACGCCGAGAGATAGAGTAGGATGCCGAGAACCCCACCACCACTCGACATTCTATACAGCCCATAGACGAACATGAAGGCAGTCTCCGCCGCAACAAGTTTACTCACAAGCTCGGGGTAGAACTGTGGAATAAGAGTTGATAGCTCGGTTAATTGTGTCGCTACAGTGCCGAACGGGGAGACGCTGAGGGTTGTGGTAAATCCCGTTATGACTGCAAGGCCCAACAGTGTGCTCCTTTTCCAAGAACTTCGAAACGAGCCGATCCAGTCAGCGACAAACATCCAGATAAGAAGGGCCGCGAAGACCGCAATGAACCATTCCGCGAATACGTCGGGAGGAATGTCCGCATCGGGAATGCTCATACCCCAACTTGTGTACGTGGCTACAAAAATGGAAGTAAACCAGGGTGAATGTATTCTCTCGCGGCTCCGTGGCTATTCAAGCGCGAAATTCATCACGCCGAACACCACTTCGAGCACGACGCCGACCACAATCATGGCCATAGCAGATTCGAGGATCATACGTCTCACCTCCTGTTCTACTGCAATATCGAAGATGGGGCAATAAATGGTTTTTGGGGCCTCTCATTATTGAGACCGAAGCCGCTCCCGAAAAGCGGCAGACTGAGCCTTGTCGTGGAAGGATGCAACGCCGTGGTAGTCGAGTGCCGTCGCCACTTCATAGCGGTGAATGTTCCCACTTCGCTCCCGTTCTCGAACTATCTCCATGACACCGAAGAGAGTCTGGTTCACTCCTCGAACGTTCTCCGCTTCCTGCCAGAGCGCTTCGACTATCTCGGGTTCCTTCAGACTGTCACGGCTGAATGGTTCCGCCTCTCGAAGAACGTCTATCGGCTCAGCGCTCTGTGCGACCGTACTCATGTCTCAGCCACAGTATTTTCGTTCGATGTGGCCGATTTCGTGCTCGTGCTCTTCGGACCACTCCTCTGCACGTTCTTGGGAAGAGAAGCGGTGCTCTCCGCAGACTGTGCACACGGCGGCGAACTGTGCATTCATGTCCAAGGGCTGTGAGTCGGCTCCCCTTCTTTCGCCGTCACCGTTCGTTCACCGTCGGGAATCGCCTGAGTGAGTGCGGACCCCCGTCGGCCGTCGAGTAGATCGTACTCTTGAGCCGCCTCCCGAACGTCCGAGGGGGTTAGGTTCTCGCCAGTCTCTTCGGATAGGTACAGTGCCACCTCTTCGACCCCCATTCCGTCGCTAAGTAACTGACCAAGAACCAACGGATGGGTCGCGTCAAACGGGACTGTCTCGCCTGAGGGGAGTTTCACCCCCTCAGCTTGCTCTTGGTCGGCAGATTCCTCACCGTCAGGAATCTCCACCTCATGAAGGTCTGCCGCACGTTTGACGGTTTCACGGTCGCTATTCAGTTCCTCGCTGGCGTCTGCGAGGCTCGTTACCTCTTCAGCCTCAAACAGCGATTTCAAGAAACTCCCAGCATCGGGACGTAGGAGATCCGACCCTCTCACGTAGTGGCTATAGTCTGCACTGTCGCCAAGCTGAAGCCCATCGTTTGCGCCTTGGCCCCGTGGAACCAGCGGCTTTCCCTTCTGCCAACCGACCCTTCTCGGCAGGCTGAGGGCGTCTGAAACGTACTCGGGACGGTCGTCTAATCCATCGCCCCCATTCTCTTGGAGCCGTCGGACGCTAATGTTCATGCTCCACCCCCGTACTCTTCGACTGGAACGAGCACCCACGCCCGAGGGGGTCCGTGTGTACCGATACCACTCACCACCGCCAACACTTCGCCGTCCATGTCAAGTTCTTCGCCGTTTGAGAGTGTGGTACTGAGTAGCACAAACTCTTCAGTCTCCCCCGAGTGGACTGCACTGAAGTTGAGTCCGCCACGGGTCTGCTCGACTCTCGTTTCGTGAATCTCTTCGCCAAGTTCCACCGTGTCCCCGTTGCTGAGTCCGTTTCTGACAGTCGCCTTCATGTTCACTATGTAACACAAGTCTCCACAGTCGAAGAATAGATTACGAGGTAGAGGGGGTGTGCCGCAAGATCCTTGGGAACTTGTAGACCTATGTGAGGGACGTTGGGTGTGTTATAATTTTATGTAATATTTCTGTGAGACGATTCTTTGTCGTGTGATATCGGCTTGACTGTGTACGCGCCTTTCTCTCTGAATGCGCTTCTACTGTAGGCCGATCCTTGGGGACTTGTTAGACTGAGTGCAGAGAGGTAGCTGTCTCTCTGCATGCGTGATGTTCCTCGGTACGAGCTTGTCATGGCCCGTGCCAAGGTCATCGAATTAAATTCCATCGAGGCGGTGCAAATCCGCCTCGCAGTCCGCAGTCTGCTGTTGACATGGGCGGGCCAAGCTTTCTCGACCCGCTTTTCAGATTCCGACAGCGACAGCTTTCTCTTTCGCGTAATTCCCTCCAAGGAAAGACGCCTATCAGAAACGCGTCTGTGAGGGCTACGGTTCCCAGTAAGTTAGAACACCATTTTCACATGACTGAACCACTATGTTGTGGTCCTGGCGTATCTCCTCAGCGTCCACGTCATTACAGCTCTGAATGTCTTTCGCCCATTCTGGTCGGTAGGTACCGTCCCCCATCATGCTGAAAGAATCCGTTTCGCCTTGCGATTCACTGTCATCCCAGTTGTTCTCATAGGGATTCGGAGGGGTCGGCTCTTCATCATCGCTCCAATTGAGATAATGGCCCTCGTTTGGGGGTTGACCCTCTCCCCCCGAACGTGTACCGCTCAGCGGTTGTGGTTCGTCGTCTTCATTTCCGCCCAACCCACCTATTAGGATCCCACCTACTATACCGCAGACTGTTGCAGCCCCAAGGCCCCCAAGCCATTCTCTCCTACTTAGGTCATCTATGTCCATTACTATCCATATGCATGGATTTGGCTCAAAAAACCAAGGATATTCTCAGAAGATGACCACCCCCAAACCCGAGGTAGCGTTGGGGGTGCTCAAGACTACCCTCCACCGATGTAAATGTCTGTCTGCCTTCGTGACGGTCTAAGACGGCCGCTCAGACATTTACATTCTGAACAAGAAGCTCCACGACAGAACCGAGAGAGTCGAGACCCGTTTCACGTCGGACAGCTTCGAGCATATCGTAGCAGTCTTCAGACACCCTCACAGTCGTCGCCTTTTCGTTGGTTACAGCGCCTCTCTCGCCCGAATGGACATTTACACGGGGTGGATTGTGCAGCCACTTCCCGAGTAGTCCGCTATCGTAGCCGAGTACATGACCCCCTCGCGTAGACGCTTCAGCTTGTCACGGGTCCCTTCTGCAACCCGCACGTGTTTCCACCGCTTGGCGTCTGTACTGCCCGAACGGACATTTACACCACTCATGCGTGTCCACCTATCCAGCCGTTCTCTCTTGCCCGCTTGAATCCGTGTTCCACTACCATCTCAAGGGGCTTGCCCACGTCTTCGACAAGGGCCGTCACGCGGTCGCTATGCAGTCGTTCGTCTTCGAGAGCTTCGCCAGGACTGTTGGCAAGCTCGACGGCCATGAAGCCGACCACGGCCCCTTCTATGCCCGCGTAGTGGCGATTCCAGTAGCGGGAGGTGTCTTCGTCTAACACCTTCGCCTTGACTTTCTCACGGATTGGGTCTGCCACGTTGAAGCAGTCGAGATAGCTGTCGAGAGCGGTTAGACGGTTCCGCTCCTTATTGTCGATTTCCGCCCCTGCCACCCATTCCCACGTGTCATTGTAACACCACTCACGACAGACGGGACAGCCGTCTTCGCAGTCTTCGAGACAGTCGTCTTGGTCGCAGTGTTCACAGCCGTCGCACCGCTCACCGAGCATCTTCGTGGGGAGACCCATTTGAATCCGCCAGCGGGGTCCACCCCGTTCCCATACCTCTTCGTCCCGACATTCGTTCCCGTAGTAGTCTTCGCTCCCCAGCTTCGTCGTTCGGGCCTTGGTAGTGTGTGCGAAGCCGTCGGGACTCTTCTGCACCGCATATTCGTCGTCCTTGTACGCGTCAGACTCATTGCCCTCTGCCGAGAGGTCTATGCCCCCATCAGGAACGGGTCTCTCGGGATCGTACCCGACAGTCACATCGCCAGCGGACGGCTCCACGTAGTCGGAATCAATCGGGACTCCCGTGTCTGTCGCGTCTTCCTGGTCCTTCCAATATTCGACCATGCTACGCACCCCGCCCCCTTCGTCCGATTCCGAAGGTTGCGAGCCACCGTCTCACGGTCTCGTAGCTGCACCCAAGCCTGTCACCAATCTCGTAGGTGGACAGACCTTGACCGACGTATAACTCTTCGAGAACTACGGGGTCCGTGTACGGTCTCGGCAGTCCTCCTATACGTCGTTCTACTGATAAATCAGAGTCGTAGTCGTACTTCCTCGTTGCTGTTGACATGGACAGAATCGTTCTTACAGGTACCGCTGTTGCCGCTCGAATCGATTGCAAAGTTTCGAGATTACGACACCAAAGGGAACGTCAGATTCCGCGTTAGGAAACATCGTATCCCGAACGTTCGATAGCTGTGCATGCTCTTCCTCGCTAAGCCGTAGTCTTTTCTCACGTGTCATTTTTCTTTATTGTGTCACGTCTGTGACCACTTCCTCCACTTTCATTCATAAGCCGCGTCCCCCTTTTAAAGAAATCCGACACGAAACGTTGAGTGCCGATTCTTTAGGGGTAGAAGGTCTCTGCCGACAGTATCCGTCTGAACCTATCGGTCACGTCTGTGACCACTCCACCACTTAGATGTGTAGTTACCGTGATTTGAGTGGATACTCAGAATCGGCCTACAATGCAGACGCCTTGGGGGCATTCGTGTTAATATCCCGCATGCCGCTCCACGACAAAGAATCGTCTCACAGAACAATTACACAAAACTAAACCACACCCAACGTCCCTCACATAGGTCTACAAGTCCCCAAGGATTCGACGGCACACCGCCTCTGACGGCTATCTATTCCCTGGATCGGCCAATATCTCTATATACCCTTCTGCGTCCATAGGCGGCACCCAGGAGCCAAGCCACAATCATTCCCAGGACGATCATCCATAGATAGCCCTCCCTGCTGTCAATCGAGTAAGCTATTCCACCGATTAACACGAATAGCAAGAACATGATTAGCCCTTGCGTCCACCGCATTGCTAACCTGGCGTCTATCTGGTCTCCAATACTCATGCAGTAAGAACAGAGATTCTACCCTCTTGGCTCTTTACCTCAGCTACTCTATCGATTCGAGCGCCTGGCGACGTTCATTTGGTGGAGTATTGTCGTACTTCGCCGTCGTCTCTTCGGGGGTCCTACCATGTAAATGGAGGTAGGCGTGCGTTCTCAGTTGCCCCCTCCCTCCTGACGCTGTACAATGTTCTCGTTCCGCCGTGTGTTACGCGAGAGACTCGCTGAGAAATTGCCTGAATAACCGTTAGACGCGGTTAGACCCCTTCGAGGAACTGCCGCCGCTGCTCGGTTTTCTGTTCCTCGCTTCGCTTGTCATAGTGACGTTCGAGGATCTTGCCGCTGACGTTCATCCTGTCTTCAACGACCCGCTGAGGCACGTCTTCGGACAGAAAGTGCGTGATAGCGCCACGCCGAATGGTGTGGGGGTCTACACTGCTCGGACACTTCTTGCCACCCGTGTAGCCCTCTGCCGCACAGTCAGACGGATCGCGGTCGTGGGGGCAACCGTCTCCGTAATAACAGGGCTGAGAGACACGATAGACTGTCCGTCGCAGGGTGCTTTTCGAACAACGGCCCTGGCGAGACGCGAAGAGTGGTTCACGCCCGTGGTCGTCAGTCACGTTTGGCCGATTTTGGTCTATCCAGTCTGCCAGCACAGCGGTCACGTTGCTGCTCAACGCGATGTATCGCTCAGCCCTTTCCTTGTTCTTCAGCGGGGTGCCTGTCTCAGCGCGGTGACGCACACGAAGCCGCTCTTCGTCTTCCTCGAAGTCGTCCAGGTCGAGTGCACGGGCAGTCCCCAGACGAACGCCCGAGCGCCAGAGCAGTTCGAACAAGGCGTGCTCTCGGGTGGCGTAGCGATACTGCTCAAGGAAGCCCTCGATTTTGTTGGCCCGCTCTGGCTCCAACACCGTATCTCGGGTGCTCTCTTCTGGCGAGAGGTCTGGCAGTTCGATCTTCTTGTGTAGGTCCTGCTCAACGGCGTCCACGTTCTCGCAGAAGCGGATGAATGTGCGAATGGTGCTCAAGTCCCCGCGAAGCGATACCTTCGCCAAGTCACCGTCCTGCTTGCGCCACAGACGGAACTTGTGGAGCTTCCTCCCGTTGAGTTCGGTGGTATCCTCGATATCCGCATGGTCGCACCATTCGAGGAACTTTTTCAGCCGATATCCGTGCTTCTGCACAGTGGCTTCGGCCGTGTCACCTCTGCGCGTTTCGAGGTACATTTCTACTGCTTCCTCAGGGTCCATTGACTGTTGGTCAGACATGGTATGTTCCTGAGTGCAGGAAGGCAGGGTCCTCCATAGAGCGGACAAGGCTGTGTGCTGGCCGAGGTCGGCGTTCCCGCCGAGCCAAAGGCGAGGTGGGAGCCAGAGGACGAGCGAAGCGAAGTCCTCGCGGTTCGAAACCGCCCGAACCCATGTTGCTGGCGCAACGCTGCTCGCGACGCGAGCGGCCAGCGCCACAACCTGGACGCGGTTTCGAGTCATGGAAGTC
>Ga0207850_100072_pt1 | contig 108461 bp, 104 predicted proteins | sample 23E2SouthBayCA_FD_187746 | JGI IMG/M metagenome (GOLD analysis project Ga0207850, IMG submission 187746) | Aerobic enrichment media microbial communities from Eden Landing Ponds, California, USA - A23 E3 (3) (SPAdes) | ecosystem: Environmental > Aquatic > Marine > Unclassified | place...
GTTCACTCGAAGAAGGCCAGGTCGTGGATCCGCGAGTCGCCGGTCAGTTCCGGGTGGAAGGAAGTTCCGAGGACGGGACCGTCCCGGACCGCGACGGGACGGCCGTCCCAGGTGGCCAACACCTCGGCGTCACCGACGTCGTCGATGACCGGCGCCCGGATGAACACGGCGTGGAACGGGTCGTCCAGACCGGAGACGTCGAGATCGGCCTCGAAGCTGTCCTTCTGGCGGCCAAAGGCGTTGCGCTGGACGCTCACGTCGAGCAGATCCAGCGTGTCGACGCGCTCGTCGTTGGCATCGCTCGAGGAGACGATCAACCCGGCACAGGTCGCCAACAGCGGCTTGCCGTCTGCCACGTGGGCCTGCACTTCCCTGTCGATGCCGTCGCGAGCGAGCAACCGCGAGATGGTCGTCGATTCCCCGCCCGGAATCGCAAGCAGATCACATTCGGGAACGATTCCCGATTCGCGGATCTCGCGGACGTCGACGGACTCGCCGTGGGTGGCGGCCGCCGACTCGATCGCCGCGGCGTGTTCACTGACGTCGCCCTGGACGGCGACGACACCGGCTGTGAGACTCATTGGCGGCGCTAACCGACCGACCGCGAAAAACCTCTCGTTCCGTCCCCCGGTACAACCGGCGGCGAACCGCCAGGAGTATTAGGTGTCGCGAGTCCGAGAGCCGGATATGGGCACTCGACGCGATCCGGTCCAGGCACGCACCGACGGATCGCTCGACCTGCACGACGTGGTCGAGTGGGAGCAACAAACACTACTGGACGCCGTCGCCGTGTTCGTCTATCAAGCGTTGCTTGTCGCGACGCGGGCGTCCGTCGTCGGCCTCGCGCTGTTCATTTTGGTGGCCGAGATCGCGCTGGGCACGCTCGGTGGCCTCGCAGATCCGTGGATTGGGGTGTTGACCATACTCTCTGCGGCACCGGCGCTCGGGCTCGCAGCGTATGTCTGGCAGGCCGATGTGACCACACAGGAACCGCTCTCGCTGCTCGTCGGAACCTTCCTACTGGGGGTTCTCGTCGCGGGATTCGCTGGCGTACTCAACACGGCAGTGCCAGCTCTCTTTATGAGTTGGGGAGTCGATATCGGCCTGATTGGACTGTTTTTTCTCGTCGTCGGCCCCGTCGAGGAGGGCGTCAAACTACTCGCAGTCCGGCTGTACCCCTTCCGCGACGATCGGTTCGACGCCGTAATCGACGGGGCGGTCTACGGCGCGGTCGCCGGCCTGGGGTTTGCCACGATCGAGAACGCGCTGTATATCACTCAGAGCGTCGCCGCGACGAGTGCAAACCCGCTGGCGGTCGGCGGCGGCACCTCGGTCGTCCGCGCGCTGGCCGGCCCGGGACACGTCATCTACTCGGCTATCGCCGGCTACTATCTCGGACTCGCGAAGTTCAATCCCGACGATGCCGGCCCGATCGTAATCAAGGGACTGCTGATCGCGGCCGTCATCCACGGCGGCTATAACACGCTCGCGCAGTTCGTTCCGGAAGCACTGGCAAGCCTGACGGGGGTCGGATGGTTCGGCGGGTTCGTCCTGTTCGTGCTCGTGTTCGATGGCGTGTTCGGGTTGCTCCTCGTCTGGAAGATTCGGGCGTATCGGCGGGCCTACCGGCTCGTCCACGACCGCCCCGTCCCGAGATCGGAACCGACGGAGTTCGACCCGTAACCGTGTTCAGTCGAAGGCAAGTCGATTGTCCTGGACACCGATTGACGGGTGCTGACGCTGTCGGGCCACTGATCTCCGGACGGTTGTACAGCGTCGGAAGTTTCGAGACGCCGTCGTTCTTCGGCGCGGCCTGAGCGTGCCCTCTGCAGTCGAGCGAGCAGACGCTGGCGAACGCCAACAGCATCAGATGAGCCGCTATGCGCCCGACAGTTGGATGGCGCGGACGATAATATACATCAGCACGATTCCCGAACCGACCGCGAGAATAAGTTGGCCGAGCCAGGTCAGTACGGACCCGATCAAAGATCCGACGCCATACGTCACGGTGAACGATGCACCGATGTAAAAGGGCACCAGCCCCAGAATCCCGAACAGCAAGACGAGTCCCAAGATTGGGTAGGCCTCCCGCCAGATCTGTTCGAAGTCGAACGTACCGGTGTCCATATCGACGAACGGTGGTGAAGACGTCATCAAGCACGCCTTCGGACACCGGAGTAAAGCGTATTCGGGAACGTACAATCGCTGTTTGTGTCTCAAAGGGGTGGGACGTAACTACTCTGAGTATATCTCTATCACGCAAGCATCGATTCGAGTGTCCCAGTGACAGCCTCGGCTGCGGCGTACACCTCGGGCAGTCGGACGTACTCGCGCTCGCTGTGGGCGACCGCTCCGTCCGCATCAGCCAGCACGCCCGGCCCGAACACGACTGTCGGCGCCTCCTCGGCGAAATACGAGGCCTCGGTCGCGGCCCCGAACGGCCGAACGTCGCCGCCGCTCTCGGCCGCGAGCGTCTCGACAAGCGTCTCGTCGGGATCGGTCGCAAACGCCTCCAAGAATGGCGTCTCACGATCGCTGAGCGCGACCGACAGATCGATACCCTCGGGCAGTCGCCGGCGGAGCCACGTCGACAGCCCTGACTGGAATCCCGCAGCTGTCTCGGGAGGGACGCTCCGGCGATCGAATGTGAGACGGCACTCGGCGGGGATCTGGTTCGGGGCCTCGCCGCCCTCGATCAGCGTCGGCACGAGCGACGGTCGACCCAGCTGCTCGTGCTCGCCGGGCCCGCTTGCCTCGTCGTAGCTTGCCAGTCCTTCAATGATCGGGGCGGCGGCCGCGACGGCGTTGTCGCCGCTCGCGGGTTCGGCGGCGTGGGCACTCGTCCCCGAGAGCGTGACAGAGCCCTCGAATCGCCCACGTGCGGCGATACAGACGTCCAACCCAGTGGGTTCACCGACGATGAAGCCGTCAGCATCGAGCCGTCCTCGAAGTGCCGCCGCGCCGGTCGAGTGGACCTCCTCGTCGGGCGTAATCGCGAGCGTGACAGCCCCACGTTCGGGCTCGACGGCGAGAAACGCCGAGAGCAGCGCGGCGAGTGGGCCCTTGGCATCACAGGAGCCGCGCCCGCGGACGATCTCGCCGTCACGCTCGTAGGGGACGTGCGGCGGGACGGTGTCGATGTGTGTGTTGAGGACGAGATGTGGCCCCGCAGTGTCGCCCTCCCGGGTCGCCAGCACGTTGCCGGCGTCGTCAACAGTCGGCTCGAATCCCTTATTTTGGAGGGTCTCGACCAGCAGCGATCGCATCTCCGCGACGGATTCGTGAGACGGAGTCGTCACCGCGCGTTCGTGGAACGATTCGAGATCGAACGTCATCGCTGGGCCACCTGCCCGTCCGCTGGGACGGTCGTCTCGAACTCGCGTTCGACCGGGCCCTGCAGCGTCGCACCCGTCTCGGTTCTAGTGACGACCAGGCGCCCGCCCGGCGGATGGACGGGAACAGACTGACCCGTCTCGATGTCCCCGCGCTCGTGGGCAGCGGCGACGACGGCGACCGCACCCGTCCCGCAGGACCGGGTTTCGCCTTCGACTCCGCGCTCGAACGTCCGCTGGTCGTACCCCGGCACGGGGCCGGCGGTTCGCTCCGAGGCGATCGTGACGTTCGCGCCCTCCGGAAAGACCGCAGCGTGCCGGACGGGCGGTGCGACGCGTTCCAGGTCGACGTCAGCGACATCGTCGACGAACGCGACGGCGTGGGGGACACCGGTGTTGACCGCCGTCACAGTCAGCCCCTCCACCTCTCGATCGATCAGCGGTTCCGCCAGCGTGGTCGGGACGCCCTCGGAGTCGAAGGTCGGCTCGCCCATCCCGATGGTAACGCCTTCGCGGCCGACCTCGGCGGGATATTCGCCGGCGGGCGTGTCGATGACGAACTCTCGGCGACCCGTCTCGGCGGCCGCCCAGGTCGCGACGACGCGGGCGCCGTTGCCACACATCTCCGCGATCGAGCCGTCAGGTTGGACGAGTGTCATCTCGACCCGTGGCGGTTCGGCGTCAGCGTCCAGTGCCAGAAAGAGGACACCGTCAGCGCCGATGCGGTCGCCGTCAGGATGGTCCAGTCCCGTCTCTCGATCGGAAAGGCGTCTCGCGAAGGCCGCTCGGTCTTCGACTGGGGCGTCGGCTTCGACCACGACGAAGTCGTTACCAGTGCCGTGGTACTTCTCGACGGTGATCATTGGGTGACCTCTAATCGAGTCAGATCCGAAAGGGTTTCGCGTTCGACGGCCAGCGCCGAATCGCTCCCGTCAAGAGAGACGACCGCCGGGCGTGGCCGAGAGTTGTAGTTCAGCGCCATTTCGTAGCCGTACGCGCCGGCGTTACCGATCGCCAATGTGTCTCCGCGTTCGGGTGCCGGGAGTGGCCGGTTGCGACCAAGGACGTCCGCAGTCTCGCATATCGGGCCGGCGACGGTCGTGGAGACAGTCTCGCGCTCGTCGGCGTCAGGCGCGAGCGAGCGGACCTCGTGGTAGGCGTCGTACATCGCCGGCCGCAGAAGTGTCGTCATACCCGCATCGACACCGACGACGGTCGTCTCGGGCGTCGGTTTGACCGTGTTGACGGTCGTCACGAGCACGCCCGCATCCGCGACAACATACCGGCCGGGTTCGATACCCAACGTCGCGTCCAGAGCACCGGCGGCTTCGCGGGTGGCGCTCGCGACGCTGTCGAGGTCCAGCGGCGCCTCGTCGGGCTGGTAGGGCACGCCCAAGCCACCACCGACGTTGAGAAAGTCCAGTTCGTGATCCAAGCCATGCGCCAGCTCACCCATCCGAGAAACGAGTTCGCGGTGGGCCTGCAGATCGTCGGTGTCGTGGATCCCGCTGCCGGCGTGGGCGTGGAGGCCGACGAGATCGAAGCCACGATCGAGGACCTCGGCAGCGAGATCCGGGACGCGACCGGAGGGGACGCCGAACTTCGGGGCGTCGCCCGTGGTGACCTTCGCGTGATGGCCCGCGCCGACGCCGGGATTGACCCGAATCGCGAGCGGCCCGTCGTAGCCACGTTCCGCAAGCGCGTCCAGCGTGTCGGCCGCCCCAACGGTGATCACCAACTCGATGTCCTCGGCATCACTCGAAAGCGAGACGACGTGATCGAGGTCCGCCGCAGGCGGGTTGACCGCAGTGTATCGGACCGCATCGAAGCCGGCATCGACAGCGCGCTGGACCTCACCCGCGGAGGCACACTCGGCGTCGAGGCCAGTGTAGGCGACGGTCTCGAGGGTCGCGCGGACGGTGTTGGCCTTGACTGCGTAGCTGATTGTCTCGGCGTGGAACGCACGCTTGAGGTTGGCGACGTTTTCGCGGACACGTCCCTGATCGAGGACGTACAGGGGCGTACCGTGGTCGTCGGCGAGATCGCGCAATCGAGCGCCATCCCACTCGGAGAGGCGACGAACGGGCGGCGGATCCTCAATAGTCATTGATGCAGTGTCAGTATGCCAGCGATTCAACGTTTGTGATTGGTGTCGGGCGTCGATCGACGAAGACAATCGCTAGTTGTCCCGCAGGATGTCCTCTTTCTCGGCGGCTTCGAGCGTCTCTTCCTCGACGTGGGTTGCGACGACTGCGGGCTTGTACGCGCCGCCGTCGAACAGGTCGTGCTCGCTCACAGAGGACTCGACGAAGCGGGTGAAGGCCCGACGCTCGGCTGGCAACTCGCCGTAGATGACTTCCTCCTCGACCAAGTCGTAAACGGGGATCCGCGGAGTCAGCAGCGTGTTTTCACCGACGATCGAGTTTTCACCGACCGTGAAGCCGCTGGTGACCCGACAGCCAGCGCCCAACGAAACGCCGTCCTCGACGATGACAGGGCTGTCCTCGACGGGTTCGAGCACGCCGCCGATCAGCGTGTTCGCACCGAGTTTGACGTTTTCGCCGATCTGGGCGCACGACCCGACGGTATCGCTGGAGTCGATAAGCGTCCCGTCACCGACGTGCGCGCCGACGTTGACGAAACTGGGGCTCATCATAATCGCGTCGCTGCCCACGTAGGCGCCGCGGCGAATCACCGTGCCGTTGGGCGTGTTTCGTGTACCGCGCGCACCCAGGTCCTCGGTTTCCCGAAGCGGCAGGACATCGTGGTAGGTGACACCGCCGTGCTCGCGGGCCTGAGTCTCGCGCAGGCCGAAATTGAGGAGGATCCCCTGTTTGACCCATTCGTTGACGGTCCAGTCGTCACCGTCCGGTTCGGCCGCACGGACCTCGCCGGCTTCCAGAGCAGCCAGAAACTGTTCGAGCGTCGCCAGGTCGTCACTGTCGGCCTCGGCAGCAGTCAGCCCGTCGTCATAGCGTTGCCACAGGCTTTCGATGTCGGATTGCAGACTCATTACTGAGTGCTGGAGTCTCAATAGATAACTATGCGTCGGTCCTTACCCGTCGATAACGTCGCCGAACTCATACCAGCCCGGCTGTTGGTCGGTCAGCCAGACCGCCGCGTCAATCGCTCCCGCCGCGAAGACAGCGCGGTCTTCCGCCCGGTGAGAGAGGGTCACGACCTCGTCGTTGCCGGCGAGCATAATCTCGTGTTCGCCCCGGATGTCGCCGGCCCGACGGACGTGCACGCCGATCTCGTCATCCTCGCGGGGCTGGATCCCTTCACGGCCGAACTGCTCGTCAAAGTCGCCCTCACGCGCGTCTTGGATCTCCTCTAAGATGGTATTCGCGGTGCCGCTTGGGGCGTCTCGCTTGCCATTATGGTGGGTCTCAGTGACCTCGATGTCGTAGTCCGGCAGCGCCTCGACGGCCGCCGAGACCGTTCGGAGGAGTGCCTGAATCCCGCGGGCGAAGTTCGTCGCCTTCAGGACGGGCGTGCGCTCGCTGGCCGCCGCGATCGTCTCGAACTGGAGGTCGTCGTGGCCAGTCGTGCCCGTGACCAGCGGCACGCCAGCTTCCGCACAGGCAGTCGCGAACTTCGTCGCCGCCGCCGGTACGGTAAAATCGATGACTGCGTCCGGATCGTGGGTTTCGAGCAGGCTCGTAAAGGCGTCTGGATCCTCGACTGGCACGTCCAGCACCGCCTCGGTGTCCGCCTGATCGATACCGAAGGCGACCTCGACATCGTCGCGGTCGGCAGCGGTCTCGATGACCGCCTCGCCCATCCGTCCGGCCGCACCGGTGACACCGAGTGAGATCATCGCTCGACCTCCGCGTAATCGCCCTCGATGTCTGCCTCGGCCAGCCGGTCCAGTTCGGCTTCCAGTGCCGCACGGTGAGTCTCTGAGAGACGGGTCAACGGCGACCGAAGATACGGCGTCCCGTGCCCGCGAATATGCATCGCCTCCTTGATCGGGATCGGGTTGGTCTCGACGAACAGCCGCCGGGTCAACGGTCCGAGTTCGTGATGCAGATCGCGTGCGAACTCATAATCGCCGGACAAGGCTGCCCCGACCATCGCGCAGGTCCGCTCGGGTTCGACGTTGGCGACGACGGAGACACAGCCGTCCGCACCGGCCGATAGCATCGGCAGCGTCATCCCGTCGTCACCGGACAGCACTGCGAACTCCTCGTCGCGAGTACGCTCGATGATCTCGCTGATCTGTCCCATATCCCCACTCGCAGCCTTGAACCCCGCGATATTGGGATGGCTGGCCAACTCCACGACGGTGTCGGGTTCGACGTTCCGGCCCGTCCGGGAGGGAACGTTGTACACGATCTGGGGGACGTCCACCTCGTCGGCCAGCGTCCGGTAATGCTCCAGTAGACCTTGCTGTTCGGGCTTGTTGTAGTATGGCGAGATCAACAAGAGTGCGTCGGCCCCGGCGTCGGCGGCCCGCTGGGAGAGTTCCAGCGCCTCGCGGGTGTTGTTCGACCCGGTGCCGGCGATCACGGGGACGTCATCGACGGCATCGATGACCGCTCTGAGGACCTCGACGTGTTCGTCGTGCGACAGCGTCGCCGACTCGCCCGTCGAGCCGACGGGAACGAGTCCGTCGACGCCCGCCGCTTCTAGCCGCTGTGCGTCGGCCTGTAATTGATCGAAATCGATGCTGCCGTCCGTCTCAAAGGGCGTCACCATCGCGGGGTAGACGCCCTCGAAGAGATTGGTTGTCATATGATGTGGTTGTTGATATCGTTAGCGCGCGAGCTATTAAAACAGGACTGACCCGCGACGAGACGCCACCCCGCCACGAGTCACGACGACTCGGTACGTTTCGAACCCGCCGCCTCACCGTGCCGAGTACCAACGAGAGTGGTAAGACGGCTCATACATTGCAGATGAGTCTTCAACAACTTATATCCCAGCCATCGCTCCAGAATTGTGAACTCAAATTTCGGGGAAGATAATCCCATACCGTAAGAGAAGTAACGCTCAGTCTCGGAGTAGAAATGAACAATGGCACACAGTATGTTGCACGCCAGACACGGACCGGTGAGTAACGGTCCGTCCGGGGCCTCGTTGGGGGTATCGTCGTGATCATCGGCGTCCCGAGCGAGGTCGGCGAGGAAGATCGTGTCGCACTCGTGCCGCCGGTCGCAGCGGAGTTGGTCGAAGACGGACACGAGGTCTACGTCGAGTCCGGTGCCGGCGAGGGTGCCGGCTGGGCCGACAGCGAGTACGAGTCGGCCGGCTGTACGGTCCTCGAGGATCGGTCGGCAGTCTTCGAGAACGCGACAGTAATCTTGGAGGTGGAAGCGCTTGGAAATCTCGAAGACCCTGACCTGGAACAGTACCACGAGGGACAGATCGTCGTCGGGATGCTCGGACCCTACGAAATCGCCGACAAGCATCTCGAAACGTTGGCCGATCGGGGCGTGAGTGCGTTCGCACTGGAACTGATCCCACGGATCAGTCGCGCCCAGAGTATGGACGCGCTGTCCTCGCAAGCCAGCCTCGCCGGCTACAAGTCCTGTCTGCTGGCCGCCGAGGAACTGCCCAAGATGTTCCCGATGGAGATGACCGCTGCCGGGACGATCCAGCCGGCGGACGTGTTCGTCATCGGCGCCGGCGTCGCCGGCCTGAAGGCGATCGCGACGGCCGAGCGGTTGGGCGCGTCAGTCAAGGCCTACGACATCCGCCTGGAGGCCAAACGCGACGTCGAGAGCCTCGGCGCGGAGTTCGTCGAACTCGATTTAGAGACGGAGGGATCGGGCGACGAAGAGGGCTACGCCCGCGAGATGGACGAGGAGTTCTACGCGGCCCAGCGCGAGCAGATGGAACAGGTCGTCCCCGAATCCGACGTCCTCATCACGACGGCCGCGATTCCGGGTGCCCCCGCACCGGAACTGGTCTCGGCGGAAATGATCGACGCGATGGACGACGGCTCGGTCGTGGTCGATCTGTCGGCCGCGACCGGCGGCAACTGCGAGCCGACTGTTCCCGGCGAGACAATCGAGCACGGCGGCGTGACTGTCCACGGGCCGACGGATCTGCCGTCCCAGATTAGCCACACCGCCAGCCAGCAGTACGCCAACAACGTCGCCAACTTCCTAGAGAATCTCCTTGAGGAAGGCCAGCCTGCCTTCGACTTCGAGGACGAAATCGTCGAGTCGACGCTGCTCGTCCACGACGGGACAGTTCGCAATCCCCACCGCGACGACAAAGCGGACGAGTCAGACAGCGACAGTGACGACGAGGCCGGCGACAGCACCGATCACGCTGACGACAGCGACGCCGAGGGGGTGAGCGAGACGTGACGTTCGTCGAGAACCTGACGCTGTTCGTGCTCTCGGCGTTCATCGGCTATGAGATCATCACGAAGATTCCGACGAACCTGCATACGCCGCTGATGTCCGGAGCCAACGCTATCTCCGGGATCACTCTGCTCGGTTCGGTCGTCGTCGCCGGTCAGGGCGAGACGACGCTGGCGACGGCGCTTGGCTTTCTCGCAGTCGTGATGGCGACGATCAACGTCGTCGGCGGCTATCTGGTCAGTCACTTTATGCTGAGCGAGTTCAGCCAGGGGGGTCAGTAAGATGGCAGGCATTCTCGCCCAGCAGTTGCCCGAGCAGGCGCTGCAGTTCGCGTATCTGGTCGCCGGGATTATGTTCATTCAGGGGCTTCGCGATATGACTCACCCGCGGACGGCCACGCGTGGGAACCTGATCTCGTCCGGTGGGATGTTCCTGGCTGTGGCGGTCACAGTGCTGTGGTTCGAGCTCCTCACGCCCGCGATTCTGGCGGCCGGACTGCTCATCGGCGGCGCGATCGGTGCGTATCTCGCGGTCACCGTTGAGACGACCGAGATGCCCCAGCTCGTCGGGCTGTTCAACGGGTTCGGGGGTGGCGCCTCGGCAGTCGTCGCCGGGGCAGAACTGGTCGACGTGCTCGCCGGTGGTGGCGACCTCGGCGTCGGTCTGACGGCGTCGGCGGCCATCGCCGCGATCATCGGCTCAGTGACGTTCTCCGGGAGTTTCGTGGCGTCAGGCAAACTCCACGGGATCGTCGGCGAGTCGCCGGTCAGTACGAACATCGGGCACGCGCTCAAGGTGACGTTCCTCGGCGTTGCGCTGGTTTCCGGGGCCGTCCTGGTCGTCCAGCCGTCGCTGTTCGGCGGGGTTCCCACGGCCGAATGGGTCCCCGTCTACTGGGTGATCGTTGCCGCAGCGCTACTGCTTGGCGTGTTCCTCGTCGTCCCGATCGGCGGGGCGGATATGCCAGTCGTCATCTCGCTTTTGAACTCCTACTCGGGACTGGCGGCCGCTACGACCGGGTTCGTCCTGAACAACACGGTGTTGATCATCGCCGGGACGCTCGTCGGCGCGGCGGGGATGATCCTGACGATCATTATGTGTGAGTCGATGAACCGCTCGCTAGCGAATGTCTTCTTCGGCGGCCTCGGTGGCGATGACACCGGCGAGGAGATGGACGACATCTACGAGGGCAACATCACCGAAACCTCGCCCGAGGAGGTCACGATGTTGCTCGAGACCGCCGAACGCGTGGTCATCGTCCCCGGATACGGGATGGCCGTCGCCCAGGCCCAGCACGCTGTCGCCGAACTCGTCGATCTGCTTGAGGACAGCGGTGTCGACGTCGAGTTCGGTATCCACCCGGTCGCCGGCCGGATGCCGGGCCATATGAACGCCCTGCTGGCCGAGGCCGACGTATCATACGACAAGATGCGTGAACTCGAAGAGGTCAATCCGACCTTCTCACAGACGGACCTGGTGATCGTCACCGGAGCTAACGACGTCGTCAACCCACGAGCCAACGAAGACGACGACAGCCCGATCGCGGGGATGCCGATACTCAACGTCGAAGACGCCCGTCACGTCGTCGTCAACAAGCGCAGTCTCAGTCCCGGGTTCTCCGGGATCGCCAACCCGCTGTTCGCCCGTGACAACACGAGTATGCTCTTTGGCGACGCCAAAGAGTCGATGCAGTCGCTGGTCAACGAGTACAAAGAATCGAACTCGTAGGGTCTTGGACCCCGCGCTGATGCCAACGTTTTCTACGATCGGCCCGAACAAACGGGTATGGACCTCACAGAGCGCCCGCGACGACTCCGGCGGGACGGTATTCGGGAGCTGGTCAGCGAGACTGACCTCTCGGCCAGCGATCTGATCGCCCCAGTGTTCGTCGACGCGACGACCGACCAGCGAGTCCCAATCGAGTCGATGCCCGGCCACGAGCGGGTCCCCGTCGAGGACGCTGTCGATCGCGTCGAAGAGATCCGCGACACGGGCGTCGAGGCCGTCATCGTCTTCGGAATTCCCGAATCCAAAGACGAGAAGGGGACCCGTGCCTGGGCCGAAGACGGCGTCGTTCAGGAGGCTGTCCGCCGGATTAGCGCGGAGACTGATGCCTACGTCATCACCGACGTCTGTATGTGTGAGTACACCGAGCACGGCCACTGTGGTATCCTCGAACCCCACGCCCGCGAAGAGCCGACGCTCACCGTCGAGAACGACCGGACGCTCGAATCGCTGGGGCAGATTGCCGTCTCCCACGCCGAGGCCGGTGCAGATATGGTCGCACCCTCCTCGATGACCGACGGGATGGTCGGCGCGATACGGGAATCACTCGATGCGGCAGGTCACTCGGAGGTGCCGATTATGAGCTACGCTGCCAAATACGAGTCGGCCTTCTACGGGCCGTTCCGGGACGCCGCCGACGGCGCACCCGCCTTTGGCGACCGACGCCACTACCAGATGGACCCGGCCAACAGCCGCGAGGCGATCCGCGAGGTCGAATTGGATGTCCGGGAAGGGGCGGAGGTGTTGATGGTCAAACCCGCGCTCCCCTATCTGGACGTGGTCCGGGACGTGCGTGAGCACTTCGATCGGCCCGTCGCCGCGTACAACGTCTCCGGAGAGTACGCGATGCTCCACGCGGCCGCCGAGAACGGCTGGCTGGACCTCGAAGAGACGGCCTACGAGTCGCTGCTGTCGATCAAACGCGCCGGTGCCGACCTCATTCTGACGTACTTCGCCGAGGACATAGCTGACCGGCTGTAGTTGCCGATCAGCACACTCTCGCTGACCGGCTGTAATCGGGTCGACCAGCCGGGTGATCGCCACAACAGTACATCGACCGAGTAGTAACGCCGACAGCACTAGCCGGGAAAACGTCCAGCGATACCGAACGCGCACGCCGAAATACCCCTGTGAATCGGGCTGTGAGCGCGAACACACGTGGACAAACGTCCAAATATCGACCGGAATTGACGCGTGAATATTGACGCCCAATGCCCTTATACAGATTATATCCTACACAATATTAGACGAATGTCTATCATCACATCCTGATTTTTTCGATTCTGAAGCAAATCCTTATGTAGTCGTCTCCCATGGCCCCAGGCGTGAGAGAGCGAACGAACGTAGCTAGAATCGCAGAGAAGTTGGACAAACAAAGATAAAAACCGATATAGATAACACATGATCGAAGCAATACCACTGCAGGTCGAACCAAGTGCGGTCACTGAAGCCGTCAACCAGACGTGGGTCTTGACGGTGTCGTTCCTGATCTTCTTTATGCACGCCGGCTTCGCGATGCTAGAGGCGGGTCAGGTACGAGCGAAAAACGTTGCCAACCAGCTAACGAAGAACTTGCTGACTTGGAGTGTCGGCGTCACGGTGTTTTTCTTCATCGGGGCCGGCATCTCCGGGCTCGTCGGCGGCGATCCGTTCACCTCGTCGCTCCCGTACCTCGCTGACGATGCCAGCAGCTACATCGGCTGGCTATACGGCGCGGTCTTCGCGATGACGGCGGCCACCATCGTCTCGGGTGCGGTCGCCGGCCGAGCGCGACTCCGTGCGTACGTCACCTACACGTTCCTGCTGGCGGCGATCATCTACCCCGTCGTCACGGGGATCACCTGGGCCGGCGCGTACATTCAGATCGGGGACGCCGCGTTCCACGACTTCGCCGGTGGGATGATCGTCCACGGGATGGGCGGCATCGCCGGTCTCACCGCGGCGTGGATCCTCGGACCGCGTATGGATCGCTACGACGCTGACGGTTCAGCGAACGTCATCCCCGGCCACTCGATGACCTTCGCCGTCCTCGGCACCCTGATGTTGGCCTTTGGCTGGTACGGCTTTAACGTCGGCACGGCCGCGGCGATGGCCGAAACTGAGTCGGGGATGATGGTCTACAACGGTGCAGTCCTCGGCCGCGTCGCGATGGGGACGACCATCGCGATGGCCGCCGGTGCGATGGGTGCCGGACTCGTCGCCTGGTACCAGACGGGCAAGGTCGACACGCTGTACGTCGCGAACGGATTGTTGGCCGGCCTGGTCGGGATCACGGCGATTCCGGACACGACCCACTACCTCGGCGCGCTGGCGATCGGTGGCCTTGCAGGCGCACAGCTCCCGATCGTCTTCAGCTTCGTCGAGAAGCGGATGAAGATCGACGACGTGTGTGCAGTGTTCCCAGTCCACGGAAGCGCTGGGATCCTCGGGACGCTGGCGTTCCCGTTCGTCCACTACGACCTGGGCGTCCCGCTCGCGGAGGCGGCACTCACCCAGTTCGTCGGTGTGGTCGTGATCGCGGCCTGGACGGTCGGTGCGACGGCCGTCGTCTGGTACGCGCTAAAAGCCGCAGGGCAAGCCCGCGTCACGCCCGAACACGAACGTGACGGGCTGGACATCTCCGAGCACGGTGTCGACACCTACCCCGAGTTCGGTGACGAAGAAGGCGTCGTCGCCGACGGCGGACGCGTCCGTACTGACGGCGGAAGAGTCAAGACCGATGGCTCCGTCGCAACCACGGACGGTGATTCCCAATGAGTGACCCCGACATCAAGATGGTCGTCGCGATGATCCGCCCCGACAAGCTCGGGGACGTCAAACAGGCGTTAGTCGAAGCCGACGCGCCCTCGATGACAGTAACGAACGTCTCCGGCCGCGGTTCGGAGCCCTCCAAGAAAGGGCAATGGCGCGGGGAAGAGTACGTCGTTGATCTCCACCAGAAGATCAAAGTAGAGGTCATCGTCGCCGACACGCCCGTCGACGACGTCATCGAGGCGATCAAAGACGGGGCACACACCGGCGAGAAAGGCGACGGAAAAATCTTCGTCCTCCCCGTCGAAGGGGCGACCCAGATCCGTACCGGCAAGGAAGGTCCCGAGGCCGTCTGACCCCTGAACGACGGATTCGTGACCTCTGAGCTATGACATCGATCGAGGATGCTGAGTTGCCGTCAGAACTCGACGACGACGACCGAGCAGTGCTAGGAGCAAGGATTCGAGACGCCCAGGCCGATACCGACGAAATCGCCGCCGAAACGGGGATTGCCGCAGACCGCGTCAGGGCGATACTGACGCGGCTCGAAGACAGCGGAGTGATCGACGGCTACAGTGCGCGTCTCGATTACGACGCGCTCGGACGGGACGTGACGGCCCTGTTCCGGCTGTCAGTCGTCGACGACGGGGCACTCGAACGGTTGGAAAGCGATCCGCGACTGGTCGCCATCTACGCGGTGACTGGCGGCGATGACGCCGTTGCAGTCGGGAAGTTCAGCAACACGGACACACTCAACGAGGCTGCCACGGAGCTGTTGACCGACGACGGGGTCCGCTCGCTGACCGTCACCGTCGTTCGGGACGTGCTCCGGGAGTTCGACTCGACGATGCTGGTCGGCGCTGATCGCGACTAGCGGTCGCGGATTCACAACTGTTTTGACCGCACCACGAAAGAAAAGGCATATGAGACGATCAGATGCGGATTCTCCGACAAGTAACGCGGGTGTGCTACCAATGAGGGTGACCGGCTGATGGTCGAAGTCGAGTCGTTCATCGACGAGAAAATCGAGGAGATCAGCGAGGCGATCGGCGACGCCGAAGCGATCATCGCGCTCTCGGGAGGGGTCGACTCCTCGACGGCGGCCGCACTGGCCTACGAAGCCGTCGGCGACCAACTGCACCCGGTGTACGTCGACACTGGCCTGATGCGCAAAGGCGAGACCGAGCAGATCCGCGAGACCTTCTCGTATATGGACAGTCTCCGGATTGTCGACGCGAAAGACCGGTTCCTGACGGAGTTGGAAGGAGTCACCGACCCCGAACAGAAACGCCATATCGTCGGCGAGCAGTTCATCCGCGAGTTCGAGACCGTCGCCGAGGACGTCGATGCCGACTATCTCGTGCAGGGGACGATCTACCCCGACCGCATCGAGAGCGAGGGCACGATCAAGTCACACCACAACGTCGGCGGTCTGCCCGAGCGCATCGACTTCGAGGGAATCGTCGAACCGATGCGAGACCTCTACAAGGACGAAGTCCGGGAAGTCGCCCGCGAACTCGACTTAGAGGAGATTATCTCCGAGCGGATGCCTTTCCCTGGCCCCGGACTCGCCGTGCGGATCATCGGTGAAATCACGGAGGAGAAACTAGCAGTGGCTCGCGAGGCCAATCACGTCGTCGAAGAAGAACTCGAAGAGTACGAGCCCTGGCAGGCGCTGGCCGCCGTCATCGGCAAGGCGACAGGTGTCAAAGGCGACAACCGCGTCCACGGCTGGGTCGTCTCAGTTCGATCAGTCGAATCACGAGACGGGATGACCGCTCGCGCACAGGAAATCGACTGGGACACACTCCAGCGAATCCAATCGCGGATCACCGGCTCACACGAAAACGTCGCCCGAGTCGTCTACGACGTGACTCACAAGCCACCGGCAACCATCGAATACGAGTGATCCTAGCCATAAATACTAACAATTAGCAGTCCTACCAGTCATCCGTAATGTCCTGGGTACTACAACAAGGTGTCCCGACTAGTTTCAGCGAGTTTACGAGTCAGTACGGCGACCTGCTCGTTTCCTTCGCAGTGACGATACTGTCTTTCGTCGTGACGTTCCTCGTACTGTATCTCGTCGGGAAGCCGATTCTCGTGCGCGTGACCAAGCGAGCGCTCAACGAGCGGGAGTTCTCGCAGTCGATCGTGAGCCTCGGGTCGAGTATCGCTGGAACGATCGCCGTCTTCGGCGCGGTCGCCATCGCCGCAGTCGTCGCCGGGTTCCCGGTGATCCTCTCGGCGTTCGCGACAATCTTCGCCGCCCTGGCACTCGGGTTTGCCTTCGCCGCCGGTGATATCGTCGAGAACTTCATCGCCGGCATCTTCATCATCAAGGACAAGCCGTTCGAGGTCGGCGACTACATCGAGTGGGACGGTAACGGCGGAGTCGTCCGCGAGATCAACCTCCGCGTGTCGAAACTCGACACGTGGGACAACGAGCAAGTCACTGTTCCGAACAGCGACTTGGCGAACGGCACCGTCACCAACCCCGTCGCGAACGAGACGCGGCGAGTCACCTTCGACTTCGGGATCGAGTACGACGCAAGCATCAAAGACGCTCGGTCGATTATCCTCGAAGAAGCCAGCAAAATCGACGGCGTTCTCGACGATCCGGAGCCGTCCGCCCCAGTCACTGGCCTCGGTGATTCCGCTGTCGTCCTCAACGGTCGCGTGTGGATCAACCCACAGGAGACGGGGGCTGGCGGCGTCAAACACAAACTCGTCGAGAATGTGAAACGACGGTTCGATGCGGAGGGAATCGGTATGCCGTACCCCTACACGGAACTCACCGGATCCATCGAAGTGGAAGAGATCGACGGCGCCGCCGTCGCCGACGACTGATCATCGCCCGGGTCGCGCGCCCCGCGTTTTTACCTGACGTTGTTTTTTTGCCTGGCTAGCCTGCAATCCCCGCGACGACGATTCCGCCACCGAGAACAGTAAACGCCGCCCCGAGCAGCGTCCCGACGACTGCGACGACGTACGGCCAGGAGTTCGTCGATCGTTCCAAGACCGCCTGGTCCGGCATACTCGTCAACAGCGTCGCCGTCACGGTCTCACCTTCCACATAGTCGTCGAGATACGATTCGACGACCTCACGCCGCCCCGAAGGCGGTTGGGACCCTTCCTGGACGATCGTCGAGTCGTAGGTCTGGCCGTCGAACTCGTAGCGAAATCGGACAGTCGGCTCGAAGACGTCGTCCGCGACTTCGGTGACCGATACCTCCCGAATATCGGCTTCGACAGTCCGGGTCTGTCGGTGCCGGCGGTAGAGACCGAGCCCCAGCCGACTGCCGTACTGCAGAACGGCTCCGCCGACGAGCAGAAAGGGCAATCCAACGAGGGCGAACAGCTCGACCATACGTCAAATGACGTGATGGGACGGAAAGACGCTTGCGACCCAGCAGCTACTACTGGCTGTGCCACTGCACTGTGACGGAACATCTTAATTCACGCCCGCCGAGGACGGCGTATGCACGTCATCGTCGCCGGAGCCGACACCGAGGAGATCGCGTCCGCGATACAGAACGCGGGTCACGACGTTGCAGTCGTCGACATCGCGAATCAGTCAGCACTCGACGACGCCGGGGTCGAACGTGCCGGCGCGCTGGTGCTGACTGACGTTTCGCAGGCGACCGCCGTCCCGATCGCGAAAGAACGTAATTCGGAGCTGCGGACGGTCGTGTACGCCCGCGAATCGCTCCCGGAATTCGTCCGCGGACAGGTCGATCTCGCAGTCGATCCCGAACTGCTCGGACCCGACACCGTCGCCGAAGAACTGCAACAATAGCGCCCGAAACCCCAGAGTAAGACCGATATCTACCTGAGAAGGAGACGTCGGACCGGGCAGTAAGACGGAGCTACCGCCACTCGGGGAGCGCCGCGGCGTCCTCGAGTGGGGCTGTTACATATGCGTCGTCGCGAGTGATATCGGCGAGGATGAACGTCTCGCCAGCGGGGCCGGTTTCGACCGAGGCCATAACCTCGGCGTCCTCAGCAACGGCCGCGACCGCGTCCGTCTCCTGCGACATGCTTGTTACTCTGTAACACTTACACATAAACGTGCCGGAAACAGAACGGGATTCAAGGTCGAAAAACCGAAGACGCCGACACGACGAGTGAGACACCAACCACCTCCAACGGCGACAAGCCGACGTTGAAACACGGAGAGACAGCTGCAAGCAGATCCAATGTGTAAGGTCTTAGTAGATGGACGCGGGAGTAGTTGGCATAATGAACGTCGCAGACGCTATGACGCCGCGCGAGGACGTGGTGACGGTGGAGATCCCCGGCACCAGAGACGACGTCCTCGAGTACCTCCAGGAGCGGTCGTTCTCCTCGGTTCCGGTACTCAAAGAGACCGACGACGGCGAGGAGTTCCGCGGGATCGTCTCTCGGGACTCGTTGATCAACAACCCCGACGAAGACCAGCTCGCGCTGCTGGTCGAGGAGGCCCCGACAGTCGCCGCCGACGCCACGATTGAGGACGTCGCTCGCCTCATCGTCGAGGAGGGCGAGCGTCGGATCCCCGTCGTCGACGGTCGTCTCGAAGGAATCGTCACTGTCACAGATGTCATCCGAGCGATCGCCGAGGGCGCAGTGGGAGGCGACGTGCCGGTCGGTGAACTGGCCCGCAACGACGTCAACTGCGTCTATGCCGGGACACCGCTGCCTGTCGCCGAGCGAGAACTGTCCTACGCGGACGTCCCCTATGGGGTCGTCCTCGACGACGACGGCGATCTCGCAGGGATGCTCACGGAAGTCGACATCATCCAGGTCGCTGAGGTCGTCGAAGGCGAGGCCGATACCGGCGAATCCATCGCCAACCAGGACGACGAGTGGATGTGGGAAGGCATCAAAGCCGTCGGCAACAGTTATATGCCGACCCGCAACGTCGAAATTCCGGACGCGCCGGTCAGCGAGTTTATGACCAGCGATCTGCTGACCGTCGGTAAACGCCGGACTGCACGTGAGGCCGCACAGACGATGCTCAACAACGAAATCGAGCAGATCCCGCTTTTGAGCGGCGACACGCTCGTCGGTATCGTCCGGGACGTCGACCTGCTGGAGGCGCTCGTATGAGCGAGGGGAACCCGGTCGTCGAGTTGGCGAAACGGCGCGGGTTCTTCCTTCAGTCGGCCGGTGCCTACGGCGGTGTCTCTGGCTTCTATACGTTCGGTCCGGAAGGCGCGGCCCTCAAGCAGAACATCGAGGACACCTGGCGTGAGCGATTCGCAATTCAAGAGGGGAATATGGAAGTCGACGCGCCCACAGTGATGCCGGAACCCGTCTTCGAGGCGTCGGGCCACCTCGATGGATTCGACGATATGCTCGTCGAGTGTCCCGAGTGTGGCGAGTCCCACCGGGCCGACCACGTCGTCGAGGACAACACCGAGATCGAGGAGGCCGAGTCGATGGCCATCGACCGCGTCGAGGAGATCGTCGCCGAGTACGAGCTGACCTGTCCGACCTGCGGCGCAGGGCTGGCCGGGCAGGCGATCCGGCAGTTCAACCTGATGTTCGAAACGAACATCGGTCCGGGGTCGTCGTCCCCGGGGTACTTGCGGCCCGAAACCGCACAGGGCATCTTCGTGGAGTTTCCACAACTGGCCGAATACGCCCGCAACCAGCTCCCATTCGGCGTCACCCAAATCGGCCGGGCCTACCGCAACGAGATCAGTCCCCGAAAGTCCCTGCTACGGGTTCGGGAGTTCACTCAGGCCGAACTCGAACTGTTCATCGATCCCGAAGAGGACGAACCAGACCTCACGAGCGTCGAAGACGTGACGGCACCGTTCTATCCGGCCGACGAGCAACAGGCCGAGGACGGCGAGATAATCGAGACGACCGTCGGCGAGGTCTTCGATGAGGGCATCGTCGGCGACCCGTGGATCGCGTACTACCTGGGGATCGCAAAGCGGTGGTACGAATCGATCGGCGTCGATATGGATCGGTTCCGGTTCCGCCAGCACCTGCCCGGCGAACTCGCACACTACGCCGCCGACTGTTGGGACGCCGAAGCCGAGGTCGACGGCGACTGGATCGAACTCGCCGGCTTCGCCTACCGGGGCGAGTATGACCTCAGCAAACACGCGGCTCACTCCGAGGAGGAGTTCACGATTTTTAAGCAGTACGACGAGCCGATCACCGTCGAGCGGCCGACAGTCGATCCGGACATGAGCTATCTCGGCCCGGAGTTCGGTGGCGACGCCGCGGCTGTCGCCGACGCGCTGGAGACGCTGGCCGAGCGCAACCCCGACGCGTTCCGGGACGCACAGGCCGACGGCGGAACCGTCACCGTCGAAAGTGATGGAGCGGAGTATACGGTCCCGGTCGAACAGACCGGTTTCGAGATCGAGACGGTCACCGAGAGCGGCGAACATATCACACCTCACGTCGTCGAGCCCTCGCTGGGGATCGATCGGGCGCTGTACACCGTCCTCGATCACACGTATCGAGAGGACGAAGTCGACGGGGAGACCCGCCGGGTGCTCGAACTGCCGCCGGACGTCGCGCCGACGACAGTTGGCGTCTTCCCGCTGATGGATCGGGACGGGCTGGCCGAACGCGCCGGCGAGATCGTCGACCAGTTACGAGACGCCGGGCTGGCGGTCACCTACGACGACTCGGGCGCGATCGGGCGGCGCTACCGCCGTCAAGACGAAGTCGGGACGCCGTTCTGTGTCACTGTCGACTACGAGACGCTAGGCGACGGTGACGATCCCACTCTGGAGGGGACGGTCACGGTGCGAGAACGAGACACGACTGAACAGCGACGCGTCCCGGTTGCGGAGTTGCCGGAGACGCTGACGGCACTGCGGGATGGGACACTGTCCTTCGACGAACTCTAACCGTGCCATCGCGACTCGAAGCCATCGAATCGGAGATCGCGCGCCGTGGAGTCCACGTCAGCGGCAGCGCCGTGCCACTCGCGTACGTCGCCGACCTGCTCACCTGGCGGCAAGTCCAGGCGATCCTGGTCGCAGGACTGGTCGGCGTCGCGATTCTAGAGGTGATCAGGCTCGGGATCGGCCTCGACTGGTGGATCTACGAGTATCTCACCAGAGAATACGAACAAGACAACATCGCGGGCTACGCGCTTGCGCTCGTCAGCACGACGACCGTCGGGTTGCTGGCACCGCCGATGATCGCTGTCCCAGCACTGTTGATGCTCACACTCGGCGACCCTATCAGCGGGTTGCTCGGGTCAGGCGAGATTCAGTCGGTCGGCAGTGGCCAGTACCTGGAGTTGATTCGCAAATCGCCGCGCGCCCTCGTAGTGACCTTCGGCGTCTGTACGACGATCGGCCTCGCCTTCGTTGCCCCGGTCGCGGCGCTGTTCGGTGGAGTCGCTGCGACCGTTGCCGACGGTATCAAACCCGTGATCGTCACCTACGTGATCGACGACAATCTCACGATTCCGCTGGCGTCGGCAGTCGGTATCGCTGCTGGCCTCGCCGTGATCTAGCGGAGAAACGAGTTTACTGTGCGGCAGGCGATCCGTCGTCGGGATAGGCCTGTTTCATCTGGAGAGCGGCACTGGCGGCCAGTCCCGTCGCCAGATCCTCGCGTTCGTCGTCGTTGATCGAGACGTCGTCGTCTCCGTCGGGAGCGTAGCCGGCACTGACAGGAGAGCCGACCGGTGGCTGAACGGCAATCGTCGCTTCCAGCCCCGTCGCGCCGGTCCGAAGTTCCGAGCCGACGATGAAATCACCGGGCAAGAGTTCGCGAGTCCGGGCAGCAACACTCGCGAGATCGCGCCGAAGCGCGCGGCGTTGCTCGGGCGACAGGGGCGGCTCGTCGCCACCGGCGTCGATACCGCCAGAAAGGTTTCCGTACATTGATTGCTACACCAGTATGCGAGGCGGGCTTAAAAAAGCGCTGGTCACCGCCAGTTTTCGGCCACGGTGTCGATTACAGGAGCGGGTCACTCCGCCCGTAGGCCGCGACGACGACCGCCGCAGCGTGTTCGTCGGGGTCGGGATCGGCCGTCTCGATCTGGATCTGTGGCTCGTCGTCGAACGCCCAGTCTCTGAGTTCGCGACCGGCCGCGATCCCGTCACGGATGGCCGCCACAACGCTGTCACGGTCGGTGCCCGAGACTTCATAGAAGATGCCGCGACCGGAGTCGCTGCGGAGCCACCCCACCCCGGCGACAGCGGGTTCGTCGCTGTCTGGTTCGACGATTTCGTGACTCTGGACGACGTGTAAGCCCTCGCCGGCGGGCCCGAGGCTCGGTGCGGTGTCGACGCGTTCGATCGGTGCGTCGGCGGGGATGACCGAAGACAAGGAGATCAGATTGTAGTTATGGACGTTTGCCGCCGCCAGCGCGGTGTCGTATGCGGACAACGCCGTCGGTCCGGTGGCGTGGCCCCAGGCGACCCGAATGACGCTCATAGTCGCATATCGCTCACTGCGACAAGAAGGCGTTTCGTTTTGCTCGTGTGAGACGTTTTGAACCGACTGGCCCGCCCGGGCGATGTCGGGTCGCCAGTCGTCGGGCCGACCTCAACGGCCGTGTTTGGTCACGCAGGTCGCCAGTCCCTTCAACTCGACTGGCTCGGAGTTGTCCGGCGAGTAGACGACCATCTGGCCTTTTTCCATATAGGGCACCTTCGACTCCAGATTCGAGGGGATGTTCACCGCCGAGATGGCGTCTTCGTCGCCGAGATTGAGAACCACAGTCGTGTTGATCTGCTTGAACACGGGGTCGGCGATGTCCTGTGGATCCTGAGTGATCAAAAAGAGCCCGAGTCGTTCCTTGCGACCCTGCTTTGCGGCGTCGGTGAACTTCCCGATGACTTTCCTGGCCTGGACGGTGTCGGCGTCGGTCAGGAAGTTGTGGGCCTCGTCCATCCCCAAAATGAGAGGCGTCTCCTCGATCCGGTCGAACGTGGGGTCGTTCGAGAGTTTCTCGTCGACCAACAGCGAGGCAAGCGCGAGCACGACCGTCTCGGTCGCCCGTGAGTCGTTGATGTGGTACGTCGGGACGACTGTTAGCCCACCGGGACGGACGAACTCACTGACGAGGTCAGTGATCGGACGAGCGTCCTGATCGAAGACGCCACCGAACCCGAGTGCCCGCCGCCGGACGGCGTCGAACGTCGCTTCGTGGACTTTTCCGGACTCGTCGAGTTCCTCGCGGAGGGCGGGATCGTCGAGGAAGGTCGTGAACTGCTCGTAGGTCCCGTTTCGGCCGTACTCGTTTTTGAACCGAGGCAGCAGAACGTTCACCAGCGCGCCGTACTGGTTGTCATTGAGCCCGCTGGAAGCGATCAGCCAGGGGTTGTCATACACCATCGAAAAGGGGATCGTGAAGGGGACCTGCTCGGCGCGGTGATGGTCGGCGGCGTAGCTCGCACCCGCGACGTCGGGGACGAACGCGACGGTATCGTCGACACCGCCGTAGGCAACATCCTGGCGCTCACACTGTCGTTTGAACGACGCGGGTAGTGTCCCGTCGTCGTGCATCTGGGCGTATTCGTCCTGAGGATCGAAGACCACGAGCGCGGGTGAGACCGTCCGGTCGCTCCCGGACGCGACTGGATAGGCTCGCTCTTCGTCGAGGTACTGCCGGAGGACGTTCTTCGCGCCGTGAGTCTTGCCCGAACCGGTCCCGCCAGCGACAAGCGTATGCCGAAACACGAGCGGATCGCCGTCGGCGTAGTCGTCTTTCAGTCGGTAGTCGATCGTCGGCGGCTGGGCCGCGGTCTCGACGCGCTCGCCACCGACCGAGAGATGACCGAGAAAGACCCCCTCAGCGGGGATCTTCAGGCCGGTCTTGATCTCGGTGGGATCGTCGGCCTGCCGGACGACGGTCTCGGGTTTGGGGACACGGTCGGTCATCCGCCGTTTGAGGTCGCCGTCCTCACTGTATAGGACCGCGACGGGTTCCAGCGTTGCCATAAACTTGAAGTCCTGTTCGTCGATTTCGCGGGAGGCCATCGCGCGCTGGGCGTGGATCTCGGTGGCGTCGTCCGAGCGAAACTCCGGCGCGTACTCCAAGGCAGTGATCCGACAAAAGAGTCGTTCCCCGTCCGGGTACGGCACCAGCAGGTACTTGCCGATCCGGACGGCCGAGCGATTCGAGACGGTGATATACGCGCGCAAGCGAGTGTTGTCTTCGTCCTCACTAATCGTCAGCCCGTCCGCAGCTGAGAGAACGCCGATACCGTGTTCGGCGCTGACGGGATCGACATCGACCTCCTGGAAATCGTCAGTCCGGTCGCCACCAGCGGAATCAGTAGCCGAGGTGTCCGCACGGTCGGTGGTGTCGTCGGCCGACGAATCGCCGTCAAATTCAGTGAAATCCCCGAGATCGGACATACACGACTCGACGGGCGGGCGCGACTAAGTAGTTCTGCCACGCGGTCCGGATCCCAAAAAGGACTCCAATGAGGCCCACAAATGGAGGGATGATGACCGCGTGGTTTCGCGTTATGACCTACAACGTCCGCTATGACAACCCCGAGGACGGCGACCACCGCTGGGAGTATCGCCGCGAGGGTGTCGCGGACACGATCCGCTTTCGGGAGCCGGCACTGCTCGGCCTCCAGGAGCCGCTTTCGAACCAGCTCGCGTACTTACAGCGCCATCTCCCCGGCTACGAGTGGGTCGGCGATCCTCGCGTCGACGGCGACGGTGACGGGGAGTTCTCGCCGATCGGCTTCGACAAGCAGCGCTTCGCCCTCAAAGCGTCCGAAACGTTCTGGCTCTCTGAGACGCCCGACCGGCCCGGAACTGTCGGTTGGGACGCGCGCCATCCGCGAATCGTCACCTGGGCACGCCTGCGCGACCGCCGCTCGGACACCGTGTTCGTCCACGCGAACACGCACTTCTCCCACGACGGTCCACAGGCACGCCAGGAGAGTGCCCGACTGCTGCGCGAGCGACTCGACACCATCACTGACGGTGAACCGCTGATCGTGACGGGTGATTTCAACTGTATCTCGGGTGAGCCAGCCCACGAGACGATCGTTGATACCGAGGCAGGCAGACGACAGTTGGACAACGCGCTCGAACGTTCGGAACACGGCCATCACGGCCCAGAAACGTCCGTGACGGACTTCGAACATCTCGTCCCGAACCGGAAGATCGACCACGTCTTCGTCACCGACGACATCGAAGTCCGCCAGCACGGTGTGTGTACGGATCTGTACGCCGAGGGACGCTACCCGTCCGATCACTTCCCCGTGGCTGCGCAGGTACGACTCGAGTGAATCGTCGTTTCTGCGGACACACGGAAACAGCCAGGAGGTAGCCACGTGGGGTTCTATCGCGAGTAGCTCTTCAGCGGGCTTTTGCCAGCAGGTCACGTACCGGTATGTATGCTACTCGTCCGTGGGGAAGCCGGCGGGACGGCCCTGACGGGAACGCTGTATGAGCCCGGTGACGACCCGCCGTCGTTTGAGGGTGCACCCGACGAGGGCGCACCGTACGTGTGGGTCTGTGATGCCTTCTACGAGGTCGGAAGCGGTGGACAGGTCCAACAGATCGGTGATCGTGAGATCAACGTCGCCTTCGAATCGCCGAGTCCACGCGGATTCGAGACCCGCGAACAGGCGATCGAAGCCGCGAAAGAACACGTCCGAACCCAGTTTCAGCGAATTGGAGTCGACAGCGAGGACGTGGCGGTCGCCGTCGAACCGCCTTAGTCGTCGGCCCGAGCGGCCGTCGGCGTCTCGGGCGAGGCGATCGGTTCGCCCATCGCGTAGACCGTATTGTGGCCGGTGATCTCGACGTCAACGAAATCGCCAATCTGCAGGCCCTGCAGTTGTGCTTTCGGCAGTGCAACCTGGCGATGAGCCTCGTCATACCCGACCAGCGAGTCGTCGGTGCCGTCCTCGGTGAGCAGGACTGTTCGCTCAGTGGCGACCATCGCCTCGTAGGCCTCGCCGACGACGTCCATCTTCAACGCACTCATCGCCTTCGAGCGTTCTTTCTTGAGCGTGCCGCCGAGTCCGTCCATCTCGGCGGCGTCAGTGCCCGGCCGCTTCGAGAATCGGGTGACATTGAGTTTCTCCGGGCGGATCTCTCGGATGAGATCCATACTCGCCTCGTGATCGTCGGGTGATTCGGTCGGGAACCCGACGATGAAATCCGTCGCGAGCGTCCAGTAGTCGAGATAGTCGTCGAACGTGGCGACGATGTCCCGGAACTGCTGGACCTGATGTTGCCGGCGCATATCCGCGAGTACGTCATCAGAGCCGCTCTGGACGGGCGCGTGCAGGAAGTTGTAGATCTGGTCGTGTTCGGCGAAGACAGCCGCAAGTTCCTCGGCGATTCCGTGGACGCCGCCGGGGTTGGCCATCCCCAGGCGAACTCGGAAATCGCCGTCGATGTCGGTGCAGATCCGGTCGAGGAGTTCAGGCAGGAGACTCTCGCCCTGGTTGATGTCCCAGCCATAGACGCCGGTATCCTGGCCGGTGATCCGGATCTCGCGTGCGCCGCCGTGGACCAACGCGCGGGCCTTCCGGACGTTCTCCTCGATAGAAGGGGAGTCGATGCGACCAGTCGCCTGTTTGGTGATGCAGTACGAGCAGTCGCTCATACAGCCGCGGGCAATCGGTAGAATTCCGGTCGCGTCCGTCAGGACGGGTTCGATGTCAGGCGTGATCGTCGGACACTCGCCGTTGAGGACGTACTCAGGGACGTCGTCCCAGTGGAGGATCTCGGCGTCGAGGTCGTCGAACTGCTCGCCTTGAGCCAGTGCCATACACCCCGTGACGATCAGGTCCGCAGGCGTCTGTTCGTCGAGTTCTTTGGCCCGCCGGAGCATATTGCGCTCGGTCTTCTCGACGACCGTGCACGTGTTCAGGATCGCGACGTCAGCCTCCTGTGGGGAGGACGCCGGCCGGTGACCGCCCTCCCGCAAGGCGCGTTCGATCTGCTGGGTCTCACCTCTGTTCGAGGTGCACCCGTAGGTCTCGACGTAGTAGCGGGCCATCGCTACCGTTGACTAGACGTGTGGGGGCAAAAGGACGACGGATCCGGAAGAGGACTCGCAAACAGAGCATCGCGTGCACGACGCGTCGCGCAGGCTATCCCGCCGTCGAATTCGTCGTCACTACGTGTTCGGACCGCTCGCTGTAAGACGTCGGCCTGTACCGATACCCTTTCTGTCGTCGCGGACAGTCACATACGTATGCCACTCTTGCCCAGCGGGTTGGTCGTGCCGCCGCTCGCGTATCTCCTGGGGTTGCTCGTTGGAACCGTGACCGTGGGGGCGTTCCTGCTCGCGTTGGGCCCGCGAGTCCAACAGCGCCACGTACTCGCGTTGGTTCCGTGGATGGCCGCCGGGGCAAGCGCACACGCCCTCCATCAGATCGATCCAGCAGCCGGCGTCTACCCGGATATCGTCGAGCCGCTGTTCGGAGCGCCCGCAGTCTACGTCACGACGTTTGTCGCGACCGGGGGCGTCTGGGCTATCTTCTCTTTCATATCGAACATTAACCCGAGCGAGAACACGGTCGCACGTGATCTTGCAGCCGTCGGCACGATCGCACTCCTCGGACTCGGCGTGTTCGCAAGCCAGCAGGACGCGTTCGTCGCCGCCAAGCCACTCTGGTCGGCCATCGGGATCGTGATCACGGTCCCGATGGCGGTTGGTGTGTACTTCGCAATGGCGTATCTCATAACGGACGTCGTCGCCAAAGCACGACTTGTCGGCGGACTCGCGATCTTCGCGCACGCGCTCGACGGGATCACGACTGCCATCGGGATCGACGTGATCGGAACGACCGAGCGGTCACCGCTGCCCAGAGCGATTATGGACCTCGCCGGCTCGCTCCCGATCGCCGAAACGGTCGGCGTCGGCTGGTTGTTCGTCGTGGTCAAGCTTGCGATCGCAATCGCGATCGTCTATGCCTTCGCCGAGTACATCGAAGCCGAGCCCGTCCGCGGGAATCTGGTGTTTGCAGCCATCATCGCGCTTGGCCTGGGACCGGCCGTCAACAATCTCGTTTTGTTTGCGCTCCGTGAGAGTGCAGTGGCTGCGGTCATCGCCAGTTGATCTGATCGACCAGACATCGACAAGCGAGACTCGGTCGCAATCGAGTCACTCTTACTGCAACAAGTCCTGTGCTGTCGCGGGAGGACACCGAGCAACTAGTTATGAAAGATTGGCAGCGAGGTGCGATCATTCTGGGGCTTGTCGCAATACTTGGTCTGATGGGGGGTCACTACGGGATGGTCGAAGCTGAGCAGTGGCCATATCCACACGAAGACACGCTCGCAACACATCCCGGAGCATACGTCGGCGAAGAGGTGTTACTATTCGGGACTGTGACAGACACCAATTCGCAAGCAGACACGGCAACGATCCGGGTTGAATCGGATTACGGCACGTTCTCACTTACAGTCAAGGGGTTCGACGCAGGCGTCGAACGCGGCGGAGTTGTCCAAGTGCTAGGTCCACTAACCAGTGAACGGACTGTCGACGCCGAGCGAATCGTGGTCGTCAACCACTCAAGGAGTGCGAAGTGGTACAAGTACGGCGTCTCGATCATCGGCGCGGTACTCGTTGTGACCGCCTTCTTCAGGTACTGGGAGATCGATACCGAGACGTGGTGTTTCGAGGTACGTGATAATGGCTGAGCTCCTTTCGACTGTCTTGCTGACCTACAGCGTGTTCACAATCAGCAGCTGGTGGATCAACAGTCTCGATCAGCGCTGGATTGTCGTCGCAATGGGTGGGGCGGCACTGCCGGATCTCGTGAAAATTGACCTCCTCGTCGATGCACGCGTGATCGAACAGACAGTCGGACTGCCGTTCTCGTATACACCTGTGGCGAGTATTGGCGGTGTGGCAGTCGTGGCAGGGATTGTTGCGATGCTGTTCGACCCGCAATGGCGCCGGCAGGCATATGCGACCCTACTCGCCGCTGGCAGCTTCTCGCTATTGATCGACGGTGTCCGCATCTATGCGGATGGATACGCGAACTACTATTTATACCCCATATGGATTCGTCCACCGACACCAGGATTGTTTGTCTCCGCGGATCCGGCTGTGCTCGGGGTGACATACATCGTGAGCCTGAGCGTGTTCAGTCTCAATCGATGGAAAGACACTGACTAGGTCAGACAGAAACCAGTAAAATACGGATCGATCGCGTCGGGATTGTCACTCTACTGTAACGCTCTTGGCGAGATTCCGCGGTTTATCAATTGGACGACCTTTGAGGTCCGCAACGTGATAGGCAAACAGCTGGAAGTAGACGTTGGCAAGCAACGGCTCCAGCACACCGATATCGGGCACAGTGAACGTCTCATCAAGGAACTTGTCGTACCGATCGTCGTTCGAAACGCCAACGGCGGTTGCCCCACGGGACTGAACCTCCTTGACGTTGTTGAGCGTCTCGTCGGGTTGACCAGCTGCCGTCAAAATGGCCAGGACCGTCGTATCGCCGGTGACCAGCGCGAGCGGGCCATGTTTGAGCTCGCCTGCCGGGAAGCCCTCGGCGTGATCGTAGCTGATCTCCTTGAGTTTGAGGGCACCTTCGAGCGCGACCGGATAGCCACCGCTCCGCCCGATGAAGAAGAAGGCGTCACTCTCGGCCTGCTGCTTGGTGATCCGCTTGATCTGTGCCTCCTGATCGAGGACCTGCTGGACTGCGCCGGGGAGCTGTCCGAGACTCTCAAGGACCTGACTCGCACGCTCGGCGGACAGTTCCCCGCGGATGCGCCCGATCCGGACCGCAAGCAGTGATAGCGTGGCGACCTGTGAGACGAACGTCTTCGTGGCGGCAACACCGATTTCGGGACCGGCACGGATGTAGGTCGTCTCATTGGACTCGCGGGTGACGGTCGAGCCGACGGTGTTCGTGACGGCGAGTGTCTTTGCGCCCGCTGCGTTCGCTGACCGGAGTGCTGAGAGCGTGTCGGCCGTCTCGCCGCTTTGGGTAACCGCCACGACAAGCGTCCGCCAGGGATCGCTCCCGCTGTTGAACTCGTACTCGCTTGCGACCTCTGTTTTGACTGTAATATCCGTGAACGCCTCGAAGAGGTCTTCAGCATAGAGGCCAGCGTGGAACGACGTACCGCATGCGATCAAGTGGAGTTCGTCGAGCGAGTTGAGATACTCTTCGGGCAGGTCGAGTTCGATGTCGGCCCGGCCCTGCATCTCGTCAATCCGGCCCGAGATGGCCTGCCGAAGTGCGTGTGGTTGCTCGTGTATCTCCTTGCGCATATAGTGCTCGTACCCGCCCTTTTCTGCGGCTTCAGCATCCCAGTCGACGGTCTGGCTCTGGCGCTCGACAGGCTGACCGCCGTTGTACACCGTCACGTCCCCGTCGGTCAACTCGGCGATATCGCCGTCTTCGAGGAACGTGACCTCGCGCGTGTACTCGATGAACGCCGGGACGTCGCTCGCGAGGAACGTCCCGTCTTCACCGTGCCCGACGACGAGTGGGCTGTCCTCGCGCGCGGCAACAATCGTGTCTCGATCCGCAACCGTGACGGCAATCGCGTAGCTTCCCTCAAGCCGATCAGTCGCGCGCGAGACAGCCTCGACCAGCGAGATGCCTGTCCTGAGCTCGTCCTCTAGCAGGTGGGGGACAACCTCGGTGTCAGTTTCGCTGGTGAAGGTGTGTGACTTCGTTAGCTCTGCTTTGAGTGTGTCGTAGTTGTCGATGATGCCGTTGTGGACGACAGCAATCTCGCCGGTACAGTCAGTATGCGGGTGGGCGTTCTCGTCAGTCGGCTCACCGTGTGTCGACCAGCGTGTGTGGCCGATCGCGCACTCAGCGCCAGCGCTGTGGGGCAGCGACAACTCGCCAATCTTGCCGGCTTCCTTGTAGATGTCAACGCTATCGCCGTCCTGGAGGGCGACGCCAGCCGAATCGTAGCCTCGGTACTCAAGATTCTTGAGCGTGTCTGCGACGATATCAAGGCCCCCGTCCGGTCCGACGTATCCGGTAATTCCACACATTCCGTTGATCAACTCCAGAGAGATTTATACTGTATATGGATATTTCCCTATCATATACTGTTTTCGAATCACGCAATCGGGATGAAGCGATCAGAGAAGTGCGTGTAGTATGTTTGGTCTCAGTGATAGTTCTAGTATGCTAGTGATGACGGCTGGGGTTTCTAGCATAGTATTGGTGTGTCATTGCTAGTCTAACACTCTAGAGCGCAATGGTGGGGTGGATCGCTAGGTGTGGCCTGTCGTTCAGGAAATCTCCGCGAGCGAATCAATCTCGTCCCAGCACTCGCAGTCAAGGTCGTCGACTGATTTGACCTCATCAGGAAGATCAGAAATCGGCATTCCGTCACTGACCCGGTCGCACGAATCAGTGTGTAGGGAAAAGTCGTCACTCGACATAATCGGCATAGGCGACACTCCGAAAGCCGAGGACAAAAATACCAGGGACAGCGATTTCTGACCGCTATCAGTATCTGCTGCTGTTCGAGACGCGTATCCCAGTGGCTTACCCACGGCGGACGGTCGCATTTGGGTCGTACCACCCGTCAAGTGCGCATTGGCTCTCGACCGTAGCGTCATTGCCGAGTCGTGTCCCCGGCGTGATCGCGACGGCTGCACCGACAGTCGCGTTATCGCCGACGATCCCGCCAAATCGGACGTCCCGGTGGAGAGTGTCCCCAAGAAGAACGTCCGCACGCCCGCCCTCGATAACTGTCCCTGGTCCAAGTGTGGCGTTCGCACCGACGATACAATCGCGGATCGTAGTGTTCGCGCCGATGGTGGCGTCATCCATCACAATCGCGTTCTCGACGACTGCGCCCGCACCGATCGTGACATTGTCCCCAAGAGACGTTCCGCGTAGGATCGTGGCATTCGGCTGAATACGCGTGTCAACGCCAATATGAGCGTCCTCGAGGGTCGTCGCGGAGTCGTCAATAGTTACCTGATCGCGGTCGACGTTGGTGGCGTCTAAGAGTGTCCCGTTGGCCGTCAGCAGATCCCAAGGTCTGGAGATATCGAACCACTCGCCCTCATACTGGACGGCCTGCACAGGATGGTCGTCGAGATACCCGGAGAGTGCCGCGGGCAGTCCGAGTTCTCCGTCGGAGTCGGTCGCCCGGAGCACACTGAAAATCTCCGGACCAAAAGCGTACACGCCCGCGTTGATAAGCTTGGAATCGACCTCTGCTGGAATCGGCTTCTCGATGAGGTCGGTCACGGCGCCATCTGTGGCGTCGACCACGCCATAGAGGTGTGTCTCGGCCGACTGACTGACCGCCATAACTGCATTCGTGGTGTCTTGACGTGCTTGCACGACAGCGGTAATCGCCGCGCTGTCGACGATCTGATCGCCATTGAGCACAACCAGATCGGTACCGATGATCGGTTCGGCCTGGAGAAGTGCGTGACCCGACCCGAGCTGGGTATCCTGAACGACATACTCTAGGTCGACGCCCCAGTCATCACCATCGCCGAAATAGTTCTGGATACGCTGGCGCTTGTAACCGACGACAAGGACGATCTCGTTGATGCCGGCCGTTTTGACTGCCTCGATGACGTGTTCAAGGATCGGTTTGTTTGCAACAGAGAGCATCGGCTTCGGACGAACATTCGTAAGAGGCGCAAGCCGAGCACCTTCGCCTCCAGCGAGAATGACAGCTTTCATTATCGGCCGCTTTCGGGGCTGCGGACTTAGTATCGGTGATTGCGCAGGAATTGTATCGGAAGGTGAATCTGCCTACAGAGAAGTCAGCCGGGTGTTACTGGGTCGGCCGAATTTCGGAGAATTTTCGTGATTTCCTGGCTACGTGGGACGACCGGGGGTCGTGAGCCGGTTACCAAGTGAGGCCCTCGTAGGTGAGCCCGTCGCGACGCTCGATGACGCGCCGGCCGTCGATCACGACCGGGTCTGCCATTGTGTCGAATGCATCATCCAGGGCGGCGAACTCGTCCCAGTCGGTAACGACCAGCGCGGCGTGGGCGTCCGCGAGTGCGTCGGCCGCGCTGTCGGCGTACTCGAGATCGGGGAACTGCTCGCGCATATTTTCGGTCGCGACCGGATCATAGCCGACGACATCGGCCCCGCGGTCCTGGAGCCCCTCGATGATCGGGATCGCCCGCGTGTAGCGGATGTCGTCAGTCCCAGGCTTGAACGCCAGCCCCAGCACCGCGATGCGCTTGCCCTCGACATCGGCGTGGTCGTCCAGGAGGTCGAGCATACGGTTGGGCTGGCGGTCGTTGACCGCGACCGTGGCGTCAAGCAGGACGGGATCGTAATCGCGCTCACGAGCGGCGTGCCGGAGAGCGTCAACGTCCTTCGGGAAACACGAGCCGCCCCAACCGACGCCACTGCGCAGGAAGTGCTCGTCGATGCGGTGGTCCAGCGCGATCGCGTCGGCCACCTCGTAGGCGTCGACGCCGTACTCCTTGCAGACGTTGCCGATCTCGTTGATCAGGCTGATTTTGGTCGCGAGGAACGCGTTGTTGGCGTACTTGATCATCTCGGCCTCCTTGATCCCGGTCTCGACGATCGCGGGATCGCCGTCGGCGGCCTCGACCAGCGGGTCGTAGACGCGATCGAGCGTCTCTCGGGCGGCGTCGTCCTCGACCCCGAGGACGATCTTGTCGGGATCTTTGAAATCGCCCAGCGCGAACCCCTCACGGAGGAACTCGGGGTTCATCGCGACGTGGAACCCCTCGCCAGCGGTCTTGCCGGCGGCGTCTTCGACGATCGGCGTGACCACGTCCGCGGTGGTGCCGGGGATGACCGTGCTCTTGACGACGATCAGGTGTTCGTCGTCCTTCTCGGCGATTGCCTCGCCGAGCGACTCCGCACCGGCTTGCATCGCCGAGAGTTCGATCCCGCCGTCGGCCTCGGAGGGCGTCGGCAGCGCGAGGAAAGTCACGTCAGTCTCGCGCACGTCGGCGTAGTCCGTGGTTGCGACGAGCGTGTCCCCGCCGTGCTCGGCGATCAGCTCGTCGAGTCCGGGTTCGTGGATCGGGGCCTCGCCGGCGTTGATCGCCTCAACGACGTCCTCGTCGATGTCGACGTTTGTGACCGTGTGTCCGAGTTCCGCGAACCATGCAGCGATTGTCGTGCCAATGTAGCCGCTGCCGACGACGCTTACGTGCATTGTATTCGGGCGGTTCGCTCGCCCCCGATTTGATGGTTTCCGTTCAGTGTCAGTGTTAAACGGTGTGAGTGCGAGAGTGGCGTTCAGATAAGGCAGTGACCCAAAGTCTCAAGGCCGGACGAGGAGATACCCAGACACAATGAAAGCCGTCGTGCTGGCCGCAGGCGAGGGAACTCGCCTTAGGCCGCTAACCGAGGACACGCCCAAAGCTATGGTCGAAGTGAACGGGAGGCCGTTGCTGACACACTGTTTCGAGCAGTTACTCGACCTCGACGTGGACATCGATGAGTTCGTCGTCGTCGTGGGGTATCGCAAGCAGGATATCATCGAACACTACGACGACGAGTTTCGTGGCGTGCCGATCACGTACACCCACCAGCGCGAGCAGAAGGGGCTTGCCCACGCGCTGTTGACGGCCGAAGAGCACATCGACGACGACTTTATGCTCATACTCGGAGACAACGTCTTTCAGGCCAACCTCGGAGATGTCGTCCGTCGCCAGCAGGAACATCGGACTGACGCGGCGTTTCTCGTCGAGGAAGTGCCCCCCGAGGAGGCCGGCCGGTACGGGGTGTGTGACACGAACGACTACGGCGAGATCGTCGAGGTGGTCGAAAAGCCCGATGATCCGCCGTCGAACCTCGTGATGACTGGCTTTTACACCTTTTCGCCTGCGATCTTCCACGCCGCCAAGCTGGTCCAGCCCTCGAACCGAGGTGAATACGAGTTGAGCGAAGCCGTCGACCTGCTGATTCGCAGCGGGCGAACAATCGACGCTATCCGTATGGACGGCTGGCGCGTCGACGTCGGCTACCCCGAAGACCGCGAAGAAGCCGAGCGACGGCTCTCGACGGAGACGGAGGCCGACGCAGAGATCGACTCGGCTGCCTCACGCTGATACTGGCAGCGATACGTTCGTACAGACATTCTGCCTGCCGTTATTGCAAATCATTTCGAAACGCTGCAGTCATCAGTATGAGACGACCGCGTACGGGTGGAGCGATGTTCCGGCGGCATTTTTTGTCCTCTGTTGTGCACCGTGATGTGAACGCACCCCGGGGCAGTCGCCTTGTACCGCCTGTACAGGTACCCACCACGGGCGGTGCTGGATTCGGTCGAAGGACACGATAAGAACCGGCCGTGGCACGATCTGTCCGTGCTGGAGAGGTGGTCAGGTCGTCCTCGGTACAAGATATCGCCTTCGTTGACCGGAAACATAGCTAAAATCTCAGGTTCGTCTGTGCACACCCACCACTGAGAAAAGCAGCGCCAGCAGGGCAGCAACGGCCCCAAAGCCGGGGCCAAATCCATCACCGGTCTCCGTACTGGGGTCGTCGCTACGACTTGTGGCGGTAATCGTCTCACTGGTCCGCTCGGGAGAGCCGTCACTGGCAACGGGATCAACACTGATCGTACCCGAGACAGTATCGTCAGCAGTTTCGATGGTGTACTCCTGACCTCCCTTCACTTCTAGCGAGAATGACACCGGGACGTAGGTGGTTTCGCCCGCGTCTAGCGACACTGTCTCTTCCGTCAGCGACTCTCCGTTGATACTGAACGCCACAGGCGTCTCACCAGCGACGTCGACGACGTTTTCGACGGCGACGTTACCGTCACGTTCTCACCAGATCGAACCGTCTCCAGACTATCATAGCTCGCGATCTCGAAGATCGCAGGCTTCCCCACATCAGTCTCGAGGCTTGCAGAAGTGTCAGTGGCACTGACGGTGTGTGCTATGGCACCCAGATCAGACAGTGCCTGCTCGAACACCACGGTATTTCGTCCCGGGTCCAGCACGAACGTATCAGTCGTCATCTGTTCGCCGTCGAACGTGTACGTAACCGGTACGGCGACCGATGCATTCGCGTCATTTACGACTGTCGCCTCAACAGTGACCACCTCATCGGATATTGCACGCGTGGGTGCGGTGACGTTGCACGACGTGCGTGCCATATAGGCCGCCCTTGTATTCGAATAAGGTGGTCAGCTGCCCCAGGGTCAAGCCCCGTGGCATCCGCCTCGTACCACCTGTGAACTATCGCCACGCCGCATCCTGCTTGTTCCAACTGATTCCATTGCCCTGAACCATCTTCGTAACGTCGAGGTCTCCGACGAACACTGACGGACGGACCCTGTCACCCTGTGTCGAAGCGAGTCGCTATCCCCGGACGAGCGGTTCGTACCAGTCGCGGTTGTCGCAGTACCACTCGATGAACTTCGCGACGCCCTCGCGGATCGTGTGAGACGGCTCGTAGCCCAGCAGTTCCTGTGCGCGGGTCGTATCGGCGTGGGTGTGTTCGGCGTCGGCGTCGTGGCGCTCCTCGTAGACTAACTCAAGTTTAGGGGAGAGGTGGTCGCGGATCTCCTCGGCGAGCGTCCGGATCTCGATGTTGTCCGTCGACCCGATGTTCAAAACCTGCCCGTCCGCGGCGTCCGTGTCGAGGAGCGTGACATTCGCCTCAACGACGTCGTCGATGTACGTGAAGTCCCGGGTCTGCGTACCGTCGCCGTAGACGATCGGCGGGTCGTCATTCATACACCGGGAGACGAAATTCGAGATGGCCATGTTCGGGCGCATCCGCGGCCCGTAGACCGTGAAGTATCGCAGGGCGACTGCCGGCAAGTCATACACGTCGCTGTAGGCCATCGCATACCGTTCGGCGGCCAGTTTCGAAGCCCCATAGGGCGAGACCGGCGTCGTCGGATGGGTCTCCTCGTAGGGCAGCGACCGGGGAACGCCGTAGACTGACGAAGAAGAGGCCATAACGAACCGTTCGATGCCGCTGTCGCGGCAGGCGTCCAGCAGGTTTAGTGTGCCGTCGACGTTGACTGCGTCGTACTTCCGGGGATTCTCGACGCTCGGTCGGACGCCTGCCTGGGCGGCCTGGTGGTAGACGTAGTCCGCATCTGCGACCAGTTCCGTGACGAGGCCGGCGTCCCGGACATCGCCCTCGACGAACTCGTAGCTGCCGTCGCTGGCCGCTGCGGCCTCGCGTGCAGTATCGATGTTGTGGCGTTTGATGTCCAGATCGTAGAACGGATCGAGGTTGTCCAGAACGACCACATCGTGTCCGTCGGCGACGAACCGCTCGGCGAGGTGCCCGCCGATGAAGCCCGCGCCACCGGTGACGAGTACGTGCATACCTGCAGGTGGGTGTGGGGGAGGGCAAAAAGGCGTCGTGTTTCCACCGAATGTGAGAGCTACCCCACGCCGAAGCGGGAAGCGTTCGGCTCCACCGAAAACTTGACTGAGCCACAACGGCCAGTCAATTCCAGTCTCACTGATATTCTTTTAAATACATCGGTGAAATTGGAATATATAAGAGAAGCGTCGCTACGGGTCATCGACTGTTTGCGGGATCGATCCTATACCGTCGGTGAATTAGCCAATGTGATCGACAAGAGTCAAAGCTGGACGTCAGAGGTCGTGAATCACCTTGCGGATGCACACCTCGTGGAACGGGACGGTGAGATCGGGCTGGCTGACACGTACGAAGCGACACTGCTTGCCGAACTGCACGAGCGCTATGCACTGGACAAAGTGCTGACGGGGACAAAAGAAGACATTCTCATCGCGCTCCTCTCAGAGCCGAAAACGATCGAAAACCTCCGGGAGGAGCTCGATTTCCCGGATTATCAGATTTACAACAAACTCCGCCAGCTCGAGGCGGACGGCCAGATTACCGTCGACCGCAGTGGGCGGCTCAACACGTACCAGCGGGTCGGGTGAGCGAGTCTTTTCGTTTCGCCGTTCGGTCAGAATTCTGCATCCGTCCACAGCACATCGATCCGGTCGCGGATATTCGAGAATGCGGAATATCGGTCGAGATTACACGCCAGTTGGACCATCGAGAGCGTCACGACCGAACGGGCGTGACGGTGTCGGCCAATGGGTGGGTTTGGACTCGGTCGTGGATCGTCTCCAGGACAGCGTCATCGATCGGAGCAGCCGGGCCGGACATCGTCACGCAGTGAGTGTGTCGTCCCCTCGCCGAGCGATTCACAGTGCTTCTTTGTGCCGGTCGATCGATTCGCGGACCGTGTGCCACTCCCCGATTGCCTGCAGTCTGTCTTCGAGTTCGGCATGTGAATCCCCCTCAGGCAGGGACACTATGCCCGGAGAGCTGGCAGCAAACGTATCCTGGTATTGCTCGTCTTGGGCTTCGAGTTCCTGGAGATCGTCGAGGAGTTGCTCGACTGTCCGTCCCGTCGCAAGGTCGTTGGCACGTCGCCACCGGAAGTAGGCGTCATTGCGGACGTACCGCGTTCCAGTGTCGTCGTCGCGTTGCTGGGCAATCCCGAGTTCGACGAATTCGCCGAGGTGTTTGCGGGCGGCATTCGTCGAGCAGTTCGCCCGCTCCGCGACCGTCGCGGCGGTCGCCGGCTCTCGAAGCCCTGTGACGACCGCTCGAATCCGTGTCCGGGTATCCTGTGTCCGAGCCCACTCGTCCCATTCATCAGTGAGTGTCGTCGCTTCGGGGTCCGGGTCGAAGTCCGACATATATATATGTGTGTATTATCTGCACGAATATATTTGTGAAGTTGGGTACTTGAACTGGTCATCTTCACGAGTCGTCGCTCGACGATGTCCTGTGCCTCGTGGCCCCACCTGTACTCTTCACGACCGAGCGTACGCTTATCCGACAGTATCCTAATGTTCGTTTCGATCGTCTCGACAGCGGTGAGAGTTCGCGAAAGATCGTCGTCCAGCGACTCCCCAATCGTGACCGTTGTACGTCCCTCCCGTATCGACCGCACGACTGCTGCGGTTATGTGATGAGCTAACCCCGTCAACCGCCCCGAGATCAAGCACCGGGACATTCCCCTTGGACTGCTGCAGATTCAGCTGTGTAGAATTATCGCAATAGTAATTAATAGTGGTTGAGAACCACGGCAGTAGATTACCGATGGACAATCCAGTAGACGGAACGCGCCGTTCAGTCCTAAAAGGTACTGTCGGCAGCGCACTCGGCAGCATCGCAGGCACGATGCTCCCCGGACAGGTCGCAGCCCAGGAGTTAGAAAACACGTGTGTACAGGTAGATTTGATTGAGACTACTGACAAAGGGATTAAAGATACTGTCAGTGATTCAAATAAGTACAACGATGAGGATCGTCTGATTTCGTGGCTGTGGGGGAACTGGGACGCCGAAATACCAGGCGAAGATATGGACAACTTCCGCTACGAGAGTCAGGAAACCGGGCACTCAGTGGCCGCGAGCGATGATATTAGCTTGAACTTTGATGCAGGGGAAGCGTCGGTCACTGTCGATGTCACCGGCGGTGACGGCGGAGAGATTGACCTGGCGCTTGCCTCATACGAAGCCCCCTGCGGGCCCGGTTCTGTGCCGGGATGGGACGGGTCCGAGCAATCACTTTTCGACTCCCAGGAAGTGCCTGGTACTTCCAGTGGGAGTGTTAGCTTAACCGTCAATGTTCCGCCTGGGAGCGACTCTGTGCCAGGTATCGACGGGGCTTCGGTTAGCGCGATTGCAAGCCCTCCCACTACAGGACAAGAGGCCGATCACGGCGTTGCGTTCGATGTGATCGACGCTGACGCCGAGAATATTGATTCGATGACGTACGAAGTAGATGGCCTCAACGACGAAGGCGGTGACTTCAGCGGTGCTGCGCTCAAGGGTGCTGTGGACATCGGTCAAGAGAGCGTGTCAGCTTCTGTTAATTACGAGGGTGACGAATTGGTGGTCGAATTGGCGTCATCGACGACAATTAATCAAGATGATACTGTGTCATTCACGCTACAGGGCGTGACGAACCCCAATATAAATAGCTACGATGTGACAGTCGCAATCTATGATGGTGAGAATCAAATCGCGTCTAGAGCCGCCACCGACGAACTGGTGATTTCTCCGCCGCCGGAGAGCATCACCCTAGAGGGCGACACGAATATTACGGCTCCCAATGCAGAGGCGACCGGTAGCTACACCGTGACAGTTGGTTACGGAGACGCTGACGCAGCTGATATTACCGTGGGGCTGTCAATGTGGTTGCGAGAATTCTTTGAAGACGATATTACTGAGATCCGTGCTGGCCCGTCCGGTGATTTGGTAAAGATCGGTGACGGGGGTGAGATACGCAGTCTGGTGGCCAGCCCTATTGGAGCGCTTGACGTGACGGCCTTTGCAACGGAAGGTGGCTCGGGCGAGGCACAGGTCGAAGTCGAGATCGATTTTGCAGCTAGCACGTTTGTTGAATCTGGTAGGGGGAACTTCGCGGCCGCAACCGGGGACATTCAGCCTGCGATTTTAGCTGTGGGTGTGGATACAACGGGAGCCGAACCGGTGGTTCAGAGAATAGAGGCAAATACCGACAGCGTCAATGTGGATGTTTGGTTCAATGAATCTATTACCGTTGACGGTAACGAAGATGGTTTAGAAGATGCCTTTGAGGTAGATGGAGGTCGGTTCACAAACGATGTCGCTCCGATAAATGATGCAACTATTGCTTATGAAGGGGGCAAAAGAGTTCAACTTGAGCTGAGTGGAACTGTTGTAAGTGACGGTGATGCACCAGAAGTTGAGGACGCGCTAAGCTTCACCAATGGTGATGGAGCTGCGGATAACGTGGTTGATAGTGAGGGGAACCAGGCCGAAGACTTCGAAGATAAACCGGTTTATGTAGGAAGGCCAAGATAAGTATAGCCAATTTCTATCGCTCCCGCTGACTCATCCCACCTCTATGTGTTCCCAACAGCGGCCCGATATCGTATGACTCAGCCACTCGTCAGCGTCGTCGTGCCAACCAAAGACCGGCCGGAAATGCTCATACGGGCCGTCCAGAGCGTCCTTGATCAGACCTACGACCCGATCGAGCTCCACGTTGTCGACGACGGGTCAACCACACCGGCACGCGAGGCAATCGCCGGACTCCCGACCGAGGAGCTCGCGGGGTTCGAATGCCATCGACACGAGACGAACAGAGGCGGGAACGCAGCCCGGAAGACAGGTGTTGAGGCAGCTACTGGTGAGTACGTCGCGTTTCTCGACGATGACGACGAGTGGCTCTCCGAGAAAACCGAACGGCAGGTTTCGACGTTACAGGAGACAGCATCCGCCGGCGTAGCCTATACCCAGAACCGGCAACTTACTTCCCCGAGTCAAACCCGGTCGGTTCATCGACCTGGCCCGGGTGGTGACATTGCAGAGCGGATCCTCTTTGGAAACTACATCGGTGGCTACTCAGTCGTTCTGGTGGAAGCCGACCTGTTTGACCGCGTCGGCGTTCCTGACGAACAGTTTCCCGCCTGGCAAGACTGGGAGCTACATATCAGACTCGCACAGGAGACCGAATACGTCTCGATTGCCGACCCGCTCGTTGACCGTCACGTCGGCCACGCTGATCGAATCAGTCCAGGCTACGGGACAAAACGTGAGATTGCACCGCTGATGTTTGAGACACGCCTCGAAAAACCTGCACGCGAACACGATGTCGAGACCGAGGTCCGGGCAGCGCTTAAGAGCCGGCTGGCCAGGGCTGCACAACTCGAAGAGCGCTATACGGCGGCGCGGTCCCATTTCGCGTCGGCGGTCCGTCTCGATCCCCGGAACCGATCATACTACATCTACCTGCTCGCACTCAGTGGCGGCCGGTTCACATTCGTTCCTGCTCGGAAACTCAAACATCTCATCAGTCGACATACATAGCGCCTGTCAAGAGAATCTCCCTGCGTATCGCCGTGATTACACTGGAGAGTGGCCGATACGCGTCCTGTATTCATCACGAAACGTTCTACCAATTCTCAGAGACGACTTCGTAGCTATGGTCCGGAGGACAGTCACCGATCGGAATCTGATCGAACAGATGATCGGCGTCAATGTCGTCTCGCACCGCTTTCGGTGGCTGGTGTCGATCCGGCACGTTCTTAGTTGGGGCACTGGAATCCGGCGTATATGCGCATTCTCCGAGTCGCTCAGAAGCTCTATCCCGAGGTTCCCGGCGGCGGGACCTACCACGTGCACGCGATGAGCCGCGATCAGGCCGCGATGGGCCACGAAGTGACTGTCCTGACGATCCGTCGAGATTCCGAGACGCCCTCGATCGAGCAGCGCGACGGGTATACCGTGGTTCGGTTCGATCCCGTCGCTGCGCCGCTGGGCAACGACGTCAGCCCCGGCGTGGCCCAGTTTCTCGCCCGGGCCTCCGAGTTCGACGTGATCCACGCCCATTCGCACCTGTACTTCTCGACGAACCTGGCCGCCCTGCGGCGGCGCGTGGGGGACACGCCGCTTGCGATCACCAATCACGGGCTGTATTCGCAGAACGCCCCCGAGTGGGTGTTCGATCTGTATCTGCGGACCGTGGGGCGATGGACGTTTAATAAATCTGATGTTATTTTCTGTTACACTGAGAAGGACCGCGATCGGGTGCGGGAGTTCGGCATCGGCTCGCGGATCGAGGTCGTCCACAACGGGATCGACACCGAGCGATTCCGGCCCGAGGGCCCCGAAAGTGACCGGATCGACCACGACGGGCCCGTGGTGTTGTTCGTCGGGCGGCTGGTCGAGGGCAAGCGCCCTGGCGACGCGGTGGCAGCGGTCTCGCAACTGGCCGAGACGCGGAACGCGAAGCTGTACGTGGCCGGCGAGGGGCCACTGCGGTCGGAGCTGGGCGCGGACCACGTCGAGTTCCTCGGCCAGCTCCCCTACGAGGGTATGCCGGCAGTGTACCGGGCCGCGGACGCGCTGATCTTGCCCAGTCGTGCCGAGGGGTTACCCCGGACGGTCCTGGAGGCGATGGCGTCGGGCGTGCCGGTCGTGGTCAGCGATCTGGAGCAGGTCGCGCCCGTCGTCGGCGACGGCGGCGTGACCGTGCCCGTCGGGGACGTCGACGGCTTCGTCGAGGGGTTGGAGACGGTGCTCGACGGTGGCGTGGGGGATCCGAGGTCGCAAATCGCGGGACAGTTCGACTGGTCGGAGACCGTCGAGCGGACGACTGCGGTGCTCGAAGAGTTGTAGTGGGCTCGATACGTGTTAGCTGTCGGTAGAAGCGACAATGTGTGCCGGTACGCCGGCTGGATATCCGAGACCAGTGCTTACGTGAGTCCGTTGTTCGAACGCCTCTGCCAGCGAGCCCTCCCCGATCTCGTCGACCAACAGTTCCACGACGTCGGACAGTGGTGGTTCAAGGAACACGAACTCGACGTCCTCGGGCTCGCGGACACGGACCTCGTCGCTGGCGAGTGCAAGTTTACCGCCCGGCCCGTCAGTGAAGGTATCCTCGCGGACCTCGAACGAACCGCGTCCGCAGTCCGATGGTCTGCGGAGCCGGCAGACGGGGACACACTGTACGTCCTGTTTAGCCGATCCGACTATATGGACGACTTCGAACGCACCGCCGACACGCGCGATGACGTCCGCCTCTTCGATCTGTCGGATCTGTTCGATACTGTTTTGTAGCGGTCAGGAACGCCCCACGTGTGTGCTGTGCGGTCTGGAACGACGGACAGTCCGCCAATCCAGATTACAGCGTCACCCAGTCGATCACCTGCACATAGTCGATACGCTCGAAATGATCGACGGTGGCCGAGATGATCGGGACGATCTCGCGCTCTTTGATCTCGAAGACGTGGTCGGCGCGCTCCATCGGTGACTGCTCTCCGTCCGGTTCCGTGCGTTCTGCCTGGGTACCCGATCTGGGAGTCTTAGCGATATCGTGGGAAGATTTTTATTTCGTCCCCGTGTAGAAACCTGTTACAATGAGCAAGACAGCTGAGGCCGACGATCGTGGCCGGATCGTCATCCCACACGAGATCCGCGAAAAGCACGGGGATAGATATCGTATCGTCGAACTCAACGACCGCGTCGAGTTGATTCCCCTCAGGGAGGACCCGATCGAGGGTCTCCGTGCTGCCGTCGGCGATGCCTTCGACGAGAAATCGATCGCGGAAATCAAACGGGAGGCACGCGACGCGGCTCGGAAGGACGCTATCGAGGATGTCACTGGGTCAGAGCAGCGATGATATACGCTGACACGGACTTTTTCATCGCCCTGGTCAAAGACGACGATTGGCTCCAAGAACGAGCAGCGACGATCGCCAGCGAACACGCAGGCGAGATCTACACGTCACGGGCGACGTTGCTCGAGTTACTGATGATCTCGGATCGGTTCGAATTCGACCGGATGGAAGCGCTCAGCTACGCGCTTGAGATCGCGTCCCTGCCCGAAGACGAGACGGTGCTGTTTCAGGCGGCCGATTACATAGCAGAGTATGGCCTCACGGCGTTCGATGCGTATCATATCGCCTACGCCGATCACGATCCGATCGTCTCCTCAGACACCGCCTTCGACGACGTCACCGACGGTCGAATTGCGATCGAAGAGCGATCGACCGAGTGATCGGTTGTCCAGACGGACTTGATCGGGATTGCTTGAAAGCCCCGACCGGCTCCAGTCCCGGGCCTGGTGGCTTGCGTCACCAGCCGACACAGGTGGGACGTTCGGGGTTAGCACTTCGGACTTCGTGCTGACAACACCAGCTGCAGATGACTCGGCTATTCTGAGAGGATTTGACTCCTTGCTCGAGAAACACGAAGGCTTTTAGCGATGCTGATCTGAACGGCGTCAGTCCTGCAGGTAGCCGAGATCCTCCAGGCGGGCCTTCGCGTCCGCGGACATCGTCGTCGCTCCGGCTGGGTCGGCCTGCTCGAAGGAGTCGAGCCACTCCTCGAGTGTTGTATCGAGGTCAGCGACGACAGCCTCGTGTGTGTCGGACAGATCGTTCGTCTCCCCGGGGTCGGACTGAATGTCGTAGAGTTCCGTCGTGCCGTCCGAACCGCGAATGTACTTGTACTGGTCGGTCCGGATGGCTCTGAGGGATCGGTCGTATGTGTGGACGGGGTCGGGGAGATCGCCGACGCGTTTTTCGAGGGCGTCCATCGACGGCTGTGGAGCCATATATTCCGCGACGGCGTACTCGCGCGTTTCGTCAGCGTCGGGGTGGAACGAGATCCCCTGGAACTGCTCTCGGGCATCCGGCACGTCGATGTCGAGTACGTCGAGAATCGTCGGCGGGAGGTCGACAAGCTGGACGAGGTCATCGATTTCGTCGTCTTCGAAGGGGCCGCCGTGGACGAACAGCGGGACGTGGAGTAGGGTGTCGTAGAGCGCGTACTGGTGGTCCATCAGCCCGTGCTCGCCGATGTTCTCACCGTGATCGCTCGTGACGATGAACAAGGTATCTTCCCACTCACCTTCGGCTTTGAGGAGATCGACAATTTCCTCGATTTTCTCTTCGAGGTAGGCGATCTCGGCGCGGTAGAGGGCACGAAGGATTTCGAAATCGTCGTCGGTCAGTTCGACTGTGTCGGCAATGTATCCCCAGGCGTCCTGTGGGACCTCCATAGCTTCTTCGTAGGTGACACCGTCAGGGAGGTGTGCTTCGGCGTGTTCCTTCGGGGGTCGGTATTCGAGGTGTGGTTCGAGATAGTTGACGAACAGAAAGAACGGGCGTGAATCGGATCTGGTGGTCAGCCAGTCTTCGATCCACTCGTTGGTCCGGGCAGCCCCGTCGTCTTGGGTCTTCCTGAAGAACTGGCCGTAGATCGCATTCGTGAGGTTGGTGATCGGGTTGCCGTCGAAGAGGGCCTTCGTGGCCTCGGTAAGCTTGTCGAGTCCTTCCTCCTGGCGGGCGATGCGTCCGAGGTCGGTGTCAGACTGGACATACTGCCACGTCTTGTAGAAGGTTTCGAAGCCCTGATCGAAGCCGAACTCCTCGCTGATCCAGGTGTTGTTCGAGACGGCGACGGTCTCGTAGTCGTGAGTATGGAGGATTTCAGGCAGTGTGGTGAGGGTGTTGTCGAGGTGTTTGTGGCCTGCGTGTGCGCCGTGTTTCGAGGGGGTGGTTCCGGTGAAGAGAGACGCGTGGGATGGGAGAGTCCAAGGGGCATTAGAATACAGTGACGTGAACGAAGACCCATTCGTTGTGAATTCGGTGGAAAATGGGCCTGAGATACTGTTATGCTGTACCGTGTCCATAATAATCAAAATAATGTTCGTCATTGGATATCACCTTGAATAGACTCTCATTTAAATATGGTTAATACATACTCGTAATCGATCTTTGAATCTTTTTTCGGTATACTGGGAGAGATGAGACGTAACATTGGGGATGTCTGGAATAGCGCCAGACATAGCCTCGTTGATAGCGCCCATACATTCATATTGACTGTTGAATCGGAACACCGGATCTGGTACGATCTCTTGCTGCCCCCCTGAATTATGTACGATAGGAACACAACCGTGGTTGAGTGCCTCTACCGTTGCTATCCCAAACTTTTCGTTTTTCATTGTATGCAAGAATATCCTACTTTCCTCTAATAATTCTGTAACCCGCTCTTCTGTTGCATCTGGATAGAGAGTTACGTTCTTTAATTCATTATTGTGAATATAACTCAGACATTTTTTAAAATATCTCTCAGACACTTTTGATCCAATAATTCGGAACTTAGTATCCGGATACTCTTTAGCAATCTTCAATTGAAAAAGTTGACGCTTATTTGGATGAAACGATCCGAGTGAGACAACACCGTTCCCTGAATAGCCATTGAACTCTGCTGATCGCAAGGCTGGAGGATACAGAACGTCAACATCGTAATTATCGTATGTTTTTTCCACATATCTTTTAGTATACTTTGAATTTGCAAATATATTCCCAGAAATGGAAAGATCAGTAATTGACGATAGTCCTCTGAAGGGCCAAACAAGTATTCGATATGACCATTTTTTATATTTCGGATCGACACCGGGAATTGCTGGTCCAGGGAAATGAATGTAGTGAATGTACTTTGTCTTATCTGGAAGGAACTGAATACAATTATTAGAATTGAATACTAAATCATATTCACATAGTTTATTTCGAGAGAGGAAATTTAAAAATGGTTGTTGATAGATCGTCCCAAGAATATCTGACGCAGGATATGAGATGATATTCACGGCCTCCTTATTAATTCCATAGTGGCTCAGGAAGCGTTGTTGGTTTGATTTAGCACTTAGAGTTAGTATATCAATACTTCCAAATTCAGACTCAAGGACTGGGATTGCCTCTGCAAGGACCTTACTTCTCCCACCGATACCGATCGAATTCTGAAGTATCGCAGCACGCATAATCAATCACTCAATATTATATAGATTTTTGAATATTTCATAGTGCCATTGGTCTTACCACGTTCTAAGTATTTAAAACTGGCTTGGGCCACGCGCTTCCAAGCGAAGTGTGAATTCGACGCACCAGTTTGTGAGTGACTGCTGAAAGATATCATCAACAGAACCGCGTCAGTTCTCTTGAGCGAGGCAACTTCTCAAGTTGTTAGAAGGATGGTGCGGTAGGTTGATGTGATTATGACCACCACCGCACTGACTGGACCTATCGTCCCGACAACTGAAGAGTTTCCGGTTCTTCGCCTTTCTCAACCAGAGTGCCCTGACTGTGGCGGCCCTGTCTCGAAGAACGGTAGATACAAGCGGCACCCACAGGGCTACCAGCCCCTGCGGGTGCAGCGATACATCTGTGCAAACTGTCGTTCGTTTTCGCCAACGCATCCTGCTGTTGCAGACGATCACCACTATCCACGTGCGGTCACACAACTCGCCACGACCATCGACGTACTCACTGATTCCTCGCTCGAAAATCGCCAAGACGCTCTCACCATCCATTACAACGTCCGACCCTCTGATCAACAAATCCACAACTGGTGTACCGAGCAGACGGCGGAGATCGTCGCAAACGATCTCCCCGTCACATCCGGTGTTTTCACCTACGACGAGCAGTATCTCAGGATTGACGGTAGCCGCGCCTATCGGCTCACTGTCTACGACAAACTGCTTCGTGCGCCGGTCGCCGAAACCATCGCCGACCGGTGCACCAAAGAGACCGTCCGCAAGTTTCTCACGACTGTCCTTGCCGAGAAACCAGTCTCCGTCGTTACAACCGATGGTCGTTCAGACTACCCCGAGATCATTTGTCTTTAGCTAAGCGAGGAACCACGTGACAGCAGCGGCTTATCGAGACTACTTTTCGAGAGGAGCGAGGAGGCAAGAGCTGTGTCCAACAGCACCTCCTCACCGAGAATTATGCGTCGGCTCACTACACTGTTTCCCTCCGAGTTCCTCGAAGAGCACGCCGAGGAACTCGGCGTGGTCGAACGTGAAGGGAAGCTTCAGGTTCCAGTCCTCGTGTGGGCGCTCGTGTTCGGCTTCGCCGCAGGCGCGAGCCGAACACTCGCTGGGTTCAGACGCAGTTACAACTCAACAGCCGACGAGACACTCTCTCCCGGCGGCTTCTATCACCGGTTGACGCCGTCACTCGCAGAGTACCTCCGCGACCTCGTCGAGCGCGGCCTCGACGAGTCGCTGTCCCTGATGCTGTTGACGCTGATATCGACCGACTTAGGGATGTAATGATCGCTGACCGAACAGTGTTGCGGTTGCACGAGTTCCTCTCTGATGAGTTCCAAGCCCGTCACGAGGAGCAGGCTGGAGCGACGCTCCACCTGTCCACAACGCCACCGATCAGACAGTTAAACGAATCGACCTAACTGACGAGAAAACGCACGATAGCTCGCCGTTCAAGACAGGATCGTGGCTGCAAGGACGGCTCGTTCTGCTGGATCTAGCGTATTTCAAGTACCGCCGCTTCGCGTTGATCGACGAGAACGACGGCTACTTCGTGAGTCGGTTGAAGCAGAACGCAAATCCAGTGATAACGGCGGAATTACGGGAATGGCGCGGCCGCGCCATTCCCTTGGAAGGCAAGCAGATCCACGATGTGGTCGATGATCTCTCGCGGGCGTACATCGACGTAGAAGTCGAGGCGGAGTTCAACCGAGGTCAGTACGAGGGAACGCGGTCGCTAGACACGAAGCGATTCCGCGTCGTCGGCGTCCGCAACGAGGACGCCGACGACTACCATCTATACATCACGAATCTGCCTCGAGAAGAGTTTCTCCCGGCGGATCTTGCAACGCTGTATCGTGTCAATGGGAAGTAGGAACGCTGTTCCGTGGGTTGAAGACACAGTACGAACTAGACGAGTTCGACATAAGCAACCCGGTTGTCGTGGAAATTTTGCTGTACGCGGCGTTGCTGTCGCTGGTGGTGAGTCGTGAGCTGTTGGATCTGGTCACCGAGCAGGCTGACGATGAGGTCGTGTTTCCGCCGGAACGCTGGGCGGTGACCTTCCGGTCGTACGCCCAGCTCATCCTCCACGAACTCGGCGAGTATCTCGGTTACTCGCCACCGCCGCTGTTGGAGCGATTGATTGAAGACGCACAGAAGATCCACCAACAACGACCGATCTTACAAGAGACACTCGCTACTGCTACACAACCGAGGTGTGAGGGGTAGCTAAAGACGAATGCGTACCAAACAATTCTTGTACTGTTCTGTTTAATCTTCATACGTGGCTCATAACCGTTCACCTGAAGATATCCTTGTTCAGGCGACAATATTCAGTGTGCCATTCGGGGTGTTTTCGATAGGAACAGGATTTATTAATATTTCTCCACCAAATCTACTTATTATTATAACAGTTTTCTATTTTGGTACTGTCACTGTCCTCCAAGGGGAGGTTCGTCTTTCAAAAGTACAGGTGATTGTTCTGGGACTATTTTGTGTAGCAATAGTCCTCATATCAATAAGTCTACTTTTTGAACAGGGCTCGCCACGACGGCTTGTCACGTATATTGGTTTTTTATTACTCACAACCATCTTATTCTTGTATATTGATTCCATCTCTGACGCAGAGCGGGTGTTACGAGTGGCCATCTTCTCGGCTGCGGTGATTAGCGTCCTGACGATTATACATTCAGTTACATATCCAGTTGGACTACCATTTGGACAAGACTACATAGGACAGCGAACAATTGCAGGAGTAACAATTCCATTCCAAAGAACACTAGGACTGCCCGAAACTGCATACGGTGCATTTGGTATGATAGTAATGATCGGAACGCCGTATTACCTCTATATCGGATTAAAGAAGCGTAGTAAAGTTGTCCTCTTTGGCGTGTTACTGGTTTTACTTGCAGTGCTAATAAGCCAATCACGAAGCACGTGGGTGGCGACTATTTTGGCGGTGTTTGTCGTGTTTAGTGGATATACAGTGGAAAAACATAGCATAAAAGCCAATATCGCGTACTCATTAAGTATATTTTTCTCCACTATATTATTTCTCCCAACTATTTTTGATGCTCTAGTTTCGAGTGATTCGGATTCGTTTTCTGCTCGGATTGAACAATATCTAGTTGCAGTAGATATTCTCCAATCTAATCCAATAGTCGGTGTTGGACTCGGCAACGTAGATCAATTCTACTCTGCCTACACAATCCACAGCGAATTCTTGAGGATTGGTGCAGAAGCAGGTGCTATTGTACTCCTAATAATTATCTCAGTCTGGGTGATCTCAGCACTTTTTGTGACCAAAGGTCTGTTTTCATCGTCTGCTCGGTATGCGCTTGGCGTTGGAATACTCGCTAGTATCGGAGTGATGATTATAGAAGCGAATATGGCCCCGGGATTCGGCAAGGCCCCCTGGATTGTCCTGGCTATTGGTCTGGGAATATATTCTGTAGAGTGAACCACCTCGCCGTTTCGGCTATCAAATACTATGTGCTACTCCTTCTCTACAGGACAAACACTTCTCTCATAGCCCTCACGCAACTTCTTCCCAACACGCTCCCAACCCCGCTCGTCTGCGCCCTCAGCACCATTCTCAACGATGGCCTGATACAGTTCGTCATTACGAACCAACCGTATCACGTTCTCGGCGACGGACTCCGCAGTCTGCTCGGCCAGCATCCCGTTTTCCTCGTGGTCGAGTACATCTGGAATGCCACCGACGGCTGTCGCCACCACTGGCGTGCCGACGTCTTGTCCTTCCAACACGACGCGGGGGATACCTTCGGATTCTGAAGGTAGGACAAGAACGTCATATTCGGCAAGCCGACGCAAAGTCTTGCGGTGACTGAGTGGACCTGTGAGAGTAACGTGCTTTCGGAGACCAAGCTTCCGACAACGCTTCTCAAACTCATTTTGAGCCGGCCCATCCCCAATCACTGTGAGATGTAGGTTAAATCCGCGTTCACGGATAATTTCGAATGTTTCAAGCAGGAGAAATATGCCTTTTTCCTCTCTTAGCGAACCGATGTACAATATTTCAGATACCGCTTCAGAGGCAACTATAGATCGATATTCTCGAACATAGCTGGGATTGACTACTGGTAACCTAACGATTCGTTCTTCAGGAATTCCATTCTGTATCAAGATCTCATCAATATTCGATGCACAACTGAACCAGACTGGTGTGTGTCCCATTCGAACAATCCACGGTCGAAATCCTTCGTCCCGGCAATCATAGGCAATTGGAACTCGAAATGCCGTAGAAACGATAGAAATGGAGATGACCGAAAACGAGGACGCGTGTGTATGCATAACATCCACTTCCTCGCTAACTAGTATATAGGTCGAAATCACCGTGGCGAGAATAACCTCTAACAACACCCGGAGATACGTCGGCAAAATACTAACCCTTGGGAGTATTCGATACACCGACACACTTTCTTGTCGGGTGAGTATCGGCTTTCCCGATTTGTATTCTGACACAATGACATAGTCCAGTTCATCTTTTGTGGTGCTAACTAGGTTTGAGTAGAATGTGGCGGCACCTCCTTTTGATGGAGGGTACTTTGGTGTAAACAGATAGATTGTATCCACAACATACGGAAAGCATTACTAGATAAATAAAATTTCGGGAGTCCGGATGGGTCGCGTTAAGTTAGAGGATGAGGCGTTCGTTCTCTGAGTGTCCATACCCGAGATAGAACGCCTCAGCGAGAGTATCACGTGGATAGATTTGTCGTTTGTGGAGCGCCGGCGGACTCCCGAGTGAGCGATTGAAGTAGGCATCCGGTGTCATTTGGCAGGTATGTCATTGCGGTATGCCAGTCAATTTCTCTATAAGTTGGGAGTACAACGGAGTCACGTGGCGATCCACGAGTGGGTGCACAAGGCTGATCTACAGCCGATCTCGACAGTAACCGCGGATCAACTTGCGGTTGACGAGAAGATGATCCGCCTGCATAGCCAGCAATTCTGGCTGGACGGCGCTGTCGATCCCAACACGAACAAACTCCTCCACGTCGGCCCCTTTCCAACGGCGACGAAACAGACGACGCGGTGGTTTCTGGCCGAGCTACACCGGCAGTATCAACTCGATGGTGTGCTGTTTCTCGTCGATGACGCCGACCACCTTGAGCCAGTGCTGGCTGAAGACGGCTACCGATTTCAGATACTCACACACGGAAATCGGAATGCTATTGAACGTGTCTTTTGGGAAATAGAACGACGAACGTTATCGTTTGCAAATAGTTTCAGGCATATCGAGCTAGAGACAGCTGAAAATTAGCTCGAATCCTTCACCGTCTATCACAATGTACGACAAAGTTGACGCGACCGGAAACGCGGTAGTGACTCGATGGAAACGCTGCTACGCTATGCGAGCGTGAATTAAGATATGGGGCGCAAGAGACCGAAATCTGAACCGTGCTATCGAGCACGTGGTAGTGACTGGTCTATGTGCGAAGGGAGCCGAGTTATGGGCGTTACAGCCCGGATGCCGCGCTTTTTTGCCGCCGACGCGACAGTATTGCTACTAATCACTACTGTCCCGATTCAGGGACAGCTACCGGAAGAACCGGTCGTCAAGTGGTTGATTCGCTGGGACAGCTCTGCGGACACCAAGTGCTGTCCAGGCTGCCCGCAGCACCATTTCACAGAACTCCGTGAACGACCACTACCAGAGGCAGCGCCCCCCTCGGCGGGGCGCCGCCAGTTGCACATCCTTCCAAAGCAGACACTTCCTTTAACCCGATATGATCGACTGATACTGAATCGCAAGAACATATACGACCCGCTAGAGGAGATCCTGACCAACCGACAGCCCCCCACATCTCGACCGCTTCCGCCCCGCTGCATCCCGAACGCCAACAACCCACCCTCAGTACCTCACAAAGCTCGTTAGTTGAAGGCGTCCGCTTGGTGAGTTGTGACCAAACAAGAACCCCAAGCGGACAGTACAATCCACGAAGACCAGCTCCTTAACTTTCTCGTCAACACGCTCACCGGTGCGTTCGGTGTAACTCTCGGTGAGAATGAAGAGATCGATCCAGCGGATATCTACGAGGTCCTCGTCGGCGCGACCGCCGACGGGACCTCGATATCCACACTCTGTGAGCGCAGTGAAGACAGTCCGTCAGGCAATGATATCCTCTATCACCTCGATACGAAATTCGACCTGAGCACGGTCAAGGCGGTTGGAAACACACTGCTCGAAGAGTACACGCTTGAGCTCCTGCCCGAGCAGGTGGAAATCGTCATAGATTTCCACCTGCGGCCCTACCACGGTGACGAAGACGAAACAGACGGCCTCTATTCAAACGAGGCCAAGCGCGGAACCACCTCGTTCCATACGTACGCAAACTGTACGCTCGCGTGAAGAACAAACGCTACACCTTGGCGGTGCGCCGTCTCACCGACGGCGACACCGCCAGCATTGTCCTCGCAGAGTTTCTTGGACTCGTCGATGACTTCGACTTCGAAGTCAAAGCTGTCTACGTCGATAGCGAATTCTACGACGGGAAGTGTCTCACGCTGATGCAAGCACACAACCACGCCTACGTCATTCCAATCATTGCGTGGGGAACGAAGATCAAAAACGAACTCTCCGAGGGATGGGGTCGTGAGATCGAACACGGTCTGACGACGGAATTCGACGGTCACGAGTTGACCGTCGAATTCCCGGTTATGATCGACTGCACATACCAACAAGGACGGTACGACGAGCACGGTGTGGCGCGTCACGGCTACGCCGTCGACGCGCCGTTCATCGACACACCACGCCAAGCACGCAAGCACTACAGCAAACGGTTCGGCATCGAAGCAACGTATCGTCTTCAGAGTCGTCACTGATTTCGACGACATCAAAAGATGCGACCAGGCAGCTGTTGTTCGTGGTGATCAGTCTGCTCGTCCAGAACGTGTAGCGGTATCTGCACTGGAAGTATGTGGCGACGCCCCGCCGAGGCGGGCGTCGCCTCTGGTGGGGCCGTTTGAGGAATTTATTCGTATGGTTACTCGTGCAGTATGGAACGCGCTATCGGTGAGACGTGAAGTTCCAGCGAACAAGCCACCAGACGACCGGTTCACTCGATAGGTATCGACCGGGAACATCTGGCTTTGCAGTGGCAACGCTGTCGTCGTCGGCGGCGATCAGCCGCCGACTCGACACCATCGACCAGCTGTTGTCTGTTCAGCCGAGCACTCACACCCAATCTGCGCCGACAGCTGCTTTCGTCTGCGTTTGCGGTCAATCAGTACCGAACGCTTTGTGAGGTACTGACCCTAGAGAGATGTTCTCTGTCGGTCGGTTCCTTCGGAGTCTGCTTCCGACCGCAATCTGGAGATTCTCAGGGCTGTTTCTACTTTCGTTCTATGTCGATACAATACTTATTTCTTTAGATACAGTTATTTTTTCTTTTTAGTATTTTGCAAGAGTATACTTTATTCTTGACAATAATAATATTTTTTTATATATTTTGAGGGTATCAGTGGCGTTAAGAAGTATAAGGCGATCTTCCAGTTTTTCGGATTGTTCTGGAAAGATCGAAAGAAGTATACACTTCCCTCCACGCGTCGTCCAGACCGGGTGGCAAACAGACCCAATCTTCGATATTGTTTAGCTATAGCCGATGGGTTTGATTGGAACGCGTCTTGATGTTTCTCGATAAGTCGCTTATGGCCTCGGTATTTACGCTCCATATTAGTAGTTATTCGATCTTTGTGCCCTATATGTGAGATCGCGAGTGACTCAGGGATTACGGCACTCTTATATTTTTTGGATATTCGAATCCAAAGATCGAGATCTTGTACGCTTTCAAGTTTTGTATCAAAGTATCCTATTTTATTAAAGCATTCTTGTCGAATTAATGGAGTATTGCTGGGAATAACATTTTGATGTAAGAGAGTATTATGAATCCAGCCATCTTCATTCGGAATATGAGTCTGGACAAGATCATCACCCTCCATAATGTCTCTCCCTGTGTATACAAGGCCATACGAATCGTCTAAAGAGTTGAATTTTTCAACTTGCCGTTTCAGTTTCTTCTCCTTCCAAGCATCATCGTCATCCAGTAACGCGACATACTGGCCATTAGACATTCGTATTCCATTATTTCGAGCGGCTGACGCTCCTTTATTTTTATTATGATGTATATAATTTATTGAGTTATTATTTGGAAGGTAATCCCGCACATCCATTTCTGGAGCGTCATTCACAACAAATAATTCCCAGTTTTCATATTCTTGATCGAGTACACTTCGTACTGCCCGTAATAGTTTTTGAGGACGCTTATACGTAGGTATGACGACAGAAACAAGCGGGCCAGACATCACTCGTTTCTGAATATTGTTATGCTTCTATGAGAATCCTGCGTTTGAAGATCTGTCTCTTACCCATAACTCAGACTTAGCTAGAAAAACCAAGTAAATACTGTCTGGGATGATAAATCAGCCAGGACAACATTACTATTGAGGCAAACTCACAGGTTTCGGGAAGTAGACAGGCTGTGAACCTAGAGAGCAGTCTGAATTGACGGTGAGTTTCGCTGAATGGGCGGAAGTGGCGCTCATTCAGCACCCAGTTCGTAGCCTTCGGCCTATATGCGGAGCTTCTGAAGCCCTTTCCACATCGTCTCCCATCCTGGTGGCGGATCCGACCCACAATCCAGATATCCGCCAAGCTTCGCTACACTCACGGCGTAGGCTGTCCCGTCCTGATCTTGCAGTGCTGGAAACTTTGATTCCAGAACTGCGCGCTCTGCTTTACTCAACAACTCAGCTTTGCACGTTAGCGTCGGCAGTTGAGTGAACGAAAAGGTGGTCGATCTCTTCCGCACTTCCAAGCGAAGTGTGAATCTGAGTCAGCGGCCGTGGTGAATCGCTAGACATAGCTTGATTTCACTGTTTCACTGCCTGCTTGATGTTGTGAACCGCACACATCAGGACGAGTTCGCGAAATTCGCCGTACCAGGATCGCGCACGCACGGTGTCGCCGAGCGTGCGCTTGATCGTCGAGAAGACGGTTTCAGACATCGATCGTTGACGGTATCGAGGCCCATCGATCCGCGCGTTATGCGCGTGATAGATGAGCCGGAACTCACGATGTTTGATTAGGGGCCTCACGCCCTCTTCGCGGAGTTTCTCGCATAATTTCATCCAGTCGTAGCCTTTGTCCGCAGCGAGGCTGGTGAGGTCGCCCGCGTTGCGGCGGGCGACCTGCCAGCCGAGTTGTGTGTCGTGACGTTTCTCGGTCGTACTGTGAACGTCCAGAATTGCTTGAGTTTCCGTATCGACGAGAGCAGTTGTTTTGAGCGTCTGAACACGGTAATTCGTCCGATGGCAGTAGTGCTTGCTCGCGTTTTCGCGGTCGAAAAACGTCGCGTCGATGGCGGCGTGGCCGCTCGGGTCGTGCAGCTGCGCCGAGAGGCGCAGCAGCACTCGCCAGAGTGCTGTCTTGATCCTTTCAAACCACTTCACTAGCGTCGAGTGATGCGGGAGATCGGCCGGTTCAAGGCCGATCTCCCCAAGAATATGTGGCATCTCACTCAGCAGATCCAACGCTTCCCGGTACGATTTTTCCAAGTAAACCCGCAGACAGTGCAACGACACAACAGCGTAGTCGGCGAAGCCGCCACCCCCTTCGGGGGCAGCGACTTCGCCTCGGCCACCGACAGCATTTTTAGCTAACTGGACCGCTTTCTTCGTGAAGCGGGAGATCTTCGACATAGGCATCGGCGGTTTCCCGCTTCAACTCCCTAGTTCTGACGATCAAAGCCGACGCCGTCTGCTGATTCACCAGAGCCCATTGGGGCAAACGTCGGCACGTACACGTGCTTTGCAGCGTCGAAGCTCGGACCGAACGCGGTCATCGCCTTCAAACCAGAGCCGAAAAACGCAACCTGGCTGAGAAAGAACCTCGACCTGAACGATCTGGACGTGCAGATTGTCGAGATTGCGCTATCGGATACCAACGGGCGATCGAACTGGCACTCGCTGATGGGAATACCGGCGAGAGCGGACAGGGTCGTCCGGGAACACGAATTTTCACCGTAACAGTGGCCAAGACTAACCTCATAAAGTGGATCAGTTAGAATGTCTGCTTGCGGAGGATGTCAACCTTACCACTCCAGAGAATTTTAGCTTCGTTATAATGTAGGAACAAATATCGCAAAATAATCCCAGTTATAAGCTATTCGGATAAACTAAGGGGAGGGAAGCGGTGTGGTTCAAATGATATGGGCTCGCTACTCCGATCAGTACTCTCCATCTTCTCGGGGAAGATAGCTGGAATACTACTTAGTGCAATATTCACACCAATTCTTGTCAGAATCATCTCCCAGACACAGTACGGCTTGTATGCAAGCGTGTTGGCGGGCTTTAGCATCGTAACACTTCTATCCAAAGGAGGATTGTTTGACGCGACTAGGAAAACGGTCGCTGAACACACTGATAATCCAACAGAAGTCTCGTCAGTCATCTCTACTTCGTTGCTTCTCAGTATAGTATATGGGCTACTCACTACTATAATCGTATTTGTGGCTCTTCGTTTGGAGTTTGTTCCTTCCCGATACACCCCGTATGTCTGGGTTCTTATGGGAGCAATACTCTTTGCGAACGTCTTTACTATCGTCAGAGGCGCCTTCTATGGACTCCAGCGGGAATCAGTCAGTGAAGTGCTGAGTGTAGCGCAGCGGTTGGTATACACGTCAGGAGGGTTGCTGCTCGCATATATTGGCTACGACGTACTAGGCGTGCTCGTTGCATATGCACTCTCATTTTTGCTGTTGAGTATGCTAGGAACCATAGTGCTAACGAGGTATACACCCTACGGGTTACCGAAGAGGGAAGATATTGCGACGTACGGCAAGCAAATAGCGTCATTCGGTGGGTATCAGTTAGTTGGTGGACTGAGCGCGATGCTGTTGTATCGGACGGACATCCTTCTTGTCGAGTTTTTCATAGGAGGTACGGCGACGGCGCTGTACAAGAGCGCGATAACCCCTGCTGAGATGATCTGGTTTGTTCCGTCAGCAATCCAACTTGCCTTTCTTCAGCACACTGCTAGCCTTTGGAGCTCCAACAAGGTCGAAGAGATCAATAAGAATATACAAACAGGAATTAAGTATGCGGTATTATCCCTAACTCTGTTTGGAGGTGGACTGTTCGCACTCGCTGACCCATTCCTGACAATATACTTCGGTCCAGATTATGTGGGTGCGGCAGCAACCTTGCAGATCCTCATTTTCGGTACGTTTTTCTTTGGTATTACAAGGGTGATAGTCCCGGTACTACAAGCGACAGGCTGGGTGCGATATACTGAACTCGTAACATTCGGGGCGCTTGTCGTCAATATCGTACTGAACGTGACACTCATTCCGCGCTATGGGATCATTGGAGCAGGAGTTGGGACTGGACTATCATATATTGCGATATTCGCTGGTTCCGTGGCGCTCTGGCATTACTCTACGTTCGATATCGTCCCGCTGCGGTGGTCCGGAAAGCTAGTGGCAACTCAGGGAATGTTTGCTGTTCTCTTTCTTGGTATTGTTCAGTGGGTGAACGTCTCAGCATGGATTTCGTTGCTTGTGTTCCCACTACTGGGACTAGCACTGTTTCTTGGGATTAATATCACAGCAGGATATATACCGACCGAGCCAGCTGAGCAATATCTGAGGAAAGCCACGAACTATCCCTTTTAGCCACTGTGGTCTCTTGCTCAGTGGAGTCTATTTCAGGGGTCTGAGAAGCAAACAGACCGAGCCGCGAATCGTAGTTTGCAACAAGAGGTGACTTCTTGCCGTCTACACCTATATCCGTTTCAATACGGGTCTTAGACAGTTGGATATCGAGATCGAGATTTCCTACAAGGCAGTGTATCGACACATCCCCTTCCTGCGAGCTCTGGACGCGTCTCGGCCACGCGCGGAAGAAGATCGTACCAACAGGACAAGATACCCGTGTTCATTCTGGCTGATCGCGGCATCGGAGACCGCTACGTGATCCCAGCGAAAGCTGCCGCCGAATCGATAATTCGACACCTACTTGTAACGGCAAAGAGAAGTCTCTGGTCGTCTACATCGACGGATTTCGAGCGTACGAACCACCCGATGAGGACGATGCATTCGACCGTGAATACGTCGTCCGTGGCGATGGTGAATACGCTGACGGACACGTCACATCAATACCTGCGAAAGCCACGGATCGCGGGCGTGATACTACTTCTTACCCCATCAGGGCGTCTCCAAGGACAAACTCACGCCGTATCTCAGAGCGTTTCAACTTCGTTGTGTCTACGGGACACCAGGGCAAGAAGCGCTTAAAACTATCAATCTACGCTACAAGAGCGGAAGTATATCGAAAATAGATCCAGGCCGTCTTGATAGGATTTGACTGTTTTCACTCGTCTTCGCAGGACGGGACTAATAGGAGACGAAACGGTAATTAAGCAGAGACCGTATATATGATTGTATGAAAGTGTGGCTATATGTTTCTGGTAATAACCATGTGTCACATAAGTTGAAAGATATAGATGGTGTTGTGGCGGAGGTTCTTTCCTTTCCAAAATGGCTATTCCTTTCGGTATATGTGATCAGAGGCGGCTACGATATAATTCATTTTCAATATCTCCAAGGGCGACTCCATCATCGTGGTAGTAAAATACTATCGTTTGTAAAAACTTTGAATTTTATTGTAAATATATTAGTCATCAAATTTTTTGGCGTGAAGATTGTTTGGACGGCACACCATACAGAAAGCCATGAAGTAGAAAGTTCAAGGCTTGACTGGCTAGGTAGACAACTGTTATTATTTGCCTCAAACAAAATTATAGCATTAGAATTGCCCGTCAAAACCCAGATGGAGAGTGATTTTTACGTACCGTCCGATATAGCTGTTATCTCTTTGGGGAATTATCGTCAACTACATATCGAGAGAAATAAAAGTGGTGATGAAGCAATGGAGCTCCCTGACCAGCCTTCAATAATATCAATGATTGGAATGCTGAGGGAGTACAAGCGTGTGCCCTTGGGAATTCAATCTACAGATAAGTCAATGGCTGAAAGGATGCTCATAGCAGGAAAGCCAAGGAGTACTCAAATCAAAGAAAAAATAGAAAAAACAATAAGTGATTCTTATGATGAAACATACAAGCACTTTGGATTCATAAGCGATAAGGGATTAGTAAATTACGTAGAGAGGACCGATGCCACCCTAATCTTAAATAATCAAGACACTGTTCCAGCGACCGCACTCTTATCAGCAAGTTGTCGGACTCCAATAGTTGCCACCCCTGGCGGTGTTAAAGAATATTTTATCGAAGAATACGGGATCGGTATTGTTGCTAAATCAGATCAGATAGAAGATATAGCCGATGCCATTGATGATCTACTTCAAGAAGACATCAATCCCGATTGGGAATCATTTGATGAGGATCATAACTGGCAAAAGTATAGAAATGAGCACGCAAACATATACCAAAAGGAGGCACGGTCTAGTTGAGTATCTCTCCAGCTGAAGACGAACTATCTGCATTTGACTCGGACAATTTCGATTGTAGCAGCGTCTGAACTACTGTAGCTGCTGTTTTCTGCTTTATTGGCCGACCTGCCAAAACGAATCGAAGCAGTTTATCCACAGACGTCAGTCTGAGATCGCTCATCGACTGTGACTCGACAGCTTTACGGTCAGTTAGACAGTCTGAGTGTCAGCAACTGCTTCTTTCCAGTAACAGATTGCTTGGTGACAGAGATAGGAACCTAGACAATCATAACATCATAGCTTCACACAATCGTGACCCGTCGAGGGAAGTTAAACTGTGCAATACGGACGGATGTCGATGCATTCGTTTGCTCAATCGTCCGATTCGCGATAGCTAAGCGTTCTCTGAGAAGGTCTGAGAGTTACATAGGTACTTGACCATCCTCGCTTCTCCATCTCTCAACTAGACCGTGTCTGCCTTAGGACTACGACAGAAGCTGGGGAAGATCAGACGTACAGTAGTATCGAATATCTGAAATTAACCGATAAGGTTGGACTCAAAATAGTATCTTTTCATTTAATATAAAAATTAATAAAATAATAGTGATATTTATAACGAAAAACACTCGATGGAGGATGATAAACCAGTAGGTCACACTTCCCCTTTTATGGATATTCTTTTCTATCCACTCTTTAGATAATGCTTCTTCTATCTTATCAAATCGGAGATCTTCAAATCCACGAATACCCTCCTGGAATTTCGATGTTGGGGTTGATTTCCAAGAGATTGTAAGATCGGTCGTGATATTCCCAGATATCGAGAAACTATTTCGATATCCAAGTATGTGTTCAAAACATATCTTTTTTAATCTGGCCTGTAAATAATATCTCCTTAGCTGTATGATGGATTTCCATCCTATGAATGATGTTATAGTACCAGTAATAAAAAATGGAAGAGTCCACGGACTAAGAAGTGTGCCCACCATATCTAATCGACCTAAACCAATCGCGCCACCTAGAATAGCTGTATTTAATGTTGTATAATACTTTTGACACCTCCAGACGTTATCAACAGAATATTTGAAATGGTTGATCGACTCCGCATATAGCTTTCTTATCTCTCCTCTATCTAGCTCGTCAAATTCGTCGGGTGTTTCCATTGTTGTGAAATGTGCCTTCGGAACATAAATAACCAATGACAATATTCATTAATAATATATAATTATAAATTTCTACAAATATAATAAATCAATGGTGTGTATGATAGATGATACATATCCAAGGTCAAGATTACCTTTGCCCGCTACGCTTTCACAGGTACAGACCTCCTTAACCAACAACCTGCCTCGCAAGAACGAAATTGTCCTTGTATAGTCTACAAAGCGGTGCCAACACACCTGAGCCCTACGAATGGTTCTCAACGAAATCCTGAATGGTTTCTAGTATGTATTCGCGTTGGGAGTCTCGAATGCCGTGATGATTCCCGATAAATAGACCGTTCTCGTGAATGATCTCTGAAGAACTAAGATCGCCCACTTGTTTATGATCAATCTGTTGCAACGCTGGCTGTCGGGCGAGATTCCCAGCAAGAATCGGCCGTGTCTCTATAAGATTGTCTTCTAGATGGGTTTGGAGTTCATCACGGGTAAATGGTGCATCGTTGCGGACGAGTAGTGGGTACGCAAACCACGAGTTCCGTGTATTCGCTCTTTCTTCGAGGATATTAAACATATCATCGTAGTTCTCTAATCTGTTATTCAATTTTCGAGCATTTTCTCGGCGGATATCTATGAATCGTTCTAATTTGTCTAATTGGTGCATCCCAAACGCACCCTGTATCTCTGTAGGGCGAAGATTGTAACCATGTGAGACAAACAAGAATCGCTCATCAATGTCAGGTGATCTACTGGTGTACTTCTCTTTGTTTTCGAGTTCCCTGACCCACCCATGAGCACGACTAGTGCGAGTGCGCTCGAGGTACATATCTGAGTTTGTCGTGATCATTCCCCCTTCAATAGTGCTTATATGATGAGAGAAAAAGAAGCTGAAAGTCCCAATATCTCCAAATGATCCCACTTTCTGGCCATCGTATTCGGCCCCATGTGCTTCACACGAATCTTCAATAATAGCAATATCGTGATCCGAGCAGATCTCCATAATCGGTTCCATCTCGCAGGGGTTACCGAGAAGATGAACAAGAAGGACAGCAGCAGTGTCGTCAGAGATAGCTTCTTTAAATGATTCAACATCGATAGTATAGGTGGATGGATCTACATCCACTAACACTGGCTTCGCGTTTACGTCTACTATTGGAAAAATACTAGTTGACCAAGAGACAGCCGGGACAATCACTTCGTCACCCGGCTCGATCACATCCCCTTCGAGAGCCTTCAACGCGAGCAAGTTGGCAGAGGAACCCGAATTCACCATCGTTGAATGTTTCGTGCCAACGTAGTCTGCCCACTGGTCCTCAAACGACTCCACCTTATCACCCATAGTAACCCAAGTAGACATAAGTGAGTCAAGCGATTCCAGCACCTCCTCGGCACCATAAGTGGGTTTACTTAGCCGAATGGGTGTTTCTCCCCACGTGAAATCATTGTATTCTGTGCTGGCGAACTCTTTCCGAATCTGTTCTTCGACCGAGTCGGGAACGTTTGTGTGATTAGACATTGTTAATCTGTTTTAGTGTTTTTTCGATCCCACTTTGAATATCGTATTTCGGGGTCCATCCGAGCTGTTCTAATTTGCTGACATCAGCAACCATTCGATCAATCTCGATATCCGATGACCGTCCTGCCTGCTGAGATACTACATCAATATCCTTGCCACTTGCTTCAATGATTTCCTCAACTATCTCTTTGACGGCTGTTTCATCTCCACTTCCCACATTATAAACTTCATACGAATCTGTTGTTTCACTTCTTACGGTTTGGATAGCTGTAATCAGATCATCGATATAGGTGAAGTCACGTGTCGGCTCAATGTTCCCCAACGAGATTTCTTTTTCATCATCATTAATTTGAGAAATTACGCTTGGAACGAGGTTCTCTGTTTGTTGACCAGGCCCGTACAGAGTGAAGGCTCGAAGAGTTATAACTGATAAATCATACGTATTAAAGTATGCTTCCGCGATGTTTTCACCCGCTAGTTTGCTTGATGCATAAGGATGCAGACATTGTGTTGGGTGGGATTCATCAATTGGCAAGTAATCGGGGACCCCATATACTGCTCCACTACTAAGATAAATGAACTCCCTTACATTATCAAGTCGAGATTTTTCAAGGACATTCTGTGTTCCTACTGTATTAGTATGAAATGTATCAGCCGGCTTTGCCACTGATTCCTGTACTGAGACAGCACCAGCCAAATGGATGACCGAACTATATGGCTCGAAAGTAGGAAGAGACTCGAAGTCACAGACATCTCCGGTAGTTAGAGACACCCCTTCAGGGAGATCTTTCGACTCGTCTCGGGAGAGTACGTCAACCTGATTTCCGTTCTCTAACAGTGTGGGAACTAGGTTTAAGCCCACAAACCCGGTACCTCCTGTAACCAAGACGTGTTCAGGCATCTGAACGGATGTCAGCAAGATCTTTTTGCACCATCTCCTGGATCAGCTGTTCGAAACTGATCTCGGGTTCCCAATCAAGTTGATTTTTAGTTCTAGAGATGTCTGCTTTGAGGGCGTCTACTTCGGCAGGCCGGAAAAATTCCTCATTGACTTCGACATACTCCTCCCAGTCCAATCCCACCTCATCAAACGCGATGCGAGCACATTCACGGACACTGTGATGTTCACCGGTTCCGATCACGTAATCTCCAGGATTATCCTGCTGTAGCATAAGATGCATAGCTCGCACGTAATCTCTCGCGTGACCCCAGTCTCGCTTAGCATCCAAGTTCCCGAGTTCGAGCTTTTCCTGCTCTCCTTCAGCGATGCGAGCAGCCGCGCGGGTTATTTTCCGAGTAACAAAGTCTTTTCCACGACGAGGGGACTCGTGATTGAATAGAACGCCGTTTGTTGCGAACATATCATACGCTTCTCGATAGTTCACAGTCGTCCAATATGCGTATAGTTTCGATATCGCATATGGACTTCGTGGTTGGAAAGGTGTATCTATCGACTGCGTGTCATCGGGCGCATTCCCGAATATTTCGCTCGTGCTAGCTTGGTAAAATTTGATATCGGAGTCGTACTTGCGAATGGCTTCTAATACGCGAGTTGCCCCTAGACCCGTTATATCTGCCGTATTCACTGGCTGATTGAAACTCTCAGGAACAAATGAGAGGGCCCCTAAATTGTAAACTTCGTCGGGGTCTGCTTGTTCGACAGCGCGGTCAAGAGACGACTGGTCACCGAGGTCGCCATTCAGTAGAGATATGTCGTCAGTTAGATGTTCAATCCGCCGTCGGTTACTCGTACTATTCCAACGTTCAAGGCCATAGATCTCATATCCTTGATCAAGCAAATACTCTGCTAAATAGCTACCGTCTTGGCCAGTGATGCCTGTAATCAGGGCACGTGTCATTGAGACCTCTGTTCATTTTCACCGATTAAGAAGGTGTTGATAGCATCTGCATTTATATATGAACCGCACAACTAATCATCAGTATGATATTAGATGTTTTCTATAATATATTTAAATTATTTGGGTAAATTCTTATGCGTGCGAGTAATTAAATGTCGGTACAGAACAGACTCACAACGTTACACACCCCTAGCACCGAGTGAAAACCCACCCTCTACTCGGAGTTCTCCAGTGCTTTCACCACGATTTCGGGATCACGCAGCAGTCGGTGCTCCAGATAGCTCCCTTCACCCTGTCCGCCGCCGGTATGGTTCGACTCTGTCACACCCAGAAACGCCTGTTCGTTGAGCAGCCGATACACGCGATTCTCCGAGAGGGGGTCGGAGTCAACCCGATCCATGATCCGCGTGTACAGATCATAGATGCGATGTGTACGAAACTCATCCTGTTCGGGATGGTTGGCGGTCAGCAGCGCCAGTGCGTGCAAGATGTGTTTGACGGTGGCGTCGTCCCGCTGACGAGCTTCTGGAAGCGATTGATTTCGGCCTGCTGGACGGCGTCAGCGTGTTCGACGGACACCCGATCTAGCCCCCGCGAGTCGACCGGCCTCGTAGAGCGTGTCCACGGCCTTGCGTGCGTCCCCATACTCTTTCGCAGCAGGAGCACCAACCTTCGGAATGACGTCACCATCGAGGACGCCGTCCGCAAACGCGTCGGTTCGATGCTCCAGGATGGCACGGAACTGTCCGGCGTCGTACGGATCGAAGATCAGTTCGTTGTCCTGGAGGCTCGAATCGATCCGTTCGTTGAGTCGTTCCCTGTATTCGATCTTGTTGCTGATGCAGATCGCCCCGACGTGGGCGTCCACTTTGCCACTCTTGCGGGCACGCGAGAGGCTCCGCAGGAGTTCGTCGTCGTCGAGCTTGTCGATCTCGTCGAAACACGTCGACGTGAAACTCCTCGAAAAGCTCCCAGACGATATCACGGTAATCAACTGCGGCAATCCCGACCCGCGGAACGTCTCGGTCCGTATCGATCCCGAAGGGGAGTCCCCGGGCCATCTCGCGACTAGCTTTCTCCTCCGTCTGGTAGTCCGAGCAGTCGACGTACGCGTACTCCAGTGACACGCCGTTCGTTCGAGCCTTCTCGTGAGCTTCCCGATCACACACCTCAGGCCGAGTGAACTTGCGGCATAGCAGTCACGAGGAGACACACTCAGCTCGATCAGGGTGACGATAACCCGTCACGCTTCTTGCCAGGATGCACTCGTTGTGAGATAACCCGCCGTGGCTTTTGGTAGAATACACTCGTTGCGGGGTGTGTCTCTCCCGATCGTCTGGACAGCCTGCGTGTCGACATTCACTCGTTACGAGGTGTGTCTACAGTAGATCCTAACACGACGGGGATGTGTCTCAACGATGGTCTCGACCAGAGACGCAGACAAAGAGACAATCAGCAGTATGGAATCACCGAACGTCGGGCGATAAACAAATATACCACACACCGGGCCGACACTGAACTCAATGGAGACGGACCTCACTGGTCAATCGATACTGATCACTGGCGGGGCCGGGTTCATCGGCAGTCACATCGCCGACGCCCTCACCGCAGACAACGACGTCACCGTTCTTGACGATCTCTCGTCAGGCTCACGCGAAAATGTTCCGGACGACGCAACGTTCATCGAGGGTGACGTCCGTGACGACGACACCCTCAAAAACGCAGCAGCGGACACGGACGTGATCTTCCACGAGGCCGCCATCGTCAGCGTCGAGCAATCGATCGACCAGCCCAAGCGTTGCCAGGACGTCAATCTCGCCGGAACAGTGGCCGTCCTCGAAGCAGCACGCCGAGCAGACGCCCGCGTCGTGTTCGCCTCCAGCGCGGCGATCTACGGCGAGCCCACGGCAGTCCCGATCGACGAGACCGAGCCGACGGCCCCCGCCTCGCCCTACGGCATCGACAAGTGCGGAGCCGACCAGTACGTGCGCACCTATCACGACCTCTACGGACTCGACACAGTCACACTCCGATACTTCAACGTCTACGGGCCCGGACAGACGGGCGGCGACTACAGTGGCGTGATTAGCATCTTCCGCGAGCAAGCACTGAACGGCGATCCGATCACTGTCGACGGCGACGGCTCACAGACGCGGGATTTCGTCCACGTCGAGGACGTCGTCCGGGCGAATCTCCTCGCCGCGACCACAGACGCCGTCGGAACCGCCTACAATATCGGCACGGGCACGGAGACGTCGATCGAGACGCTTGCCGAGACCGTCCAGTCGATCGCTGACACCGACTCGCCGATCATCCACGGCGAACCCCGGCCCGGCGATATCGACCGCAGCTGTGCTGACATCACGCGTGCCCGGGAGCGACTCGGCTACGAGCCGGGGATCTCTCTCGAAGAAGGACTACAGACGCTGTTCTGAGTTTACTCCTCGCGCCCAATCGCCGTCTCCACAACGTCGCCCAGCACCTTCCAGATCTGTCTGATAACGATAGCGACGTCGACCCGAAACGACTGTCGGCGGATATACTCCACGTCGTAGCGAAGCTTCTGCTCGGGTTCGTGCCCAGTCACGTCGTTGATCTGGGCCAGTCCAGTGAGACCAGGCCGAACGAACCAGCGACGACGCCAGTCTGTCACGCCTTCTTGACGTTCGATATCCTCGTCAAGCTCCGGGCGCTCGGGGCGCGGCCCGACGACACTCATATCGCCGACGAGAATCGACCAGAGCTGCGGGATCTCGTCGAAGTGAGTCCTGCGAAGGATGCGTCCGACACGAGTCACTCGCGGGTCGCGTCCGCCAGCGTCCTCTTCACTCAGCTTCACGCCGGTCTTAGATTCCGCGTCCGGTATCATACTCCGGAACTTGTACACGGTGAAGGTCTCGCCGAACTCCGCGGTCCGCTCCTGGCTGTAGAACACGGGCCCGGGACTGTCGAGTTTGATTGCCACGGCGATCAAAGCCAGCAGCGGCGACGCCGCCAACAGACCGAACCCGGCGAACGCGATGTCGAAGACACGCTTGACGACCCGGTCCTGCCAGTCCCAGGGCTCAACGTCGATGTCGAGGATCTCCTGGCCAGGCGTATCAGCGACGAGCACGGTGTCGGCCTTCTCACGATGGATCTTCGCGTCGACGCCAAACTCGTGGCAGGTCGCAAGTACGCCGAAGAACTCCTCGCGATCAGTCTCGTTGAACGCGAAGACAGCGGTATCGACATCTTTGTCGACGACAATCGATTCGAGCCGTGAGAGTCCACCGAGATACGGAATCTCGACCTCACCCGCTTGCTGCGCGCCGACGAGCCCGGCACCATCGGTCACTGGAACGGCCATCCCGGCGTCGTTACCGTTCCCGGAGTACGGCGTCGGCGGCGCGACGTAGCCGACGACGGGTGCGTCGATAGTCGAAGTGATACGACTAATCTCGACGGGATCGTCACCGATGATGAGCGCCCGCTCTGGCTCGTCGGTCGGCCGGTGGCGAACGGCCACAAGCCACAGCGGGATCCCGACCGCAAGCAGCCCGAAAGTGACCAGCAGCGTCGCCCGTGGGACGCGCGAGGAGTAATCAAAGTATCCGACCGTCGCCAGCGCCAGCCCGGCCACGAAGACGCGCCGTTCGGCTCGGAAGATCGTATTCAGGATCCGACGTGGCCGTGGCTTGTACAGCGGGGCGAGTAACGCTGTCACGACGCCCGTCACGAGGACGAGCCGGAACAACAGCTCCTCGCCGGATAGCACGACCGGGCGCAGTCGCTCAACGAGTGGGAACGTCGATACGACAACGTTCTGGACACCGTCGGCATTCGCCACAAGCACCGCCACTACTGTGAGCAACGCGACCCCTGCCGCACTCAGGACCCGATATCGGTGGCCGGTGACCATCTGGATATGTGTACCATCGAATCGACAATAAAGATGTTCGTTTGCCAGCCAACTGGCGTCTCTCTCCGCGGTGAAATACCCCTGCCTACTCGCCGCCGTTGGTGGCTCCTTAAGTCAGGGGCTTCCTGCTTCAACGATGGGCTTTGCAGACTATATCGAGAAGATACACAATGATTCATCGAAGATCCAGAAACCATAAGTGTTAGATCAGGATTTGACGACGCATTTAGTCAGTGAGCAGAAGATATTTGACGGTGGCTTAAGAAGTAATGGCAGCCGGCACGGGTACCAAGCCGGCTCTGCCCAAGCCACGACATACTCCCACCCCCGTCCGATTGCCAGACCGGGAGTATGTCGTACTTGACAGGTGGCTCGAGGCGACTGCTGAAAGACTTGACCTGGAGATAAAGCCGACATACGGTGCCGGTGGTTTGATTGGAATTGCTATCAAACGCATCAATATGGGTCGCTTTCGACGTCTGGCATACAGCGTGTCTGTTGCCCTGCTTGTATTCTTGATCTTAGCAGTGCCTGTGCTGAGTCAGCTATACGGGCCGGTCGTCTATCTGCCAATATACGGATTCATTTCGCTTGTCGTCGGTAGCGCCACGTGGTGGGTACTTCGAAAAGTTACGCGCTCGAAGCAACAAGACAGGGAGTTCCATTTGCGGAGCAACGTGGTATCTGAGCAGGACAACTCACAGGAAGTGGACGTAGCTGCCGAAATGGACCAGCTCAGAGACAAAGAAGATTGACATCCTCACCCGCCTAAAGGCGGGGTGAATCCCGAGCGTTGGGATATTAGGGTTTGCAGTCTCCCTGTTCTTGTGGGTGGAACGCACCCGTAGTTGTATCGAACAGGTAGACTCCGGGCTGTGCCAACCAGCCGTTACTCATATCCCCCGTTGGGGGAGTTTGAGTTATCTTTCGGCGGATGTTCACCGCTCCGTTTACGTCTGCGTTCATCGTCGTCTCACACGAGTCACAGACGTACAGCCCACGCTCAACACGGTTGGCGTCTCGAATTTGCCCGCAACACGAACAAGTTTTCGAGGTGTTTGCTTCGTCCACACGGTCAACCAGTATCCCGTGTTCTTCGGCTTTGTATTCGAGTAGTCGGGTGAATTGGTCGAACTCCCACCCGTGCAACTTCTTGTTACCAGACTGTCCCCAATTCCGTGAGTCGCCAGTATCGTCCTCTCGAATGTCGCTCAGGTCACCCACGGCTATCGTTCCGATACCCTCCTTGACACACCGCTGGACGATGTGTTTCGAGAGGGTATGCAGGAAATGGTCTTTCCGGCGAGCGCGTCGTGCCCGCTTGGATGGGCCGTGTTCGCCTTCAGTCTGGTATTCGTCGCGGGTGAAGTAGTGTTTGTCCTCTTTCAGCCGGTTGCCGGGATACAACTCGCTTGGGCCGTCCTCGTAGTCGATAGCGAGGTAGTTGCTGATACCGAGGTCAATACCCGCTGTCTTGTCGCCGGGCGCGTCTTCAACTGGAATTTCTTTCTTGCAGACGAGGTGCAGTTCCCATTCGTCGCCGTTCCAGACGCCACGCACCTGCTGGATGTTCTCGATGTCTACGTCAGGGCGCGTCTCGTACTCTGCGAGGATGAAGTCAGACCGCCCCTCTTTCAGATTCCAGCCTTTCGAGAGGCGGAGTTGACCGTGTTTGGCGTCGTGCTTGATGCCTTTCTGCTTCCACGTCACAGTGGAGCGTGGGTGTCGGTCGCCGCGTTTCCGGTAGCCCGGTGGGTTGTTGCCGTCGTCGGAGTTGTACCAGCCAGTGAACGCCTCAGCAAGCTCCTCAAGAGCTCGCTGACTTGACTGAGAATGTAGGTCACTGTAGCGTTCGTGGTCTTTCAACTCCGACTTCAATTCCTTCTCGTCGGGAATCTCACCATCGTCGTCCCACCGACCTTGGATGTAGTAGCGTCCGACGTTCCACAGTTTCGATGCAGCAAACCCGCACTGGTCAAGGTCGTCACAAACCTGCTGGTGGTTCGTGATTTTGGCGACGTATGTGCGGGCCGTCTCCAGCATCGTCCTGCTTTATAACTAGTTATAGTAAGTTTGATATTAACAGTATTGGTTAACGGTGGAATATCCTGCCGGGCTGTCTCTCGGTGGATTGTTGCTCACCATGTCGGCTTCATCCCCCGCCTGTTCGGTCCTCGGTTCCGACCGCACAGGTCGGAACACTCGTCCCTCACGGGAAGGCGGGGGTATTCGCCTTGAATCTCTATAAGAAGAAGATCACTAGAGCAGCGCAAACGCACCGACAATCGAATCCAGCACGGCCAAGAATCCGCTAGGATCGACCAGAACACCCCCCACAATTGCAAGCGAGCCGAGCACGAGACACACACCCCAGAAAGAGACGCGTTCAACGAGCCGCATCAGCGCGTCGATAGTCGCATAGCCGACGGTTGCGGCCGCACCGAGCGCGACCGCCGCGGCCAGCAGCGTCACCTCGCCGAGACCAGCATCAGCGAACGCGAGCAAGCCACCACCGACCGCGGCCGGAATCGATAGCAGAAACGACAACCGAAACGACGTCGGCCCGTCGTATCCACGCAATAGCAACGCCCCAGCGGTCACGCCCGATCGGGACACGCCCGGCAGGATTGCCAATCCCTGTAGCGCGCCGACCAGCACCGCATCGGGTCCGCGTGGCTGGGCCTGGGGCTCCCCCTCGACGGAATCGGAGAGCCGCTGAAAGAGGCCAGTCGCCACGAGCAACACGCCGACGAGTACGACGAGCGTCCCGCCTGTGACCGACGAAACCACGGCATCCAGCGTCGCGTACGCCGCGATCCCGACGACACCGGAGATCAGGGTTCCGACCGCGAGAAACGTGACGAGCGCCTGTTCACCTTCGAAGGCCCGGTCTGGCCGCCAGGCCGGCACCAGCTCCAGCACCTCGCGCAGCTCGTGGCGATAGTAGGCCGTCGCCGACAGTGCCGTCCCCAGGTGTAAGAACAGCGCGAATGCGACGGCGTCGTCTGGCGAACGCCCGAGCGCCGATAGCGCGATCGCGAGGTTACCCTCGCTGGAGACGGGCAGCCACTCGAAGATCCCCTGGAGTGCACCGACGATGAGCGCCACAACGATCGACCAGTCCATATCTACAGCCGATAGGCGAATCGGAATGGGTGTTCCGATTCGACTGCCGGCGAGACACCATCCACCGGAGGGAGAAACCGTCCTTCAGAGGAAGAGCAACACACAGCAGCCCGGAGCCTTAGGCGACGCAGCGATCCTCCATCACCACACCCACGTGGCGTGATTGGCCAGCCGACAGGGTGGGAATGAAAGGAGCCGCGGTCTCGACGACGGCAGCCAACGCAAGGACCGCAGCGGACGGTGGCGGGAGCGAGGACCGCAACAAGGCTCCCGAGTCGAGACCGCGGGGGCTTTCAGCGTGTTCCGAAGCTCCACAAGCTCGTCGTCAACCATTCCACAGACGGCTACGAGGTCTCGTCAGACGACGGAGACGTATCCGAGGCACCGTCCGCTTGAGAACGCTCGGCAGGTCGATCCGCGGGGTGTTCTGACTCCCCCCGGGACGTATCGCGATAGCCGTGTTCATCGGGTGGCTCGGGCGGTTCAAGCGCCGCGATCAACAGCTGGACCGGCCGAGACGTTCGCAGTTCCGTCCAGGGTTGATCAACACGCGTCCCGGCGAGCAATGCGAGTACAAGGACGAGACGGATCCAGACCCCGGTAGCCGAAAGCGTCCCGCGAACCACACTCGCCGCAGTCGCACCGAGGAGCGCGAGCAGTCCGAACAGACTCGCGTATCGGACTGGCGAACTACGCAGGCGCTGACCGACTTCCCCGACTGACCGACGGACGATCGACGTTCGACGCCCGGTCACGAGCAGGCCAATCGACTCATCAATCGCGGTCAGGAACGGACGGACTGTTACCGTCTCCCGGAGATCAATGACAACCACGTCCGGCTCGGGCTCGGCCGTCAACCACCGATAGAGCCACGACGATCGCGCCCAGCGTTCGACCGCCGACAGCCCCGACAGCGCAAATGACCCACGTGCGAACGCCGCAAGCTGCCGACTGACCGCACGCCCGGCCTGCCCGACCGTCGATTGCTCCAGCCACGACCGAACGGTCCGACCCAGGGAGCGCAGACGCTCCGTTCCGTCGCCGGCCATTGAGGAAAGCGTCGACGCGACGGTAGAACCAGACACAAGCCGGTCAAACCCCTGCCGGACCCGCGACGCGGACAGCGCTCGGTCGATACGGTCGTCGACGCTCATCTAGATGTCCGTCACCGTGCCCCGGACGGTGATTGTCCGGAAGTCGAGCGTAATCGTTTCGCCCTCCGTAAGCGACTGAGCGTGGAACTGATAGCCGCCCGGCGTCTCCCGGACGGCCGCGTCGACGGTGAGGTAGACATCCTCGTTGCGGGGGTGGGTCCGCTCGAATATCTCACCGCTCTCGCTAGTGAGGATGATCGACGCCGGCTCCGTCTGCTTGTCGACGATCTCGGCCGTCGTCTGTTCCATCGATTCTTCGACCATCCCGACCTCGATCCCGTCAGCAATTTCAGGCTGGACGTTCGCGACCTTCACGGAGATCGTCTCAGTGGTCACTGAGCCGTTCGGGACGTAGGCGTCGCGTCCGATGACCTCCCCGGAGAGGCGATAGACGTCCGTCTCGAAGGGGATCGTCGAGCCGAGCGTGACGCGGTCAGTCCCGAAGTACGCACCGGAATCACGCATCACCGTCTGCAGGTCCAGTCCCAGGAGGACTCGCCGAGTACCGTCGTTACCGGTCGGATAAACGTCCATCGTCCGGACACTGGCGATGGACTGCCCGCCGAACTGGAAGGTGTCACCAATCTCGATCGCGTCCGCGACGGTGTTCGACACGGTCGTCTCGATGGCTACCTTGGTAGTGTTTCGTGGTGCGGGTGTACCAAGCGTCTCGATCGTCCCGCTGAACGAGTACTCCGGCGTTCGGAACGGGATCGACGCGCCGATCGACAGTTGATCCGGCCCGAAATACCGCTCCCCATCTTGAATGACCGTCTCGACTGAGAGATCCACATAGAGACGGCGCTGACCATCAGACGGCCCCGGATACTGAGTGACCGAGTCAATCGTCGCAGCAGTCACTGGACCGATATCATAGGTATCGCCCGCTTGGAGTCGCGTCGCAACATCCCCGGAAACAGTCGTGACGAGCGATACCTCGGCCGTTTCCGTCTCAATTGTGGCCCCGTCACCGATCGCTGCGATCTCACCAGCCACCCGGTAGTCGTCGAACGTAAGCGTCAGCGACTGGCCGAGTTCGACCGACTGGGACCCGAACGTGAGGCCACCGGGCTGGCGGCGCGTCTCCAGGGTCGCCAGTGCGATGAATCGCCGCGTCGTGGCGTCGTTACCGGGTCCGAGATAGACATCGTCAATTGTTGCGATATCAGTCCCGGCAATCGTGACCGTTTCACCGCTCTCGATCCGGTCCGCGGTCGTCGCCGACACCGTCCCTTCAAGTCGAACCTGCGTCGTGTTCTGCTCGGCTGGCTCGCCAAGCGCCTCGACTGTCCCGCTGAAGGCATATTCGGGTGTCCGGAACGGGACTGACGTACCGATTGAGAGTTGATCCGAGCCGAAATAACGATCCCCGTCTTGAACGACTGTCTCAAGTGAGAGATCCACGTAGAGACGGCGCTGATTATCCGATTTCCCCGGATACTGAGTGACTGAGTCGATTGTCGCGGCAGTCACCGGGCCGATCTCGTAGGTATCGTTCGCTTGCAGCCGCGTCGCGACATCCCCGGAAACGGTCGTGACAAGCGACGCCGTGGTCGTGTCCGTCTCAATCGTGACACCGTCACCGATCGCGTCGATGACACCAGATACCTGGTAGTCGTCGAAATCGAGTGTCAGCGACTGCCCCAGTTCGATCGACTGGGACCCAAACGTGAGACCACTAGGCTGGCGGCGCGTTTCCAGCGTCGCCAACGCGACGAACCGCCGCGTCGTGTCGTCATTGCCGGGACCGAGATAGACATCGTTGATCGTCGCGATGTCCGTGCCCGAAAGCGTAACCGCTTCGCCGCGTTCAATCCGGTCAGCGGTCGTGGCCGACACCGTTCCTTCAAGTCGAACCTGTGTCGTGTTCCGCTCGACTGGCTCGCCAAGCGACTCGATCGTTCCACTGAAGGTGTACTCAGGCGTCCGGAAGGTGATTGACGCGCCAATCGAGAGTTGATCTGGCCCGAAATAGCGCTCGCCATCCTGAATAACCGTTTCGAGTGAGAGGTCCGCATAGATACGGCGCTGACCGTCGGACGGGCCCGGATATCGATTGACCGAGTCGATCGTCGCGACGGTCGCGGGACCGAGATCGTAGGTATCCCCGGTCTGTAACCCCTGTGCGACCTGGCCGGAGACAGTGGTCACGACCGATACTTCGGCCGATTCCGTCTCGATTGCGGCATCCTCGCCGATCGCCTCGACCGCTCCGGACAGGCCATATTCACCAAAGTCGAACGAGAGTGACTGTCCGAGCTGGACTGACTGGTCACCGAACGTGAGATCGCCCGACTGGCGCAGCGCCTCGACCGAGACCGTGGCGGTGACGCGTCGGTTCGTCGGGTCGTCACCGGGCCCGATATAGATGGTCTCAACCGTTGCGCCCTCGCGACTGGCGTAGGTCACAGTATCCCCGCTCTGGAGTCGCTGTGCTGACGTCGCGGACAGCCGGCCGTCAAGTCGGACCTGTCGGGTGACGGTATCAAGCGCCGTGCCGTTTGTGCCAAGTCGAGTGACCGTCCCGCTTGCCGTATACTCATCCGTCTCAAGCGTAAACTCACCGCCCTGTCGGATGCCGTTGCCGCCATATGTGAACGACTCGCCGTCCTCGCCGAGTGACCCGTTGATGCGAACGCGAGCAGTCACGGAAACGTTCGAACCCTCGGCAGGCCCGACGTGGACGTCAGTCACAGTAGCGTTGCGCGTACCGGGCGGACTCATCACGTCGCCGGTGGAGATTTGCTCGGCGACGAACGGCTGCTGCTCGCCGAGATCGATCGTCGCGTATCGCTCAGCCGGTTCCGTCGATCCAAACGGATCAAGCAATGCGACGCCGGCGATCAGAACTGCAAGAACCAGAAGGACGACCAGTGCGTCGATGACATTGACAACGCCGAACAGTTTCCCTTCGTCGTCGATCAATTCCACGATCGACCACCGTCGAAGTACATACAGGGTGGTTCCCGGTAGCGATGTAAAAGATTACGATGACTCTACGTCACGAGAGCGGTCGACACAATCAGTCCAGCCCGAACAGCGCCGAGACATCCGACCGGGCACCCTCATAGAGCCGGACGTCTTCGAGTCGACCCGCGTAGCCGTGGCGGGACGGCGTCGAGTATCGGTTCCCGAACCGCACTGAATCGCCCCAGTCGAGCGAGCCGACGGAAACGTCGTCCTGTGCCACCTGTTCTCCGTCGACATGGATCGTTCGCGTCGTTCCGTCGAACGAGACCGCAACATGCGTCCACGCGTCCGTTGTGACGCCACTGCCGACGACCCGGCCGCCGCCGGCACCCGGCAATCGGAAGCTGATCCGCCCATTCTGCTCGAAAATTAGGATACTGCCGTTCGCCGCCCGGACGACGTCCCGATAATCGTTCTCTTCAGAAACATCGAGTGCCGTTGGAAACGCCCAAAGTCCGAGCGTAAACTCCTGAATCGAATCGATTGGAGCCTCGACGTACTCCTCGGCCTGCCCTTCGAAAGATAGTGCTGCGCCCGCCCGCCCGTCGGCCCACTCCGCGCCGTGGATGCGCCCGTGATGCCCACCTGCGCGGTCGTGGGCCCACTGACCCGAGCCCTCGTCGAACGACCAACGTGCGTACGCGTCGCCGTCGAACCCGGATCGAAGTCGCCCGGCCCGAACGTCCGTGACCGAGATGTCCACTGTACCGTCCGGAACGTCGTACGTCCCAGGCAATGGAATCGTCGTCTGATAGACGCCGTGTTCGCCGGTCGAGACGTCCAACTCGACCGATCGCGCCCACCCATCGATCTCGACGTCGCCTTCAATGCGCAGGTCCTCTGTGGCCGGTGCCGGACCAGTCACTCGCGCCCCCGGGACCAGTGTGTACACCCGCCGGGAGTCATCACTACTTGCCCACACGGCCCGGTAGTGGTCGGTTTCGAGTCCCAAGTTCTCGCTCCAGAGCTGCTCGTAAATCGTCTGGCCACCGCCATCGATCGACAGCCCTCGTTCGGTCGCAACGAAGCCTACACGGTCGTGCAATCGCTCGTACCACTCCGTGCCGTCAGCCGACGTGACGAAGTCCGCATAGTTCGACTGGGCATAGCCGTAACTCCGAGACTCGCCGTTGACAAACCAGTTGTACACCCGGTTTCGCCCCCAGCGGCTGAAAACGTAGTTGTTCGGATACGTCCAGTCCTGCTCGTCCGCATAGTCGCGCATAAACGCAGCCGCATTATACATCGAATCGCCGATCGTCACCTGAGAATGCTTGATCGGTGTCATCGCGATACCGAGACTGCCAACGCCCAGTCCAAGTCCGGCAGTGTACAATGCCTCACGGCGTTCGGGCCAAGCAAGACCGGCCAACTCGCTTGGATCGTCTGTCTCACGTCGTTTGCCGTCTCTAGAGCGCTCGCGGTCGGTCTCACGGAAGAGTTCAGGACCGACGGTCAAATCGACCCAGCCAGCCAAGTGGACGAGCCCGAGTCCGCCAAAGACAGCGACGAAAATCGCCAGTTGCCCAGCAAAGCGAGCCTGAATGATCCCGAGCACGAGAAAGAACCACGCATACGTCGAGATAACCAGCAATCCGGGCTCGTGGCGATGAGAGCAGCGCCAGCTCGACCACGCCAGATACGGTACTGCCAGGAAGAGTGCGAACCCGAACAGGAAGACCGGCCCAACAAGACTGCCGACCCGGCCGGACACGATTGACGTGGTCTCAGCGATACCTTCAGTCGCCAACAGGAAGTCGATCCCACCGGAGAGTTGCTCCGATAGCGACGGCAAGAGCGTTCGAACGGAGAGAATGCCAGCGATCAGGCCACTGGCTTCGACGACGAAGAGTGGACGCACGCCGATGTCGAACTGCCGTGTGAATGCACCCAATGTGAACACACCGACTGTCCCGACGAGTAACAGGCCGGGCACGGCTGCGACTTCAGTCGAGTGCCAACCGAATTGATGGTGTGCCCCAACGACGATGGCTGCCCCAAGCGTGAGTCCGGCAATCAGTCCTGCACCCTCCCGAAACGGCGAACGACCGGCACGTATCCACGACGGCACTACGACCGCCATATACGCCGCAAGTGGGACGAGCAACAGTGGCCCGGCGTCCCAGGCCAGCGTTTGCCCGCCAACACCAACTCCCAGCGCGAACACCCATCCCCAGGTCTGATAATCTCGGATATCCCGCTCAACGAGCGAAACTACCGCCAGGGCCGTCAGTGCGAGCCAGGGATAATCGAAGGCGTGGTGATCAGCGAAGCCGATCCCAGTCCGAAAGGCGTGTCCCGGTATGATCGCGAGCAGTGCCACGGCAGCAATCCCCACTCGTCGGTCAGCGGTCACTCGGACAGTCAGCACGTATACGAACAGCGCGGTCAGAACTGCCGAGACGACCGGATACCACGCTAGCACCGAATCCGCAGCGCCACCGAACACCGCCGAAACCCACCACAGTGTCGCGACCAGCAACGGCTCGCCGTGAGCGATCCCACCAGGAAGATCCGAGAGCGTCGCTAGATCCAGCGCACCGCTGCTCTCGGCCAGCAGCTGGTGGACAAGATATCGGTAGGCGTATGGGTCGTTACCCGAGAGGATAATATCACCGTTCCGGAAGACAGACGCATACGGCAACACTCGAAAGAGCACGACCAGCGCGAGCGCACCAGCCAGCCCGAAAGCTGCCACGCGGTCGACAGTCGGGGTTGGGAACGGTCGGGCAGTGAGAGACGTCATTGAAGACGCTGAATTCGTCTCGTCATCCACAGCTGCATCCGGGTCTAGAGCCGCCTGAACTGCCGTCGGATCCCGGAGGCGGTACTCACCATCAGCCTTTTCGACGATTCCACGAGAGACCAACTCGCCGAACGTTCCGGAGTCGAAAGGCACATCCTCGAAGGTCCACGTCTCGTAGTCCGCATCGATAGCCAGCAGTGTCTCGAAACGTTCTTCGAGGTCCGGTTTGTTTTCGAGCAGCGATTCGGTCGCCGCCCGTACGTCGGTCATATCCACATTCCACCGCGGAACGCGCTTAAAATCACAGGTTCATCGATACACAGGCAGCGGTGACCTCCTCCACGGCTGAAAGCCGGACATCCGGCCACCAGATGGCTACCCTGCCGAACTAGGGCACCCTGGTTCCAACCCGTACTCAGAGAGTAGCAGCCAACCGGCGACACTCTCATTTTTCTCTCGCGATAGGGTGTGGACCGTCGTGCAGGCTCTACCGGAATCCGTGTAATCGTTGTGTGACGAACAGACCGCATTTGTCACCGCCCCCTATCGGTTGGGGCCGCATCTCACCGATACCAGAGCATACCCAGGTCCGTTGGGCCACGACAAAACGGTTCGATTGGTCATCTAGTCGGGCCGCAGTACGGCGGTATCTTGACAGGAGTTGTCGCTCAACCCCGCCTGTGCACGTCCCGATATCGACAAGATACCGAAACACTCCTCGTTCACTGAGGGGGAGGTATGCGCTCGTATCTCAGTTAGCGAAACGAGTGTTGCTACTATCGGACGCGAAAAATAAAGAAACGTCAGGAGTCGGCGAAGCCGACTTAGTTGTTGCGGCGGACCGCGAGCAGCGCAGCGCCGAGCAGCGCGACGAGCGCAGCGGCGATACCGAAGCCAGGTCCGTCACCGTCACCTTCAGTCGTGGTATCGGTGTCCGGCTCTGGGGTATCGGTGGGCGTCGACTGGGCCTCGACGGTCAGCTGTGCCGTCTGGCTGTCGTCATCGCTGTACACACCGTGCGTGTACGTGCCAGGACTGACATCAGCAGTCGAGACCGTGAACTCGGCGGTCTGGCTCTCGCCACCGTCGAGCGTGACGTCTTCTTCGGCGACTACGCTACCACCGAGACGGAACTCAACCGTCTGCGTTGCCGTCTCGTCACCGGTGTTCTCGATCGTCACCGATGCGGTCACGTCGTCACCCTGCGTGACGGTGCCCGGTGCGCTGAGAGCCGAGACATCGAAGTTCGCCGGTTCAGCGGGAACCTCGACGGAAGCGGTGTCAGTCACCGGGTCCTCATCGACCGTCATATAGGCACCATCGTCAGAGGCGGTGAACTGCTCATCGCCATCGTCCATATGGGCCATCGCAGTCAGCTGCGACGTGGTGTCGCTTTCGAGCGGCGAGGCAAGTTGGACCACGACATCCTCGTGCGTCCCTGCTTCGAGGTACAGGCTATTGCCGATGATGTCGCCGTCCGCGTTGTGGATCACAGCGTACCCACCGTCAGGCAGGTAGACACTGTTGACCGAAACTTGGTCGCCGTTCGAACTGACCTGAGAGCCGATATCGATCGTCGCGTACTGCGACGGTTCGACAGTGTAGACCTGGCTCGCTTCGTTCCCGATCGATGCTTCGATCTGGTCGCCACCGTTCAGGCTACTGAGATCGAACGTGGCCGAGAACGTACCGTCTTCGGTCACCGTGACCTCCTGGCTCGGAATAAAGCCAGGGCCGGTGAGCTGGACAGTGTACGTCGTTCCAGCCGGCGCGTTGGTCGTGCCGGTGATTTCCTGACCGGGGTCAGCGTACAGCGTCAGGTCGGCGTCGAATTCCGTGACGATCTCAGTGATCGTCAGCGGTCCCACCTGACTATCGTCGTCCGTGTAGATGCCGTGCTGGAGTTCACCGGGAGTGTAGTCCAGGGCGTCTAGCGTGAACGACACGGGCTGACTCTCGTCAGCGCCGAGTTCGACAATCTGCTGAGCCACAACGTCGTCACCAACACGGTACTGGACGATCTGCTGGGCAGACTCGTCACCAGTGTTCGTGATCGTGGCGGTGACTTCAGCTTGTTCGTTCTCGTAGACCTCGGTCGGTGCAGTGAGGCCAGAGACCTCAAAGTTGGCCGGTGCCGGGTCAACAGTTAGCTGCGCAGTCTGACTGTCGTTCTGGGTGTAAACACCGTGTTCGTAAACACCTGCGTCAACCTCAGAGGTGTCAACGGTGAACGACAGAACCCGGGTATCGCCGGGAGTGAGCGAGACCGACTCATTGGCGATTGTCTCGCCAGCGAGGCGGAACTCGACAGTCTGCGTGCCGTTCTCGTTCCCGGTGTTAGCGATCGTCGAAGAGACCGTGATGGACTCACCACGCGTCACCGTGTCCGGCGCGGACAGGGACGTGACTTCGAAGACAGCCGGTGCCGGGTTGATCGTCAGATCGCCGGTCTGGCTAGCGTCGCCAACTTTGATCGTGTGCGTGTAGTCGCCAGCGTCCAGGGCAGCCGTGGCAGCCGAGAACTCGACAGTCGTCGAGTCACCGCCCGCCAGCGTCACGCTCTGGCTCTCGTTGAAGACTTCCTCACCAGCGGGATCCTCGATGACGAAGTACGCCATTTCGCCGCCTTCGAGGTCGCCGATGTTGGAAACCTCAGCGGAGACATTCACCGTGGCACCGCGCGTGACTTCGGCCGTTGAAGGCGCAAGGTCCGCGACATCGAACGTCGCGGGCACTGCGACGAGCACATTCTGCTCGGTCGGCGCGTAGCCGGCCGGGCCGGTCTTGACAGTGTAATCGACGTTCGACTGGATGTTCGACGGCACTGCGATCGTGGCGACGCCGTCCTCTCCAGCCGTCGTTTCAGTGCCGGCAACGAGGTTGCCGGACGGGTTGATCAGACTGACCGACGCACGCGGGATGGGATCGCCTGTCTCATCAGTCACCGTCACCATCAGGTTCTCACCAGGTGCGACGGTGTCAGCGAATTCCAGGCCAGTCTGGAGGTTCGCACGGTTGACATCGAAGAGGATGTCTTCCGCGTTGGTGTCTTTGACGACGACACCTTCGCCGTCGTTGCTATCGATCAGCGCAAGGATGCCCTGACCAGTACCAGTCGGAGTGAGCGAGACGAACCCGACCTGGCCCTCGCTGTAACTCTCATTGAGGACCCGGTTGGTGATCAGCGGCTCACCCTCCGTGATATTGGAGTTGGTCGTGGTACCGGCGATGTTCTCTGCAATCGGGTCAGAGCTGCGGAAGCCGAAGTCAAGACCGCTTTCCAGCGGAACGTCGTTCGGATCCGCCGGGAAGGCCTCGACGCGAAGCGTCTGCGTCACGTCATTCGCGAGGAGGTCGTGTCCGGTCTCCTCGGATTCCGGCAGCTCAGATCCGCTCTCGTCGTAGACCTCGACGCGCGGGTTCTGCGCGTCCGGTCCGCCGACGATAGTTGCAGTCGGAGTGGCAGCATCGTCACCGTACGGGCTGGTGTATTCGTAGTTGACTCCGTCAGTCGCACTCAGGTCGAACAGCGGCGTGAAGTCGCCATCACTAGTGCTGTTGAGCACACGGATGTCGAACTGGAACTCACCGTCACTGTCGACTGAGTCAACTTTGGTGAAGTCAACGTCAACCGGCTCGCCCGACTGGGAGCCAGCGTAGGCGACTTCGACACTGTTGAACGCCGAACCGTTGATCGGCGTACCATCGAGCGTCTGGTAGGTCGCGTTGACACGGTAGGTCCGGTCAATGCCGATAGTCAGTTCCTCGACACCGGAGACATCGGTGAAGTTGTCACCACTGTTGTGGTCGAGGTCGGCCCATCCGACACCGTTGATGCCGGGGCCAGTAACGCCCGTCACGTCAGTTTCCAGGACCGGGTCGCCGACCTGGAACTGACCCTCACTCGTGGTGAACGGATCGGTGTTGATGTCTTCAGTCGTCTGGGAGAGATCAGGCGTCGTGATCTCTAGCCAGAACTGCTTGGGATCTTGATCAGCTACCCCAAAGTCGTAGAACGAGAACACGCCATCAGTCTCGGCAGCGCCGTCGTTGTCGCTCTGCAGCGTGTCCACGGTGGCGATGTCATCAATGACGTAATAACCCTCGCCGGGTCGGCTCGCATCCTCGTCAAAGACCACTTCGCCAGACACCTCGTCACCGAAGTAGTTAAGCGTGGTGACTTTTGCGAAGTCCTTGGGCAGGTCGTTCAGGTCGATCTTCTGGCCGACACCATCGGTGAGGTTGACGGGATCACCGTTGCTGTCGGTGAGCTCGAACGCGAGACTGTCGTACTCAACGCCTCGGGTCAGAACCGTCTGGCCCCAGTCGTCTTTGTACTCGACGTACGGGCTCGTGTTGTTGTCGTCCTCGAGGAACTCAACCTGCAGACCCTTGTCCATCGCAAGATCAAGGGTCTTGACCGTTGCCTGGTCAACCTCGTTCTGGTTGAGGGCCTGGTCATTGTCGGCATCAGTGTACTGGTAAGCCGTGAAGACCAGCTCTGACGTATCGTCAGCGATGCCGTCGTCGTCGGTGTCGATCCCACGCGGACCGACCGAGAGGTTCTCGAACTCGTAGGCACCGTTGTTCACGTTCGCGGTACGCGCGTCGATGCTTCCCAGCGGATCTCCATCCTGGGTGACGCGAACGCGACCGTTGTTGATGAACGCGTTGTCCTTCTGGATGTCACGGACGACTGCCGCGATATCCGAATTGGAGTTAGGCTGGACTGTGTCAGTCGAATCACCGTTGACGGTGAACTCGGGGATGTACAGTCCATCGACGTTGACCTCGCGGACAATGTCTTCGGAAGTGCCGGTACCGGAGACGTTAATCGCGAATTCGATCGTCTCATCGGTTTCGTCCACGGTGATCGGACGGAAGGCCGCCGTGTACTGGCCGTCACCGTCGTACCAAGGCCCGTATGCCTCAGATAGGACATTCTGAGAGCCGTCGGCAGTAGACAGACTGCCACTATCGCCTTCAATGGTACCGTCAACGCCAGCACCCTCAATGGAGATTGAGGAAATCTGGCCGTCACCTGTACCAGGTGCGATTGCGTCGTTTGCTTCGTCTCGGAGTTCGAACTGCAGCAGGTATGCAGTCATACCGTCGAAGTTCTGGTACGTGTCGTTACCGAGACGGTGGCCGTTGACAACACGGTCAGCTGGGTCAGTAGCCAGTGGCAGAACGTCAATCGTGCGGTTCGGACCGCCGTCGTTGTCACCGAACAGGTTGACCGCAATGCTGGTACTGCCCCAACCTTCGACTCGCTGATCTTTGAGGCGGAACTCTTGCAGATTCAGCTCGTCAGGACTGACAACTGTCACGGAGTCACTGCCGACGTAGTCCGGCGATGCCGGAGTGTCAGCAGCGTCGACCGTGTTTTCGAGACCGTCGCCCTCGGTATTCTCGAGGGAAGCAGTCATCTCACTGCCGATATCACCAGTCGGCGTTGCCGTAAACTCGATCACGCCGGTGGTCGTCTCGATGTGATAGTACTCGCCACTAACGCTGTCGACTTGCGTAGCGTTTGCGGTGTTTGTCAGGCTGAAGGAGTCGAACGGCCCCGTGACGTTCACGTAGCCGCTCGCCTCGTCTGAACCCACATCGATCGGGTTACCGTTCGAATCGGTGACCTCGATTGTGTAGTCGTGTGAGAAGTTCGCTCGGTTGTCACCGTCGACAGTGTAGTCAACGGTTGCCTGCTGGGCCGCGACCTCGATCGGCACGTAATCGATGAACGCACCAGCGTTCGTACCGAGGTTCCACGTGCCAGCGTCGTTCAGTTCGAGCGTGAACCCGAACGAACCGTCCTGTGCAGACGTGGTTGTCTTCCGGGTCGTTCCACCGGGGTCCTCAACTCGGAGCGGGTAATCGGCAAGTCCACCATCAGCGTTCGCGACCATACCGTCACGGATGTCGACAGTCTGGCCGTACGTCGGGGACTCGAGCACCACACCATCCTGGTTGGTGACGTCACCACTGACATCGAGTCGAGTGTCGATCTGAGCGTAGCCGTCGTGTTCGGAGTCGGCGTCAGCCGCCGTGTTGTTCTCCATCACGTAGACGACGTAGCTCGGCTCCGCGTCACTGCCGACCGTGACGTTGTCACGCGGATAATCGTTCTGGAACTCGCCGTCGACCTTGTTGAAGGTCCGGACAACACGGAATTCACCGCTACCCGTGTCTGAGGACGCAAGAACGTCTTCGTGGGTGACGTTATCCTGAGTACTAACGTCCGCGTCGTAAACGAGTTCGTAGTCGAGCGTATGATCGTTGACGGGGTCACCGGGGTACTCATAGATCGTACCCTCGACGGCCGTCGTTTCGCCTTGCGTGACGGACCCGTCCTCAAGCTCGACGAGATAGTTCGAGGTGTCGTACATCGTGGTGTCCGTGTTGCCGTTCGGGCCGGTCACCACGACTTTGCTGGAGCCATTATAGGTCTTGCCAGCGGTCAGTTCGACCTCGATGTTACCAGAGGTATCATCAAGGTCATTCGTACCGTTGTCGGTCACCTCGATCGTCTGTTTTACTTCACCGTCGACATAGTTCTCGACGGTGACCTGGTCGCCTGCGCTCACAGAGATATTCACTGTGAACGTATCGCCAACCATATCCTGGTTCGAGATGGTGCCGAGCGACGAGTTGCCAACGTTTGCCGCGGCACCACCCGTGAACGCGACACCCACCGCAAATGCTGATCCGACCATCAGCACTGCGAGGAATATCGCGCGCAGTTTCTCACCAGGGGTTGTATTGTGTCCTGTCATAATTGGTTATAGGGTGTGTTGCTGCCGCGCACATATGTGCGGGAATCTGATCCGCCTGTAAGAGTTCGTATCATTGCGTTTACCAGCCTCAGTTATGGCTACGTCAGAAACAATCTGATGGCGTCGTTAAATACTTTGTGTCCTTGGTTGAACGCCAGTTCCTGATTTCTTACATACCTAACAACATCCTAATACCGCCGAAAATACGACCATATACACATCTAGTGCTCAATTAGACCTACCGACTGTCATCATATGATAGAAATATGACTGAGAAAATCGAGCCGCGTCAGACGCCCGTGTGACGAGCTACCACCCGACAGGAGACGGCCGTAAAGCGGGTGTAACGGCTGTTTTGAGGCACGCGCACGCGAGCAGACGCGACCGCGCAGAGACTGTTTCACAGCGTGAGTCGACGGTCAGTCAACGGTCAATTAGCAGAGTGACTACTCGTCTTCGTCAGAGTCGACTCCCGTCTCGGTCGCGTCGTCAGTCTCCGTTTCGACACTCCCGGCCCCACTGGGCTCGGCAAGCGGGTCGTCGCTGCCCTGTGAGAGCGCAGGCGGCTCGTAGCTGTAGGCAGTCCTGTCTGCGAGGACCAGATATCGGTCGTCAGGCGTTTCGAGCACACGGTGGTCGGTATCGATCGCCAGATCCACGAGACCGCCGAGCGTCGCCGTCTCGATTCGGTCGGCGTCGGCGATTCGGGCCGGAAGCGTGTCGGTCGCGGTGATCCACTCGTCGAACTCGCGGCGGTCCGAGCGGTAGTCGAGATACGCCCGCTCACGCTCGCTCACAGCAAGCCAGTCGCGATGACGCGAAAAGGCAAGCCCGACCAGCCCACCGAGACCGACGACCGCCAATAATGGCCCGCCGTAGGACCGAAGCGGTCCCGTCGTCACTGGAACGGTCCGTTCCTCGATAGCGGTCCGCTCGCGATCGGTCACGTCCGGCCCGCTGGCGTTGACACGATAGACGCCGTCGCCGATGGTAACGGGAAGTCGATAGGTGCGGGTCGTCTCGATGCGCTCACCGGCCCGATCGCCATCGACTCGCACCGTCGCCTCGAAGAACGTTTCCGTGGTGCCCACTGTCGCACCCAGTTCCGACTGAATCTCCGTCACCGTCGTCTCGACGGCCGTGATGTTTTGCTCGAAGTCCGTCCGGAGCGTCTCGTCGGGTGCAAGCGTTCGCTCGGTGTGGGTAAGCGGTTCCGTGACACGCCACTGTTCGGTCCCGTCGTCGGTGACCGAGCGCACGACCAGCGCTACCGACGTGTTCGCCGTGACCGAGCCATTCGGGGCCGCATAGCCGTAGGTGAACGCGCCCGAAAGCGTCGGGGCGATCCGCTGGAAGTACTGCGATCGGTTTGTGAGTGTCTCGCCCGCATCGAAGACCTGCGTGTCCTCGACGACCGTCGCCTCGTGGGAGAACTGTCCGGTCGCGTTCCAGACGACGACCCGCTCGGTCGTCGTCTCGGTTCGTTCATCCGGTCCGGTATGTGCGTCGTACGCGATACCCCCACCGACGACGACCAACACTGCGAGCGCCAGCACGACGACGCCGAAATATCGGTCGACAGTAGCACGAATACGGAGACCCCGTGAGCCCATCACGTTGACCATTCAACGGTCCGATATTAATACTGTCGGCGGTCGCGCTCTGTCGCTATCCGAATCGGTCGAGCAGAGTCGGCCCATCCCTGTCACGCCGGCGGACCCGTCCGGTGCCGACGAGAGCGACTCCGACGACGTAGAAGGGGACCCCGATCAGGGCGTCGATGACGACGATCGGGAGCCAGGGATGGACCCCATACAGCGTCCGGACGTGCAGTTCGGGGAGGACACCGAGATATCGGTACTCCGTGAGAAAAAGTCTGTAAGTCCCGGTCTCTGGGGGAGCCGTGAGAGTCAGCGTCGCATTTCGGACGTCGTTGCCCCCGAGCTGGATTGCGGCCGGCTGCATATCGACGTTCTCGCTGCCCGCCTCGAAGTAGACATACACCGGAACCTGTCCGCCATTACCGACAGTGTACTGCAGCGTCTCGTTGGTTCCCTGCTGGATCACGTCGGACCGCTCGGACGCGAACTCGGCGCTGACGATGTCGAACGACTGCGGCCCAGCAGGGGCGACCATCGCCGCTGTCGCGGCCAGGACGAGTGACGCAGCCATCACCCCGACAAGTAGCCGTGCACTGAGACCGCGGTCCCGGCCACGGCTGCGATCGCGACGACGGTCGTTGCTGAACCACACGTCAGCCGCGTATAGCACGACCGTCAGCCCAAAGATGAGATACGCGAGCCCCTGGGTCCCCAGCAGCGAGCGAGTTCCCAGCAGACTCGCCAACCGGAACTGTGCCGTCTGGAGGACTGATTGCACGCCCTCGGCGAACGTCCCGAGCGCGGGAATCGTCACCGGTTGGCCCCCGACCTGCCAGGCGACGGCGACAATCTGTTCGCGTTTGACCGGTGGCTCCCCGCTGTCCTGGTCAGTAAACGGATTGGCGTCCCCCCGTGTGATGTATCCACGATCGGTCTCGTCGACGATCCGGTGGGTCGTGAGGCCACCACCCTGAATCTCCTCGGCCTCGAACACGACGATATCGCCCTCCTCGACCGAGCCTGCAGCATCCGCGGGGATCGCGACGAATCCGTCGCCGGTGGCAATCGTCGGCTCCATACTGCCCGTGGTGACGTAGCTCAGCAGGACCGGCTGGCCAAGCAACTGACCGGCGACGAGCGCAAGCAGCACGAGAGCGAGTACGGCTCCTGCAGCCTTCGTGACTGTCCCCCGCCAGTCCATTACCCGACCGTTGTGGTCGTCGTGATAAATAATCGATGGGTGATACTACCGACTCAGCGTGGGCTGGAGCTGAGAGTAGAGATACGACGCGATAAACCCCAGTGCGTAGCCGACGACGTGGACGTAGAGGTTGAACACGCGGGTCCCAGAGACCGGGTCGGATGGAAACGTCGCGAACGGCACAGCGACAAAGAGGATGAGCGCGATGGCTGCCAGTTCGACGTCGCCGGGTCTGTCGATTGCTTCCTGGAAGCGCTCGCGGGCGCTTCGATCCCCACCAGCGACCCCAAGCGCGTACAGCGCCACGACGAACACGAGCAAGACTAGCAACTCGGCGAGCGTCGCCACGAGTACCCACGTGACCGATGTCGGGACGCCGTCGACAGCAACCGTGACGGGATTGTCCAGTACTGCCCGGAGCGTCTGGACAGTCACGAGTAACAATCCGGAGAAAAACAGTAGGGGTGCGCCACTCGTCACATCGCCCAGATGCAGACGCGATCGCGTGTAAGACGCGAGCGCAAGCGCGAGGGTCCCATAATAAACCATCACGACGCCGGAGAACCCGAACGCGACACCACGACGGACGACCGCGAGATTGAGCGCCGACAACAGCGGCGGACTCGCGACTAGCAGCGACGCGAAGACGATCACGAACTCGCGGCGGCGACCGGCCGCAACGCTCAGCAGGTAGGCCGTGCCAGCGACCAGCACGTAGCCACTGAGATTGAACAGCAGATGTGACCGCCGGAAATGGACGAACGGGGACGCGACCGCGGCCTCGATTGTCGGAGCCGCATACTCGAAAACCAACTCCTCTCGGGTCCCGGTCGGCAACGCGTAGACGACCAACAGGACGACAGGAGCGATCGAGAGCACCAGCAGATCGGTCAGGACCGCACGCTCGCGGATCGTCTGCCAGAGCGGCTCCATATTCGTCGACCGGGACCCGTCGTTCATCCGTCTCGTTTCGGGAGTGCAGGGCGACTGTCCTATTCCTGACGGTCCTTACCGGCCACTTCGCCGTCTGTACCATACCAGCGAGAACAGCACCAGCGCCAGCGACGAGACGGCAGGGACTAACACGGTCATATCGAAGCCACCGACCTCGGACGGGAGTCCGCCGGCGGGCGGTTGGGCACCGTCACGCTCGGTCGTCGGTGCCGGAGTAGTGTCAGCATCGACGGGCGGTGCCAGCGCCGCTTCGGTAGTCGTTGGTGTTTCCGTAGGTGTCGGGGTAGCCTGCTGAATGCGAACGTCGAACGACGAGGCACTCTCGACGTCGTGATCGCCACGAGTGTCGACGAGTAACCCGACCGTAACTGTCTCGTTCGGGCCGAGCGTGACGGCGTTGCCGGACCCCTCAAGCGTCTCGTCCGAGTCGTCGCCCCGATAGAACCGGACATCCTCGGCATCGTCGGTGATCCAGACCCGTGCGAACAGGTCACCGGTATAGGTGATCGTGAACACGCGATCGAGTGGCGTCACCGCGCCGTCGGGAACACCGGCAGACTCGATGTCCGGGTTTTCGTCGGTAAGCAGTGGCGCGATCTCGCCGTCTCCGTCGATCACCGCATACTGGCCGTTCGGGCCGTCGGCAGGCTCCATTACGATGTCGCTGTCTGCAACCTCGTCGGTGCCGTCCGAGAATGGGACTGCCCCTGTCGAGACAAACAGAGCTGTCGAAGCGACGAGCACGGCGACGAGCAGTACAGTTCGAGTCACGGGCAAATCACCGACAGCACTGTTGGTCTAGTGAGGCTACTTGTCGAACGTCCCTTGTATTGATCCGCAAGACGGAGTTCAAGCAACGTCTGAAGGGCCGTGGCAGCGACAGGGCAGGTAAGCAAGACGGTTCACGTACACGGTGGATCACTATCGCATCTAGTACCGCAGGTAGAGACTGCCTGAAAAGGCATACGCACAATATTACAAAGTGGTGCGGAGTCGACGGTCCTGCTGGGATGCCCGATAAAAAGCGATCTGAGAGCGATGCGCTCTCGTCACTCCAGGCCCATCTGTCTGCGGCACTTGAAAACGCGGAGGACGAGACAACCAGGTATCACCTCCGGGAGGCCTATCAGAAGGTCGTGTTTATGGAAACCGAAGAGTGAGTCTGACGGCAGTGAGTCGTGTTTCTTCAGTATCGAAAGGCAAAAGCGATGTGAAACCGACGTAGACAGCAGAATCAGGACTATCCGTCGCGCTATTCGAGCCTCGCCGCGACCAGCAGTCCCGTCGGATTCCGGTTCGACCCGGATAGGTTAATCACTTCAGCGCGCAAGGTGTGTGTCCCGGCGTTGACCGATTGGGTGGGAACGTCAGACCGAAGCGGATCGAAGGCCTCTTCTCTAGAGTAGCCCCCGACTGAGTTCCCATCGAGGAAGAACTCCACCGGGTTATCCGCTCCGTACGCCTCGAACACGAGGTCGCGACGGCCGGCATCAACCTCGAAATCCAGCTCGTAGACGTAGGGGCTCTCGTCGTCTGCCGGGTCGCTCTCCAGTCCACCCGTCCCGAAGGGGTCGACCCAGTCAGACTGATCCGAGGTCGCCCACGCACTCGGCGGGTCGTCGATAACTCTCGCATCGCGGGTATCTGAGATGGTCGGACCGTCGGTTACGTGCCAGTTTGCCGTCCCGGTGTCAAGCCGTCTCGGACTCGGCTCTGGCGGGTACGCCGGCTCGCCGCAACTGGCCTCGGCGTCGGCGTGGACGAGCATCTGGGCCCCGTCAGCACTGTCAACCGACCGAAAGAGATTCTGGAAGTCGTCAGGATTGATCCCCTGTGTACGCGCGACGAGCCCGACACAGATGCACTGCCCAGTATCGAGGCAGAGAGCGTTATCTGCGCCCGTGACCGGAGCATTCTGCGCACTGTCTCGATAGAACGAGACGGCGTCGTTGTCGTTTCCGTTTTTGACGGGGTTGGTTTCCAGCCAGACGCCCACCGGTTGGGTACCCTGATTGCAGATCTCGAAGACGTCGTTGATCACCGTCGTCGCGTCGGAATTGAGCCCGGACCCGCCGACGTTGTCGTTCGAGTCCGAGAGATCGAGCGTCATCGTGCCCGAGCCCGCGCCGGTCACGTAGTCACCATTCGGACTCTCTGGACACGGAGCCAGACGGAGTAGTGCGTTCGCGTCGCTGGCGACCGTAACTGAGACGTTTCGCTCGGCACTGACGCTGGTGAACGCCCCCGACCCCATCGTGAAAGCTCCGCCGGCACTGAGTGTGCCCAGCGCAGCCAGTACGTTTCTCCGTTTCATTGGTTGTGCCCACCTACAGGCAAGCCCACCGGCGGAATCGAACCGCCGCGCCATAGGGTGGCGACGACCGGCTTGGGCGGTTGAGACGGTTATCAGGTCCGGCTTGGCGTGTTTGTGGTTCTGAAGATCTGTGCTCCTTCGTCGACTGCCACGTTTCGACCTGCTTCAGGGGAACCAAACGCACCACTACCGGAGATGGTTGCGGATCCAGCCCCAGAGCCGCTGGTGCACAACAAGAGTCTTCTCGGAGTCATTGTGGTAGTCGAATTATTGTAGGACGTTACCCGATGGAAGTGGGGTCGTCAGATTCAACGCCAATACGAAGACCCCCATTTTCATTATCGGGACCTGGTCCACCATTGGGGAAGAACTCACTATTATCGGTGATACCGTAGACAGTAATTGAGGCGTCGCTTACGTCACTCTCCCAACCGTCAATGTTTAGATTACCAGCCACCGACACCCACGCTCCAACTCCGAGGATGACTCCCACGTTGCCTTGTGAATTCGGCTCGGTGGTGGTGAACGTGGCTCCTGAATCGACATCGTCGTACCGATCATACGGATCCGTTTTAAACGGGACGTAGAAACCGAGACTCCCATCCCCTGAAAGTGCCTCATCGACAGCCGACTTGTCGATTACAACACGGGCAGGTTCGGTTCCCTGGTTCTTAATTGTGAATTCTGGGCCGAATCCGGTTGTGGCATTAGCGTTAACACCGTCTCCAGCCTGGCCGTTCACTCCACTGAAATCCAGCTCAAGCACGTCGTTACCGTCGGTTGTGGCAAAGTCGGCATTGTTAGTCGGATCAAGCTGTAGGTACGCGTTTTCGTCGTCCGCAACGTTAACTGAGACACGACGTTCCGCACTCACACTCGTAAACGCACCACTACCAATTGCAGCTGCCCCACCGGCAGCGAGCGATCCCATTCCGAGCAGGAACTTGCGTCGTTTTGTCATAGTTGGTCTGCCTCTTGTCTGCACGCCCCCGAACCCCACCTACTTCGACACCGCGGTCGGCATCACCGACCTGAATCGTAGTCCCGGGGCGCGCTTGCCTCACACCAGAACGCCTTGCCACCTTGTATTGACCCGCTTGATGCCCTCGCTGTCACCCCCAGAAACCTCGGATTACTCTCTTTGAAGGTGTGTTGCGCCGCTCAAGCGATGTCTGAAACCACAGCCTACGGCGGGTGAATAAATCAGGAAGTGATCATTTCGTTCATCAGTTCGAAACATCAAGGTGTATATCCAGAAAATCGCCGGGAGCGAACACGAGCGGCTGTTTAACCTCGGTGAGAGTCACACTGTCCCATACCTTTTTGTTCGATTGGGTAGATATGTCTGACGCGTAGGTGGGCCCTAATGGGAAGCAAAACCGGGGCGATTACAGCCCCAGCAAACGAGCAGCCTGGTGCCGGCGCAGGGCCGGACGGAGCACAGGGAAAGGACGATCGCGACGCGCCCACGGAAGCAGACGAGCCGACCCTCTCCCGTGACGACGCGTTCGAGATACTCAGCAACCGTCGGCGTCGGTTCGCACTCCATCATCTCCAGCATAACGGCGAGCGTGCGGAACTTGGCGAACTCTCCGAACGCGTCGCCGCCTGGGAAAACGACAGCGGTGTGCAGGAGATCTCCGCCAGCGAGCGCAAGCGCGTCTACACCTCCCTTCAGCAGTTTCACCTCCCGAAGATGGACGACAAGGGCGTCGTCGAGTTCGACGACCGCGAGGGTGTCGTCGAACTGACTCCGGCCGCCGAACAGATGGACGTCTATCTGGAGGTCGTCGAGGGCAACGATGTCCCCTGGAGCCAGTATTATCTCGGTCTCGCGGCGGTGAACCTCGGACTGCTCGTCGCTGCCACAGCGGGGACCTATCCCCTCCGGCTGGTTCCGGACGCCGGCTGGGGACTGTTCGTTGCGACTACTTTTCTCGTATCCGCGCTCGTTCATACCTACTACAACCACACCGAGATGCGGCTCGGTGATACCGACAGTCCTCCCGAAGTGAGGGAGTAGTATGCATCGTCGCTGGGTGTACGGCGCGCTGCTCGCGCTCGCCGTGGTCTCGCTGCTAGGCACCGGTGGGTTCAGCGCGATCTCTGCGGACCGGGGCGTCTCCGTGGCCGTGACCGACGACACGGACGCCTACGTCGGCTACGAGGACGCGTGCAACGGCGAGACGCTCAATATCACGATTACCAACCGATTCGACGAGTCGCTCACAGACGGGTCGGTCACTGTCGCCGGAAACGAAACGGAATTCGGGACCATCGAGCCAGGCGAGAGCGCGACTGTCTCGTTTAACGTCTCCGGGTCGGGTGGCCAGACTATCGATTCGGGCGATAGAGTGACTGTCAAGGCCAGTGGGCCGGGGGTTTCGGTCGATCTCGACCGCACTGTGCCCGAGCAGTGCTGAAGACGGTCAAAACAGCCAGTAGCGAGCGAATCGAGCGTACAGTTACGACGACTGCTCGGCGAGTTCGAGGACGTCGTCGAAAAAGCCCAGCGAGTCGTGCGGTCCGGGGTTGGCCTCGGGGTGATACTGCCGGGTGATGATCCCCAACTCGTCGTTCTCCAGGCCTTCGGGGGTATCGTCGTTGACGTTGATCTGGGTCACGTCGAGGTTGTCACCGGGATCGGCCACGGTGTAGCCGTGGTTCTGCGTCGTCATCACGACCCGGTCCGTGCGAAGGTCACGCACGGGCTGGTTGACGCCGCGGTGGCCGAACTCCATTTTCTCGGTCTCGCCGCCCAGGGCGTTGGCGACGACCTGCTGTCCGAGACAGATCCCCGCGATCGGCACGTCGCCGACGTATGTGTCGACGACCTCGCCGGCCCGCTCGAAGTTCTCGGGGTCGCCGGGGCCGTTCGAGATGAAAAGCAGGTCGGGATCGACCGCCTCGACGTCTTCCTCGGTCGCGTCGTAGGGCAGGACGTGCACCTCGGCGTCGCGTTCGACCAGCGAGTCGACGATCGAACCCTTCGCGCCGCAGTCGACCAGCGCGACCCGCTGGCCGTCGCCACCCTCGTTGTGGACGACCGGCTCCTCGACGCTGACTTGCGCGCCGATATCCGTGTGGTCGGACATATGCTTGCACTGGTGGAGCTGTTCGATCGCGTCTTCTTCGGTCGCGTCCGGACCGGCGGCGATCCCGCATTTCATCGCCCCCTCGTCGCGGATCTCGGTCACGATGTCCCGCGTGTCGAGGTGATCGACCGCCGGCACGTCCTCGCCTGCGAGCCACTCGGCGACGTCGTCGGTCAACTCGCGGGCGACGACAGCGTTAGGTTGGACCCGGTCGGACTCGAAGCGCTCCTCACGGACGCCGTAGTTGCCGATCAGCGGGTACGAGAAGGTCAGGATCTGCTCCTCGTAGGAGGGGTCGGTCAGACTCTCCTCGTAGCCGGTGTAGGCGGTCGTGAATACCAACTCGCCGTTGGCTGTCCCGGGGGCGCGAGCGCGGGCCTCGACGATGCGTTCTCCTTCGAGCGCCACGTAGGCGTCAGTCATTACGAGATACGTATGCGAGACCGGCAGATAAGCGTTGCTTTCGAAGCACGGTTACGAAATTCGTAATCCTCAAGTGATGACCCCGGGAAGGTACATACCTCGATGGACGAATTGGACCGGGAGATTCTCGGGATCCTCCGAGAGGACGCCCGGACACCCTACACAGAGATCGCGGACGACGTGGGAACCTCGGAGGGGACCGTCCGCAATCGGGTCGAACAGTTGGTCGAAGACGGCGTAATCGAGCGCTTTACCGTCGCGACCCGGACGGGCAACATCAAGGCGATGATCGAACTGCGCGTGGACGTCAACGTCGACACTAGCGAGGTCAGCGAGCGCCTCGCGGAGTGGCACGAAGTGGATTTCGTCTGGCAGGTCGGCGGCGAGGAAGACATTGTCCTCGTGGTCGACTGTGCCGACACCGCCGGCGTGAACGACCTGATCAGACGGGCCCGGGAGTTAGAAGAAGTTGTGAACACGAAGACGAGGCTGATTTTGGACGAGAGGGTCGGGTAGGTAGCGAGAAGGACGGAGAAAGCAGACGGGAAATGAAAACAACCCGTGGACGGCGAGGAAGAACCATAGAATCGCGAACAGCAACAGCGAGCGGACGCGAATATGTGTGATTCCCAAAGGGGCAAGCCAGGCGAGCACGTATGGCAGTCGATGGCGGACGCCTTTCCCGAGATCGACAGTGAGAGATTCGGAGACGGCGACTGGGAACAACAGGCGCGCACGGAATCGACGGTATTCCAGATGCCGACAGCCTCGGTCGTCGGCCATACAGTCCTGTACGACGACGCCACGCTCCGAACGGCGCTCGGGGAGGCAGACAGCTATCTCCAGGGCGGGGACGCCAGCGGCGACCGGCTGATCGACACCGGCGACGGAGGGGGTTTCTGGCGTTTTTTCTTCGCGACGGCGCTGTCGTTTCGTCCGCCACTGACACCCGGGATCGGCACGGCGTCGATGCGGCCGACGGTAGTCAGCGAGGCGAGGCGGTCATTCGAAGACGATATGCGCGCACGAGGGTTCGAAGACGTCGATCGTGGCCGGAGCCAGCGCGCCCGGACATACGGCGGCGACCGGATGAGCCTGAACAAACTGACCGCACGCCACCCGCTGGCGGACGGGGCGACCGGCGCGCTCGACGTCGAGGGGTGGCTCGGCGTGTGGTCGACCGGTGGCTCGTTCCGGATTGCCGGCGGCTGTTACCCGACCGGTGGGCTGGACACACTCCTCAAGACTGTCGACGGTGAGCCACCCGAGGTCGATCCGAGCGGCTATCGCGACGAACTCCTCGCGTTGATCCGGTCAGTGCAGTAGGCTACGGGATCACTCCCGGAACCGACTCCAGGCGCTCACGGAAACAGCAACGAGAAGCGCCACAGCGAGGAGTGTCACGAGGTCGAGACGGGATCCGTACCCGGCGAAATCGACGTACAGGACGCCCAGCAGCAGGACCGTCGCATACCCGAATCCGGCCGTCCCGTGGAGGAGACCCCGGACGGTCGGCCCGCAATGCGCGTAGCGACCGACGATCAGCAGGGCAGCCACAGCACCAGCCAGCAGACCGGCCGGCAGGCTGACGATCGCCGAGAACTCGTATGGGAGAAGTGCGACGAGAGCGACGCCGACCAGCAGCGCGACCGTGATACCAGCACCGAGTGCGACCAGCACGGATCGAATGCACATTCGTTGCAGTTTGTCCCCGGAGATTATAGCAGTACACAGTAGCAATCTGTTTTATTGCGGATGCGAGAGAAGGGCGGACGTATGAGGCGACAGCAAACAGTCAGTGGGGGACTCGTACTACTGGTGGCAATCGCAGTCGTCGCCGGAGCGTTCACCGGCGTCGCGGCGGCCGAGACCAGAACGGGCGGAACGGTCGTCGTCGAAGAAGGGGAGACAGTCAACGGATTGTCGACGTTCAGCGGGACAGTCATCGTCCGCGGGACGGTGGACGGAGACCTCGAGGGAGCGGCGGGCTCGGTCGTGATCGAGCAGTCAGGGGTCGTCACTGGGGACCTCTCGACGAGTGCCGGGAGCATCACGATCGCCGGGGAGGTAACCGGCGACGTCGAAGTGGGAACGGGCTCGTTCACCCTGGCTCAGACTGGGGTGATCGGTGGAAATCTCGATGTCGGAGCCGGCTCGATACTGCTACAGGGACAGGTCGATGGGAACGCAAGACTTGGAGGCGAGTCGATCCGCCTGGCAGGGACGGCACGGATCGGCGGCAACGTCGAGTACGCAGAAGACGCGACGTTCACCAACAACGCAACAGTCGATGGGTCAGTTAGTGCCAGTCCCGACATCGGCACGGGCGGGTTCGAGCTGCCGACGATACCGAGCTGGCTGGTCACCGGCTACGCGATACTGGTGAATCTCCTGCTCGGGGCGGTGCTGCTGGGAGCGATGCCGAACGTCTCACGGCGAGTCACCGAGACGGTTGCAGACGAGCCGGCGAAAGCCGGCGGCGTGGGACTACTCGGGTTGTTCGGTATCCCGATCGGCCTGGGGCTGCTCACTGTCACGATCGTCGGGATTCCGCTGTCGATCGCCGGGGCCGTGACCTTCGGGCTACTGGCGTGGATCGCACTCCTGTACGGTCGAATCGCGGTAGCTGCGTGGGGACTCCACCAGGCCGATATCGACAACCGGTGGATCGCCCTCGTCGTCGGTATCGTCGGGTTCGGGCTCATCGGCCGGATCCCACTCCTCGGCGGGATTGCAAGCCTGTTGACGTTCCTGCTCGGCCTGGGTGCGATCGCTCTCGTCCTGGTCGAGTTACGTTCAAACGGCGACGGAAATGAGGATACACTGCAGGAGTTGTGATCACCAGGACGCCGTGCTCAGGCCAGCCGCCATTCGTCACCGACTGTTTCGATCACGCCACGGCGCTCCATCTCTGAGAGCACCTCGTCCAGTCGATCGGGTTGGGCGATTTCCATCTCGATGCGTTCAATCTCGTGGTACTCCCGGAGTGCCGTCCGGATGTCGTCTTTCTGGAAGGTCACGGCGTCGGACTTCGACAACACACCCTCGATCAGCTCGACCATATCTTCGATGAAGTTCCAGGGGTAGACGATCCAGGCCCACTCTTCGAGGCGCTCGCCGACGAAATCGGGCTCGAACTCGCTGGTACCCAGCAACTGCAGCGTCGCTGTCCGGACGGCACCGGGATCGCGTTCGCGGACGTATTCGGCGGCGTGGGCCATCGACTGGCCAGTATCTGCGATATCGTCGACGATCAGCACGTCTTTGCCCTCGACGGAGCCTTCCGGCATCGGGTAACGGACTTCCGGCTCGCCGGTGGCCTGTGCGGCCCCGACGTAGTGTTCGATTTTCAGGCTCGTCAGGTCGTCCAGCCCGAGGAAATCACAGAGCGTCCGGCCGGCAAACCAACCCCCGCGGGCCAGCGCGACAACGACGTCCGGCTCGAAGTCGTCGGCTTTGATCTCGTCGCTGACCTCGCGAGTGAGGCCGTAAATATACTCCCAGTTCGTGATCGTGCAGGGGAACTCGTCGGGTAGATCGGTCATCGAGTAGTCACTACCCGGGCCATCGGTCTGGCCGGCCATTAACCCGACGGGTTCGGCCAGTCACGGTATCGAGCGTGAGTCACGGAGAACGCCAACGATTAACCGCCCGGCAGACCCACCAACCGCTATGGAGACGCGAAACGCATTTCTCGTCGACGCGTTCACCGACGCGCCGACCGACGGCAATCCCGCGGGCGTCCTCCCCGACGGAGACGGCCTGGACACCGACCAGATGGGCGCAATCGCGAACGAACTCGGCGCGAGCGAGACCGCGTTCGTCCGTGAGAGTGCGGTCGCGGACCGACAACTCAGGTATTTCACCCCCGAAACGGAGGTCAACCTCTGTGGGCACGCGACGATCGCCAGCCACGCGCTGCTGTACGAGCGGGGCGTGATCGACGCCGGGAACCACACCGTCGAGACCGAAGCCGGCGTGCTCGAGGTCTCGATCGGCGAGGACGGACTCGTCTGGATGACCCAAAACGACCCGACTGTGACCGAACTCGATGTCGATATCGCGCGCGTGGCCAACGCGCTGGGCACTGACCCAGAATCGATCAGCGCCGTTGGACTCCCGATCGCGCGTACCTCGACTGGACTCCCATTCCTCGCGGTGCCGGTGGAGTACTTCTCGGATCTCTCGGGAATGGATCCCGACCAGCGCGCCATTGCAGCCCTCTCCGAGGAGTACGACGCGACTGGGATCTACACGTTCACCTTCGACACGCTCGAAGGCGAGTCGACACTCCACGGGCGAATGTTCGCCCCGAGCGCTGGTGTCGAGGAAGACCCGGTCACGGGAACGGCAAGCGGTGCAGTCGGTGCCTATCTCGATCGGATTGGCGCGCTAGACGAGACCGCTGCGATGACCTTCGAACAGGGACACTTCCTGGATCGGCCCGGAACTGTCTCGGTCAGCATCGGGGCCGAGGTCAAGGTCGGCGGGCGGGCCGTCACGACACTGGAGGGGTCGGTCGTCGTCCCCGAGAGCGACGACGACGAAATTATCGAGGCGTGAGCACCAATCCCGGGTTAATCCTCAACGGTTTATCGGCCGAAAAGTGACGATAGCGCAACCACTATACGAGAGTAGGGCATAGCAAATTCCAGTATGCAGCGGGCCGAGTCGGTGCCGCAGGATTTCGATCGGGTACTGTCTTCGATGTGTACGGAACCACATCCGGCGGCCCGACAGGCAGCGGAACGCTTTCTCGCGACGAATCCGGGCGATCCAGCCACCTATCAAGACGTTGCCGATCTGGAGCGGGAAGCCGTGGAGATGCTTGGGGCCGTAACGGGACTGCCCGAACCGGCGGGGTACATCACGAGTGGCGGAACCGAGGCGAACATCCAGGCGGCCCGAATCGCCCGCAACCGCGCCGACACCGACGACCCGAACGTCGTCGTCCCGACACACGCCCACTTCAGTTTCTGGAAGGCTGCGGAGTTGCTGGGGGTCGAACTCCGGACGGCACCCGCGAGCGACCACCGGGTCGATCTCGACGCGATGGCCGAGTTAGTCGACGCTGACACGGTCCTCGTCGTCGGCGTCGCAGGGTCGACGGAGTACGGCTACGTCGATCCGATCCCGGAACTGGCCAGCATTGCCCACGAGGTCGACGCACTCGCCCACGTCGACGCCGCCTGGGGTGGGTTCTATCTGCCCTTTACCGAGCACCACTGGCACTTCGGGCACGCAGATATCGATACGATGACGATCGATCCCCACAAAGTCGGCCAGGCCGCGGTGCCCGCGGGCGGGTTGCTCGCACGGTCGCCGGCGCTGCTGGACGAACTCGCGATCGACACGCCCTATCTCGAATCGACCAAGCAGGTCACGCTGACGGGCACGCGATCGGGGGCCGGCGTCGCCAGCGCCGTCGCGGCTATGGAGGCGCTGTGGCCGGACGGCTACCGCGAGCAGTACCGACGCTCGATGGACAACGCTCAGTGGCTCGCCGACGAACTGTCCGAGCGAGGCTACGACGTGGTCGAGCCGGAGTTGCCGCTGGTCGCGGCAGACGTGTCGCTCCCACTGGTCGAAAAACTCCGTGACCGTGGCTGGCGGGTCGCAAAGACCGAGTCCGACGAACTTCGGGTGGTCTGTATGCCCCACGTCACCCGGTCGATGTTGCGGTCGTTCGTCGCCGATCTCGACTGGTACTGATCGAGGTTACCGAGTCGAAACCGGTAGGTTTTAGCGCCCGATGCAACCCAGTCACTACCGTGCCCGCCGAATTGGTGCCCGTCCTCGCAAGCGGTATGCTCGAAGGGGTATACGCTGCGACCGAAGATGCCGTCAGGACCGCGACCGGTCCGGTCGGACTCGTGTTGATCGGTATCTACTCGTTTCTAATCGCATTCGTACTGCCGTTGCCTAGCGAAATCGTGCTCGCGCCCGCCGGGTCGATGCGTCTCGGACTCCCTCTCAGCGCCACGACGGGAGTGATCGTCCTCGTGAGCGGACTCGGGAAAGCGGCCGGTAGTGTCTTCGCGTTCCACATCGGTCAGGAGGCCAAACAGTCGGGACCGATCATCCGGTTCGTCCGGCGGTCTCGGTTCGACATCGTCGAGTGGTCCGAAAAGACCGCCGTCCAACTCGCCCAGGAGTACGGCTATATCGGACTCGCGCTCGCGCTGTCGGTCCCAGGCTTTCCCGATACGATCTCAATTTACGCGTTCTCGGTACTGGAGAAAGACTACTATCGCTTTGCAGCGGCTACGTTCGCCGGAAGTGTCGGCCGACTCGCGGTGACGATCGTGGGGGTTGCCGGCGTGACGGCACTGCTGTGACGGCCGACGAGGCAATCTCCACGTGCTATCCTATCACTCAGATACACTTATCAGCTCTCCTATCCTCTCTAGGGTATGGAAACGCGTCGTATTTCTTCGCAATCGGTACTCGGAGCGCTCGTGATCGTGATCGGACTCGCACTCTTAGCGGAAACGACAGGATACGCCGACGTCAGCGTATTCTGGACGTACGTGCCGTCGCTGTTCGTCCTGCTAGGACTGTTCGCGCTGGTCGCCAGCGGGTTCCGGAACGTCGTCGGACCAGTGGTCGTGATGGCCGTCGCCGGCGCGTGGCAGCTCGTTGCCCTGGAGTATCTCACCGCTGGAGAAGTTATCCAGCTGTGGCCGCTCGCGATCGTCCTGTTCGGGCTGTCGATCGTGCTCGGGCAGTACCGCTCGCGAGTCAAAAGCGTCGACGGGTCATACGTAACCGGGCTGGGCGTGTTCGGCGCGTCCGAAAAGCGAGCGTCGAAGCTATTCACCGGCGGGTCGCTGACGGCACTGTTCGGCGGTGCGTCGCTGGACCTGCGCGACGCAACGCTCGAAGACCGCCCAGTGACTGTCTCAGCAACGGCCGCGTTCGGCGGCGTCGAGGTTATCGTTCCCCGCGAATGGAACGTCACGCTGGACGTGCTGCCGGTCTTCGGTGGGGCAAGCGACGACCGACTCCGGACGGAACACGAACACGAAGAGATTGATCTGATCGTGACTGGCTTCGCCGTTTTCGGCGGCGTCGCCGTCGAAGACTGATCGTTCTGGGTGGCTGTAACGTTTCGAAATAGTTCGCCGCGACGGCGTGTCGAGTATCGTTACATAACTGAGAGGAACAGTCCGTCTCCACTCTTGTGCCTGGACGGTCGATAGCTCACGGCCAAAGCCGGTTCGTCGAATACGAGACCAGGCTCGTTCAAGCTGTGAGGACCGCCCGGGTAGAGCCACTTATCGAACGATATGACAGAGGCGATATTATATTTTGAACCTGTTTCGGACTGACTAGGGACAGAACGACGGCCCAGTTCACGCCGAGGAGTCGCGTACTGTCGCTGTATCCCGGTGGCAAGTGCGTACAATACCCTAAATCAGGTCCGAAGGCTTCCCGAGATCTCAGTGCCCTCGCGCTGCTAATCCTGTCGACACGTCAATCGTCGGCGTGACACTCTGGCGTGAACGTGACGCCGTCGATCTCGATTTCGTCGGGCACGCCGCTGGTGTCGTGGGTTCCGACTGGCGGTTGGTTCACCTCGGCCGCCGGTGAGTCCGCGAGGTCGGTGCCGGCTTCCAGCGCGTCCATCTCACCGTCCCCGGTTCGAGCGTCTTGGTCGATCCGCATCGAGCAAAATTCGACGCCACACATCGAACAGAAGCGTGCCTCCTTGTAGTTGTCCTCGGGCAACGTCTGGTCGTGGTAGGACTTCGCCCGCTGGGGGTCCAGTGCGAGGTCGAACTGCTCGCGCCAGTCGAACTGATAGCGGGCCTCTGAGATCGCGTCGTCCCAGTCACGGGCACCGGGCAAGTCGTTGGCCACGTCCGCGGCGTGGGCAGCAATGCGGTAGGCCGCCAGTCCGTCCCGAACGTCTTCTTTCTCGGGCAGCCCGAGGTGCTCTTTCGGGGTGACATAACAGAGCATCGCCGCGCCGGCCCGGGCGGCCTCGGTCGCCCCAATCGAACTGGTGATGTGATCGTAGCCCGGCGCGACATCGGTGACGATCGGGCCGAGCACGTAGAAGGGAGCACCGTCACAGACCTCCTGCTGGCGCTCGACGTTGGCAGCGATCTCGTCCATCGGGACGTGGCCTGGCCCCTCGACCATCACCTGCACTCCGTTGTCCCAGGCAGTCCGGGTCAACTCCCCAAGCGTGTCCAGTTCCGCGAATTGAGCCTCGTCACTGGCGTCGGCGAGCGATCCGGGCCGGAGGCCGTCCCCGAGACTGATAGTGACATCGTGTGCCGCGAATATCTCACAGATCTCCTCGAAATGCGTATAAAGGGGGTTCTCCGCGTCGTGGGCCTCGATCCACTGGGCGAGAATCGACCCGCCACGAGAGACGATCCCCGTCTTGCGTCCGTCCGTCAACGGGAGATGCTCCTTGCGCACGCCTGCGTGAACGGTCATATAATCGACGCCCTGCTCGGCCTGTTTTTCGATAACATCCAGTAGGAGCTCCGGCGTGAGATCCGCAGGACCGTCGACGTGCGTGATCGCCTCGTAGATAGGCACAGTCCCGATCGGAACGGCCGAGTGTGCGATATGCGTCGACCGGATCCGATCGAGGTCCGACCCTGTCGAGAGATCCATCACCGTGTCCGCACCGTAGTGGACTGCGGTTTTGAGTTTCTCCAGTTCCGTCCCGAGATCGCTTGACTCGTCGCTGTTGCCGATGTTGGCGTTGACCTTCGTCGCGAACGCCCGCCCGATGATCGTCGGATCGAGTGACTCGTGATTGTGGTTGGCCGGGATCACTGCCTGCCCCTCGGCGACCTGTTCGCGGACGAACTCGGGATCGCGATGTTCCCGGCGAGCGACCCGCTCGATCGCGTCGGTGACCTTGCCGTCTCTGGCTCGCTGGAGCTGTGTTCGTGCCATACACCACTAGATTATATTACTGGATAATAAAGAACTCGAAGGCGCTGTAAGCGGTGTGTCGGGGAGAGACAGTGATACCGGACCCCATTACGATTTCCGGAAATGGGTTTCGAGGTTCGTAATCTTTCGCCGGGCTTATTACGATGTACGGACTCCGGTGGGACAATGACAGACGACGAGAGACCGACGATTCTGTTGATCGGGAGCGGCCCGATCCAGATCGGACAGGCCGCGGAGTTCGACTATTCCGGCGCACAGGCGTGTCGCGCACTCCAGGAGGAAGGCGCGCGGGTCGTGTTGGTCAACTCCAATCCGGCGACGATTATGACGGATCCGGAGATGGCCGACAAGGTATATCTGGAGCCGATCGAGACCGAGCCCATCGCCGAGATCATCCGCAAGGAAAACCCGGACGGTGTCATCGCCGGGCTGGGCGGCCAGACCGGGCTGAACGTCACCGCGGAACTCGCCGAGGAGGGCGTCCTCGAGGAACACGACGTCGAAGTGATGGGCACGCCGCTCGATACGATCTACGCGACCGAGGACCGCGAGAAGTTCCGCGACCGGATGCAGAAGGTCAACGAGCCGGTCCCCAAGTCGGTCACGATCCAATCGATGGACGAAGTCGAGGAGGCCGTCGAATCGGTGGGCGGGCTACCGGTCATTATGCGCACGACCTACACGCTGGGCGGGGCGGGATCGGGCGTCATCGACGATATGGACGAACTCAAAGAGGCCACCCGCAAGGGACTGCGCCTCTCGCGAAACAACGAAGTGATGATCACCGAGTCGATCGACGGCTGGGTCGAGCTGGAGTACGAGGTGATGCGTGACGCCGACGACTCGACGATCATCATCTGTAATATGGAGAACATCGACCCGATGGGCATCCACACCGGCGAGTCGATCGTCGTCACGCCCAGTCAGGTCATCCCCGATAAGGGCCACCAGGAGATGCGCGACGCCGCGCTGAAAGTGATCCGCGAACTCGGTATCGAAGGTGGCTGTAACATCCAGTTCGCCTGGCACGACGACGGTACGCCCGGCGGCGAGTACCGCGTCGTCGAGGTCAACCCTCGCGTCTCCCGCTCCTCTGCACTGGCCTCGAAGGCGACTGGCTACCCGATCGCTCGCGTGACCGCCAAGGTCGCGATGGGCAAGCGCCTCCACGAGATCGAAAACGAGATCACCGGCGAGACGACCGCCGCCTTCGAGCCCGCAATCGACTACGTGGTAACGAAGGTGCCACGCTGGCCCAAAGACAAGTTCCGTGACGTCGAGTTCGAACTCGGGCCGGCGATGAAATCGACCGGCGAGGCGATGGCGATCGGTCGCACGTTCCCCGAGAGTCTGCTGAAGGCCCTGCGGTCGAGCGAGTACGATCCTGCGGAGGACCTCGGTGAACTCGACGACGAGACCCTACGGTCGGAATACCTACAGCGCCCGACACCGGACCGCACCTACGCAATCTTCGAGGCGTTCCAGCGCGGCTACACCGTCGAGGAGGTCGCGGCACTGACCGAGATCGAAGAATGGTATCTCGAGCGCTATCAGGAGGTCGCAGAAGCCGCCGAGGACGCCGCCGCAGGCGACTTCTACACCGCCGGGCAGGCCGGGTTCACCGACCAGGAGATCACCGCCATCGCCGGCGGCGAGTTCAACGATACGCATCGCTCGTGGCTGCCTGCGGACGTCGAGGACGACGATGACAACGCGGCTGCCGACGGGGGGAGCGAGACGACGGCGTCTCGACAGGACGGCAATACCACCGCCATCCCCGATACCGTGACTGTCGAAACCGTCGAGGCCGAGACGACCGACCGGGACTTCAAGCTGGTCGATACCTGTGCCGGGGAGTTCGAGGCGACGACGCCGTACTACTACTCGACGCGGGACCCAATCTCGGGCATCGATCGCGACGAACTGCTGGTTGATCGAGACGTCGAGAGCGTCGTCGTGGTCGGTGGCGGCCCAATCCGTATCGGACAGGGCGTGGAGTTCGACTACTGTTCGGTCCACGCGGTGCGCGCCCTGCGGGAGATGGGCATCGACGCCCACGTCGTCAACAACAACCCCGAGACGGTCTCGACGGATTATGACACCTCCGACGGCCTGTTCTTCGAGCCAGTCACCGCCGAGGAAGTCGCCGACGTCATCGAAGCGACCGAGGCCGACGGTGTGATGGTCCAGTTCGGCGGCCAGACCTCTGTCGATATCGGTCACCCGCTCGAACAGGAGCTCGAACGCCGCGATCTCGACTGTGAGATTATGGGGACCAGCGTCGACGCGATGGATCTGGCGGAGGACCGCGACCGGTTCAACCGTCTGATGGAGGAGCTGGGTATCGCCCAGGCTGAGGGTGGCTCGGCGACCAGCGAACAAGAGGCCCTGGAACTCGCCCGCGAAATCGGCTATCCCGTGCTGGTGCGCCCAAGCTACGTGCTGGGCGGCCGCGCGATGGACGTCGTCTACAACGACGAAGACCTGAAGACCTACATCGAAGAGGCGGTCCGAGTGAGTCCGGACAAGCCGATTCTCGTCGACGATTTCCTGGCTGACGCCACTGAACTCGACGTCGACGCCGTCGCTGACGGCGAGGACGTGCTGATCGGCGGCGTGATGGAGCACGTCGAGACCGCAGGCGTCCACTCCGGAGACTCGGCGTGTATGATCCCGCCGCGCTCGCCGGACATCAAAGAGATGATGCCGCGCATCCGTGAGGTGACCGAACAGATCGCGGACGCGCTGGACACGGTGGGCCTGCTGAACGTCCAGTTGGCGGTGCGAGACGACACCGTATACGTCCTGGAGGCGAACCCACGGTCGTCCCGAACCGTGCCGTTCATCTCAAAGAGCACGGGCGTTCCGATCGCCAAGATCGCCGCGCAGGTGATGACCGGCGTGACACTCGAGGAGTTGGACATCCAAGAGCAGATCCCTGATCAGGTTTCGATCAAGGAGGTCGTGCTCCCGTTCGACCGACTGCCGGGCTCTGACCCGCGTCTCGGCCCGGAGATGAAATCCACCGGCGAGGTGATGGGCACTGCCGGTAGCTTCGGCAAGGCCTATCAGAAGGCGCAGATGGCCGTCGGCAAGCCAATCCCCCTGGAAGGGACGGCGCTCGTCGATCTGCCGGTGATCGGATTCGAAGAGCACTTCGAGACGGTCGACCTCGAAGACTTCGAGGACACCGAAACCCTCGTCGAGGCGATTCAGGACGGCGAGATCGATCTCGTGCTCTCGCGTAACCGCGAGGTTCTGGAGGCTTGCGTCGAGGAGACCGTGACCTACTTCTCGACCATCGAGAGCGCCGAGGCAGTCCTCGAGGCGATCAACAGCGCCGACGAACCGCTGAACGTCCAGGCGATCGGCGACCGACCCACGGATCAGCGCGAATGGGGCAAATGACGATCTAGCGATCGTTTCTATCGGCGACTGCGACCATTGTGGATACCGAGATTGACATAACGGTCGGCCAGGCCAGCAAAAGTTCCACGCGGGATACGTCGTCGGAAACCTAGTCGCTGGCGGACTGGCCCGAGACCAGTTCAGCGATCGCCCTGAGTCCATCGACCTCGTAGTCGGGAGTGACCGATAGTTCGGTGTCGGCTCGGTGAGACCGCCTGACGAAGGCCGCGTCGATGTCGGCGGCGTGGGCGGCCTCGATATCGGTCTCGCTGTCGCCGACGTACAGTGCATCACGGGTGCCGAGATCCGAAAGCGCCTGTTCGAGGTAGTACGGTGCGGGCTTTTTCCGGTGGAGACTCTCGACGGTCGGCGGCCGACCGTAGACCGTCTCGAAGTGTCCGTCGAGATCGAAAAAGTCGAAGGCGAACTCGACGGTCGCGTGCTGGTTCGAGCTGACGACACCGAGCGGGCGATCGAGGGCC
>Ga0207850_100075_pt1 | contig 105871 bp, 95 predicted proteins | sample 23E2SouthBayCA_FD_187746 | JGI IMG/M metagenome (GOLD analysis project Ga0207850, IMG submission 187746) | Aerobic enrichment media microbial communities from Eden Landing Ponds, California, USA - A23 E3 (3) (SPAdes) | ecosystem: Environmental > Aquatic > Marine > Unclassified | place...
GTGGTTACGACGATTCAGACACCACTACAACCACGAACGACCGAACCAAGCACTCAACGGACGAACGCCAGCTGAGGAGATCCAGAACTAGACAGTGCCAAGCAGAAGTTTAAGTCGGTTAGGAAACATATAATTATTTTCTTAAAAGTTGTTAAGTCGCTCATGCTGGACCCAAATTGGGGCAACACGGAGGACTATTTATCCAAGGGTGAACGGATTCGATTCGAGGGATACAGCTCCCCCCAGTGGAGGCGATAGCAATGAAAAATATCGTTTTCATTACTGTCGATTCGCTGCGTGCTGACTATGTTTCTGGCCCGAAAGCTCCTGCCTCGCTCGAAACGCTTCCACGGATGACTGAAGAGTGGCTCACTTGCTCCACTGCGTACGCAAACGCACCATACACGAAGCAGTCGTTTCTCTCAATTCTGAGCGGGAGCTATCCCTGGACGTTCGAATCAGCGGAGACAGGATTTGACCCGGACCGAGTGCATATTGCGGAGCGATTGTCTGAAGAGGGGTACGCCACGGGTGGCTTCCACTCGAACACATATCTGAGCCCGACATACAACTACGATAGAGGGTTCGACTATTATCTGGGTCGGGACAGTGGAGACGATGGGGACACAGAGTCCCGGCTCACATCACTGTTTAATACGGCTGTGGAACGGGCTGTCGCTACCGAGGAACTCTCAGATCTCATCTACTGGACTTACCAGAACGCCGGTAAACGGTTAGGGATTCAGCTTGGTAGTAACCTCTACAAGCCGGCCGAAGAGTTGAATCAACATATCGTCAACTGGACCCAACGGCAGTCTAAGCCCGTGTTTATCTGGGCTCATTATATGGATGTGCACAATCCGTACTATCCACATGAAGGGACAGTCAGTGAGGGAATCAGCCGGAGGCGGGCGGTAAAACTGTTTCATAAAGTCAACGAACAACGGTCCGAGGCCGCCGAGGGCGATATAGACACCCTTGAGCGTCTGTATCGTGGTGAAATCGAGTATTTCGACCGGCAACTTGGTAACCTGCTTGAGCGACTCGACGAGACGATCGGTTCAGAGGAGACACTCCTTGTGTTCACGTCGGACCATGGCGAAGCGTTCAACGAGAAGGGACGTGTTTTTCATCCGGGAAGCGCTCTTTATGAGGAGAATATTCGTGTTCCGATGATGATAGATGGACCCGACATCAGTGGTGGCGAGATAGAAAGCCCGGTTTCACATATCGACCTTGTCCCGACGATATTGAACAGAGCCGGTATCGAGGCACCCAAGTCAGTTGACGGGCGCGATATCGCCGGGTACGACTTTGACGCTACCAGTGACAGGATTGTTTTCACTGAGAGCTACGATCACGAAGACGGCGGACTAATGGGAACTGATGGAGAGTATAAGCTCATCAGGGATCTGGAGACGGGCGAGGACCTCTTTTGTAGGCGCAACTCCGAACCAGAGAAAATCAACCAACCAGACGAGACTGAGTCTATCGCCTACGACAGGCTAGCTGGCGCTCTGGACGACCACGTGCAGTCGGTGACAAACGCCGAAGTTGCTGCTACTGATGGCGAGATTTCCGAGAACGTCCGACTCCAACTCCGCAAACTCGGCTACAAAGAGTGACGAACCGTTTGAGGATATACACTGCAATTTCGCCCCGCAAACGGGGAGCTAAATACAACGGGAGGTGGACTACAGCGTTTCGCTCAGACTATCCACTTGGTTCTCGACATCATTGACCGTGATCCGAAGTTCGTCGACCTGACCGCGGTCTCGCAATCGGTGTGTGTAACTGACCCGGTCCCCGCTGACACGGGTGCTATCGGCAGCCACCACTGTTCCCTGAGAGAGGAGCGTCGTGACGACCATATCGAGGTCCCCATCGGCGTCCGTTACGGTCCAGTCGACATCGAATCGTGACCAGTCATCAATATCGGTCCGGGTCACATCCATCGTCTCGATCTTCGGGGGGTTCGAAGCCGTCCCGTTGTCTACGGTTACGGTGACTGAGGCCGTAGCGCTGTTTCCAGCAGAGTCTGTCACACGCGCTTCGAGTTGGTAGTCGCCCCCATCAACTCCCGTCGTGTCCCACGTGCCCTCGTGATATCCCGTCTCAGCGTTGTAAGTGGCCACATTCCAGCTCGCATCGCCGATACGGTGTTCTACGGTCAATGCGTCTGCAGTATCCTCCTCGTCGTTCGCTGCGATCTGTAACGTCACTTCGCCACTTGTTATTTCACCGTCGGTCGGCGTTGCCCAGGAGACGGACGGTGCCGTCTCTGTCGTCTCGGAGTCTGGGAATTGAGCGGTGGCACCGCCAGTCACAGCGCTGAAGACGTCCGTTTCGACGCGCTGCGGGTCGAACGATCCCAGTCCGACCCAGCCGTCAGTGTGGTCGCTGTCGGTCTCGACAACGTCCCACTCAGTGGGTTCGTCAGTCCCAGCGGGCCACACTTTGGCTTTCAGCTCAGACCCCTCCACACGGAACCGTCTGTAGAAGTACTCATTCTCCTGTGGCGTGCCGAACCGGGCTATCGTTGTTGTATTCCCGTCGGTGTATTTGCCGAGGCGGAACGAGTCTGCACGATCTTCTATCTCTATCCAGTAGCCGTTGGCCTTTCGGTTGACCGTGGAGGCACGGAGATACACCCGAGCGTGGAACCCGTATTCCGCGTTCGTGGCGAACGAGGGGACTCGAAACTTATCCAGTACCTCAACGTCGCCCGGTTGGCCGATATCGTCCGCGGATATGGCATATCTAGTGCGATTCCCGTCAGTGTTCTCGAAAGCGAGGGCAGATTCTCCCGCGAACTCCGACCCGGTATCAACGCCCCAATCGCTCGTGGAACTGAACCACTGCGGTGTCCAGTGATCGAACAACGGTGGCTCGGAGGTAGTGGTCGTGTCCCCCCCAGAGTCATCGGACGCTGAGTTGATACCGACATCAGATGCAGCCGGAACATTGGGTGTGAGCGGGCTGGCACCCTGCTCGTCAGCCTCTATTGTGATCGCGCCGGTATCGCCAAGACCGCCGTTCCCATCACGCGCGAGCGTTTTGATAGCCCCGTCCGAGTCCTGCGTGCCGAACAATGCTTGCTCGCAATTGTGCACTGACACGCGGTCGAGAGCCACATCGGAGAAGTGTGCTCCGTCACGGTCACGGAACACTTCATCAGCTAGTTCGAACGTTGCGTTGTGGATTGCAAAGTTGTCTCCCTGAAGGTTCAGTTGCCCTGCGGCAGCCTGGATAGCGTATCCCATGTGGTCTCTGGTTTCGACATCCTCAAGATACACTGTCGGCACGCCACCAGTGCGATCGGACAGCCTATTGATGAAACATCGGCCATAGAAGTTCTCACCCGACTTTTCGTCGAGCTTCGATTCGAGTGATGGGGTGTTGGCACGATGATAGACACGTCGGACATCGAACAGCGAGGAAGCACTCAATTTACACAGGTTGGCACCGGTCCCTGTCACGTAACAGTCCTGCATGCGTATCTCGCCGGTGTTAAACCGAACATCTATTGCGCTCCCTGAACAGTCGATGAAATGTGAGTTTGTCACCGTGAGGGGGTTACCCTCGCTTGCATGGGTAGTGATGTGGTGGCCGATGTGTCCGCCGCCCGAATAATTGTGGTCCGCTATGGCGTTCTCTTCAAACGTACACCGGTCAACGGTCCGTAGCACGTCCCGGCCAAGGATTGCCTCTTGATACCAGCCACGGATATGTGCATTCGAGAAGTGTACATCTCCACTACCAGCGATATTCATACATCGAGAACCCCCACCAGCACTGCGAAGGTCTGGTAGGTTCTCGTAGTTTCCGTCCAGCCGTATATCACGGATCGTGACCGTGCCGTGATCGACACCATCGTCGTAGTAGAACCCTGTCTGTATTGGGTGGGATGACGCGTCAGTGTGTCTGCTTACCCCTAACGCTGAGCGCTCTGGACCAGCACCGGTGATCGAGATCCCAGCGGGTTCTTGTCCGCCGAACTCAAAGAACGAAGACCGACTATCACGGGCGAAGTAGAACGTTCCCTCAGGGACATAAATCTCGCCGCCGTCCCCGGTGGCATTTGCCGCGTCAAGCACTGCTTTCCAGTTACGTTTCGCCGCGTCGAACGAGGGGTCGTCTGGGTTCGCTACCGCACCGTGTTCGGTTATGTCTTCAGTCATAGCGCGTACTCACTGAAATCAGTCATATACTGCGTCTGCTGTGACGATTCGGTTGCAGTAACGCTGTTCGCACCAACAAGCGCGGCGACCGTGACAGCACCAGCTCTAAGATATTCCCTGCGGTTAATCGTACCTTGTCGGTCCCCGTCTAGTGGTTTGTTCCGATCTTTTTCTCCCTCCGCTTCTTCCGTTAGTAACTCATTACTTTGCTCCGATTCGGTATTCATCACACTCACCGCTGGTGGAGGTCCCGTATTTACTGATGCTACCAGTCGAAGTAAGTTTGCCCTGTTTTATTTACCAATAAGAGATACTTGGAGGCAGTTAGCTTAAGTTAAGTCATCAATATAGGATAGTGGTAAGAACCTCCTACCTCGGGAGTAGATGCCCACGCAGTCTAGTTGGTCAGTATGGTCGAGTACAGGACACTGCAGTCAGTCGTAGGAAGTCATTAACTCGGTCTGATACCAAGCCGGATCCGTGTTGAACGGGTTGGCACCGCCCGGGACCCTACAGTATCCGGATAATGTGGTATGGATAGTTGTGACTGTATTCTGACTCATTCTAATCACCCGGATATTGGGGGTTTGATTTATCGACCAGATCCTATTTGTGAAGCCGTTACCGGATAATTCACGTAGCCTGTAGAGAACCTGAATAATTTGACTGGGACCCCTCTTGTTGCGTCTGTCACGTTGTTCGTTTGCCAATCAGGTCAAAATACTTTATTAAAATGTACTTTGATAGCTTGACCATATTTTGTCTAACAGCCCGTTTTCTTCAAGGCTGTGCGCGTCCGATAAGTCAACATATAACGCTTTAGCAGTGTATATACTGGATTCAGATTCAGGATGCCGCAGGAGTATCAGACGTATACTAATACCCCCGTCAGGGATACAGTGCAATGGCTTGATGTCGATGAGTAGCGACCGGCCAGCGGACACGGGACCGTCGTCAAGATGGAACGAGAAGCATCTGACAGTGAGACAGTCGACGTACACACTTCACGACAATGACGACTAACTGTGTCATCGTCTCTCAGCGGTATCCGCCTGAAAAGGGCGGCAATGCATCCAGAATTCACGACACAGCCGTTAATCTCGGTGATGAGTTCAACGTGACCGTTCTGGCACCGTCTCTCTGTTACCCACCGGGAAACTTCGAACGAACTTGGAAGCGCAAGCAGACAGAACGCGATGAGGGCGTGATCGTCCACCGCTTGTGGACATGGCAGCCACAGAGAGAGAACCCCTCTCTGCTTCGTCGACTTCCCTACTACGTTATATTCGCACTGCATGCGGCACTCTGGCTAGTCGTGAAATTCCGGCAGTATGACGTTGTCATGACATCTACACCGCCAATCACTACTGGGTTCCCCGGACTTGTGGCTGCTGCCATCGGGAATCCATGGGTAATCGATGTCCGCGATCTGTGGATTGAGAACTCAATCGCCCTTGGATACATTCCAGCAGATAGTCCACTGGTAAAGGCCGGCCGCACGTTCCAGCGTCTCGCGTTACACTCGGCTGATCGCATTACGGTAACGACTGAGACACTTAGAGATGCAGTCGCTGACACGTACGGCAGCGAACTTAGGGATCGGGTTCGAGTCGTCCCGAACGGTGTTGACACCGACCGGTTTTCCTCGGTATCGACTCCTGAAAATAACGACTCGCGAATCGTATACACCGGGAATATTGGGAGTGCACAGGCACTCGAACCGTGTATCCGGGCAATGCAACACGTTTCAAGTGACAACGCCTTGCTTCAGTTGGTCGGCGACGGGGACGAGGTGTCTCGGCTCAAGAGTGTGACAGATCGACTTGGGCTTGAAGACCGCGTCGAATTTGTTGGACTGGTGGACCGTGAACGAATCCCGGAGATCCTCGACAGTGCAACTGTCGGCTTGGCCCCAATAAAAGACAGTCCAGAACTGGACTATGCAATACCCACGAAGCTGTACGAGTACATGGCCTGCTCGCTACCCGTCGTTGTCACCGGGCGGGGGGAAATCAAGCGGTTCACAACGGATACAGACGTAGGGATCCACACGGAACCCGACCCAGAAAGTATTGCGGTAGCGATTGAAACCCTCCTCGAAAACCCCGAAAAGCGGGTGGCGATGGGTCAAGATGGACATCGAGTCGTATCCGAGGAGTATGACCGGCAAGCCATCGCGGGTCAACTTGGTGAGGTTTTTCGGACATTGACAGTGAGTGAACGACGGGAATCGTGTACGACTCCAGATCCCGACCATGACTGAGCACCTGCAGACGCTTCCGAAAGCGGTCAGATTGTACGGACACACGCTCACACAGTTGGAGTCTGCACAGGTGCTTGGGATGGCCGAGCGGACGACTCGTAACACCTTGCTCACACGACTCCCGCTCGACTTCAACGGGCAATACGACGCAGCGATTCCTCGAACCCTCTCGGTGGGGACCAGTCCGATCAAAGCGGACCTTGGCCTGCTTCGTGCAGAACTTTCGGAGGCGACCGTCAAGATGTTCCAGCAACGGAGCCGCCAGGCGGCCGACGGTACCCTGACGTTCCTTAACAGGACCACACAGCTCCGGTCGCCGGAGCATCCTACTTGGTTTGACGACCGGTTCGACAACTATCCGCTACTCTGGCCGCTGAAACTATACGCGTTCGAACCACTCCGATGGGCGACGCTTGGGTTTATGGGCTCACAGTCGGCCCCGGACAGGATTGTCGAGGTGTTCGACCAGTGGGTGCGAGACTGGGCCGATAGTATGGAGATCGGCCAGCCAGGATACCTTCGAAATGCGTGGACACCGTGGGCAGTGTCACTCCGCATACAAACACTCACCCGATACCTCGCGTGGCGGACTGGGGACACCCAGGAAGACGTTCCAGAGAGACTCACTGAGGCACTTGCCCGAGAGATATATCGCAATTCGCTTTTTCTCGCAAACCACATCGAGGCTGATGTCGGCGGTAATCACCTCATCGAGAACGGGCTCGCACTGCTCATGGCTGGACTCACTTTCCCAGAGGCTGACACGTCCTGGATTTCGGACGGGATCTCTGTCCTCGGCCGTACAGGGGCTAAACAGTTCCTTGCTGATGGCGGCCATTATGAACGGTCGCCGATGTACCATGCAATCGTTACAACGCGGTTCGTGACGGCCTGCTCGCTACTGGCAGCCAGTGATCGGTCAGCCCCCAACTGGCTGATAGCGATGACGAAACAGGCCGTAGCGTACTTGCGATACCTCTCACCGCCGGATGAGCGGCTCCCGCTGTATAACGACGCCGTGTTCGGGCAGTCGCTCCCGTTGACGGCCTGCCTGGGATACGCCGGGGCCGTCGGGTTCGGGGCCGACGACCGCCCGGTCCCGTCACACAGTCCGATGGGCGGCGAGACGGGGTACTACTGGCTCGACACCGACCACGGGCAGTTACTGGTAGACGGTGGGCCGGTGGGGCCCTCCAACTTGCCGGGTCACTCCCACAACGACATGCTGAGCGTCCTGCTCTGGGTCGACGGACAGCGCGTGCTCACGGATACCGGCGTGTACGATTACGCCGACAACGAGCGGCGGCAGTACGCCAGAAGCGTTGCCGGCCATAACACCGTCCAGGTCGGCGAGACGGAGCCTATCGAAATCGGCGGCAAGTACCTGATGGGCGCGCGGACGGAACCGACGGCCGAATACGAGGGGGCCGACCCAACTCTCTTCAGGGGGCATTATGAGACAGCCGCCGCAGCACCGGCGTCGTACCGGCACGACAGGACGATTCTCGCCAGCGACGACTGGTGGTTGGTTCGGGACGAACTTCGGGGACCCGACACAGAAACCGAACCAAGCGTCTCCCGACTCCACTTCCATCCAGAGGTCGCTGTCACAGTCGAGGACTCGGGAACGGTGCGGGCGACTGGCAGTGACGAGAGCTCGGCCCTACTCAGCGTCTATCCGCTCGGCGTCAGTGACGTTCGGACGACGACGACCGAGTACTTCCCCGAGTTCGGCGTCACTGAGGAGCGACAGACGCTAGAACTGGAGGCCGGCCCGGAGTCTGGGACGACGGCCTTCGGGTACCTCCTCGACCCGTCTGCTGGTGGCCACAGAGCGCCCAGCTGTTTAGATGCGGACAAATAAGCTAGCCGGGACCGCTACCGAGACGGTCAGTTTGGTGACCAGAGACGTGTTCGGTCTGTCAATCGGAGCTGTCACTTCTCGGTGTGAAAACCCGCGCCTCAACTGAACAGACGCTTCAGCCGCGCAACGAGGCTCTTCGAGCGATCGCCGCCGCGCCGGCGCTGCTGGTCCGGCCCCGCCGAGGCTTCGGAACTGCCAACGTCGGTCTCTGTGGCGGGCGTGTCGCCGTCAGCGGCTTCGACAGCGTCAGCAATCATTCCTTCAGCGTCGTTAACAGCGTCTTTGACGGTGCCGTCGATTAGCGGGACACCGCTGAATCGGTCCTGACTGACCGACGTATCGGAGGCGATGATGGCGGCGTCGGCGGCTTCAATGTCGGAATCGGAGAGTTCGTTCTCCGCGCCCATCGCACCCTGAACTTCCACCTTGATATCGTAACCCTGTTCTTCGGCTGTCTGTTCGAGGTTCTCGGCTGCCATCTGACTGTGTGCGATCCCAGTCGGGCAGGAGGTGACTGCGACGAGTTTCATGTGTCTAGTGTGGTCTGGACTTCGCTTCGCGTTGCGGCGAGTCTGGCGCGGTCCCCGCGCTCGCTCGCGGAACTGTACGAGGTTTCGCTGACGGCCGTCTTGACCTCCGGAATCGTCACGGCACTCATGCTGAGTTCGTCGAGGCCGAGACCGACAAGTAACTCTGTCAAATCTGGGTCACCTGCCATCTCGCCACACATCCCGACCCAGATGTCTTCGGCGTGGGCTGCGGTGACTGTGTGCTGGATGGCGCGGAGGACGCCCGGATGAGTCGGGTCGTGCAGGTCGCCGACGCGCTCGTTCTCGCGGTCGGCGGCCATCACATATTGCGTGAGGTCGTTCGTCCCGATAGAGAGGAAATCGACTCGTGCGGCGAGTTCGTCGGCCATGAAGGCGGCACTCGGTGTTTCTATCATAACGCCGACTTCGGGATCAACGGCGTCGGCGTCGTAGTCGTCAAGACCGGCCGCCGCCTCTAGCGCGTCGAGTGCGGCGTCGAGTTCCTCGATAGTGGCCACCAGTGGGAACATGATGGCGAGGTCCCCCGCCCCATCCGCGGCAGCGCGTAGGAGCGCACGGAGCTGTGTGGCGAACAGGTCCGAATCCGGTGCGAGTGAGCGCCGGATTCCGCGTTCGCCGAGGAATGGGTTCTCCTCGTCTGGCAGGTCGAGATAGGGAATACGCTTGTCGCCACCGATATCCAGCGTCCGGACGACGACGCGCCCATCTGGGAACGTGTCGAGCGCCTGGCGGATTGCCTCGTACTGCTCGTCCTCCGAGGGGGGCGTCTCGCGGTCGAGGAAGAGGAACTCGGTCCGATAGAGGCCAACGCCGTCAGCACCCCGTTTTGCTGCGGGTTCCAGTTCCGCCGGCTGGCCGATATTTGCCGCCACTTCGACGTGTCGTCCGTCAGTTGTTTTGACTGAATCATTGACGACAGCGGCTCCTGACTCGTTCGCTGCGGCCGCTCGTTCGGAGTCGTCAGGACTGACCAGCAGGGTCCCGTTGTCGCCGTCGACCACGACCTCTGCTCCGTCTTCGAGGGTGTCGAGATCTGTCCCGATACCGACGACGGCTGGCAGAGCGAGCGAACGGGCGAAGATAGCTGCGTGGGACGTCCGCCCTCCAGTGACGGTGGCAAAGCCGGCGACGCGTTCTGGGTCGAGTTGTGCCGTGTCGCTGGGAGTCAACCGCTCGGCGAGGACGACACTGCCCGCCGGTAGGTCACCGAGGTCGACCCGCTCGCCGTCCGTCAGCAGACGGAGGAGTCGGTCACGCACGTCACGAAGGTCGTCTGCGCGCTCGGCCATTCGACCGTCCATTCCCTCGAACTGTTCGATGTGTTCGCCGAACACGGCGTCCACGGCGTTGGGTGCTGGGCCCCCATCGGCAATCATCGTCTCGACTGCGTCCTCGATGGTCGGGTCCTCAAGGAACTGGATGTGCGCATCAAACACCGCGGCCTCGTCCTCTCCGACGCGTTCGGCAGTCGCCTCACGTTCAGATTCTAGTTCAGCGCGGGCGGTGTCGACCGCGTCGGCGAACCGCCGGCGTTCTGTCTCAGGATCGACTTCCACGTCGTCTGGGGCCGGGAGCGAGATGTCGCGACCGTACCAGACAACTGTCCCGACGCCGGAGCGCGGCGTGGCACCGGTCCCGTGGAGCGTGCGTTCAGCCATCGTCAGTGTCCAGTTCCGCTTCCGGTGTTGTCAGTATTCGTTCCAGCTCATCGAGTACGGATTCTGCATCCGAGCCGTCGGCGACCAGTTTGATATCATCGCCCTGTCCGACGCCGAGGCTGGTGATGGCGATCATACTCGCCGCCTGGACGAGATCATCGTCCGGCCGCCCGGCTGAGACCTCAGCCTCGTGGTCGTTGACGGCTTGGACGAACGCTGACGCCGGCCGGGCATGCAGACCGGCTTCTGGAACAATCGTCACAGTGCGCTCGACCGTCATGCGATGGCCTCCCGGAGTACGTCCTGAACGGTCGCTTCGTCCGCCGCCGCGTGGAGTCGGTCCCGAACGTCGTCGTGCATCAGGGCTCGAGAGAGGGAGCTGAGGATATTGAGATGCTCCTCGCCGCCGGCTTCCGGGACGAGAATCATGAAGACGAGTGTCGCAGGCTCGCCGTCCATGGAGCCGAAGTCGACGCCCTCTTGCGAGCGGGCGAACGCGAGCGACGGGCGACTCACAGCGTCAGTCTTCGCATGTGGAATCCCGATTCCCATGCCGACACCCGTGGTGGTCTCCGATTCACGCTCAAGCAGTGCTTCGAGTGCGCGGTCGCGGTCCTCGACCCTGCCACTGTCGACCAACAGGTCTAGCAGAGACTCGATACACGCCTCCTTCTCCGCTGGTGGTTCGGACAGCGAGATGTGGTTTGCCGGAATCAGTTCTTCAATATCGTCCGCTGAGATTGCGTCTGTCATTGTACTCACCGTAATTAGTCATCCGTTGGTTGCGTGCTGCTCGTCTCTGCCCCGGTGTCGACGCGGTCCTCGAAGTCCGGCTTGATAACTGTCGCAACAACAGCCGTCACAAGCGAACCCAGCAGGATGCTGCCCAGGAACGCGAGCGGCTGGTTTGACAGGAGGACAACGAAGATACCGCCGTGGGGCGCAGGCATCGTGACGCCGAGGGCCATCGATGTCGCACCGCCGACAGCACTGCCAGCGACAATAGCCGGGATAACGCGGAGCGGGTCCGCGGCCGCGTACGGAATCGCACCCTCTGTAATGAACGACAGACCGAGCACGACGCCGCTTTTTCCGTTCTCGTACATCTCAGCCGCGTACTTGTGCGGGGCGATGAAGTTCGAGAGCGCGAGGCCGATCGGCGGAATCATCCCACCGATCATCACCGCCGCCATCGGCGCGTAGATTTCTTCGGTGATGAGTCCGGTCGCGAACACGTAGGCGACCTTGTTGACCGGGCCACCCATGTCGAAGGCCATCATCCCGCCGAGGATGAGGCCGACGACGATAGCCTGACCGCCCTGCATCGACTGCAGGAAGGACGTCAGCCCCTCGTTAGCGAGTGCGACGGGGACGCCCAGAACGAACAACATGATCGGCGTCAGAACTGCCATCGTTGCGACAGGGATTAGCAACACCGGCATCATCGGCTGGATGAACTCGGGGACATCGAGGTTCTTGAAGAAGCGTGCGACGTACCCAGCCAGCAGCCCAGCGACGATTGCACCGAGGTAGCCGGCACCGGCCTCGCCACCGGAGATACCGATTACTGTTGCCGCTTCGGCGACGACGTTTCCCTGCTGGAGAATGTACGCCAGCAGGAACCCCGGGGCGAGTCCCGGACGGTCGGCGATGGCGTACGCGATGTACCCGCCGAGGATCGGAACCATAATTGTCAGCCCGGCTACGCCGATCTGCGCGAGGAACCAGCCTGCCGAGCCGGTGTTCTCGAACACTGCCTGTGTGTCCCCTATCGCGTACGCGACGGCGAGGAAGATACCCCCGATAGTCACGAAGGGAATCATGAACGATACGCCCGTCATCAGGTCCTCCTTGACGGAGGTTACGTGAGCGCGAAGCGCACTCTCGGCCCGGTTTTGATCTGTCATGGTCAACGACATCGACAGCTACGCCCATTGTGTGATATAAAGATACACGTTTGAGCGTGTTATTTACTGAAACTGTTTGATATCTGTATTTGGGCGATTGTTTCTGCATGGAACTATAGCCATGAATTCGATGGAATAACAGACATATGCTTGTTAGTCGCCGGCAACTATTGGGGTGAAAATCCGAATGGGCGGTGCCACGCGCGTCATAGTACTTATGCCCGTCACTCGCACACACCGAAATATGGGTTCACTCTCGGTATCCGGGGAGGTGGCAACCGTCACCGTCGAGAAGATCGGGGGGATCGACGAGACGACAGTCGAGGTTCCACCAGGGGTGACAGTGCTTCGAGGCCGGAATGCGACCAATCGGACGTCATTTCTTCAGTCGGTGATGGCCGCCCATGGGAGCGAGTGGGCGAGCGTGAAAGGTGACTCAGACCAGGGGCGCGTCGAACTCTCACTGGGAGAGGAAACGTACACCCGAACACTGACCAGAACTGACGACGGGGTTGCCGGGTCTGGCCTCGGCCTTCTCACTGACTCGACAGTTGCGGACCTGTTCGCGTTCCTGCTCGAAGACAACGAGGCCAGGCGAGCCGTCGAACGGGATGTGGACCTCCGGGAGATCATTATGCGGCCAGTCGATGTGGCATCTATCCACCGACAGATACGTGCGGCCGAACAGCGCAAGGAAGAGATCGATGCGGAACTCGACCGTATCGCGTCGCTCAAGCGTGACCTCCCGGATCTCGAGCGGCAACAGGCAGATCTACGCGACGAGATTGCTGAGACCAGAGACGAACTCCAGCGAGTGGAGGACCGAATCGACGAGCGGGACGCAGATTTCCAGACGACTCAAAAAAACAGGGACGAACTCGAGACGGCTCTCGATGAACTTCAGGCGACTCGGTCCGAACTGAAACGCGTTCGAGATGATATTCAGTCGGAGCAAGAGAGTATTGCGGCGTTACGCGACGAGCGGGGTAACCTCGCAGTCGAACGGTCTGGCCTCCCGGAATCGCCGACCGAACGACTCGAAGCGCTCGAATCAGACATCGACCGGCTTCGGGAACGAAAGCGGGAACTCTCAGAGTACACCACCCGACTGCAGAACGTTATCGGGTTCAACGAGGAATTGCTGTCCGGCGAACACCGTGAGATAACCGACGCTATCGATGCAAAGCCCGAGAGCGTGGGTGACATCACTGATCAGTTGTACAAGGGGTCAAAGACGACCTGCTGGACCTGTGGCTCGCAGGTGAAGCCGGAGCGTATCGAGTCGACGCTCCAGAGTATGCGTGACCATCTTCAGGAGATGGTGTCGGAGATCGGCAGTATCGAAGATGAACTCGATGAACTGACCGGCCAACGTGACAAAATTGCGGAGACACGCACGCGGGCACAAGAACTCACGGCGACAATTGAGGACGTTGACGCAGAAATTGAGCGACGGCAGACGACGGTTACTGACCTCCGAGAGCGACGCAACAACCTCTCGGCTCGCGTCGAGGAACTTGAGGAGCGGGTCACGACGCTCCGGACGGAAGAGTTCGATGAGGTGCTCGACCTCCATACGAAAGCGAACGAACTGGAACTGGAACTGGACCGGCTCGAATCCGAACGAGACGAGGTAAGCGAAGAAATCGCCGACATCGAGTCAGAGATCCGCCGGAACAACGAACTGGCCGCGCAACGGGAAGAGGTGGTTGACGAACTGATCGACCTCCGGTCGCGTATCGACCGTCTCGAAGCCGAAGCGACCGACCAGTTCAACGAGAAGATGGACGACCTGCTCGACATCCTCGGTTATGGTAATATCGAACGGATCTGGCTTGAACGGACCGACACACCAGATGACCCAGTCCATAATAGCGACGACAGCGTCACGGGGTCGACGTTCACCCTCCACGTCGTTAGGAGCACCGACAGCGGGACTGTCTACGAGGACACTGTCGGCCATCTGAGCGAAAGTGAGCGCGAAGTGACCGGGCTGGTGTTTGCACTCGCGGGCTACCTTGTTCACGACGTGTACGAGGAGGTTCCATTCATGTTGCTTGACTCGCTCGAAGCAATCGACTCGGAGCGTATCGCTTCACTCGTTGAGTATTTCGCTGAGTTCCCCTCCTATCTCGTTGTCGCGTTGCTCCCCGAGGACGCACAGGCGCTCTCAGATAGCTACAACCGGATTACCGATATCTGACCCGGTTGTAGCTCTCCTCAAAGACCGGATTTATTGAGCGATTATTCACAGTCACAGCCGCCGCGGTCGAGAAGGTCGCTGATACTGTAACGCATTCCACAGTCCTGACAGCGAATATCAATGCTCACGAACACTCGATACTCGCCGACAGTGAGTTTGTCTGCGGTGTTCAGTCGGTCGACCGTGTCCCGAACGATTGTCTCGACGCGGCTGCGGAGGCGGTCGATAGTCCCGCGTTCCTGCTCAACCTGCTCAGTTTCTGATTCGGAGTCATAGCTCACACCGCGAACCTCTGTCAGGTAGTATCGAATCGCCTGATACGTGACGAACTGGTCTTCCAACGTATCGACGTCGATGCCGGCTCGGTCGAGTCGATTCCGCGCCTCGATCCGTTTCCCCGCACTGACATTGTCATCCGTCAGAAGCCGATAGAAGTTCGCCGGTTCGCCGTCGATCACATCCATGCCCGCATCGCGGATTGCAGCCATGAGCAGAGCTTGATTGAACCGATCAGCGAGGTCACGGAGACTCTGTCGTTCCCCGGTGTTCCCGAGCCAGGCACGTTCCAGCTCCGCGCCCATCGACGCCAGTTCATACGTTTCGATCAGCTGTGCGACTTTGGACTGCGCTGACCCCATTATCGCCAGAATGCGCCGGTCCGGTTTAGCCGTTTTGTTGCGAACGGATTCGTCTGGTCACTGTTCCGTGGTCCTATCTATTTATTATAGCCCTTGTCACCCAGATATGCGAATTTGAACCTAAATACGTGATATATAGACTAATATACCTCGGTATAGTGGTATAATGTCAGCATTTGCGAGTGTATCAGCATCTACCGGTATCGAAATTTGTAGCTGAACCTTCCTCTGAATGGTCTGCTGTGATCTGAACAACCACGAGAATTTTATACATGACATTACAAGCGAAACATTACACGATGGTCCCCTCCACCCGACGCACCCTCCTCCACAGCGTCTGCGGGCTAGCGACAGTTCTGGCCGGCTGTAGCGGGGTTTTCGAGAGCAGCGGCGAATCAACACGCACCACTTCCAAAAACAACGATTCGAGTGCCCCCGGAACTGGATCGGTATCTGACCCGGATACAGTTGTCACACGTGTGGACGCCGACCGTCGGCCAGTCTGGCTCGATGATGGAGACGGTCGGCCGACCGAAAGCTCACACACCCGTCGACTGGAGTCCGAGGTTATCGACACGACATCCAAGGCCGACCGGGTCACCGCTGCTGAAGGCGTGGACCGGTCGCTAATCAGGACCTTCCTCGACGAGACTGACTTCGACACGGAAACAGTCTACGTCCAGACTGTGATGATCGAGGAGTGCTTTCGACTAACGCTCTGTCAGATCCGGTGGACGGCAGATAACATCACGACCGACTACGGTCGGGTGAGTCGACCCTACGACGAACCCTGCACAGCAGACAAGGAGGTGTACGCGGTCTGGCTCATTCGGATTCCCGATACGGTCAACGCAGACGACATCTCCAGTTATTCCTCCTCCATTGGAGGCAACAGCTGCGAAAGACAGCGAGTCGGTGCAGAGGGGGAAAGTGGAGACGGAAGCGAGGCAGCACCGAGTAGTGACCGACGCACCCAGATCGGTGGTGAGCAGGCATGACAGATGAGGCGTCTGAGACTGGCGGGAAATCCCCTCGGCTGACCCGGCGGGGTGTGCTCGCCTTAGCTGGGACCAGCGCCATCGCGGGCTGTAGCAGTATCAACAGTCTGGGTGGAGGAAGTAAGGCAACTATTAATACCTACAATTTGCCCGACATCTCGCGCGACGAAGAGCGAGAGTCTCCTGTCCCCCCTTCGGTCCCGGTTACTATCACATCTGGCCATTTCGACGCCACACGGGAGCGGGTTCGCTCGCTTCTGGCGACGCTTCCCACGCCACTCGGCCCGGAAGAGATCCCGAACGGTCACATTCGCAAGCATCTGACTGACGCCGCAAGCGATGCAACACAGGGTCTCGGTGATGCACGGACGGCCCGAACCGGCTTGATGGCGCTCCGGTCGTTGCGGCGCGCTCGTGAGAACGCCCGCTATGCCGCTGCGGGGTGGGGCGTCGTCGACCGTGGCCTCACCGCCGCTCCACTCCAGGATGAGTACAACCGGACCGTGTCTGGAGCACGCGAAACCCGGCAGGAGCACGAATACGTCGGGGCAGATCCGGTGCGTGCGGCGCTGGTTCACGCCCGAATTGAAGCGGCACTGGAGCGGGCCACTGACACGGATGTCAGGCCACGGGAGGAGTCAGCGCTGCTGTCTGTCGCCGAATGGGGCGAGACAGCCGAGGCGGCCCAAGTGTATCTTAGTGATGCTCGCCACATCCGGGCGCAGTTCACTGCCTCGCTTCCACCCGATGCGGGGTCAGTCAGGCAACCACTGACCGCCGCAGCAAAAGCATTGCTGGCAGACATCCGCGACCAGCAGTCGACCCTGGCGCCGGAACCGAACACGGACGACCGCACCCCTGGGCGGATGGTTTTCGACGAACTCCGTCGGGAAGCCCAGAGCGGTATCAGCCGTCTTGCGTATGCTATCGGGCCCGCGAGCGCTGTTGTCGATGCGAACAGTCAGCTCGCTCGCCTCCGAGCGCTCGACCGCATTCAGACGCGGCGGGAGGCAGAGGAACTCGCTCGGCCATCGGATGCGAAAACGGTTCGAGACATCAGACAGACCGCGTACGATGCACTCACTGCGGCCCTTGAATCGAGCTCACGGTCAGCACTGGCCCGGACGGTTCTCGTCGACGCCGGCCACAAGGTGATGGCCGCTGACCGTGAATTGACCCATCATCAGGGAGAGATTGCGGCGTCCACTCTCGATAGAAGCGTTGCGGACTACTGGTATGCGACAGCACTCGCCCGTTCAGCGTCAGCAGCCACCCAACAGACCGTACAGGCGCTGGAAGGCGATTGAAACACCGGTTCGAAAACAATATTGCGGCTGACTCGCCGGTCAAAAGAACCGTGTTGACTGCCGTGCAAAAGGACTTATTGAACGTTGTTGCAATACATGAAATTCATAGCCGGTGATACGTTGTGGTACGAAATCACAATGTTACCACTGTTATTCCAGTACTGAACTACTGGGGAACAGAGGCTTTGTACGTTGAGCCCTCCTGTTTGTTTGTAATGGATTCCCGGGAACAGGAGCCTACACAACAGCACGATACTGCAACCCAACCGACAGACGGCTTTGACGAAGAGAAGGCACGACGTGGTGCTCGTCTCCTGCTTGAAGCCGCTGGCCGTGACCCCGATTCGGCAGGACTATCGGATACGTGGAGTCGGCGTGTCCCGGACATGTTCGAGACGCTAACAGAAGGCGCTCGGTCCGAGTCGAAACCGATAATGCGTACCTTCGACGCGGAAACCGATGGTCTCATCGTCAAAACCGGAATTCCGCTTCACAGTATGTGCGAACATCATATGCTCCCTTTCCGGGGCGTTGCCCATGTGGCGTACAGACCCGGGGATCAGATGGTGGGGCTGTCAAAGCTCATTCGATACGTCCGGTGGCAGTCACGCCAGCTAACGACACAGGAGACACTCACGCGGGATATCGCAGCCGGCCTAGCCGACGAACTCGACGCTCACGGAGTCGTCGTTGAACTGACTGCAACGCACATGTGCGAAGTCATGCGAGGCATCGAGACGGAGACTAAAACGACGACCAGAGAGCACGTCGGAACCATCAACGAAGCGGACCGCACGCAGTTCAGGGAGTCGGTTCGACGACACACCGGCGGTCCCAACGGCCGTTGAGTGCTAGCGGAGGGTCAAAACTCATCGTATTAGACTAGTGACTGTCTGAGTGTGCTGCCTGTTCCGTATAGCACCAGAACGTGAGGGTGTGCCCATCGCGGACCAAGAGACACAACCGGGACTGTCAGGGTCCCGATAAAGTAGCCACCACAGCCGGGTCTGAGAACGAAAGGTCATGGAGATAGCTGACATCGAGATTCCGCGGACACCGACGGGGAAACAATTAGGTGACACGTCGGGATAGCTGCAGTATGGACAGACAACCGCTACCTGCAACTACTGTGCCCGCCAGATGACGTTCGCGGACCAGCCAATCGGCGAGTTTCTCGACGCGGTTGCGTCGGAGCAGGTGACCCCGAGCGGCGGTGCGGTCGCACCTGTCGGCGGTGCGATGGGCGCGGCGCTCTGTGAGATGGTCTGCATTCACACCGTCGACACAGACGGGTCCGAGACAGCGGCCGATGAGCTCATCGATGTTGGCGGGGCTCTAGCTGACCAGCGGGAACGGCTGCTCGACCTTGCTGACGAGGATGCAGCAGCGGTCGATGCGGTCGGGGCCGCATTCGAGTCTGGGGACGCCGATCGGATTCAGGCGGCCTCGAAACGCTCAACCGAGGTGCCACTGGAGACGGCCGAGGTCTGTCTCGACGTGGTCAAGCAGGCCCGTACGGTGACTGCGAAGGGGGCGCCGGTCGCCGTCCCGGACGCAACTGTTGGGGCGCTGCTTGCCGCGGCAGCACTGCAGGCGTCCGTCTCAACTGTCCGGGCTAATCTCGACATGCTAGACGACGAATCAGTCGTGGCAGCGATGAAGCAGCAGGCAGGCAAGGTAGCGGCCGCCGGCGAAGCGGCGCTTGACGAAGCGGTCGCAAACGCGGAGCGGTGAGCGCCGTCCATTCGTTGACGGCTGAATGGCGTCCACTCAACGTCGAGACGACGAAACGCGAAACCTGGAACGCAGGACCGGGTTTCAGAACAGTCCCGAAATGTTGCCGTCCCCGTCGATATCCATGTCGGCCGCGGCCGGACGGGCCGGTAGGCCGGGCATCGTGAGCGCGTCGGCCGTAAGTGCGACGAGGAAGCCCGCGCCAGCGGATGGGTACACTTCGCTGATTTCGAGTTCCCAGCCCTCCGGCGCACCCTTCTGGCTCGCGTCGTCGCTCAGCGAGTGGAAGGTCTTGGACATGACGACCGGGTAGTCGTCGAAGTCGAGGTCGTTCATCTGCTCGATGTCGTCAAGCGCGCCACCGGTGTATTTCACGTCGTCAGCACCGTAGATCTCGGTCGCAACAGTGTGGATTTTCTCCTTGATGCTGTCATCGTCGTCGTACAGCATCCGGAAGTCCTCCTCGTTGCTCTCCTCGGTCGCCTCGATGACGTTCTCGGCGAGGTCGACGCCGCCCTCGCTGCCGTCGGAGAACACGTTCGACTCAGCCGCTCTGACGCCGAGGTCCTCGCGGCAGTGGTCCAGCACGGCCTGAACCTCCTCGTCAGTATCGTCCGGGAAGCGGTTGACGGAGACGACGACCGGGACGCCGAACTTCTGGAGATTCCGCGCGTGCTTATCGAGGTTTGAGAAGCCCGCTTCGACGGCTTCGACGCCGGCCTCGTCGATCTCGTCGTAGTCGACGGGCCATTGGTCGAGTCCGTGATACTTGAGCGCACGAACCGACGCTACGAGTACGACGGCGTTTGGCGTCATGTCGCCCTTGCGACAGACCACGTCCATGAACTTCTCGGCCCCGAGGTCGGAGCCGAAGCCGGCCTCAGTGACGAGGTAGTCGCCCATGCCGAATGCTGTCTTATCGGCGACCAGCGAGTTCGTCCCGTGAGCGATGTTCGCGAACGGTCCGCCGTGGACCAGTGCCGGCGTCCCCTCGATAGTCTGGACGACGTTCGGTTTGATCGCATCCCGGAGAAGCATGGTTGCTGGGCCGGTCGCCTCGATGTCCTCGACGGTCACCGGGTCGCCGTCTTCGTCGTAGGCGACGATGATTCGACTGACGCGCTCTTTCAGGTCCCCGATATCGCTGGCCAGACAGAGGACCGCCATCAACTCGGAGGCCGCCGTCAAAATGAAGCTATCCTCTCGCGGGGTCCCGCCGGTCTTCCCGCCGAGGCCGACGACCGTCTCACGGAGTGCGCGGTCGTTCATGTCGATAGCCCGCGGCCAGGAGACGTTGTTGATATCAATATCCAGGTCGTCGCCCTGCGATACCTTCGCATCGAGCATCGCGGCGATAAGGTTGTGTGCTGAGGTGAGTGCGTGGAGGTCGCCGGTGAAGTGGAGGTTAATGTCCTCCATCGGGAGAACCTGCGACCGGCCGCCACCCGCTGCGCCGCCCTTGACCCCGAACACCGGGCCAAGCGACGGTTCTCGGATCGCGATCATCGCCTCCTCGCCGACGTGATTGAGCGTTTGCCCAAGACCGACGGTGGTTACCGTCTTCCCTTCGCCTTTCGGCGTCGGCGTCATCCCGGTTACCAGCACGAGGTTCTGCTCCCTGTTTTCGGCCTGTTCGCGGAGGCGCTCGATGGCGTGTTGTTTGACTTTCGCGGTGTATTCGCCGAAGTACTGGAGGTCGTCGAGGCCGAGTCCCCACGGTTCGACCAGTTCCCAGATCGGCTCCATGTCGGTCGACTGGGCGATGTCGTAGTCCGTCGGAATCGGCTCCTGTGTTTCTTCGGTCGCGGATTGCTCATCCTGTGAAGACATCTCGACTAGCATTTCCCTGCACCGTCGTAATAATGTTAGTGAAGCTGACACTACCGGGATAGGATGTGTTCGAGATGCCGTTGCAGACCCCGAAAGCCACATCATGTATCTCGGCTTACGAGAGTAGTTCTCAGACCCAAGAGCAGGCCGGACAGTAGCGGCCGCGAAGTCGAGATTTGGGAGCATACTTGACCGGTGCTTCAGGCCCAGTATCGGGCGTTTGCACCGATTCTGCCCGAATTGTCTTCGGTTCGCACTATCGAAACAGGTCCTCTCTGGGGATAAATTAATCAGGCTGCCGCCGCCCAATTGTGCTATGGAGTACCACGAGTCGGCGGACTACCTGCAGTCGCTACAGCGTCGTCGGCCCAAGTTGGGGACCGATACGACGGCGCGGATGCTCTCACATCTCGGTGACCCGGACGGCAGTTTCGACAGCGTACAGATCGCCGGGTCAAACGGAAAGGGAAGCACCGCCCGGATGACCGAGAGTGTGCTTAGAGCCGCCGGGCTAGATGTCGGCCTATTTACCTCGCCAGGGTTGAACGGCTTTCGGGAGCAAATCACGGTCAACGGCGGTCGGGTACCGAAAGCGCGGGTGACGGAGTTTGTTGAACAGATAGAGCCCTGTATCAACCAACTGGCTGCCGAGGACGACAAGCCGACACATTTCGAGGTACTCACTGCGCTGGCGCTCTATCACTTCGATGTCGAAGACGTCGACGTGGCAGTCTTGGAAGTCGGTATCGGCGGCCGATACGACGCAACTAGCGCGGTCGATCCCGTCGCAAGCGCTGTCACTAGCATCAGTTTAGAGCACACCGACCTGCTCGGCGACACAATCGAGGAGATCGCTCGCGACAAAGGGCAGGTCGCCCCAAGCGACGCCCCGCTCGTGACGGGAACGGCCGGCGCTGCCCTTGATGCAATCCAAGAAATTACCGACACTATCACTGTCGGTAGTGAGGCGGCCGATGTGACCGCCACGGAGAACGGCATGCGCTCGGCTGTCGAGAACCGTATCTCACTCACGGGCTCTAACTGGGCCCTCGAATCGAACCTCAAGCTGCTTGGCCAGCATCAGGCGGAGAACGCCGGCGTTGCTGCGACGCTGGCCCGACAACTCATCGACGTGGACACGGAAACCATCTCCGAGGGACTGCGGGCCGCGACGCTGCCGGGCCGGTTCGAAGTCCGGTCGACCGACCCGATGGTGGTCCTCGACGGCTCTCACAACCCAGGTGCGATGGAGACGCTGACGACACTCATTGGGCGGTATGAGTACGACGACCTCCACGTGGTCTTCGCCGCGATGCAGGACAAGGAGTACGAGCAGATGATTGCGACGCTTCCGGCTGTCGAGACGGCCTTCGCGACGCGACCGGCGGTCGACCGAGCCGCGAGCACCGAATCGCTCGCTGCCGCGTTTGAGGGGCAGGCAGCACAGATACAGCAGGTTGAGTCCGTCCCCGAAGCCACCGAACGAGCAATAGCTACGGCCGGCGAAGACGACTTCGTGCTCGTGGCGGGGTCGCTCTACGCGGTGGCCGAAGCTCGGGACCGCTGGAGTCGGCTGGTCGTTCCCAAGAAGAACCTCCAGCAGGCGTCCACGGGAGAGACTGCTGGAGTCGAAAACGAGCCACAACTCCACCAGCAGATGCTCTCGGTCACAGTGCGGCGCGACCAAGCGGGAGTCGTCAAACAAGAGTTCGAAGACTGCGGCGGGACCTGTACCTGTTCGACTGTCGGGATGCCGGAGAAACTTGTCGACACGACGCTTTCGGGGACGCCGCGACAATTTCAACAGCTCACCGACCGGCTGGCTTCGGCGGGGTTGGGGCTCGGTTGCCTCGCCATACAATTCGAAGAGATGCTGTCTGAGCGGTCGTTCCCGCCGCCGTTTGACGGTGAAGAGGCGGCTGTGATGGGTATTCTCAACGTCACGCCAGATAGTTTCTACGACGGTGGCGAGTACAACCGTCGAGACCTTGCTATCAGTCACGCGGAACAGATGATCGAATCCGGGGCCGATATCGTCGATATCGGCGGCGAGAGCACGCGTCCTGGGGCAGAGCCGGTGTCTATTGAAACGGAAATTGATCGCGTAGTACCGGTCATAGAGGCCGTTTCGTCGCTTGACACGACTGTCTCCGTAGATACACGAAAGGCTGCCGTCGCTGACGCGGCGCTGGACGCCGGTGCCGACATCGTCAACGATGTGTCGGGACTGTCGGACCCCGAGATGCGGTTCGTGGTTGCCGACCACGACGCGTCCGTTATCCTGATGCATAGCCTGTCTGCGCCAGTGGACCCAGGTCGGACGGTGACCTATGACGATGTCGTCGATGACGTGCTTCGAGACCTCACGGAGCAGATACTGCTCGCCGAGCAGGCCGGTATCGACCGTGAACAGATTATCATAGACCCCGGCTGCGGGTTCGGGAAAAACGCCGCCGAATCGTTCGAACTTGTCGACCGGCTCCACGAGTTTCAGGCGCTCGGCTGTCCGGTGTTGGTCGGGCACTCCCGGAAGTCGATGTTTGCCGAGATGAGCGACGCAGAAGCGGACAGGCTGCCGCCGACGCTGGCAACGACAGCGCTTGCCGCTGAACGCGGGGCTGACGCCGTTAGGGTCCACGATGTCTCCGAGAACAACGCCGTGCTCAAGACCGTTTCAGCGACGGCGGCTCGGCCATCCCAGCTTCGACAACAGTGATACCTGTGCAACCCCAAGAACGTGTATGGTACAGTTTCCGGTTCAACTCGGCTCGGGTCTGCTCGAGTCCGTCGGGCAGGTGGCAGCAGTCGCTGGAACCGTCGTCCTTCTGTTGATACTCGTCGGTCTGGGTGCCTTCGCGTACAAGAGCGTCGTCGGAGACGGCATCCGCTGGCCTGATGAGCAGGAAGAGATGGACAGTGACAATGACGACGGTGTCGTGCAGGGAAGCCGTGAGGACGACTGGAAGTACTACTGAAGGCGAATCCAACTCGCGTGTGAACGGACAGGGCTCAACTCTTGATCCTGTAGCCGTTTCGAAGCACCATACAGTCGGCCACACGACGGCACTCCGGTTGGTGTGTATTGTCTAATCGGTACTGTGGTCGTAGGAGTGTTCAAACTCCCAGTGGTACCGACAGTCCGTACAGGTCGCCCACTCGGGAATGTCGAACCGCTCGGGATGTCGTTTACCGTGTTCCATCCGGCTTCGACAGACCGGGCACGTGAAATATAGGAGGGTCATGTCAGCGAATTCGTCGTGGCCATATTCACCGACACACCGTGGACAGTCGATGCTGTCACGCGCGTTGTGCTGGAAGATTTCCGACTCGCATCGTGGACACTCAACTGTCGCTGGCGGCCGTCTCGCCCACCCGATGTCACCGTCGTATGTCGTTGTTGCCGTGTCCATGCTCGACAGCCTGAACTTGTTCGGCCCGTCATTACGCTGGAGCGGCGCAACGACCCGCTTGCCAACCCAGACAAGCTTCGAGAGCAGAACTGCGGGCCATTTAGACACTGTAACATGGTATGTATTCTGACCGCTTAAATCTCCGGGCGGGCCGGCGCTAACCCAGTGCTGTGCGGTCGGTAGGTTTTCACGGCGACCCACGGTATGTGGAGTATGAGTTTTGACGCAGCTGCCAGCGTCGCGCCGAGCCTCCCGGGGCTGGCGGCAACCATTTGGAACCCCGTTGTGGGACAGCTCGCGCCCGGCGTTAGCACTGAACTGTCCAGACCGCTCCGCGGGCTCGGCTCGTTCGTTCTCGTGCTCGTGGCTGGCGCACTGGTACTCCGCCTGCGGCAGAGCTACGTCGACGAGTCGGTCAACGCGATTTTAGACAGCCCGGCGACGGCTGTCCTTTATGGCATCGCTGGATACATGATCGTCGGTATTGTCGGCCTCTACGGGGCAACGACGCTGGCCCGCCTCAGTGTCGCTGGCGGGGTGTTCGTCCGCATCGCGATTCTTGTCAGTAGCGCGTTCGTCCTGGTCCTCACAAGCTTCGGATTTCTCGTCGTCGGCACGCTCGTCACCGATACTCTGTCCAATCGACAACCGGTGTTGGGCCTGCTCATCGGCGCATCACTCAGTGCTGTTCTCTGGGTCCTGTTTTCACCTGCTGGCAGTATCGTGTCTAGCCTTGCCATCGCCGCGTTCGGAATCGGCGGTGCTGCCCGGCTCTGGATACACTCTGAACGGACGGTCGAAACAGAACTGGGTGGTCGGTAGTGTGAGCAGTTCCGACCACTGTTAGCGATAGCGCCCAGATCTGACCGGACGAGACGGAAAACGCCAAAACGCGAGCGCTTCAGTCAGTGCTAGTTGCCGTGTCGTCTCCCGGGTCTGAGATATCCGTCACCATCTCGTCGCCAGCGGTCACGACATCTACGTCATCCCGTTCAGAGAGATCCTGAATGGTCTCTGCGAACTCTTCGGATTCGAGTATCTGGTACTCGTTATCGAGCCCCAGATACACCGTGTAACACATCAGACACAGGATGAGCGCGAACGGGAGCCCCGTGGTGATTGCGGCCGTCTGGAGCGCTGTCAGCCCGCCCCCGATGAGCAGGATCGACGCGACAAGCCCCTCAGTGAGGGCCCAGAAGATCCGCTGTGTCCGCGGCACGTCGTGTTTCCCGCCCGAGGTCAGGTGGTCGATGACCAGAGACCCCGAGTCCGACGACGTGACGAAGAACGTGATGACCAGCAGGGTCGCCAACAGGCCGCTAATCACGCCAAGCGGGAACTGCTCCAGCAGGGCAAACATCGCAACGGTCTGGCCGACTTCGTTGTACGTCGCCAGCGCCTGTCCGTTCCCCATCAGTGAGTTGAACATCGCGCTGCCGCCAAACACCGACAGCCAGAGCGTCGAGAACATCGACGGAAGGAACAGGACGCCGAGAACGAACTCCCGGACGGACCGTCCCTTCGAAATGCGTGCGATGAACATCCCAACGAACGGCGACCACGCGATCCACCAGCCCCAGTAGAACACTGTCCATGCGGTGGGGGTCCCGTTCGCCGCTTCGTTGAGCGTCCCGGTAAAGAACCCGAGCGCGAGAATGTTTCCGAAGTAGGCCCCGAGGCCCTCGGTCCACGTCCCGAAGATGTACACCGTCGGGCCCACGATGACGAGGAACCCGAGCAGTGCGAACATCAGGTAGAGGTTGAGCGTGCTCAGCCGCTTGACACCGCCATCAAGCCCCGCCGCGACCGAGAGGGTCGCGATGAGCGTAATCCCAGCGATGAGGGCGACTTGCGGCCAGGTTCCTGTCGGGATATTTACCGCGCCGAGCATATCACCGCCCACGTAGGAGAGTCCCGTATTGACCTGCGCAACACCGAGTCCCAGCGAGGTTGACAGTCCGAACAGCGTCGCGAACACCGTTACGAGGTCGATGATGTGGCCCGGCCAGCCGTAAATCCGCTCGCCAAGCAGGGGCCAGAATATCGACCGGAACGTAAGTGGGAGCCCGCGGTTAAACGAGAAGAACGCGAGACCGAGTCCCACGAGGCCATACACCGCCCACGGGTGAAAGCCCCAGTGGAAGAACGTCTGTGCCATCGCGGCGGACGCTGCCGCACCGGTTCCAGCTTCGGCCCCAAAGAAACTCGGCGGGTTCTGGAAGTAATACAGCGGTTCTGAGACGCTGAAGAACATGAGGCCAATACCCATGCCGGCGCTGAACAACATCGCCATCCAAGAGAAATCACTGAACTCTTTTTCGGCTTCAACGCCGCCGATTCTGATATTGCCGTACTTGCTGAAGGCGAAGTACAGCAAAGTAATGATGAACACGTTCACCGCCAGCAGGTAGAACCAGCCGAAGGTGTCACCGATGGTGTTGAACAGCCACGTGTACGCGGAGGCTGCTGTGTCGCCCAGCAGTATCGTTATGGCGATAAATAACGCAATGATCGCCAGCGCCACCGGGAAGACCACCGGGTGGATATCGAATCCAGCCGCCTGGATGTTCGTGTCACCGGGCTCGCGGTCGGACTCCGGGTGGAACAGTTCTACCTGGAGCCCGTCCGACATTCCGCCGGTTTGGTCGTCACTATCTGCCATACGTTACCCCTCTCGAACGCGGTAGTGATCTGTGGTGTCTCATTGTCGTCGTTTCGGTCTCGCTCTGTCATGGTCCGTTGCTACCGTCATGCCAGCGACATCCCGGCGTCGGGCGTCTGCAGCATTCGCATCCTGTTTATCTCACTGTACTCGCCTGTGCGGGCACGGCGTGCCCGCGGAGCTATTGTCGACGTGTTTTATATGCTACACAGTCTCATACATATGCACTGATGCAACTCTAATAAAACTTCACCTTAGACAGCAGTATATCATGGACTGAGGCGCTATACTGCGGTGGTTCGGCAGACACGTACTCAATCTAGTACATTGAGGTTTGCTGGCCGTCGGTGAGTCGTCCGATCATCTCGCGTTCCAGTGGGCGCGTATTTATTTCGGAATCCCACCTACCATCAGTATGGGACGACTTCTGGCAACGGGGGCAGCCGCGGTGGCAGCACTGCTGATGGGCGTCGGCCTCATCGGGATGACAGTTGGGGACTTTCGGCTTGCAGGATTCAGCTTCCTCAGCGCCAGTCTGGTGATCTACATACGCGAGACGCGATTGATAGACGCGTAGTAGAGTTAAATATCGTTGACACTCATCCGCTGGCTAATGACTGGGATACTCGACGTTCGGACCACCTTGTCCGTCGTTCCGCCGAGCAGGTTCCCGAGTTTTCCGCGGAACGCTGAGCCCAGAACAATCGCGTCCATGCCTTCGCCTTCAGCAAACTCGACGATCTCTTCGCTGGGCGCGCCAGTTTTGAAGTGCGTCTCGTAGTCAACACCGTGTTCTTCGGCGACAGTCCCGAGATTTGCCAGCACCTCCTCCCCGTAGTCTCGGTACTCCTCGCGCATCTCCTCCTCGTCATCTCTGAGCGCAAGCGCACGGGGCGTGCCCGGCAGATCGATTACGTACAATGCATGGACTGTGGCGTCGAGTGCAGCGGCGAGTTCGATGCCGTGTTCTGCCCCTTTCCGGGCCTCATCGCTACCGTCATACGGGACGAGTATGTGGTCGTACATGGTACCTGACTCATGTGTACTTCCATCACACACCTGTTATAGGTTTCCCCGCTCACGGCGTCGGTCCATCAGTCTGAGCGCCGGTTCCGGCTCACAGTGCGCCGCTTTTGGCCTCCCGTGCAACGTTATCGACGGGATAGCCCGCATCACGTATCGCCGTGATAATACTCTGTGCGTGCTCGGCACCGCTCGTTTCGACGTTAAATACGAGATACGCCTCCCCGATTTCGAGATTCTCGACGGACCGTTCGTGCCGAACGTCGTGGATGTTGGCTCCCTGTCTGGCGATGACGCCAGATATCTCCTCCATCACACCCGGCTGGTCATCGATCCGAACCCGGAGCTGGAGGAGCTGCTGGCGCTCCGTGAGTGCATGAATGAGAACCTCTCGCATCTGTGTCATATCGAGGTTCCCGCCACAGAGCAGCGGCATCACCGTTTCACCCGACACGTCGAGGCTGTCACTCAGTATGGCAGCCACGGAGGCGGCCCCGGCACCTTCCACGACCTGTTTGGCTCGTTCCATCAACAGGAGAATCGCCTGTGCGATATCGGTGTCCGAAACCGTCACGACTTCGTCGACGTTCGCCTCGATGATGTCGAGCGTCGTCTCCGAGATACCGCCCGTAGCGATACCGTCGGCGATGGTGTCGACTTCATCAAGCACGACCGGAATCCCTTTGTCAAGGCTTTCATGCACCGTCTCAGCGCCGGTCGCCTGCACACCGATGACGCGCGTCTCGGGCGAGAGGTGCTTGATTGCGGTCGAGACACCGCTGATAAGTCCGCCGCCGCCAATGGGGACGATGACTGTGTCGACATCGGGGCAGTCGTGGTACATTTCCGTTCCGAGGGTCCCCTGTCCGGCAATGATGTCCAGATCGTCATAGGCGTGAACGAACTCGGCGTCGGTCTCCTCGACGACAGCTTTGGCGTGGGACATCGTCTCCTGAAAGTCGTTGCCGACCAGTTCGACGCTTCCGCCGTAGGCCCTCGTGGCGTCGATCTTGGCCTGTGGCGCGTTCTCCGGCATGAAAATCGTTGACTCTGCCCCACATTTCGTCGCGGCGAGAGCGACACCCTGGGCGTGGTTCCCGGCGCTGGCGGCGACGAAGGACTCCACGTCATCGGCAACGTCCTGCGAGATCTTGTTGTACGCGCCTCTGGTTTTGAACGACCCTGTCCACTGGAGGTGCTCCATCTTCAGGTACACCTCGGCGTCGACGAACCCACCAAGGGACGAGCTCCGTTCGACTGGCGTCTTCTTTACAACTGTGTCGTCGTCCAGACGTTCGCGGGCTCGTTCGATGTCTGCGTATGTGACGGGTAGCGTGTCCGATTCGGTATGTGTCATATGTTGATATCGTCTCGGGCCTGCTGTCAAAGTTGTTGGGGCATCGCGGTGTCCTGTTATTTGATGATCCGGTCTCGGGTCGGATCGAACAGCGGCTCGTCGCGTACGGTCGCGTCGTATGTCTCGCCCTCACACTGTATCTGAACCGACGTGCCGGCTTCGGCGTGTTCGGTCGGAACGTATGTGTATGCAATCGACTCGTCGATGCTGTAGCCGTAGTTTCCGGCTTGCACGTAGCCGATTGCGTCGCCGTCTTTTGTCACTGGCCGCCCACTCAGCATGATATCTGTCGAGTCATCGAGCGTGAGTGGCGTGATTTTGCTCTCAATACCCTTCTCACGCGCGGTTTCGAGGGCCTCCTTGCCGATAAACTCCGTATCCATGTCGACGGCGAAGGGCAGACCGGCTTCGAAGGGATTCGAGTCCGTGTCGATGTCCGTCCCCCAGAGCCGGTAGCCTTTCTCTAATCGCATGGAACTGAGCGCGCCGCCACCCATCGGTCGGACACCGAGGTCCTCGCCGGCGTCTTGCAGCGTCTCCCAGAGGCGCTGGCCATACTCCGTCGGCGCCCACAGCTCCCACCCAAGCTCGCCGACGTAGGAGACCCGTAATGCGATGACCGGCACGTCGCCGACGTACATCTGCTTGGCGCTGAAATAGGGGAAGCCGTTGTTGGTCACATCCGCGTCGGTGCATCGCTGGAGAAGGAGCCGCGCGTTCGGCCCCCAGAGGCCGATTGTGGATTTTGCACCTTCCTCAACATGGACCGACACGGTTGCGGGAGCCTCGTCTTCGAGGTGACCGCCGTGGATGCCGGGTGAGTTCCCACCGCCGGTCGTCACCATGAACTCCTCGTCGTCGAGTTTGACGACAGTGATATCGGCGAGGATGCCGCCGCCCTCGTTCAACAGCAGCGAGTAGCGGACCTGTCCAGTATCGAGGTCCATATCGTTGCTACAGACCCGCTGGAGGAACGCCTGGCTCCCCTCGCCCTCAACCATGATGGAGCTGAACGTCGTCATGTCGAACATCGACACCTTCTCGCGGGTGTGGAGATGCTCCGCGGCCTCGATTTTCGAGCGATTGATTCCCTGCCAACCGCCCTGGTCGGGAATCCGGTCCTCGTAGGTCTCGACTAAGTCGGCGTTTGACTCGTACCACTGTGGCGTCTCCCAGCCGCCGCTCTGGTAGAACTCCGCCCCGAGTTCCTTCTGCTGATGATAGAACGGGCTGGTCCGGAGTGTGCGGTGGTCATCAGGCTGCCACCGGGGCTCGACAATGCTGTAGACCTGCTCGTAGCGCTTGGCCCCGCGGTCGACGAAGTAGTCTTTCTCGCCGGCGTGGGGTTCGAACCGTCGGACGTGAATGCCGCCGGTGTCGACCGGCCCGGACGGCAGGCGCGGAACGCCGTTCTCCATCCACTCAGCGAGGATGCGGCCGTAACCCCCGGAGTGGGTCCACCAGATAGCCAGCCCTGTCCAGAGACCGTCAACCTGTGCCGTCTCTCCGACGGCCGGCATCCCGTCGGGCGTGAAGACGAAGATGCCGTTTTCGGTGGCCTCGTACTCGACGTCCTGTGTCGCCGGCAGTAGTTCGTCGAAGGCCTGTTTCGCGGACTTGTCCCGGCCACGGTGGGTTGGCGTCTCCCAGTGTTCTTTCGTGAACCCTCTAACCGATGCCTGGTGTTCCTCGGAGTTCTTGCCCATCGCCTCAGGGTCAACCGAGAGCGTCTCGTGGTTGTACGACCCCATCCCGAGTGCGTCACCGTGAGTCCGGAAGTACAGCGAGTGGTCCTGATCGCGACCGACGGGCTGGTGTGGCCCTTCGCTCATGTACTCCGCGATAGAGCGGTCCCCCGGAACCTCCAGCCCCGTCGTGTTGTCGCCGACAGAGGACTCGACGCCGGCGAGTTCATCCATCGGCTCGGTGACCACGTACTGATGTTCAACCGGGGCAATCGGAAGGTCGAGCCCAGCCAGCTGGCCGGTCTGGTAGCCCCAGTTGTTCGTCGCAATAACGGCTCGCTCGCAGTCGATGCGGCCCTGTGCGGTCTCGACAGCGTTGATTTCGCCCCCCGAAACATCCAGATCGGTGACCTCAGTGTTCCCGTAGAACGACGCCGTGGAGTGTTCCATGTACCACTGGAGCGCGCCGATGCCGTCGACGCGTCCGTCAGTCGGCGAGTAGTAGCCACCGAGAATTTCGTCCTTGTCAACCAACGGAAGGTGTTCGGTGACCTCCGCAGGCGAGAGCAATTGTGGTTCCGGCAGCCCATAAGAAGTCGCCCACTCGACACGCCGACGGAGGAAGTCCATGCGCTCCTCGCTGCGAGCCACTTCGATGCCGCCGACCTCGTCGTAGACGCCGGCGTCCGAAAGGAGCCGACTGGTGTAGTGGGCCGTCTTCGTCTGTATCTTCGACGGCGAGGTCTGGAACATTATTCCAGGGGCGTGGACCGATGAACCGCCGGTGACCGGGAGCGGTCCCTGGTCGATGACGACAACGTCCTCCGCGCCGAGTTCCGTCAGGTGATACGCGACACTACACCCGACGGCCCCGGCACCGATAACAACAGTATCCGCCCGAGACGGGGGAGTCTCTGTGCTCATGTATCTCGTTTGGGACTGTTTCTGTCACAATGTTAAATACACCGGTGGCGACAATCGCAGTTTGGCTTATTCCTGTCTTTTAGCCATTCTACCTGCGTAATAATCGGCATCTGTAGTTTGGGTCCAGACCACGGCAGGGGTAAACGACGCCGAACCACAGCATACTCCGTCGCTGACAATATCTGGTCTCCCGGCAGCTGCAACAGTCGCTGGCGGTCGCTTGGTCGCAGATATCGCGCGATAGCAGGATTACACAGCGGCTCTAGCCTGCAAAGGTGACTGTTTCGGTGATGGACGGCTCGTCAGACCGGGCGGAGATGGTCAGACCGGGGCTCCCAGAGCGACCCGTCCATGCGTACGTCGTGTACGTCGGCCAGCGTGTCCTTGACTGTCTGTCCCTGTTTGCTCATCGCCGCGGCGAGGATACCCAGCGGGACACCGCTCTGGAAGTCGTCGTCCAGGTCACGGAGGACGTGGACGACGCCGCCCGAGGTGGGGGCCTGTGAGACAGCGCGGTGCTCCGCGGTGACCCACTCGATGTCTGTGTCCATAAGCTGCTGCCGGCGGCGGTAGAAGTTAACGACCTCGTTAGCTGTGGTGGTTGCTACCCTGGCATCGGTCCTGACACACTGCGCGACGAACGGGGCATCGGCCCGCTGGCTCTGTCGTGTCATTGAGGTCAGGCCTCGTAGGCTTCCTGAGCGAGCCGATGCAGTCGGTGGACGGTGTGCTCGTTCGGTCCCAGTTGTGCCTGCGCGAGCGCGCCCGACTTGAGCCCCTCGTACTGGCGCTCGACGAGTTCGAAGTCCTCCTCCTGGAGTTGCCGGCTCGTCTGGACGAACTCCTGTTCGGCGTCAGTCATCTCCTCGTCGCTGAAGTAGTAGTCGGCGATGAGTTGGAAGCGACCTTCATCAATCGGGTCGATGATGTACGTGCCGTATCCGTCCGCGGTCCCATACATATTGACGGTAAAGTTCGGCCAGAAGTAGTAGAACTTGGCCTCGTGTTCGTCGTGAATCCGCATTTCGTCCTCAACATCTTCGTCGTGGGTGTAATGCAGAATCCAGTGATAGTCGTTGACTTCGAGTTCCGACTCCGCCAACTCGATGTCAGTTATCCAATCCTGATGGTTCGCGTGGCAGTGGTCACACTCGGAGTAATTGCCAGCGAATGTCTTCCAGTTGCACTCGACCTCGGAGACGTACCGCGCAGCGTGTTCGTACTCACCAAGCGGCATGGCCTCGAGTTCTGATTTCAGCGTTCCCGCTTGCTCGGCCAGCGGCATTGGGTCCTGGGCGAAGTTGAGGAAGACGAACGGCCCGATTCGGTCGGTTTCGACTTCGCTGAGGCTGTTCTCACTGGCGTCCATGCCACAGACCTCATCGTCGCTCAGGTCCGGATTGAGCCCTGCTTCTTCGAAGCTCTGTGGCGTGCTCTCGAGGTCACCGTCGAGGTCGTACGACCACATGTGGTACGGACAGCGGATTCGCCCCATGTTTTCAGGGTCGGTCATGGGCGTGTCCTCGACCATCTTCGAGCCCCGGTGGGCACAGACGTTGAAGAACGCCCGTATCTCGTCGTCGTGGCCACGGACGATGATGACTTGCCTGTCGCCAACGGTCCGGGTAAAATACGCACCCGGCTCGGTAATCGCGTTCGCATGCCCGGCGTACACCCAGTAGCGACCGAATATCTTCTCCTTCTCCAGTTCGTGTATCTCCGAGCTTGTAAAGTATTTAGCTGGAAGTGCGTTCGTTTCGTCGGTTATATCGGAACTAACTGCTTCGACATCGTCATTTAACTGGTTCCACCTCGTCATACGTGTGGTTTTGGCCTCGTATACCACATCACCATTGACCACAGATAGTACACCCGTTTAAGCGGGCCTGGAAAGTTCTGACTCCTTTCGGAGACACGCGACGCCCTCAGACCGCATCTGTTGAAAAAGTAGCTACCGGTACCACTCAGGAGACCAGCGGTTCCTCGCGGACGGTTGCATCGTACCGCTCGCCCTCGTAGAGGATTTCGACGCTGGTCCCGGGTTCGGCGTACTCGGGTGGCAGATACGTGTAGGCCACGCAGGCCCCTTCGGTGTAGCCGTACTCGGCGCTGTGGAGATAGCCGATGGTCTCGTCGCCGTCAAGGACCGGTTTGTTGTCGAGGACAACAGCGTCCTTGTCATCGAGGGTCAGACAGGCTACCTTGTGGTCGATGTTGTCGCCGTCGGCGGCCGCCGCGACCGCCTCCTTGCCGATGAAGTCGGTTTCGAGGTCGACGGCCCAGCCGAGGCCGGCCTCGTAGGGATTGTGCTCCGTATGGAGGTCCTTCCCCCAGAGTCGGAACCCTTTCTCGATTCGCAGCGAGTTCAGCGCGCCGTTGCCGTACGGGCGAATGCCGTACTCCTCGCCGGCCTCCATGATGTGCTCCCAGAGGCGTTCGCCGTACTCCGAGGGCGTGTAGAACTCCCACCCGAGTTCACCCGCGTACGAGACGCGGAGTGCGGTCACAGGGATGTTCTTCACGAAGAACTGCTGGCTCGTGAAGAACGGGAAGGCGTCGTCGGAGAGGTCAACGTCGGTGACCTTCGAGAGGACTTTCCGAGCGTTCGGCCCAGTACAGACCATCGCCGCGAGACTGGAGGTCACGTCGTTGACGACCACGTCGTCGGGGGACTGCTCGCGCACCCACGCGACGTGGTTGTTCCCGACTTCACGACCGGTGGTCAGCAGGAGGTAGCGGTCTTCGTCGGTTCGCGTGACCGTGATGTCCGCCCGGACCCCACCGCCTTCGTTGCACATCAGCGTGTATTTCACGTCGCCCACGTCGATGTCCATGTCGTTCGTACAGAGGTACTGGACGAACTCCCCGGCGTCGCTCCCGATGACCTCCATCTTGTTGAAAGAGGTCATGTCGTGGAGACCGACGTTGTTGCGAACGTTCAGCGCCTCAGCACCTTCGATTGGTGACCAGTACTTCGCTTCCCAGCCTTCGCGGTCGGGAATCCGGTCGCCGTACTCCGCCAGCAGGTCGGCATTGGAATCGAACCAGTGTGGTTCCTCCCAGCCGGCCTCGGCCCACAGTTCAGCGTCGTACTTCTTGTGGGTGTGGTACATCGGGGTTCGGCGGATGTCCCGCTGTGTCTCGGTCCAGACCCACTTGGGGTGCATGATGTTGTAGACGATGCGGTACTCCTCGCCGCCGATATCCCGGGCGAAGTCCCAGCTCCCCTCGTGCTCGTCAAAGCGGTTCACGTCACAATGGGCGAGGTCGATTGGGCCGGAGGGGAGCCGCGGGACGCCGTGTTCCATCCACTCGGCAAGCGCCTTGCCGGCACCGCCGGCGTGCGTGACCCAGATAGCCGCCGCCGTCCAGAGGCCGTCGTACTCCTGTACGGGACCCATCACGGGGAGTCCGTTCGGGGACTCCGCGAACATCCCGTTGTACTTGTGTTCGAGCTCCTTGCCGGCCGTCGCGGGGAGCAGTTCGTCGCTGGCCTGACGAGGCGCCTTGTCCGGCCGGTCCGGATGGGTCGCGTTGTTCATGTGATAGTCCGTGAACTCGTGGACCGACCCCTGCTCGCCGTCAGGGTCGTTCCCACCGAGGTCCTGCGGGTCGGGCACGATGGGGTCGTGATTGTACGAGCCGATACCGTAGGAATCCCCGTGGTTCCGGTAGTACATCGCGTTGTCTTGGTCACGGAGAATCGGCCGGTCCGGACCGACAAGAAGCCGCTTTGCTTTCTCGCCGGAGACGTTCTCGTAGTTCTCGAACAGCGGGTGGTCGGTGATATCGACCGCGCTATCGGCCAGTTCATCGAGGGACTCCGTCATCGTGTACTGGTGTTCGACCGGCGTTACCGGCAGGTGCACATCAAGTCTCTCGCCGAGCTGGCGGGCCCAGATATTGGTCGCCACCACCACCTCGTTGCACTCGATACTGCCGTTCTCCGTGATGACAGCTTGTACCGAACCGTTCTCGGTCTCGACATCCTCGGTGCGCGTGTGTGGAACGAACTTCGCGCCCCTCTCCATCGCTTCTCTGGCAAGCGCGTCGCAGGCGACGACGCCGGAGACCTGCCCGTCTGTTGGGGAGTAGTAGCCGCCCTTGATCTGGTCGGCGTCGACCAGCGGGAGGTGCTCGGTGACCTCTTCGGGTGAGAGTAACTGCGGGTCCTCGAGGCCCCAGGCTTTCGCATACTCGACGCGGCGCTGGAGGAAGTCCATACGCTCCTCGCTGCGTGCGACTTCGATGCCACCTGTTTCGTTGTAGGCTTGGTGCCCGTCGGCCCCTTCGAGGTCCGAGTACAGCCGACGGCTGTAGTCCGCAAACTGGCTGAGAACCTTCGGTTCCGCGGTCTGAAACATGATTCCGGGGGCGTGCGTCGACGATCCACCCGTGGTCGGCATCGGCCCCTGATCGACTACGACAACGTCCTCGCGGCCGAGCTCTGTCAGCTGGTAGGCGATGTTGCAGCCGACGATTCCAGCACCGACAATGACGGTATCGGCCTGGGTCGGCAGGCTATCGGTAGGCTCCATAACTCTGGGTAAAACGTGCTATGGCGTGGCAATATAGTTACCGCCTGACCCGCCGCTTTTGCAAATTGACATTGAAGCATCACGTAGTGTTTCAGAATAACAGGAGTACCATTGTTAATAAATTTGGGTCCCCTATGGTGGTTGTCAATTCTGTTCGAAGCCGTCTAATTGCTCTCAACTGCCCTATTGTATCATCAAGTTGTGTGTTACCAGTCAGCTCTAATGACTTCCACACAATGCGTTCACACCATCGATGGCCCTGTATCGGGCAGTGCCTCTGTTTCGAAAGAGTATCACAGCACCGCTCCATGCGGCACAGCGGTGCTTCTGCTCCCAGCGTTTTTTATTTGCGCGACGCTAGGCATTGATATGGATTACACGGCCGTCACGCACACGACGACTGACCGACGGCTCGGGCGGTTGCCGTCGGGTCGGGACGTGTCTGTGACTGTCCACCGGTACGTCGGTGGCCCCGGGCCGACAGTGTACATCCAGGCGGCCCAACACGGCATCGAACTCAACGGCCCAGCCGCGTTACGTCGACTGCACGACCGCCTGACTGACGCAGCCATCGCTGGGACGGTGCTTGTCGTCCCGGTGGTGAACCAGCTCGCATTCGACCACCGGTCATACATGACTCCCGGCGAGTACGACGTGATGAACCCGAATCTGAACCGCGTGTGGCCGGGCGACGAGTGTGGGAGCCTCCAGAAACAGTTTGCCGCTCGACTGTGGGAACTTGTCCAAGACGCCGACGCGGCGGTCGACCTCCACACCGGCACAGCAGATATGCTGGAACACGTCAGATGCCGGGCGGGCGACCCGGCCGCTGAGCGCCTCGCTGAAGCGTTCGGTACTTCTTACAGACTCACCGACAGGCCCGAAGACAACGGCGGCGACGGGTCCAGCGGGACGTTCCGTGCTGCGACTGCAGAAGCCGGGATTCCGGTTATCACTGCAGAACTGTCGAACAGTCGTCGGATAGCACAGGACGCGGTTGCGGCTGGTGTCGACGGGATACAGAATCTTCTGCGCGCGCGGGCAGTCCTTCCATCGGAGCCGGAACCACAGGCTGCGCAGACGGTACTCCGAAACGATGCGGAGCCAGTCACCGCATCGGAATCGGGCTTGTTTGAGTGTCGACCGGACATCGCCGTCGGCGACACCGTCGACGCCGGGGAGCGATTAGGGACTGTCTACGAGCCCGCCTCGTTCGAGAGGCAACAGGTCGTCTCAGCGACAGAAAGAGGAGTGATATTCTCGCTTGCCAGGGAGTCTGTTGTCGTGAAAGGGGAGCGCCTTGCAGGCATCGCAATACCGTGATAACCAACACGAGTCCGAGGAATCGTTGACGGGCATAATGCTTTAGTCGTGCGTTGCTGGCCGCAGTATTGTGGATGTTTATAAATGGGTTCGGTATTCCACACCTATCTCTACACCATAACGTGTCATAGTCTCTCAATGACATGGGACTTCACGCCGCTTTCACTGCGCTCGCGGAGGTCATCGATGCGTACGAATCCCGCGGCCGGTCAATCGAGACCGTCGAAGCATCACCGGCCGGCACCGGTGATGCAGTCCTCGATGTGACGGTAGCGATGCCGGTCTCGCTACGTTCCGGCGGCGGCGCTGATGCGGGCCTCACGCCGGAGACGGCGGGGCTGACCGAGAGCGGTGACCTCGAAGTCACGTTCTCACCGTCGGCTACTGAACTCCCGTCCACTGCCGGTGCTTCATTGTCGATAGCCAATGCCTCGGCGACAGTCACCGACGACGGCTTGCTCCTGACGGTACAGCTGACAATCGACGCGACGGCGGCGGGCGAGGCAGCCAGCGTCGACTGTAGACCGAAACAGGCTGACGCCGCCGATGCAGCAACCGCCACCGCAGCACATTCGGCCGATACCAGCGAGGGTGACGATGCCTCGCTCGACGGGTCGGCTGTCTCGGATTCGGAGTCTGTCAGTGACGGAGACGACAGTTCACAGGAGGGCCTACAATCAGACGGCGCGTCTACGGCGGATACGCAGTCTGATAGCGAGACCGACTCCGAATCCGACCCATTCGCCGCCGTCCGAGACGACTCCGTGCCACCGTACGAGGACACCGACTACCTGCAAGCACTGTACGACGAGTGCGACAACTTCAGAGCCATCGCTGAGCAGATACAGATGGACGTCTCCTCTGAGACGGTCCGCCGATACATGATAGAAGCGGATATCCACGTCCCGAACACGTACAATACGTCCAGTGATGACGAGGAAGACCCGTCGGTTGAATCAGAGACCTCGGATGAGGACGCGGCCCAGTCTGGGGCTATGGATGAGGACGAGCAGATCAGTGTGACGGAGCCTGTCTCAGCCGAGTCGTCCGGTCCCGCCGGAGAATCGGTCGGAGAACTCCCTGACGAGCAACTGGTCACTGACGGGATTGGACTCCCGACTGATGTTAAACTGCAAGACGTTGCGGATGCAGTCGTCGATTCGGACACAGTGTACGAGGTGCAGCGATACCTGAGTCTCGACCGTGGCCAGACCCGGGACCTGCTGGAACAGCTTAATCTTCTAGATCTCGTCCTCTGCCGGCTCGCAGACGAACCGGACCATGCTGTCTCCTACGGGACTGTTGCCAGTCGAATCCGGCAGTGTGCCCCTCATAGCGCGTGATACAAAGAACTTCTTATAAATGGGTTCGATGCCCCACCCACAGAGAAAAGTACGGGTACGCCCTAGCTCTGCCAACTCATGGCCCTCGGAACACGCACGGTCTCAGACAGTCAGGGTGTCCGGACGCTGCTGACGAGCGCCCGATTCGAACTGATGCCGTTCGAGAGCTTCGACGAGGAGATTTCCCACCTCCCCGACAACGCGACTATCGCAATCACGACTTCGCCACAGCTCGGCATCGAGAAGACAGTCGAGAAGACGGCGGAAGCCGCCGAAATGGGGTACGATGTTGTGCCACACATCGCGGCCCGCTATGTGGAAGACAGAGAACAACTCGAATCGATAGCCGAGCGACTGGAACAGGCAGGTATCACGGACATCTTCGTCCCCGGTGGCGACCGTGAGGAACCGGCTGGTGAGTACGAGTCAGCGCTCGACATGCTTGAAGCGCTCGAAGAGACTGAGTACTCCTTTGAGGAAGTAGGAATTACAGGCTACCCCGAGGGCCACGACTTCATCGACGACGAAACGCTGGCGGAGTCGATGGCACAGAAGGCACCATACGCGACGTACATCGTTACACAACTCTGTTACGACCCGGACGCCGTGTTAGAGTGGGTCGAAGACATCCGTGCTCGCGGTATCGAACTCCCGGTCGAAGTGGGTATCCCGGGCGTGATGAACTACCAGCGACTGATGCAGATATCCCAGAAAGTCGGCGTCGGTGACTCGATAAAATTCCTCAGGAAGACCACGGGCATTCTCGGGTTCGTCAAGCAACTGGTCGGCTCCCGCGGGACCTACGAACCTGACGAACTCATCGACGGCCTCGCACCCTACGTCGAGGATGATGAGTACAACATCCGCGGCGTCCACATCTACACATTCAATCAGACGCCCGACACCGAAAAGTGGCGGCACAAGCGTCTGGATAGTTAGTCGCCGGCTTCCGTAGCCGTCATCTCTCCGTCACTGCCGTCATCACCGCCGCCTTCGTCTGACTGCTGGGCGCAGCCAGCCAGCGACACGACACCGGCTGTGCTTCCGACCCCAAGTCGTTTCAGAAGGTCACATCTGGTCTGTTCAGACATGTGCATTGGTATGTATGACCAATTCTCTTATGAATCTGTGTTGAGATGCAATATTGGCCTCACACTGGGTCGGGCGCACTGGTGATGCTCCGCCCCCGCTGCTAACCGAGGGGTAGTCCACTTCGGAGCCGCCGGATTTCACGAAAAGGAACGATGCGTTTCCTAGCAACGTGTGCGAATAAAAAGAGGGACAGGCGGAGTGAGGGGTTAGTCGTCGCTTTCGGCCTCTTTCCGGGCGTTGAGCTTCGCCTGCTCACGAGCGCTCGGGTTGACAGACTGCTTGAACGGCACCTTCGCGGCGGTGGCGAACACCGGTTCGCCGGGTTCGTCGGCGTACTCGTCGGGGAGATGGACTTGGAACTCTAGGTCCAGCTCCTCGTCGTAGATCGCGTCGTTGAGCGGCGTGTCGGTGACTTCCTGAATCTTCTCAGCCGGGACAAAGCCCATGCCGATGTTGGTCTCTAGGTCCGGGTTCCACCACGGAGAGGTGAGGTAGCCGCATTCCTCGCCCGTGTCCGGGTCGGAGATGAGCCAGAAGTCGGGGGCGTAGTCACGGATTGGCTCGCCGGCAATCTTCAGTCCGATGAGCTTGTGCTCGAACGGGTAGTTGCCGTTCTCGATCTGTTCTTTTTGCTCTTCGAGAACCTCTTTGCCGATGTAGTCGGCTTCCTTGTCGTCAGGGACGTGGTAGCCGAGATTGACCTGGAACGGTGACGTCTCATGGTCGAGGTCCTGACCCCAGGACATGATGCCGGCGGCAATCCGGCGGTGGTGACCGGGTGCGATCTGACGACCGCCGTGGTCCTTGACAGACTCCATAACAGGGTCCCAGACGCGCTCGGCGTTTTCCATCGCGTCTTTGACGTAGACTTCGAAGCCCTTCTCGCCGGAGAACCCAGTCTGGCTGATCAGTACGTCGCAACCGTCGATCTCGGCCTCCATCAGACCGTAGTAGGGCACGTCTTTGACCTTGTCGCCGACGACGTCGACCATCACGTCGAGCGCCCTTGGGCCCTGAATCTGCATCGGCGCGACATCAATCTCGTCGATTTCGACATCAAAGTCGTTGCCGACGTTGACGCCCTGAAGCCACTGCATCAATGTCGAGTCCGAGATAGAGAACCAGAACTCGTCTTCCTCGGGCCGGAGCAACACTGGGTCGTTCAGGACGCCGCCGTCCTCGTTACAGAGGATGACGTACTTCCCGTCCATCGCGTCCATGCCCGTCACGTCGCGAGTGACCACGTAGTTCGTCAGCGCCTCAGCGTCGGGCCCTTTGACACGAATCTGGCGCTCGACGGCGACGTCCCAGAGGGTGACGGTGTTGGTCAGTGCGTCGTACTCCTTCATCACGCCTCCGTCCTCGGGCTCGATGAGACCGCGCGGGTGATAGAGGCGGTTATAGACGGTAGCCCGCCAGGCGCCCTCCTCGTTGAAGGACTTGTGGAAGAACGGGGACTTTCGAACGCGCGTCGACACCAACATCTCGATGTTGGGGTCACCAGTCTGGCGGAGGTTCCGTGGTACTGTCCGGTCTGACTGGTCGACACTGGGATAGTTAGGATGTTCCTCGTTACCGGTCATGCCTCTGAAAGAACATGTGAAATGCTAATAAAAGATATTGTTACTTGCTTCTGGGGTTTATATACGGGGTGGGTTTTGTGGGCCACAAAACGCTCGGAACCGTTGCCTAACAGCCCGTGAGCATGAATATTCTACCGGGAGCGTGGCTGTATTACTCAGGCGATACCGATGGCTGTAGTAGCCCGAACCGACCGGCACGGAACACGACCGAGCAGCCGTTGTGACTGTTCGGAAATGCGTCATGCTGAGTCACTGCTGGTTCGGGTGTACCTCACAATAGCGAACTCGCTGTGGGTCGTTCGTTCCATCTCTGTCCAGTTCGACCAGTCGACAGTCGGAAAGACAGTATCGCCGTCGAAAGCTGCTGCTAGTTCGGTCAGAATTAGCTCGTCAGCCTGTGGGAGAAACTGCTCGTACACCGTCGCTCCGCCGATGACATACGTCGTAGATGCGTCACTATCGGCTGCTTCGGCCACCGCCGCCGTCGTCGAGGTAACGGCCGTGACGCTGTCAGGAAGTTGGTGCGGCGTCGTGGTCAAAACAATGTTCAGTCGCTCCGGCAGCGGGCCATCAAGATCACGACGAATACTCTCGAAAGTTCGCCGCCCCATAATGACTGGATGACCGACAGTTGTCTCTTTGAAATGTGTCAAATCCTCGGGATACTGCCACGGAATGTCGCCGCCAGCACCGATCACTCCGTTTGCCGCGACGGCGGCGATCAGCGAGAGTTTCATACACATTTCTATGTTGGGCTGCTGGTAATAGTTCTATCCTAGCATGACTTCCTAACGGCAGTGCCACCCCGGACCGTGATAGCGTATCTCGCGCGCGACTTATGATGTTCAGCCATATAAAGTATCGTATGGATACGATTCACCTGTCGCCCGGTCCCGCCGCCGCTCAGGCGTTTCGTCTGGGGATCGTTGCGAGTGCTGTCGGTGGACTCGCCGGGATCGCGACACTGTATTGGCTAGACGTCCTGACTCCGGTCCTTGCTGGATACACACTCGTCCTTCTGTTCCCGGTGTATCTTGTCTTCGCTGCGACGGCGTTGAGCGTCTGGTTAGGCTATAACAAAGACGCGACAGCACTACGGCCAGTCTACCGTCAAAAAGATTCAAACGGACGATCCGAATAGGTCTTCGCAGTTAGGTGGGTCTACTATCCGTCCCGGTACATCTATTTTTGACATCTTTGGACACATACTATAGAATTTGGCCTCAAACATGGTTCGGTATCACGGGAGCGGATTAAAATGGCCACGCTAATCGGAGCGCCCTCCAAGCACTCACCGATACCGGTTCCGTGAACTCACTCCTCTCTGTCAATTATCGTTGCCGCAATGAGGTTCCGCATCCCACGGCGGAGTCTACCGCTCATTGCTGTCGAGGACAGTCCAATTTCGTCGGCAACTTCGTTCAGAGAGATATCCCTTGGTTCTCCAAAATAGCCGTGTTCGTATGCAGTTATCAGCGCGGTCAGCTGTTCGTCGGTCAACCCGTACGACGATTCACCGCCGGTGTCCGTGTTTCCGTATATTTCGATGATATCGAGAGAAATGCCGTTCTCGTTTGCGTACTCCCAGATCGTATTGAGCGCCTCGCGGTCAGGGAGCAAGAGTCGGACGAGCCACCCGTTGCCCTTCGTCTCTGTATGGACCAGAAATCCGTTGACATCGGTAACGACAGTGCTGATAAGTTTCGTTTTCGGGGTGTGTTCGATGTAATATATTCCGGTCTGGTCGGTCCAGTCGACTAGTTCGTAGCTCTGGACTGTCGGATCGGCATCAAGCATCTCTTCGAGTCGGTCCCTGTCGCGATACTCGATGAGGAACGGAAACACAGTGGACCCCGGATCAGTATTCCCCTGTGTGATGACACGGATGGCTATGTCTTCGAGGTTCTGTAAGGTTGGAACCAGCGCGAGGCGTTCGTGTTCGATATGTATTTTCGTCGTTATTGACATTGTGTGGGAAGCGGACTGCTATCGAGTCGTCACAGATCAATACTGGCTCGACACTTGAACACAATCATCGGTGAGTTGCCGTGTATATGCTGGGACTCCACGTCAATGTTTACATACACAGATGCACACACGAGGGCAAAAATATAAAACTGGCTGTAATCCGAGGACCTGCATAGTGCTCGGAAGGGTTTGTTTTCACCGCTGAAAACAAATCTGGGATCTGCTTTGGAGTCGGAACAAACCTAAAACAATCCAAGGGCCATCTGTCACTCGTTCGGCATATTTGGCGAGAAGCACGCGTTCTGAGGGTAATCTATGCTAACAATCATTAAAATTACCCGTAATAAATACCCGTAATTATCCACCAACGGGCTTAGAATGCTATAGCAAGTATATAATATTGAAATGAGTAAATCACAAAAGAGAGCTACCGAGAACAGCAAGTTCTCGAACGACGATTTCTATCTGCCGGCCGTCGCCCTCCCACCGAACTTCGGTCGTATTGAGTCGGTTGTGTCCGACCTCTTCGATTTCCACGGTGTCGTGTTGATTCCCGACAGTTACAACAAGTAATACTTCGACCATCGTTTTGCAGTCCGTTCAAGAATGGACTAGCTGCGGCCGATTAGCCGACTAATTCGTCGACGACTGCTTCGACAGCCTCGACAGGAACATCGTACTCGTCGGCTATCGCCTGTGCCCGTGCTGCTGAGAGCGAGCCGTTTCCGGCCACGGCATGCTTGCTGGCTTCTTGAGGCTGTGACGGCGCTAGCGCCTCGTCGCTGATGGACAGATTGACGGCGTCCCATCGGGTGTAGTGACCCATCGCATCGAAGTACGCCTTTGTCGCCCGGCGTTCGTCGTCCCTGAACTCGGCAGTCAGGAGCCCTTCCTCGCCAATCAGTGGACCGGCTTTGACAATCCCCGCCGGGTTGACCAGCATACTCCCGCCCGCGGCGACGTTGAATCCGAGTTCGTCCTCCGAAAATCCGTCCGGCACAGCCTCGCTCATGTACGCCGAGCACGCAGCGACGAACGACTGGGTTTCGAAGGCGTACTCACGCATCGCGGGATAGACATCACAGGAGTCTACAGCTTCGCTCGTCTCCGCTCGGGTTTTGTCTCCGGGATGACCGTGCTGTTCCCAGAAGCCGGGCCAGACAGCAGCGTGTATCTCCTCACCCATTGTAGTCAGCGCCGCCTTCGAGAGCGTCATGTGGTTCTCATAGCAGATGAGGCCGCCGAGTCGGCCGACATCCGTTTCGTAGGTGGCCAGACTTGACGGGTCGCCACGGCCCCAGATGGCACGCTCCTCGTGGGTTGGCATTAGCTTCCGGTGACGGCCCATCAGCTCCCCGGTATTGTCGAAGTAAAACAGCGAATTGTAGAGCGTCTCGCTCCCCTGCCGATCACTAATTTCGTTCGTCCCCAACACAAGCGTGAGGTCGGCGTCCGCGACTGCCTCGCCGAGTATTTCGATAGCCTTGTCGTCAACGTGGAGACTGTTCTTCTGGAGGTCCACCATCAGATCAGTCCATCTGGAGATAGAAACACTGCCCCGCCAGTATGGGTACCCCGGGAAGTACGTCTCCGGAAAGACGACAATGTCTGCACCGTCCCGACCCGCCTGCTCGATATACCGGCATGTCTTGTCCAGCGTTCCCTCCTTGTCGTGGTAGACGGGCTCTACCTGCGCGGCCGCAAGTGTGAATGATTTGGCTGGCATTCGTTTGCAATACACAGGCTACCGGCAAATCAGTTGAGCCGATCTCTCCGGGATGCGGTCGTAGAACTGTGTCGTGAGAAACGGGGTTGAGCGCGTCTTATCCTACTGGCGTCCAGGCTCCGGGGCCTGCCATGCAACAACGATACCAGCGATAGCGACCGCGCCGGCCAGTAAAAACGCCGGTTCGAATCCAGCTCTGTTCACCACGGCGCCGCCGACAATCGGTGCAACAAACGCTCCCGCGAGGCCGATACTAGTCTGGAATGCGACTGCCGTTGCAGCGACGCGCGGGTCGACGAGTTCGCGGACGTACGTAAACGAGAGGCCAAGCGTCAGTTGGACCGCAAACCCGATCAGCAGGAGGACAGCAACAAGTAGTGCCAGCGAGCGAAACTGCGTAAACCCGAGGAGAAGCGGAGCGGCGAGACCGAACGACCACAGCACGACCGGTCGCCGTCTGCCATCAAAGACCCGGTCCGAAATGAGTCCGCCGCTGATTCGAGATACCACCCCAACAGCGGGGAATACAGCAACGACGAGCCCGCTCACGGCCAGAGAGAAGCCCAAACCCTGTGTGAGGTACGACGAGCCCCAGCTATTCACGAACAGGTACAGCGCGTAACCCAGGAAGCCGAGGACACCGACAAGCCAGACGCTCGGGCTCCGGAGCACGGCCCCGAATTCTCGCAGGGACGGGGCATCGCCGCGGCTCCCACCGTGCCCGTGGCTCGCTGGCCAGAAGACGGCCAGCCCCACGATTGCGGGGACAATGAAGGCCAGAAAGACAGCCGGCCAGCCGAACCGGTGGGCAATGAGCGGCCCCGTTCCCTGTCCGAGTGCAAAGCCGACCGGGCCGCTCGCAGTGAAGATGCCCACTGCTGTCGCGCGGTGAGAGCCATCGACGGCCCGGCTTACCATATCGATACCGGCGTTCCAGACGACGACATACGCGGCTCCCCCCAGTGCACGAGATGCAAGGATTGACTCGTACTGGCCACGCCGGCCGGCTCGCCATCCCCACACCCCGGCGATGACCAATATGCCCACCGCAAGGGCCATCGCGGTTCTTGAATCGGTCCGGTCCAGCACAGCACCGACAGGGAGGCTGACGACGACAGCGGTCCCGAACATGACCCCAACGACGAGACCGGCGGCTGTCGGCCCGACCTGCAGTGATTCCCGAATAAGCGGTGTAACGCTTGCGGGAACGATCTCGTAGGCAGCCAGTCCCATCGAGATGAGGCTTGTACCCGCTACGAGCCACCACGTCGAATTGGCTGTTCGGACAGGTGATTCAGCAGTGGTCTCGGAAATATCGGAATCAGTAGCCTGTGGTGTCATTCTGTCGGGCGAGGGCGTCCTGTCACTGCAGTGGAGTGGCTGGTGTCGAAACTAGAAGGAAGAAGCGCAGTCAGTTCAAAAGGCGATCCTTTCGCGAGCGGTTCCCGAACAACATGGAAAGAGTTGCGTTGGCGGGAGCAGTGGCGACGAAGACTCACTATGTACCACTGAGATAACAAGGCATATTGAAACCCTATGACCTGAAGCGGATGCTACAACAGAATCGTTGCCGAGTTCGCCGTAGTATGAACGTGGAATCCGTGGCATGACACATATATAGACAGGAGCAGATCAGATATATGGGCGCTTCGGCGGGTTTAGAGATTTCTATAGAAATAGAAGGCAATATTTACCAATTTTGCTTCTATTTTTTTGGATTACACTACCACCAAGCTCGCATTCGGAATTTATTCGGTGTATGTTCAACGTATCGGTGGCAGATACGCCTATACTCACAAGAGCTATTACACAATTCGGTGTATTTCATCAAACAAGTCAACCAGAACCCGCCTGCTCCACGTGTGAAGGCGGGTGCCAAAATAACGTGTAAGATACCGTTGGAGGGGTGCTAGCGCCGGTTTTCGTGATTCTTTCACTTCAGATTTCAGGGCTGTCGAGGTTGACGTACACCGTTTTGGGTTGCTGGTACTGCTCTACCGCCGCCCTGCCGAGGTCGTGGCCGATTCCCGACTCTTTGAACCCGCCGTACGGACCTTCGGGTCGGATCGGTCCGTATGCATTGATGTAGACGACGCCTGCATCTATGTCTGCGGCAGCTTGGTGGGCGATATCAGTCGATTCTGTCGCGACCCCTCCAGCAAGGCCGAACTCCGTGTCGTTCGCCAGCGCGATGGCCTCATCATACGTCTCGAATGACTGGACAGTCTGGACGGGGCCAAAGATTTCTTCGCGCGCGATTCGCATATCGGGCTCGACATCTGTGAACACAGTCGGTTCAACGTAATGACCGTCAGCGAGGGCGCGGTCATCCGGTGCAGTGCCGCCAGTGACGAGCGTAGCACCCCCGTTTCGGCCGATGGTGACATAGTCCGACACAGTCTCAAACTGGTCCTCGTTGGTCAACGGCCCCAGCGTCGTCTCATCATCGAGCGGGTCACCGAGCGTGTACGATTCAGCCCGGGCCACCAGTCGGTCGACGAACTCGTCGTGGACGTCTTCGTGGACAATTGCTCTGGACAGTGCATCACAGATCTCACCGGTGCTGTAGTAGACGCCTGCTGCGGCAGCGTCGACAGCCGTTTGCATGTCTGCATCGGGAAAGACGACAAGCGGCGACTTCCCGCCCAGTTCGAGCGTCACGGGAGCGATACGGGCGGCGGCAGTCTGCATGACTTCCTGACCGACGCTGCCACTCCCAGTAAACGAGAGCTTCCGGACATCTTCGTGTTCAGTGAGTGTGGCCCCAGTCGTCGACCCACCACCGGTGACAACATTGATCACGCCGTCGGGGAAGATCCCATCTGAGAGCTGTGCCATCCTGACCGTTGTCAACGGGGTGTACGCGGATGGCTTCAGCACAGAACAGTTGCCGGCGGCCAGGGCAGGCCCGAACTTCCATGCGGCCGCCCACGCAGGGAAGTTCCAGGGGGTGATCTGTCCGACAACCCCGTATGGCTCCATTCTCGTGTACATATGGAGGTCCCCCTGTGCCGGTATCTGACTTCCCTGTTGTGTCCTGGCAACTGCCGCATAGTATTCGAGCGTCCTGAGCGCGCCTTCGACTTCGCCGCGCGCTTCAGACAGTGGCTTGCCAGTATCGAGACACTCTAACAGGGCTAGCTCGTCAAGGTGCTCCTCCAGAACGTCAACCCACTCGCTAAGGCGCTGTGATCGGTCCGTGGGTGTTCGGTCACTCCACGTTTCAAAGCCGTCCCAGGCGACTTGCACAGCTTGGTTGACCAGCTCGTCATCACAGACCGGGACTGCCGTTATCGGTTCATCGATGACCGGGTCGCGTGTCGGAATCGGCTCTGAACCTGAGACTGAGGTCCCACCTATCCACGGCTCGATAACGATGTCCGCCAGCGCGTCCTCGTGGGCCTGCAGATGTCGCTCCCGCATAGCGGTTCGCGTCTCGCTGTCAGGCATAGCTCAGGTGAACTCGTTGACAACGGGAATCCCGATTGTCTCGTAGTCGGTCATGGCAGCCAGTTCGTCGCTAACGCCCTCCAGACCGATTTTGTCGGTTATGACGGCACCGGGGTCGAGCTTGCCGTTCTCGACCATCCGGAACATCTCACCGTACTTCGACGGCGGGAGGCCGCTAGAGCCCTGCACCTGAATTTCGTTCATTACGATCGTATCCGTGGGCAGCGAGTTGTACCCTCGCTGTTCTTTCGTCGTCAGGCCGATCTGGACGTGTCGCCCGCGCGTTCTGAGCGATTCGATAGCGTTCTGGCAGGTCTCCTCAATCCCCAGTGCGTCTAGAGAGACGTGCGCGCCGCCGTCCGTGATATCTCGGACCGCCTGTACGACATCGTCCTCTTCAGCTGCGTTGACGGTGTCGATGGCACCCAGCTCTTCAGCCATTTCGAGTTTTTCGTCCATCAGGTCGACACCGATGACGTTTCCACCCAGTGCGTCCGCGATGTGGACCGCTGACAGTCCGATACCACCGAGCCCCTGAACGACTACGTACTCACCGCGGCTCACGTCGGCCTGATGGGCCATTCCACGATACGATGTCATGAAGCGGCACCCCATGCCAGCGACCTCGACGGGGTCCACACCATCAGGGAGCTTCACAGCGTTGATGTCGGCGTTTGGAATCGGGACTTCTTCGGCAAAGGCCCCCGGCGCTCCGGGCTGGAAGCCGAGCCCCAGATGGTTCTCACAGAGGTTTTCATAGCCAACACGGCACTCGTGACAGTGGCCACAGGCAAAATTGAACGGGATTGCGACCGTGTCTCCTTCTTTGACTGTGTCAACATTCTCGCCGACTTCGACGACCGTCCCCGACGGTTCGTGGCCGAGAATATGGCCCCGCGGTGGCTTGTAATCAAACCAGTCCCAGTTGCCGACCCATCCGTGCCAGTCGCTCCGGCAGACACCGCAGGCATCGACCTTAGCGACGACGCCATCCGGGTCCGGGTCCGGGCGTTCGACGTCTCTGATAGCTAGCGGCTCCTCGTACTCCTCTAACACAGCTGCTCGCATACGTATTGTGTGACGGTACCACATTATAAAAATATTTTCCCGCTCTGCTCTTCAGATGGGATGATATGTAATTTTTTGAGAATTGCTTGATAGCGTCCTCGTAATTTAGTCTTGTACCAAAAATATAGTAATCTCAGAAATTCAGCTTCGTCTGTTAGTCCGGCGATTTTACAATCGAAACGGCCCCCTGAAATTTCAGGACAACCGTTTCGCCACGAATTCGATATTTGTGGCGAGAGCGGCGGCGAGGAGCCCGACAATGGAGATGAGGATGAGGAATGTCGAGACGACACTGACGATAGGCGTAAGCGACTGGCGCAGGGAATTCCAGGCCAGCACGGGAATCGTCTGCGTCTGATAGTTCGACAGGAACAGCGCCATCACGAACTCCTGCAGGCTGATAATGAACGCCAGCAGCGCAGACACAAGTATCCCGCTTTTGACATTCGGCAGGATGACGTGGATGAACACACGGATCGGATTCGCCCCGAGGTCCATTCCAGCGTCGCGCAGTTGCCAGTCGAACCGCTGGAAGACGGACTGCATCACGAAGAACACGAGCGGGGTGGCCCAGAGACTGTGGGCCAAAATGATGCTGAGATACGACGACCGAAACCCAAGCCTGCTGAAATACACGAGCAGCGTCACCCCAAGGATGACCGGCGGAATGAGCAATGGTAGGATGACGATGGGCGTCAGGATATCACCGAACCGGCCTCTGTGTGCTTCAAGACCGAACGCAGCCGTGATACCCATAAACGTAGCGACGACCGTCGTACCGACACCGACGACAAGACTATTATCGAACGCTCGTAGCCACACCACATCGGCAAAGAACGCGCTGTACCATCGCAGGGAGAGCGCTTGCGGCGGGAACTGCAAGTTCCCCGACGCGGAGAAGGACGTTGCAATAACAATACCCAGCGGTAACAGCATGACAACGAATATCGCTATATAACCGATGCGAAACGCTGCCGTTCCAAGCCGTTCGAGACTACGTTGCATTGGTCACGTCACCTCCAAAGCGGCCGAGGACAGTGTAGATGACAAGAATGCTCACGAACATCAGGACGAGCATTACCGTCGAGAGGGCAGTGGCTATCGGCCAATTGAAATTGACTAGCATCTGCTCCTGCACTTCGAGTGCGAACGGGCGGTCGCTCCCTGCACCGAGCAGCGCCGGTGCGGAATACGCGCCGACGCTCCAGGCAAAGGAGATAACAGTTGCGACGGTGATTCCTGGCATAATCTCTGGCAGAACGACCGCAAAGAAAGACCGGATTCGGCTGGCTCCGAGGTCCCTGGCCGCCTCGACAAGCTCCCATTCAACGGTTGTCAGGACGCTGTAAATTGCCAGCATCGCATACGGGAAGACGATATACACTTGTCCGATGACGACGCCAAGCGTGTTCGGGACTATCTGCAGGGGTGCCTGAATGAGGCCGACTGCGAGCAAGAGGCTGTTGGCCGTCCCGTTCGGAGCCAGCAACGGAACCCACACGTACGTCTTGATTACGAGTGTCGTCAACAGCGGCAGCACAACCGAAAATAACAGGGCCGATTTCCGCACCCCGCTCGCGCGCCAGGTGGCATATGCATAGAAAACCGCGAGGACGACTGTGAGTAGCGTCGCGATGATGCCGAGCTTGAACGAATACACGATGATTCCCTGGAGCAACTCAGACTGGAGGACCTGCACGTACGATGCGATGGTGAACGTCCCCTCGGCATACGGGAGGCCCTGTGACTGTTCGCTGAAACTGATGCGAACCAGCAACAGAAACGGAACCACGAACACCAGCAACTCGAACAGGATCAGTGGGCTCATCAGCAACAACGAGCGGCGAGAGCCAGACTGTCCCTCAAATAGCGACCAGAGGCGGTCTAACACAGTCGTTCTGGAGTCGACACTCATTGTCGGTCCCTCACCCTCGTGCCGTCGGGACGGAACAGCAGTATGTCATCGATATCCCAGCTGAGCTCAACCGTATCTCCTTCATCAATTGCTGATTGGTCAGTAACGCTCTGTTCGACGAACAGTTGCTCCCCGCCGATGTCGACGACATGGCGGATGCTGGAGCCGCGATAAATAGTACTCTCTACGGTCCCGGAAACACCACCACCACCGCCGTTACCGTCGGCACGGGTCTGGTGAGATGCCCGGGTTGATTCATCGGTGAGAGGAGCTATTTGCATGAACTCGGGACGGAGCGAGACAGTAAGGGACGCTTCGGGCTGGATTTTCGAAGTCACAGGTACACGGATCTCCGAGTCGAACTCCGTCACCAGATAGCTGTACTGGCCGTCACTGTCGCTTACAGTACCACTGACGAAGTTTGTATCACCCAGGAATTCCTCGACAAACTTGTTTTTCGGGTCCCGATACACTTCATTCGGCTCTCCGACCTGCACCAGTCGCCCGTCGTTCATTATGCCGATACGATCAGCAAGGGTGAACGCTTCGTCCTGATTGTGTGTGACGTGAACGAACGTTTTCTGAAACTCTTCGTGAATATCTTTCAGCTCGATCTCCATCTCCTCACGCAGTCGCTTATCCAAGTTCGAGAGGGGTTCATCAAGCAGTAGCACGTCAGGGTCCACTGCCAGCGACCGTGCCAGCGCCACACGCTGTTTCTGGCCACCCGAGAGGTCGGTCGGACTGTGACTTTCATACCCATCCATGTGAACGCGGTCCAGCATCTCGCTGGCGCGGTCACGCCGCTGCTGTTTTCCCATGCCACGCATCTTGAGACCGAACGCAACGTTCTCAAGTACGGTCTTGTAAGGGAACAGCGCCCAGTTCTGGAACACCATCGAGGTGTCCCTGTCGTAGGCCGGTTCGTCGGTCACGTCCGCATCTCCGATGTAGACTGTCCCGGACGACGGTGTCTCCAGCCCACTGATCATTCGCATCGTCGTCGACTTGCCACAGCCACTGGGACCGAGTAAGCACAACAGTTCCCCGTCCCGAACGGATAGGGAGACATCTGTCACCGCATCGAGCTCCCCGAACGATTTCGAGAGGTTCTGTAGTTCTATCTCCGACATGAGTTATGCAATTCGTGTTGGCCACTGAGACACTGGTCCCTTGTAAACATCGGTCCCGACATCGCTAGTTCGAACTCGCCTCCATCTCCGAGATCCGCTGGTTGAAGCTGTCAAAGTTCGAGTTGATGTAATCGAACTCCGGCCAAGCGACAAGCGCTGCTTCGTCACTGTTGTTGGGGAGGTCCTCGTTGAGTTTTTCAGTCGCGTATTCCATGTCCGTATTCGTAAACAGCGTCGGACTGTTTTCCGACCACCGTGTCTGGGTCTCGGCGTCCAGCAGGAAATTCAAGAAATCCTCCGCCATCCGCCGTTTGTCAGTGCCACGGACCGGACACCAGTGGTTGACGAAACCGCTGTTTCTATCCGGTGCGGTGTGGCTCAGGTTAGGATAGTCGTCAATATCGTACGCGGTCTGTTCGTAGTACCACTGCGCGTGGTCGATAATGCCGTTCTCGAACAGTTGCCAGATGTCTTCCCCGGAAGAAGCCCAGCCCTGGATGTTCCACTGCTCCTCCATATAGTCAAACACGTCCATCGAGAGGTCCTCATCGTACACTTCCCCAGCAAGTTCCTTCGCATCCATCGCGACAGCAGCGTCATGCTGTGGGAACCACCAGAACCCTTTGTCGATACCGATTCCATTCCCGTTGGCGGCTTCTGGGGCGGCAAGGTCGGCCCAGGTGGTCGGTTCGAAATCTAGATCGTTTCGATAGATGAGCGTCGTCGGCGCACCGTCGACGGGGACCCCGAACTCCGTGGTTCGGAAGTCAGTGTAATAGTCAATGACGCCATCCAGATTCGGCACGTTCTCCTCTCGTACTGGCAAGAACAGGTCATCGTTGCGACCAAGGAGGTAAAAATACCCCTCCGTGATGGTGACATCGAACGGTGGCTGATCCTCCGGTGCTGATCTGATTTTTGCCAGGATCTCGTTCCAGCCGCGGTTGACCTGTAATCGACCACCAGTCCGCTCTTCGTACATCGGTTTTATCGTTTCTTCGAAGCGGTCAGCGTAGTTCCCGCTCCAGACCATTACGCGCAGTGTCTCACCGCTGAAATCCTGGCCACTACTACTGTCGCCCGTGCTGGCACCGCCACTTTCACCACCGGTCCCACCGTCGCCGTCATCGCTGGCCAACGAAGCGCATCCAGCAAACACACCGGCGGTTCCAGCTCCGGCGGCGGTCAAGAACCGTCGACGGCTGGTTCCAGACTGTCGGATCGGTTCGCTCTCGGTATGCTCGTTATTGCCACACATTGCTATACGCACATATTCCACGCATATTATAAAAAACTACCTTCGATACCACACTCTGATACAACCACAGTCCGCGATTCCAGCAGAAAACATCGCTTGGGAAGAGATGAAGTGGGATGTTCCAGCCAGAGACGGACTAGTAGTCGGTGGCTAGAAAACAGGGTGTTGTTACGAAACGCGCCGCCAAGATTAGTTCGTCGTCCGGAGACGCTCTTCAAGTTCGTCAACGACATCCCTGAGCGCATTCGGCACTTCCTGTTCGAGAACCATCCCATCGACCCGATAGGTCGGGCCCGAGACACTGAGCGCGCCAATCACGTCCCCCTCCGGCCCGTGAACGGCTTTCCCAATGCTTCGCATCCCGTCAGTGTACCCCTGATCGTCGACAGCGTAGCCGCGTTCTCGAATCTGCTCCAGTTCGGCGTGCAACTCTTCCCGCGACGTGATCGTGTGGTCAGTCCGTGCAGGGAGCCCCCACCGCTCGATAACGTCTTCGACCCGGGACTTGGAATAGGTGGATAACACCGCCAGCCCAGACGCGGTCGCGTGCATGTGATAATATGACCCCGTTCTGGCCCGGTACTCCTTCGATGGTCCGTCAGTGGTCGTCCCCTCGAACTTTGCCCACTTGTGGTACGATTCGGCGATTGTGATAACCCTGCCACGGTCCGGAGCCACGAAGTCACACTCTTCCTCTGTCCGTTCGGTGAGGGCTGCGATTGCTTCCTCGATATGCGGATAGCCGGGCCATCGGCTTCGTGCCTGTTCACCGTAATTCAAGAACCGCAACCCGACCTGGTAGATTTCGCCGCGTTTGACCAGAAAGCCGCTGTCGCGGAGCGTGGTAAGGTGCTTATGTGCAGTACTCTTTGCCACGTCTACCTCTTCAACGATATCCCGAAGCCGTGCACCGTCACGGTCGGAGACGATATCAATAATCTCGATCGATAGTTCCGTGGTATTCACAGACATATGTCGGCTGTGTGTCTGATGGGATTTAGTAGTTCGGTAGAACAAAACCAGAATCATGAAGTGTCATTCGCTATTATTTTCTATGTGAGTGTGTGACACTATTTTCGAGGCTAGTTCGATTGAGCGAAACAATGTCGGCACGGTCTGATTATCACGCAAAAAGAATAACAGAAGTACAGGCGTTATATGATGTAGGAGGTGACCCGAGACTTAGTCGTACAATCAAAATGAAGAAGAGACTCAGATGGCTTTCCCACGGTTTTTCTAGTTCGATCATATGAAACAGTCGAATCGAAACATAGGATATAGGGGTTGAACCGACAGGAGCCAATACCTACGCGGCGAAGTTCGGAGACAAAAGCCGTCCTATACTGACGCTACGTTTCTATTTTGTTTGTGGTGCTGAGCGTTTCACTATCATATTCTTGTCTATCCGTCTATCGTACTGTATTCGTAGTACTGACTTCGAACTTCGATTTCGTTTTTCGTATATCGAAGTATCTCAAGCAGATTTGCCATGTATCTGGAGGTGAATCGATCTCTGGGCCCAGTAATACCAAGAGACACCATGACTTCCTGTTCGTCGTTGAATATCGGAACAGCGACACCTCGAACACCTCTGAGATGCTCCTCGTCGTCTATCGCATAGCCCTGGTCGCGAATTCGTTCAAGCGCCGCTTCGAGAGCAGACCGGGATGACAACGTGTTATCAGTCCCTTTCGGAAGCCCATGGTCGGCAACGATTTCGTTTCGTTTTTCCACCGGAAGATGCGCCAGAATTACTTTGCCCAGCGATGTCCAGTGCATCTGTGTGTGATTCCCAATGGGAATTTCGTCGCCTGCAGCCTTTCCGCCTGAGCTCCTGTAGAGAATGACCCGCTGGCCGTTTTCCTCGATGCCGGCACCAGCAATCTCGCCAGTTTCTCTGCTGAGTTCTTCAACCTTATTGCGAAGCAGTCGGCCGATGTCCAGCCTTTGCCGAACACTGCCACCGAGCTCAAGAAAGCGGAACGATCGACGATACTGCCCGGCTTCCTTGACAACGTAGTCCCGCTGGACAAGTGTGTTGAGGTGGATAAAGACAGTACTTGTGGGGATATCAAGATGAGACGCAAGCTCGGAAAGACCGACTGGTTCAACTTTTCCGAGAGCGGCGAGAATGTCCAGCGTTGTCTCGACCGCGCTGATCGTTTTGTTGTTCTGTGAGGGCATGGATGCGCTTTTTCTTGCAGGGTAAAATAGATTCCGTCGAGAGACAAAATGTTTCCAATCATATTGGAAGCTGTCGGTGTCCCGTTAGAGACGATATTCTAACAAGGGTACGAGTGTTATTTTCTGCACTCTCCTTACTCTCGAGGAGTGACAACAAACCACATGAACATGTGGGCTGGAGGCTTCAACACCTGATTCAGCAGTTACAGACACGCTGGCGTCGTTTTGTGACATTCGTGTATTCCGTACGAGCGTCCCACGTGACTTTCAATCTCATTGAAAGGGTTTGGAAACGCTCTGGTATCCTGTTTTCTACGCTTTAGTCGGTCTCTGCTCCGTATTCTGCAGCATACTATAGGTCATACTTGCGGGTGTAACGTTTGGCCTCGGTGCAGAACTGCCGGCTACGCAGTTATATCCGACGGTGCTCCACAGGCGGCCCGCGGGCTTCGATGTGATTGGTCTGCCTGACTCTGCCACCACTACCAACATTTATTAATGATGATTGCGATGCTTCTTCTACTCGGTATGAGCGAAGTTACACTATCAAACGTCAGCAAGGTATACGACGACGATGTCCTTGCAGTTGAGGACCTTTCTCTGGCTGTCGAGGACGGTGAGTTTGTCGTCGTTGTCGGCCCATCCGGATGTGGGAAATCGACCACACTTCGGATGATTGCTGGGCTCGAAACAGTCACCGACGGTGAGATTGCTATCGGGGGGAGCGTAGTCAACGACGTTCGTCCACAGGACCGGAACATTGCGATGGTGTTCCAGAGCTACGCACTGTACCCGCATATGACCGTGCGCGATAACATGTCCTTCGGGCTCCGACTGTCAGGCGAGTACGATGATCAAATCGAACAGCGCGTGACTGAGGCCGCCGAACTGCTGGAGATTGCGGACCTCATGGACGACCTGCCGAAGCAACTCTCGGGTGGCCAGCAACAGCGTGTCGCACTTGGGCGGGCTATTGTCCGCGACCCGGACGTGTTTCTGATGGACGAACCGCTGTCGAATCTCGACGCGAAGCTTCGGACACAGATGCGCACGGAGATCCAGCGGATCCAAGAAGAGTTGGACGTGACGACGATTTACGTCACGCACGATCAGACGGAAGCGATGACGATGGCCGACCGGATCGTGATTCTCAATCAGGGTGAACTCCAGCAGGTCGCGCCACCGGAACGCTGCTACGATGAGCCCAACAACAAATTTGTCGCGGGGTTCATCGGGTCACCATCGATGAACTTCTTCGAAGCGAGTGTAACCAATAGCGGCGGGCACGCGACGTTCCACTCGTCAAATATTGAGTTTACGCTCAACGTCGACATTCCGGATGGGGAGTACACGCTGGGCGTCCGCCCGGAAGATTTCGTCGCCGAGGACGCCGGCGAGTACATCAATACAGTTGTCGATGTCGTAGAACCAATGGGGTCTGACAACTTCCTCTATCTGGAGACTGCAGGCGGGTCGAAAGAAGTCGTTGCCCGGGTCAGTAGCGAATACCGCCCAGAACGGGGCGATAAAATCGCGCTCGGGTTTCATACAGAGGATATGCATCTGTTCGGTCCAGATGGCGAGCGTGTGGAACTGAATCAGTTGCAGCGGACAGAGTCGGTGTAATATGTTGTACGATACTATCGGTCGGAAAGAGAGCGAGTGGGCTGGGATGACTGCGGGTCAGATCCGAAATGTCGGCGAACAGCCGGGCTCAGTTCTCGTTATTCCCGTCGGAAGCGTCGAACAGCACGGGAACCACCTCCCGGTCGTCACCGACACACTCCTCGTCGAGGCGATGGTCGACACTGCTATCGAGCGCCTAGATGGCGTTCCTGTCGTCGTGACACCGCCGGTCTGGAGTGGGTTCTCGCCACACCATCTGTCGTTCGGTGGGACCCTCTCACTCGAGTTCGCGCACTTGCGAGCGACACTTGAGGATATCGCACACGCTGGCATCCAGAACGGATTCGACGCGGTGCTGTTCGTCAACGGCCACGGCGGGAACAGTTCACTCATCGACGCCGTCGTGAGTACTGTGGGCGTCGACACTGATGCGGAAGTACTCGGGACGACGTACTTCCATCTGGCGTCGGATAGAATCGAGGAGTTCCGGACCACCGAGACAGGGGGGATGGCTCACGGCGGTGAGTTCGAGACGTCCCTCATGCTTGCGCTCCGACCAGACCTCGTGGGTGACCCGGCGGTCCGCGACGGTGAACCGATGGACGAACACTACGGCTGGGGCGGGCAAGACTTGCTTGACGGGGGCAACGTCTCTGTCTACCGCTCGTTCGACGAGTATTCCTCATCCGGAGCTATCGGGACGCCAAAGCAGGCGAGCGCGGAGACAGGCGAACGAATCCGCTCGGTCATCGGCGACGAACTCGCGGCCCTCATGGTTGCGATTCACGAGAACAATGCCTGACCAATGAGCGACACAACACAAAGAATTATGTACATGGAAATAGGTGACATTAACGATGCAGCCCGATAACAACGACAGGTCTGTCGAGGATAGTATCGACCGCCGACGGCTTCTCCAGGCGCTTGGCGCAGGCGGCGCCATCGCCATCGCCGGGTGCAGCGGCGACGGTGGGAGCGGCAGTGACGGGGGTGACGGCGACAGTGAGAGCGGCGGTGGCGGCAGCGACGGCAGTACGCAGAGCGTGCAGTTCCTCACGATGGGCGTCGGGGACAACATCAAGCAGTTCTTCGAGGAGAACAACGCGGCCTTCGAGGACGAACACGGCGTCGACGTAGAGTTCACCAGCGTTACGTGGGACAACGCACGGCAAACCGTGAACAACCGTGTCGACGGCGGCGAAGCGCCCGATGTCAGTCGGTGGCCGGCACGCTGGATCCCCCAGCTGGTGGGCAAAGACGCACTCGAACCGCTTGATGACATGATGGATGGGGAGTTCGGCGAGCAGTTCTACGACGGCGTGGCCGAGGGAACGATGTACAACGGCTCCCACTACGGCGTGCCATGGGCCGCCTCGAACAAGTGCCTCTACTACAACAAAGATGTCTTCGAGACGGCGGGGCTCGACCCGGAAGACCCGTCGCTCGATTCGTGGCAAGATATGCTGGATGCCGCAACGCAGATCCGTGACAGTGATGCGAGCGTCCCAGCACTGGGCCTTGCAGGGGCCGACGCAATCGAAACCGGGTCGCAGTACTACCACTACCACTGGTCACACGGCGCAGACCTCGTCAACGACGAAGGAATGCCAGTCGTGAACTCCAGTGGCGCTGTTGATGCCCTCTCGTTGTACACCGACCTTCATCTCGAACACAATGTCACGCAGTCATCGCCACTCTCCTCAACTCGGCAGGACATCCGACAGCTGTTCGAGAACGGTGACCTCGGGATGGTCATCGGGCACGTGTACACGGGACTCAACATCACCGCCGCGAAGGAAAACGGTGATGTCGACTTCGATTACGGTATCGTGCAGGTACCGCGTGGCCCTGAAGGTCGGTACAGCCTCTTCACTATCGACACGCTCGCCATCCTGAGTCAGAGTGAACACAAGGACCTCGCCCGGGACCTGATTCGGTTCTACTTCGACGAGGAGCGACGGTTCCAGTACTCGAAGCAAAAAGGGTTCCTCCCCGTCGTCGAAGCCGTCGGGGAGCGCTCGTACTTCTCGGAGTCGAAGAACTGGGGACCGTTCGTCGAGGCGGGGCAGTACGCCCGCGCCCGACCGAAGCTCGGTAACTTCAGCGAGTTCAACGACCGGATGGTCCAAGCCATTCAGGAAGCACTGGCGGACCGGAAGTCACCGCAGAAAGCGCTCAACGATGCACAGAGTGATCTCGAAGATGCCATGGAGTGACAGACAGGGATGAGTCTGGCAGAGGAATACACCGAAACGTCCGATGACTCACGTCTCGAACGAGGGCTGGCGTACGTCCAGCGCAATAGCCGAGCGTACCTCCTCATTGCTCCCGCAGCGGTGTTCCTGCTGGCCGTTGTCGGGTACCCGATCATCGAGACGTTTCGGTTGTCACTGTACCAGTCGCCGGCCGACTCGAACATCGAGACGTTCGTGGGACTCCAGCATTACGTCGAAATATTCAACAGCGACATCTTCTACCGACTGCTCTGGCAGACCGGTCGCTGGGTCGTCGCCGGTGTCGCGGGCAAGACACTGCTGGGACTGCTCATCGCCGTTCACCTCAAGGGAGATATCCGCGGTCGGAAGTTCTTCCGCACGGCGTTTCTCATCCCGTGGGGGATTCCCTACGCGATCTCCGCTGTGGTGTTCCGGTGGATAGAGCACCCGCAGTTCGGCTACCTCAACGCGATCTTGCTAAAACTCGGCATCATCGAACAGGGTATCGGTATCCTCGGAAACCCGAGTCTGGCGTGGCTCGGCGTCGTCGTGGCTGATATCTGGATCGGAACGCCGTTCATGGCGATTATCTTCCTTGCAGGGTTGCAATCGATACCACAGGAACTGTACGAGGCAGCCGCCATCGACGGTGCCGAGAAGTGGCACCAGTTCCGGTACATCACGCTCCCACAGCTCAAAAGCGTCGTCCTGATCGCCACGCTGCTGTCGACGATCTGGACGTTCGTCAGCTTCGACGTCATCTGGACGATGACCGGCGGCGGACCGATCAGTTCGACGGCAACGCTCGTCATTCACATCTATCAGGTGGGGCTCCAGAACGGGAACCTCGGGCGCGGAGCCGCCTACAGTGTCATCGGGTTCCTGTTCCTGTTCGGCTTCGCAATCATCTACCTGCGCATCTACACGCGCGGCGGTGACGAGCTATGACGATGGCAGGCCACGACCGGAGCAGTCTCCGCAAAGTCCGGCTCTACGGCGTGCTGATCGGACTACTCGGGCTCATGATGTTGCCGTTCTACGCGATGTTCTCGAGTACGCTCAAGCCGGAGTCGGAGATCTTCGCTGCACCGGCGACTCTGGTCCCCAGCGACCCCAGCCTCCAGGCCTACCTGCAGGTCTGGACACAGACCGACGTGTTGCTCTGGGTCGGCAATAGCTTCATCATCTCGGTGGGGACAGTCGTGTTGACGCTTCTGCTGGCGATACCGGCCGCGTACTCATGTGCCCGGAACGACTTCGTGGGGAAGCGAACCTTCCTGCTCTCCGTGCTGGTCGTCCAGATGTTCGCACCGGTCGTGTTGATCGTCGGCCTCTTCGATGTTATCTCCCAGATGGGACTGTTCAACACCTATCTGGCTGTGATCGTCCCGGCGGCGGCATTCACGCTCCCGTTCAACGTCTGGATGCTGTACGGGTATTTCAAGACGATCCCCGTCGCGCTCGAAGAGTCAGCGCGTATCGACGGCGCGAGCCAACTGCAGATCCTCACGAAGATCGTGCTCCCGCTCACGAAGCCGGCGCTGGTCGCCAGTGTCACCTACACCTTCCTCTACGCGTGGAACCGGCTGCTGTTCGTGCTCACCTTCCTCACTGACAGTGCGAAGTACAACATCCCGCGCGGCGTCTTCTCGATGGTTGGTGCGCTGCAGACCGACTGGCGGATGATGCTCACCGTCTCTGTTATCGGTATTATCCCACTCCTGATTTTGTTCGCCTTCCTAGAGGAGTATATCGTCGCTGGGATGACGGCTGGCGCGGTCAAGGAGTAGCTGCCTCTACTTTTATTATCGCCGCGATAGTTGGTCGCGTATGGAATTCGCGATGTGGGCGTACCCGTGGGACCTTCTGGACGAAGGGCCGTCCGAGGTGGAACGGCGACTGCGTGACATCGGCATCGACGAGCTGAACCTCGCGACGAACTATCACACTGTGCAGGCGTTCACGCCGCACAGTCCGGAGCGACGGACGCTGTTTGCCCGCGCGAGTTCGTATTTCGAGCCTGGTCCGGAGTACGGCGACCTCGAACCAGTTCCGTACGAGAAGATGGGCAGCGACTGGGTCGCAGACGCCGCCGCCGGTTTGTCTGACCTGACGCTCAATTCCTGGACAGTCGGCTGCCACAACTCTCGGCTCGGGATGGCCAACCCCGAGTACACGCTGGAATCTGCACACGGTGACGACCTGATCTTTGGCCTGTGCCCGTCCCAACCCGCGGTCCAGACGTATCTCTCGGCACTGGTCTCGGATCTGGCGGCCCGCGATACGTTTGCCCGTATCGAACTGGAAACGTTCGATTACTTCTACGGGACGGGCTTTGGATGGCACCATCAGAAGATTCACGCACGGCTGGGGGTGCTCGGAGAGTTCCTGCTCGGGATGTGTTTCTGTCCACACTGTCAGGAGAATGCGACGGCTGAGGACGTCGATGCTGAACAGGCACGCGAGACGGTAGCCAACGCGCTGGACGATATCGTCGCTGGCGAGCTGTCACATGACCGCTCACCGGAGGCTTGGCTTGCGGAGCACAGTACTGTCGCCGCGTACGTCGATGTCCGCGAACGGACGCTGTCGTCACTGTACGCCACACTGGCTGACGCCGCGGGAACAACACCGCTTGGCTACTACGTCGGCGCACCGGAACCCGGCCGCGAGTGGATCGTCGGGGCCGACCTGCAAGCGCTCTCGAACCACGTCGATTACTACTGTCTGCCGGCCTACGAGTCGTCAAGTGACGCAGTCATAGGTGCGTACAACGCCGTTGAGACGGTGATTGATGACGTGCCACTCCACGTTGGTCTCCTGCCGGGCCATCCGGCCATCGACGACGAGGCAACCGTGGTCGATATCGTGGAGACTCTCGACTCAAAAGGTGTGCCGCGGCTATCCTTCTATAACTACGGACTGCTTCCAGAGCAGTCACTGGAGTGGGTCGAAACCGCCATCGAGACAGTGAGCTGAGAGGGGGAAGCGGTACTTTGATATCGGTTCCCGGACGACAGAATGGCATGGAGATAACTGACGTGTCAGCGGTAACTGTAGATGTACCGTTGGCAGACTTGGATGAGCATCTCGGAATCGGGCCGTACGTGACCAACCACGGAAAGTTACGTTCGATGGAACGCGTCCTCGTCCGTGTCGACACAGATGAGGGCCTTAGCGGCTGGGGCGAGATGCGTGTCTTCCTGTCACCGGAAGCCACCGAGTCGATTATCGAAGACGGGGTTGGGCCGATGATTGAGGGCCAGTCGCCGTTCGAAATCGAGCGACTCCGCCGGCAGGTGTTCGTCGAGTACACCAACGTCGATATGTTCTTTGCCGCTGTCGAAACGGCCTGCTGGGACATCGTCGGGAAAGCCCTCGATAGACCAGTGTATGAGCTGCTCGGCGGATGGACAGCACCGACACAGGGGACACAACAACACCGGCAAAGCGTCGATGGCGACAGTACTGCTCCTATTGAGGTCCCTGTTGCCTTCTGTCTCGGCATCCTCTCGCCCGAGGAGTCTCGTGTCAAAGCCCGAGAAGCGCGCGAAGCGGGCTTCACTGTCCTCAAAACGAAGGCAGGACGGGACTGGCGACAGGATGTCGAGCGAATCAGAGCGATGCACGATGAGGTCGACGGACAGCTCGAATTTCGACTCGACCCGAATCAGGGCTGGACGCTCGACCAGGCGGTTCGGGTCGGCGCGATGCTCGAAGATGCGGGTATCTACCTGCAGTATATGGAACAGCCGATTCGCGTCGATGCACACAGATCGCTAGCCCGGCTCCGACAACGACTCCGCCAGCCGATCGCGCCGAACGAGGACACGTATATCTCGCATAATCTGCAATCGCTTGTCGAAGCTGGCGCGATGGATGTCGGCGTTATCGACCTGACTCCAGCCGGCGGCATCAGTGGAATTCGACAGCAGGCCGCCATCCTTGAAGACGCCGGGGTTCCCTTTACCCACCACTGTGCGTTCGACCTGGGGATTCGAACGGCGGCGATCCTCCACGCGTTCACCGGCATCCCGGGCTTTTCCTTGCCCCCAGATTCGACGTACTACGGCTGGGAGGCAGACATCATTGAGCGGCCGTTCGAGGTCAGCAACGGCTGCCTCCCGGCCCCGGACGGTCCTGGTCTCGGAGTTTCTATCGACATGGCTGCCATCGAGGAGTATCGAATCACATGAACGGCCAAGAGCAACTTTCAAGAGGGCAGCTTACGTGGGTGCCAGTGTCATGGTAGAGCTATCATTAGCGGACCGGCCAGCCATTGTGACTGGCGCGTCACGGGGTATCGGGCGCGAGATCGCGGCCCGGTTCGCCGAAGCTGGTGGCGATGTCGTCGTCTGTTCGCGCACCTACGAGGACGTGGAAGCGGTTGCGACGGAACTGACCCAGACACACGATGGCCGCGTTGTTCCGGTCGAATGTGACGTTACAGACCGGGAGGCGGTACGGGACCTTGTCGACACGACCATCCAAGAGTTCGGGGACATCCGCGTGCTTGTGAACAACGCTGGTGGCGCAGACGAATCCGCCAATCTGTTGCACCGGTGTGACGAGGAGACCTTCGAATCGATGGTCGACCTGAACCTGAAAAGCCAGTTCCTCCTGAGCAAAGAGGTACTGCCAGCGATGGTCGCCGCTGGCGGCGGGTCGATAATCCATATGGGATCAGTCAACGGCCTGTTCGGTATCGGTCTCTCCGGCTACTCCGAGGCGAAAAGCGGACTCCTGGCGCTCTCCCGAAACATCGCCGCCCACTACGGGCAACACGGGGTCCGCTCGAACGTTATTTCGGCGGCGACCATCGAAACAGCGAACAGGCGGGCGGAGATGGAAAACACGGAGGAACGGACCGGTGAAACGAGCGCCCGGGAGCGCTGGCTCGACCAGTATCCGCTCGGGCGGTTCGGCACACCGCGAGAAGTCGCTGATACGACCCTGTTCCTTGCCTCCGAAATGTCGAGTTTCTTGACCGGTGAGAATCTGGTGCTTGACGGCGGATTGACGACGAGCCTGCCAACATCGTTCATCAACGAGGTCTACGATGCGGACGAAAAGCCGACACCCAATTAAACAGCCATGGAAGAACTAACAACAGACGACGCACCTGATAGTATCGGCCCGTTCTCACAGGGAATCGCTAGCGGTGACCGTATGTACGTTTCCGGGCAGGGGCCAGTCGACCCGGATACCGGCGAGGTAATCCAGGGCACGCCCGGTGAACAGACTCGGCGTACACTCCGGAACGTCGCGGCCGTGTTGCAGGCCGGTGGCGCTTCGCTTGACGATGTGGTGAAGGCGACGGTGTTCGTGAAGGATATGCGATACTACGACGAGGTGAACGAGGTGTACGGTGAGCTCATGTCACCACCCTATCCTGCACGCAGTGCTGTGGAAGTCGTTAAATTGCCAGTCGATATCGACGTTGAGATAGAGGTTGTTGCAGAACGGTAGTATGTCGCATCTTGTAGTGTTCGACCTCGACGGGACGCTCACTCGACAGCGCGGCGGGTTCGAGCTGTTGCACACCCTCTACGGAACAACACCGGAAGCCGAGACGCTAATGAACCGGTTCGAGGCCGGAGAAATTACGTTTACAGAGTGGTGTCAGGGAGCGGTCGACGTGTGGCGTGCGAACGATATCACCAGATCAGATATCACTCGTGCGACCCGGGCCCTCAAGCCGAAAGCAGGTGCTGTCGACCTCCTCGCCCACCTCCAGCAAACGGATATCCGATTCGGCATCCTCAGTGCCGGCGTTGCGAACCTTGCAGCGCGATTCGAGCCGTACGAACCGGCGTTTGTTCGTGGAAACTGGCTTCGGTTCGAGGATAGACGGGTTTCGGCTATCGATATCGGTGTCGGTCCCAATGAGAAAGGAGAGCTACTGAGAAAGATTCGAAGCAAACAGAATCCCGTCTCAATCACCTATATCGGCGATTCACACACTGATACGGAGGCTTTCATCGAGGCAGATACCGCGGTGTTATTTGACCCCGATGAACGCGTTCCCGAAACAGCAATCGACGCAGCGGACACAATCATTGAAAGTGCGGATATAGCAGAGGTACAGAACTGCATTCCAACGGCATAGCCCGCTATTCGCTGGTATAGACTTATATCCAGATAGGGTGTTTTCTTATTATTTCTGCAATATATATTCTCAAATATGCAATATGCTCACCCATATAGTTCATATTACATCCAAATGCCGGTTCTGAAGCAGGCTTAGCTTTCGGCGTGAGAACTGGACCGCTGTCGACGTTACTCACTACTACACTGGTCCCAACCGTGTATTCCCCGGACAGATGCCGCCCGGTCATCGGCACCGCGTCAGTGGTCGCTGGCGCAGTGGCAACATCTAGCAATTTGCAACAGGCTTCGACGGCCCTTTTACCGTCGGGTGGTGACCGGCAACTGAATGAGTCGCTATCGAACGACCGGTTGCTTTCTCCTCCTGGCTGCAATCTGGGGTACTGCATTCATGGCGACAGATGTCGGCCTTGCCGACCTGCCGCCAGTACCGTTCGCTGCCGTCCGCTTCGACATCGCCTCCGTTCTCCTGTTTGCCGCGCTGGCTGTCACAGGCGCGCTAGAGCGGCCACAGACCCGCGACGACTACGTGTACGTCCTCGCTGGGGGTTCGCTTATGATCGGGGTGCATCACGTATTCCTGTTCACCGGGCAACAGTACGTCACCGGGGCCGTCGCCGCCGTACTGCTCGGTCTCGTTCCCGTCGTAACGCCCGCGCTGACGAAGCTCGCGTCGAGCGATGACACGTTCACCGCGAATACTGGGGTCGGCGTGGTACTCGGCTTCGCCGGCGTTGTCGTCATTGCTGACCCTGACCCAGCGAATCTCCTCAGCAGTACTATCGGAATCGCGCTCGTGTTCGCAGCAGCACTGGCGTTCGCCATCCCGGCCGTCGTCACGCACGACACCAGTCCGTCGATGTCGTTTCTGGCCACACAGGCGTGGTTGATGGCTATCGGAGCCGCTGTCCTCCATCTCACCGTACTCGTACTTCCCGGACAGTCGTTTGCGGACGCATCGTGGACGCCGTCCGCGCTTGCGGCGCTGTTGTATTTGGCTGTCGTCGCCGGTATCGGCGGTTTCCTGCTGTACTTCCGGTTACTTGACCAGCTGGGCCCTATCGAGATGAGTTTCATCGAGTACGTCATCCCCCTGTTCGCCGCGCTCGCCGGCTGGCTCGTGCTCGGTCAGCAGGTCACGCTCGCCACCGTCGGTGGGTTCGGATGTATCCTGCTGGGATTCATCGCGGCGAAGTGGACGGCGCTGCGAGCGGAGCTTCGTCGGGTCGCCGAACCGAAAACCAGTCCACCGGCCGACTGACCACAACCGGGTGAGCAGGCCGTCACTGACTGGACCACTCTCTAGATACGGGAAACTCGACAGCGAAGCGAGAAACGGTAAGAATGACCGTCAGGCAGGAGTGCCAACGGCGTCGCGCTTCTGAAAACAAGCGAATTCCAACCGCTATTTTGCTATCCTTTTCAGATGAACGGCTGTAGCACTTGCCATTTGGCGACAGACCCGTCTGAAAACGGAACCTTGTAAGAGAAAACCGCATCATAGCCGCTTGCACATACTGGCGGGGCTAACGGGTTTTTATAAGACTACCCGTTGCTGTGTGATATGATACAACCCATTCGCACGCTATGGAGCCGGTATCGATCTATCCCGCTCATCTGGCGCATCTTTGTCGCCTTCGTACTGGGAGCAGGTGCCGGTATCGTGTTCGGGGAGCAGATGGCTGTCGTCAGACCAGTAGGCGACCTCTTCCTCCGACTGCTCAATATGCTGGTCATCCCGATTATCATCTTCACACTGCTGACCGGGATTCGACAGCTCTCACCCGCAAAACTTGGAAAAATCGGCGGTGCGACAGTCGGTCTCTACGCCCTGACGACGACCCTCGCAGGAATCATTGGTCTCGCGGTTGCAAACGTGCTTCAGCCGGGTCGTGGGCTCGAATTCGGCGGCGGTGAAGCGCAATCGAAAGCGCCGCCGTCGTTGCTTGATGTCGTTCTCGGTATCGTGCCGAACAATCCCGTCGCGGCGCTCGCAGAGGGGAATCTGCTGTCGACGGTTTTCTTCGTTATCGTCTTCGGAATCGCGCTGACATACGTCCGCGCCCAGCAAGACGCGCTCGCAGAGAGTGTCGATTCAGTGTTCGAGGCCTTCGAAGTGGGTGCTGAGGCGATGTTTGTCATCGTCCGTGGCGTCCTCGAATTCGGTGTGCTCGGTGTGTTCGCGTTGATGGCGTCCGGCATCGGCACTGAAGGCATCGGCCTGTTCTCCTCGCTGGGCGAGCTCGTGTTGGCAGTCACTATTGCAATCGGCATTCACATCGGCTTCACCTATCTCGTTCTTTTGATGAGCGTGATTGCCGACGTGTCGCCGATTGCGTTCCTCAGCGGAGCGAAGGACGCGATGGTGACTGCGTTCGCGACTCGGTCGTCGAGCGGAACGCTCCCTGTTACGATGCGCAATGCGGACGAAGACCTGCAGATCGCTGAGCGAGTGTATTCGTTCACGCTCCCGGTCGGTGCCACGGCGAACATGGATGGTGCTGCCATCCGACAGGCGGTCACCGTGATGTTTGCCGCAAACGTCGTCGGACAGCCACTAGTGCTTACTGAGCAAATTTTCGTCTTAATTGTGGCCGTCCTCATCAGCATCGGAACCGCTGGCGTTCCGGGAGCGGGGATCGTCATGCTCACTGTGATTCTCACACAGGTCGGCCTTCCGCTGGAGGTCGTTGGATTCGTCGCCGGGGTCGACCCTATTCTTGGGCGGATTGCAACTATGAACAACGTCACTGGCGACCTCGCAGTTTCGACCGTTGTGGGGAAGTGGAACGACGGACTCGACCGTGGTGAGGGTGTCTGGTCACGAAACCTGAGCGGAGTCGCTGAGTTCGTTCCCGGTGACGACTAAAGCGAACGGCGGGAGCGATTCCAACAGCCCCTAATGCTGGTACAGTTGTTATTCTAATCTATTAGAAGAGGAGTACTGCTCGCGACTGGACAGACAACAACAGTATGAGAGGTCCTCGGGCCGGGTACACCAGTCAGAAGCGTTCGTCCAGCCAATTCGTGGTATCTTTGCAGTCTCAGAAACCGGGCGATATCGGTCCCGGTTTTACTTGGTTCGTTTTCGTTCCTGTGTCGGGTGGTCTGTGACGTACACTTTCGTATCGTCCGGAATGTCGTCGGTGACCCAGGAGTTCGCCCCAATGCTGACGTGGTCACCAACGCTGATGGCACCCAGAACTTTCGTGCCCGCGCCGATGACGACGTGGTCGCCGATATCCGGGTGTCGTTTGTAGCCCTTCTTTAATCTGTGTTCGTCGCTCTCGTCGGCCTCGAAGTGGAGCGCGCCAAGCGTCACGTCCTGATAGAGGCGGACCCACTCCCCGACAGTTGTGGTTTCGCCGATGACGACGCCAGTCCCGTGGTCGATGAAAAAGTGGTCGCCGATTTCAGCGCCGGGGTGGATGTCGATGCCGGTCTCAGTCTTGGCGTATTCGGTGAGTTCGCGAGCGTACTCGGAGGCTCCGGCCTCGTAGAGGGTGTGTGCGACCCGTTGTACGAGTATTGCCATGAACCCCGGATAGGACCGGATTATCTCCATATACGTCTTTGCCGCCGGATCACCTTTGAACGCGGCCTCCACGTCCTTTTTAAGTCGTGTGCGAACCGCCGGGAGCTGATCGATGACGGCGTCAACTGTTTCAGCCGGGTCCGACCCAGAGTAGGGTCTAATACCGGCAAAGAAGAGGCCGCCCAGAGTGTCAAGACGGTCCAGAACGGCGAGCTCGTCCCGGACCAGTTCAGCAGCGTTCCAACAGGTCGGGAAGAACAGTCGTTTGAGGATGTCGATTTCCGGTCTTCGGTGTTCCCGCCGCGGGAACTCCATCTGCGTCTGGGTCGGGAACGGCTCTTCATCGGCCCGGTACGCCGCGAAGAGTTTCTCGTGTGTGTCGCCCGTGTAACAGTAGTCCATATCGGATTGTTGGGCTGAAGCATCTTAGTTTTGAAACAATAGTTGTCTTTTCCGCTATATGTTGTGTTCTCTCTGACGCTGTAGAATTGAAAACGAGCAGCATCCCACACTGAGAGGTAGCTATTTGATACTGGCTTGTCACCGATTCTGTATGAACGGCGAGTGTTACTTCTGTCACGGCATCGTTTCAGCACCGGAAGAAGGCCACATCTGGCTGCGTGAGCACGACAGCCACGAGGTGTATATGCACGAACAGTGTGCCAGCGGTCACAACGTCATAGAGGGAGAACAGGACCCAGCAGGTGAACTCCTGATTACATGCCCGGAGTGTGGTGCGGTCGAAACGATATAACAGTCCACGCGGGTAGTCCTGCGAACGGGCCCTACGGAAGCCTAATATCGACGCCGGACTGGAGGCTGGCCGCTTTCACAGTGTTATACAGCAGCATCGCGATGGTGAGTGGTCCAACACCGCCGGGAACCGGGGTGATGGCGTCCGCTTTCTCTTTAGCGCTCTCGAAGTCCACGTCCCCGACGAGTTCGTACCCCTTCTCCGTGTCAGCATCAACCCGGTTGATGCCCACATCAATAACTGTCGTACCCGCCGAGAGCATCGACCCGTCTATCATCTCCGGAACCCCGGCGGCGGCAATCACGATGTCCGCGTTGCGAGTCTTGTCCGCAAGGTCATCAGTTCGGGAGTGGCAGACGGTCGTTGTCGCGTTCCCGCCCGGCCCGTACTGGATGAGCAAGTTTGCCATCGGTTTGCCGACGATGTCCGAGCGACCCACGACGACAACGTCTTTCCCCTCCGTCACAACACCAGTTTCGGCCAGCATTTTCTGTATTCCATGGGGGGTGCAGGGCTTGTATCGCGCGTTCCCCGCGACGAGTCGGCCGACGTTTTCGGGATGGAACCCGTCGACGTCTTTCATCGGGTCAATGCGCTCCAGTACGTCGCGCTTTGGCACGTGGTCGGGGACCGGCATCTGAACGAGGATTCCGTGGACCGCCGGGTCCGCGTTCAGTTCGTCGATGGTCGAGAACAGCGTCTCAGCTGGCTCATCCGCACTGATTTGATGATGAAACCCCTCAATGCCGATTTCATTACAGGCCCGCTGTTTCATCGAGACGTACGTTTCACTCGCGCCGTCGTCGCTCATCAGCACAGTCGCCAGCCCCGGTGTGACACCCTCGCTGACGAGCGTGTCCGTACACGCCGCGACGCCCTCCGTGATCTGGTCGCCGATTTCGTTCCCATCGATTACTGTAGTCATTGTTGCTAGGTTTGCTGTCGGCCCCGAAGTCCCCAGTTAGATGTCCAGAGTGAGCAGACTGCTGCACGGTCAACTGCTGGGGTTGGCCAAGCGTTCGATGTTTCCCTCAAGCCCCGTCGAAATAGTGAGTGATGCGGAATAGTCCAGCCTTTGAAATGATATCGGCTATTCGTCCAGTGTTTAGCCGTAGTCAGTCGACAGTTCGGCAGTATTTCGGGCAGTAGGAGGGAGTACCGAAGGTTTTTGTCCTGACCCATGCTTGGTCTACACAACCACACCGGGAGGCAGGGCCTCTCGCTTAGGAGCAACTGCACTATGACTGAGATTCGATTCAGCACCGACAAAGAATCGTTCATCGAAACTGCGAGGGCAGCAGCGGACGGCACCCGTGTGCCGGTTGAGGCGCGCGTCACCGTTGCCGACCCGTTCGAAGCGTATCGCCGCGCCCGCGACGAGAACACAGACGGCTTCTATCTCGAAACGACCGGTGGGCAGTCGGGCTGGGGGTACTTCGGCATCGAGCCAATCGAGCGCGTCGAGGTGTCCGCAGGAGCGACACCCGCACAGGATGGCGGAAGTCCGAGTCTCGAAGCTATCGATGACCTACTCGACCGCGAACACCTAGAACGGGGCGACTGTACGGTTCCATACCCGTGTGGCGCGTTCGGGTGGCTTTCCTACGACGTAGCACGGGAACTGGAAGACATCCCAGAGACAACCGTTTCGGATGGCCTCCCACGGCTTCAGTTTGGCGTGTTCGACTGCATCGCCGCGTGGGAGGAGCCACACGACGGCGACGTCGAGATACATGTAACGGCTTGTCCCACCGTCGACGGGTCGCCTGAATCGGCATTCGAGCGTGGCCGGACGATGGCCCGAGAGCTAGCACAGGACGCCATCCACGGCGAGAAACACGTCCAGTCCCAGCCAACCGCTGCAAGTCAGGCCACGTTCGAAAGCGAGTGCGGCGAGGCAGCGTTCGCCGACCGCGTCCGGCAAATAAAACAGTACGTCAGGGACGGCGACACGTTCCAGACAAACGTCTCACACCGGCTGACCGCCCCGGCGGCCGTCCACCCGGTCGACACCTTCGACGCCGTCCGTCGGGTGAATCCGGCTCCGTACTCAGCCCTGCTTGAGTTCCCCGGCGTCGACCTTGTCAGCGCCAGCCCGGAGCTGTTGCTGGACGTCGATGGCGACCAGTTGCTCACGGAGCCGATTGCCGGAACGCGGCCGCGCGGCGCGACGCCAGCGGAAGACGAGGACCTTGAGGCAGACCTCTGTAGCGACGAGAAGGAGCGGGCTGAACACGCCATGCTGGTCGACCTCGAACGCAACGACCTCGGCAAGGTCAGCGAGTACGGGTCCGTCGATGTCGCCGAGTACCGCCGCGTCGACCGGTATTCCGAGGTGATGCACCTCGTTTCCCTCATCGAAGGGAAGTTGCGCGACGCGGTGAGCATCGCCGACGCGGTCGCAGCCGTGTTCCCCGGCGGAACCATCACCGGCGCGCCGAAGCCGCGGACGATGGAGATTATCGACGAGGTGGAGCGGACCCGACGGGGGCCCTACACCGGCAGTATCGGGATGTTCGGTTTCGACGACCGTGCGACGCTGAACATCACGATCAGGACGCTGGTTCACTACGACGGCGAGTACCGCCTCCGCGTCGGGAGTGGCATCGTACACGACTCCGTTCCAGAGGCGGAGTACAGGGAGACACTGGACAAGGCCCGGGCGCTCGTTACTGCCGTCGACGAGGCGCTCGGCGAACAGGGGTCGTTCGCCGTCGAATCCGAGACCGAACCGATGGAGGGGATGCGATGATACTCATTATCGACAACTACGATTCCTTCGCCTACAATCTGGTCCAGTACGTCGGCGAGTTCGACGATGTCACGGTCCGCCGGAACGACGCTATCGATGTTGAGGGCATCCACGAACTCGACCCGGACGGCATCGTCGTCTCGCCGGGGCCCGGGACGCCCGCAGAGGCCGGCGTGTCCATCGACGTGTTCGCCGAGACAGAGTACCCGGCGCTTGGCGTCTGTCTGGGCCACCAGGCGCTCTGTGCGGCCCACGGGACTCCTGTCGGCCACGCGCCGAGCGTGGTCCACGGGAAGCCCTCGGAGGTCCGCCACGATGGAACGAGACTATACGACGGCGTCGACGACCCGTTTGAGGTCGGGCGGTATCACTCGTTGGCCGTCAAGGCATCGGAACTCCCAGACACGCTTTCGGAAACGGCCCACACGAACGACGAGCAGGGCATCGTGATGGGCGTCCGGCACGCCGAAAAACCGCACATCGGCGTCCAGTTCCATCCAGAGAGCATCCTCACTGACGCCGGGAAACAGATCGTCGAGAACTTCTGTACCGGAATCGCCGAGGCCTGAAACCACGCCGGTGGGCCTAATCCTTTTCGGGTGGGTCGACGTCGTGGTGTGTCTGAATGTCCGGCAGTTTCCTGACGGCGCGTCGGAAGAGGGAGGTGTGGCCCTGCTCGTCCCGGTACCAGGTCACGGTCAGCCCGCCGACCGCCACAAGTGATATTACGGCGAACGGGCCGCCAGTCAGGACGGCCAGGGCCTGAAGCGTCTCAGCACCACCGAGAAGCAACACCGAAACAGCGACTGAACCCTGAAAAATACCCCAGAAGACGATATGCGTCGCCGACGGTGCCATCCCCCGTCGCGTTGCCAGAACAGAGACGACGAGCGTCGAGGTGTCCGCCGACGTGGCCATGAACACGATGATGAGCGCGAGAAACAGGAACATCAGAAGCTGTCCAAGCGGTAATGACGCGAACAGCGGGAAGCCGGCGACCGCCTCCGAACCGCCACGTTGTGCGATCGCGGCGAGAATATCGGCCTGCCCCGTCTGCTGGATGAACAGCGACGTACCACCGAGCAGTAGGAACCAGACCATCGTCGCCGCCGAGGTCGCAACGACACTCGTGAACACGACAGTTCTGACCCGGCGACCGCGGGAGAGTGCGGCGATGAACAGCCCTGCGAAGGGTGCCCACGAAAACCACCACGACCAGTTCCAGACGGTCCACGCCGCGACCCACTGCCCGCCCGTGTGAAGACTCAACGGAACGAACTCCACCACGTAGGTCCCGAGTGCCTGCGTTCCTCGCTGGAGAATGAACAACCGTGGACCGACGGCGGCGATGAGAAGCGCGAACAGGCCAAACAAGACGATATTGAGGCCGGCGATGCGACGGATGCCACGGTGGATCCCAGTCGCGCTGGAGACAACAAATATCAGGGTCAAGCCGCCGACGAACAGGACCGGCCCGACCTCACCGGCTGCCACGTCCCACTGGTAATTGATCCCGGCGAGGAACTGCTCGCTCACGAGTGCGACCGAGGTGGCGATGCCCCCGATAGTGGCAAAAACGGCCAGCGTATCGACCAGTGTGGCCCAGGCCGAATCGAGCTCATCGACACCGAGCAAGGGGGCCAGCACTGTCGAGACCCGGAGCGGAGCGCCCCGCGTGAACGCGAAGTACGCTATCGGGACGCCGATGACAGCGTAGGCGCTCCAGGCCGAGACGCCCCAGTGAAAGAGGGTGTACACAAGCGCGCCGTTGACGGCGCCCGGCGACCCGGCTGCTGCCCCGATGTGCGGCGGTGGCTGGTCGTAGTGAAACAGGGCCTCAGTGGGGCCCCAGAACACCAGTCCGGCCGCGATGCCGGCGGTGAAAACGAGCGTAAAGTATGTCGGATACGTGTAGCTTGGCTCCGTGTCCGGACCGCCGAGTTTGATTTCGCCCCAGGGCCCAAGCAACAGAAACAGACAGTAACAGACCGAGAGGAAGACCGTGGCGAGAAACAGCGGGCCGCCGCCGCGAAGGACTGTGGCAGCAGCGGCGTCGACGGCACCCGTCGTCCGGGCAGGGAATGCGATCTGGAGCCCGAAGAACGCGGCGAACACGAGCACCGGGAACGCGAGGATGGCTGGCTCGTGCTGTGTGAGGAACTCTTTGATGGCCCGTCTGAGCTTTGTCCGCCGGACGCGGAGCAGGACATCGGCCGCGGCCGGTGCAGTGGCGTCTTCGGAGTAGGGAAGGAGCGCGATGTAACAGAGTCCCGAACTGAAAAACACGAGCGCAATAGTCAGCCACGCCGGACCAGTCACGGCTTCGCCGACAAGCGTCGGAAAGAAGAACCCCGCGAGCACGAGCGCCCCGGATGCGGCACACAGCGGCACCAGTAGCCGGCCGACGATCTCCGAAATGCCACTGGCGTCCGAGGTGGCCATGCGTCAATATTCAGTATCGAATACATATATTACTATCCCACAGCGCGATGCAAGCCGGTCGACACCGTCGCTGGCGAGCGTCGGGACCGTTACTCTGTGGTGTCTCCGCTCTCCCCGTCATCCGCAACGATTCCGTCCAGTAGTGGTTCGCTCGACTCACGGCCCAGCACCGACTTTCCCAGAAGCCGTCCGCCGATAGAACGGGGGTTGATAACTTCGTCCGCCCCGACCGCGCGGAACTTCTCGACGTGTTTCTCGGCAGTCGCCGCTGCGACTGTGCGGATGTCAGGATTGACGTTCTTCGTCGCGATGACCGCAAGCACGTCGCGGGCATCGTCGTTACTCCCCACCACAACACCGCTTGCGGTCCCGACGCGTGCGTCCCTGAGGACATCCTCATCGGTGGGATCACCGGTGAGCAGATTCACGCCCTCGCCCTGCAGCGACGCGACCGTCTCCTCATCGGGGGTAACAACCACAACCTCCGTCTCGTCGCCCAGTTCCTCAAGCAGCGATGCCGTAACGTCTCCGTACCCAAGAACCACGACGTGGTCCTCGAGGAGTGTGAGTTCTGATGCTGTCATGACTCCGAACGCTGTCGCCATTCTGGATTCGATAGCGGGGCCAATGAGCGCGCCTACGGCGACGGTGAACGCGCCGGTTCCGAACAGGATGATTGAGAGCGAGAACCACCGTGCTTCCGCTGTCACAGGTGTGATATCGCCGTAACCAACCGTCGCGATTGTGACGACGACGTAGTACACGGCGTCGCCCCAACTGTCGAGTTCAAGGAACTGGCCTCGCAGTCCGTAGGCACCCACGGTCCCGTAAAGAACGACGCCAAAAATCGCCGACAGCGATGCGATCTGAATCGGCGAGAGGTCAAGAGACTGGTCGAACCGGTGACGGTTGCGGACCAGCAGCGGGTACGTGACCAGCGTCAGCAACAACAACGGGATATCAGTTGGCTGAAACGTGGTAAGCGGCAGTACTACCAGACCGAGAAGCACGACGGCCGCCACGCGCCACGCGAGTTGTTTGCGCCGCTGGAGTCCGACCGTCACGATGCCGAGGACGAACGCGAACAACACCCCACCGAACCTGACGAACGGTAGCGGAAGGTCGACGACGGCGGTCAGCGGGCCATTAAGTGCAAGCGACGCCTGACTCAGATTCGAAAGGCCGGTCACGAACGCCAGCAGCGCGACCGTCCCGGTCAGGACGACCGTCGGTTTTGCGCCGGATAGCTCGTCCCACTCGACGAACGGGACTCTGTCAGCCGGATAGAACACGTCCTCCAGCGTCCGGTCCGACGAGTCTTCTGGGACGTTAGCCATTAGCATACTTTTGTCGGAGTCAATATAAAAAACACGCGGCGAGCGGGCACCGAACTCAAGTCAGCGGGCCACATACGACCAAATCAATGCGTCGATTGCACGAGCATGGGTGTCGCCGTTCGCCAAGGACGCTTAGAGAGAGTTGGAGCCGACTCATCTGGAGGGCGGACAGATGAACGCCGCCGTCCTGTTCGGACTGGGAACGATGATAGCCTGGGGGTTCTGGATAGCGTTTGGCAACGTCGCGTCAAGTACAATGGACCCGGAGACCGCGGCGTTCGTGTCCTACGCCGCTGCAACGGTCGTCACCGGGATATACGTCGTTGTCTCAGACGCATCGTTCGTCGTCACGAACCGGGGGATGATGTTTGCCGGCGCGGCGGGCGTCGCGGCGGCCGTCGGCGTGGTCTCGACGTTCGTCGGCGTGACTGTGGGGCCCACGTCGATCGTGTCCACCATCGGCGGGATGTACTTCATCACTGCCGCAGTCATCGGCGTTATCGCGTTCGGGGAGTCCATGACGTTGACGAAAGCCGCCGGCATCGGTCTGGCGCTGATAGCGATTGTCGTCATCAATCAGTGACTGGACACAACTGGTTGGCTTTCGAGAACGTTGTGTGAGTGTCCCCCGTCACAGCAGGGGTTTATGAGATGGGGGCAGGTACGGCCGGATATGAAGCGCGTAGTCAGCACCGACGAGGCACCGGCCGCGGTCGGCGCGTACAGTCAGGCAACGACGAACGGCGACCTCCTCATCACCGCCGGACAGCTCCCGCTAACGACAGACGGCGAACTCCTCGACGACGAGCCAGTCGCCGACCAGACGCGGCAGTGTCTTCACAATGTCGCGGCGATTCTGGAGTCAGAAGACCTCTCGCTGGACGACGTACTCAAGACAACCGTCTATCTCGACGACATCGACGACTTCGACTCGTTCAACGAGGCCTACAGCGAGCTTTTCGAATCGGAGCCACCGGCGCGGAGCGCCGTCGGCGTTGGTGCGGTCCCGAAAGGTGCAGCGGTCGAAATCGAAGCTATCGCGACCACCGAGTAGCGAGCGCGGCCGTTCCGTATCTTATCGCAACTCCATCTGTTCTGCTCGCTCTGCGGCGAGCGTCGTCAGTTCGTCGACGCTACTGTCCGAGCGGTCCGCGAGGACGCGAAGTAACATTCCGAGCTGTATGGCCGCTGCCTCGCGGAGTTCGGCCGCCTCCTCGGTGTCGTTACCGAAATAGTACTCGTGGCGGCCGTCCTCGTGGATAATGCCGGTGTACACCGAGCGCAGGTCGGCCTCGGTTATCGCGGCTGACGCCTCCGTCTTGACTTCCTCGAACCGTGGGTTCATGATTTCGATTGGGGGTAACGTCCCGCTGCCTCATTGTTTCAGCGGAACGACTCGGCCAGCGCTGTCCCATTATTGTGTAAGCAAGTGATATGTTGTGTGGGTCGATGACGCCACTGCAACCAGTGGTCCCGGGACCGCTCGGCTGGGGTTTTTAATCGTTCAACACGAGGCACAGAGTATGACACGGGAAACCACGGCCCTCGCTCATTCGACCGCCGTCCGGGTGTCGACGGACGGCCGGTCACAGAACGGGGACCGGGTCCTCTCCGCGGCGCGGACGACGGCGGACTCGACACCGGTCGTCAGGACGGGACCGACGGGCATCACAGCAGCCACACCGCTAGTGATGGTTACACGTAGCGAACGGACAGCCTTCTACAGCGACCCGTCACCGGCGACCGTCCGTGACCTCATCGACGAACTGGAAGCGGGGACAGTACCGACAGCCGATGCGGACGCTGTCGTCGAGCACGACCCCGAAACGGCGTCGCTCCCCGCCCCGGAGCGTGGCCCGCTCTCAGTCGGCCGCCGCAACGTACTGGGCCCCTGTGGCTGGGTCGCCCCGCTTTCGCCGGCCGACTGGTCGTTCGTCTCGACCCAACGGACCGCCGACGTTGCAGCGGGAGCCGGGCTGCTGGGCCGCGGTCGCGGGGACGCCGCCGCTGATGAACCGGTCGCCGATACGTGGGAAACAGCCAGCGAAACCGACGGTGACCCAGTGGTCGTCTGTAACGCCAACGACGCCAGCGACCTCCCGACGGGCGACGACACGCTCCTGTCCGGCGCACCGATGGCAGTCCTCGACGGGATTGCGGCGGTCGCTGAGTACGTGGACGCTGGCGACGCTGTCGTCTATGTAAACGAGTCGCAGACGGACGTGCAAGCAGACCTCCGCGAGGCAATCGACGCAGCCGCCGACACCCTGCCTGTCGTTCCGCAACTGGTGGCCGGTCCGGACGAGTTCCGCGCCGGCGAGCCGACAGCGGCGCTCGAAGCACTGGAAGGAGCCGACCGCATCGAGCCGCGGCTCCAGCCGCCATCACCGGCCAAACGAGGCCTGTACGGCCGCCCAACAGTCGTCCACACGCCGCGGACGTTCGCGCAGGTTCAGCGAGCCGTCGCCGAGCCCGATAGCGTCGACGCTGACGCGGCGGACCCCGGGACGCGAATCGTAGCGGTCGCCGGCGACGTTGCGGACTCGGCGACAGTCGAACTCAGGTCGAGCGCAAGCCTCGCAGCGGTTCGCGAGGCGGTCGAGATGGACGGGTCGTTCAAAATGGCCTGTGTTGGCGGCGTCCTCGGCGGTGTCACGCGCAGTCTTGATATGGCACCGACCGCACAGTCGCTCCGGGCTGCCGGGCTCGGAACCAATGGCGTCGTCGAACTGTTCGACACCGGTCGATGTACCGTTGAAACGGTTGGGAAGCGGGCGCGGTTCGCATCGATGGAGAACAGCGGCCGGTGTGTGCCCGGCCGTGAGGGAACGAAGCAGCTCGCTGAACTGCTGCGCGACATATACGACGGCTCGTTCGAGAACGACAAGATACGCGAATTGTCCCGGGTGATGCGCCAGTCGAGTAACTGTCAGACCGGCGCGCACGCGCCGCGGCCAGTGACCACAGCTATCGACGAGTTCGAGCCCGAGTTCCGCGCTCACACTGACGGACACTGTCCCAGCGGCACCTGTACGGAGAAGCTATGAGCACAGACAAATCGATTCCACGAGTTCCGGACCTACACGACCCACAGCCTGAGACGCCAGTCACTCACGAGTTCGAGACCGGCACCGCCAACGACCCCGACGTGGGAACCGACACAGACGACCCGACGACGCTTACCGTCGACGGCGAGCGGGTCACGGTCGCCCCGGGGTCGACCATCATCGACGCTCTGCAGGACCTCGACGACGATATCGTCAGTGTCGACCCCGGTGCGGAGGGCGTCGAAGACGACGCCGATGTTCCGGCCCTGTGTTACTACGACCGCGACGGGGACTGCAGCGACGAGGTCGGCCCGCGCAGCGAGTGTCGCACCTGCATGGTCGAGACCGAGGAACACGGTCTCGTCCCGTCGTGTTCGTTCCCCGCCGAGGACGGCCTCACCGTCTCGACGGGTACACCCGACGCCGAGGAAGCCCGCAGCGTCAACCTCGACCTCGTCCTCTCAAACCACAACCTCCGGTGTACCACCTGCAACGGCAACGGCCGCTGTGAACTGCAGGACGCCGCCATCAGCGAGGGTGTCGACCACCCCCGCTACGGCGTTTTCGACGAGCGCGACCAGTACGAACCCATCGACGACACCTCCTCGTTCATCCAAATCGACCGGAATAAGTGTATCCTCTGTAACCGGTGTGTCGACGCCTGCAACGACGTGCAGGTCGAAGGCGTCCTCCGTATCGAAGGTCACGGCGAGGACACTCGCATCGGTTTCCAGTCCGACGCCGAGACGATGCACGACTCCGAATGTGTCTCCTGTGGCCACTGCGCTACCGTCTGCCCCACCGGCTCGCTGACCGAGAAGGGTATCGACGGCGCGGCGACGCTCCCGCTGCCGGGCTTTACACAGCGGAACTCGATCGGGAAGGTCATCGAACACGAGGACGCTGAGACCATCGATGATACTACCGCTCCCAACCGCGGGTTCGAGCCCGGCGACCCGAGAGCGGCGAAGAGCAAGCAAGGTCTCGCCAAATTCGCCTCGCAAGCAAAACGCCGGGCCGGCGACATCGCCAAGGACTACGGCAAGAAGGCGTTTCTCGCCGGCGAACACACCGCCGAGAGCATCGCGGCGAACACGATGCCCGAGGGCCGGCTGTTCGACATCGCCGACATAGTCAGCGACTACCGGCTCTCGAAAATCGACAAAGAGGAGACGACCTGCGGGTTCTGTGCCGTCGGCTGCCGGTTCGAGATGTGGGGCAAAGACGGGGACTCGCTCGGCGTCGTTCCGGTCGACGACCCCGACGACGCGCCCGCGAACAACTTTTCGACTTGCGTAAAAGGGAAGTTCGGCCACGAGTTCGCCAACAGCGAGCAACGGGTCACCGAACCGCTCATCCGCAACGACGACGGCGAACTCGAACCGACGACCTGGGACGAGGCGCTTGAGTATGTCGCCGAGCGCTTCACCGAGATTCAGGACGCCCACGGCATCGACTCGCTTGGCTGTCTCGCCTCTTCGAAGGGCAGTAACGAGGAGGCATACCTCGTCCAGAAGTTCGCCCGGCAGGTGCTTGGCACGAAGAACATCGATAACTGCGCGCGGCTGTGTCACTCCTCAACGGTGGCGGCGCTCCAGCAAACGCTTGGCTACGGCGCGATGACCAACCGTATCAACGAGGACATCGGCGAGGCTGACGCCTACCTCATCAGCGGCTCCAACACGACGGAGTCCCATCCGGTACTCGCCACGCGAATCAAGCAGAACGTCCGAGACGGGGCCGACCTCGTCGTGTTCGACCCGCGGAAAGTCGGCATCGCCGAACACGCCGACCAGTACACCCGGACCAACCCCGGCTACGACGTGGCCTGGCTCAACGGCCTGATTCGGTACATCATCGAGCACGACCTCCACGACGAGGCGTTCATCGAGCGCAACACGAAGAACTTCGAGGAGGTCAGGGAGAAAGTTCAGGCGTTCACGCCCGAGAAAGTCAAGGAACTGGCAGGCGTATCGCCTGAAGAACTCGCCTCGGCTGCCGAGACACTCGCCGAGGCCGATAGCGTCGTCTTTGGCTGGGCGATGGGGATGACCCAGCAGAGCCACGGCACGGAGAACCTCATCGCGATGGCCGACCTCGCGCTCGTCCTCGGGCAGGTCGGCAAGCCGGGAGCCGGCCTCTCGCCGTTCCGCGGCCAGAACAACGTGCAGGGCGGCGGTGGCGACATGGGGACGCTTCCGGGGAGCTTGCCGGGCTATCAGAACCCAGCCGACGACGAGGTCGGCGAGAAGTTCGCCGACGCGTGGGGCGAGCGCCCGCCCAAGGAGCCCGGACTCAAAGTACCAGAGATGCTCGCCGAGGCCCACGCGGGGAACCTTCGGGGAATGTACGTCGTCGGCGAGAATCCGGCGCTCTCGGAACCCGATATCCAGCACGCCGCCGAGGCTCTGGAAGACCTAGAGTTCCTCGTCGTGCAGGACATCTTCATGACCGAAACGGCGGAGTACGCCGACGTGGTGCTCCCTGCGGCCACGTCGCCGGAGAAACACGGCACGTTCACCAATACGGAGCGACGCATCCAGCGGGTTCGACCCACGTCTGAGCCGCCGGGCAAGGCCCGTCAGGACTGGGAAATCACGCAGGCGTTGGCCCGTCGCCTCGGCTACGACTGGGATTACGACCACCCGCGGGAGGTCATGGACGAGATCAACTCGCTCGCACCCATCTACGGCGGCGTGACGTACGACCGGCTCGAATCCGGCGAAGAACATGGCCTGCAGTGGCCTTGCTGGGACGAGGACCACGATGGCACGCCGTACCTCTATGACTACGACGAGGGGAACTTCAACTTCGAGGACGGGAAGGCCCGCTTCGTTCCCGCCGACGGCGGACACCCCGGCGAGATTCCCGACGAGGAGTTCCCGCTGACGCTTACCTCCGGGCGCGTGCTGTATCACTGGCACACAGGACAGATTACCCGCCGTGTCGAGGGGCTGATGAGCCACGTCGGCGAGAGCTTCGTCGAAGTACATCCCGAGACGGCCGAGAAGCTCGGCATCGCCGACGGCGAGTACGTCCGCGTCGAGTCCCGGCGGGGCGATATCGTCGTCAAGGCACAGGTCACCGACCGCGTCGGCCCGGGGACGCTGTTCATCCCGATGCACTTCGCGGCTGGTGCAGTCAACAAACTCACCGGCGAGACGTTCGACCCGACCGCCGGCATTCCTGAGTACAAAGTGTCGAGTGTTCGCGTGGAAGTGCTGGGCCCGGAGACGGACGAGACGGTGCTCCGGACGCCGGACGCCGGCGGAAAACAGATCCGGAAGCGAGGGACAGGCGACGACTGAGTCGGCACATCCGCTTTTGATCAGTATGCGGGATCGTGAATGGTATCGTGACCGCCTCAGACAATCACCGAATATACAGACATATTTGCGGACTATTTACCACTGCCCGTTAGCGTTGATAATTATTTAGCCTGCATTTACACAAGCGAATTTTTCTTACTAAGAGAGTAGGTGTGAACTATGTTGAGAAGGAACCAACTAGCGTGGTTTCAATAGCAGCTATCTGCGTTTTTCTTCACCGCTTACTCACGCGGTCCGACCGGCCGATCCGCGATTTCATCGAGGAGGTCGACGAGCGACTCGGTTGCCAGGTCCAGTAGCATCTCCCCACGTTCGGCGCTCCCCTCGCGCGGGTCGCCGACGACGCCGTTCTGGGTAAATTCGTCGGAATCGAACGCGAGGTTGACGCCGCTCTGCCACTCTCCCCAGCCGTCGCTGCCACCGTCTGCGGCCTCATCAAGCCGGTCCTCGTGGACTATCTCTGGGTTCGTATGCTGGAGCAGCGAGGTTTCCAGCGGCCCACCGTGGCCCATATCGGCACTGTGGTCTCCGACCGCGTTGAACCAGGTGAACGGGACAGCAAAGGCCTCGTCGTGGCGGGTTATCGTGCCCGCGACTTCCCGCAACGCGTCGATGTTGCCGCCGTGGCCGTTGACCAGCACCACGTGGTCCCAGCCGTGGCTGGCGAGGCTCCGGACGATGTCGCGGACGTAGGACCGAAACGTCGATTCGGAGGTCCACAGCGTCCCTGAAAAGGCCCGATGCTCCTCCGCGACGCCGACGGGGACTGCCGGTGCGACGACGACGGGGTCGTCGTGGCGCTCAGCACCGTGTTCGGCAACCACTTCGGCGTCGAGTGTATCCGTTCCGAGCGGCGCGTGTGGCCCGTGTTGTTCCGTACTTCCGACGGGGAGCAGCGCAAGGTCCGTCTCGACCTCGGTCATATCAGTCCACGCCTCCGTCTCCAGTTCCATGGTCGCATCTCTGGTCGGGGCGAAATAAAGCCATTCGCTCAGCGGGTGTGACAGTCAAAGTGCTGGCTTGCGTCTCCAGTTGGCACCCGGACACGGCTTTAATACGTGTTGACACGTGTGTTGTGATAGCATGGCTACCGATAGCTCGGACTCGGTTCCAATGACGGTCATCAGCGGGCCACTCGGCGCGGGGAAGACAACACTGGTAAACAGGTTGTTAAGCGAGCCCGGAGGCAGGCGAATCGCCGTCGTCGTCAACGATATGGGGGAAATAAATGTTGACGCCGAGCTTCTCGCGGACGAGGCAGAGTCGGGAGAAGAGGGCATCGTGGACCTCTCGAACGGGTGTATCTGTTGCCGACTGCAGGACGACCTCGTCACCGAGGTGACGCGACTTGCCGAGGAGCGGACGTTTGACTATCTCATCGTCGAAGCCTCCGGTATCAGCGAACCGATTCCCATCGCCAGAACGCTGACAGTCGGCCCGGACGGGGGCGACCCGCCCGACGGACTGCATCTAGATACAACGGTTTCAGTTGTCGACGCCTACGGATTCTGGAAGGCGTTCGACCCCGAGGAATCGCTTCCGGAGGCCGCCCCCGACCCCGAACGCCCGCTCACCGAGGTCCTAGTCGACCAGATAGAGTTCTGCGACGTACTCCTCCTGAACAAATGTGACATGGTCCCCGCGGACGCGCTGGACGCCGTAGAAGCCGCGGTTAAGGCGCTCCAACCTCGAGCAGCCATCCATCGAACCACGTACAGCGAAGTCGACCCTAGCGACGTACTCGGGACTGGACGCTTTAATTTTGAGGACGCCAAGCGACGACAGGGCTGGAAACAGGCGTTAGCTGGGGCAGAAGGCCATGCCGACCACGAACACGACGACGAGATGTCGGCTGCAGCGGCACACGGCGTCGAGTCGCTCATCTATCGGCGAGACACGCCGTTTCACCCTGTTCGGTTCAATGACTGGCTCGACGACTGGGACGGTGCTATCGTCCGCGCGAAGGGGTTTGCGTGGGTCGCCAGCAGGCCCGAGACGGTGCTGGGCGTGAGTCAGGCCGGCCCATCTGTTCAGGCGGGACCCATCGGGGAGTGGGGCAACGACGACCCGTCCACGCGGCTCGTCTTTATCGGACAGGAGATGGACGGAGATACACTCATCGCTGAACTTGACGGCTGTCTGGCTACGGACAAAGAGCGAACGGAGACGTTTGCCAGTGACCCGTTCCCGCGGGAAGGGTGAGTCAGGTTGCGCCGTAGCCCACTTCCTCGCGGAGTTCGTCCCACGACTCGTGGAACCCGTAGGTGGACTCGGAGTCGCCGCCCATCGCGGCCTGATAGACATCATCATAGGACAGTAGCTGCGTCCAGCCGTCGTGGAACCGGTAGCTACAGTACTGACACATAGCTGTCCATACCGGGTAGCAGGATGTATAGCTATCGCCGAAAAATGGGCTGGTGTTCTGGTGTCAGGGCTCCAGCAGGACCTTGGTGACACCTTCTTCTCTGTTGTCGAAGGCCTCGTACATCTCGGGAGCCTCTTCAAGCCCGACCCGGTGAGAGACGACCCAGCTTGGGTCGGCGCGACCCTCGACAATCAGGTCACGTAGTTCCCGGTTGTAGGACTTGACGTTACACTGGCCAGTCCCGAGCGCCTGCCCCTTCTCGAAGAGCAGTCCGAAGTCGATACCGAGGCGGCCCTGCGCGGCCATGTCGTCCGGCGCGCCCGGGTCCTCTGGAACGTAGAGCCCTGGAATCCCCAGTTCGCCGGTCGGTTTCACCGTTCGGATGAGGTTGTTGATGACGACGGCCGGGTTCTCTCGCGCCGGGTCGTACGCGTCGTCAGCTTCCTTATCCGGGTCGATGGCCTGATAGCCGACAGCGTCTACGCCCTTGTCGACGCCACCGCCGTGTTGCGCTTTGATCTGCTCGACCGGATTGCCGTCCTCGAAGTTGATTGGCGTCGCGTCGCAGTGTTCTTCCGCGAGTTCGAGCCGGCTCGGAACGCGGTCTACGGAGTAAATCTCCGCTGCGCCCTTGATTTTCGCGCTGTAAGCGGCCATCAGCCCGACCGGACCGGCCCCGTAGATGGCGACGGAGTCGCCCGGTTCGAGGTTTGCGAGTTCTGTCCCGTGCCAGCCTGTCGGGAAGATGTCCGCCAGCAGCGAAAAGGCGTCCTCGTGCTCATCCCCATCCGGGAGTTTGAGCGCGTTGAAGTCTGCGTAGGGAATACGGAGCTTCTCGGCCTGCCCGCCCTTGTATGGCCCCATGGCGACGTACCCGTAGGCTCCGCCGGCGAAGCCAGGATTGACGTTCGTACAGAAGCCGGTGTATCCAGCCTCGCAGTTCTCACAGAAGCCACAGGCAACGTTGAACGGCGCAACGACGCGGTCGCCTTCCTCCAACGAGGAGACGGCCTCCCCGACTTCGGTGACGATGCCCATGTTCTCGTGTCCAAACACGATACCGGGTTCCGCTGCCGTCCGCCCCTCGTACATATGGAGGTCGGACCCACAGATGCACGACGTCGTGATGTCGATAAGTACGTCGTTCGGGTGCTCTATTTCTGGTTCATCGACTTCTTCGACAGCCACTTCTTTCGGTCCCTTATACACAACAGCGTTCATTGACATTGTCTAACACAACCATATACCACATAGAATAGCTGTCACTTATAACTAATTAACTATAATGAACAAACTAGAGACAGCTACTGGCAGAGCAGTCTGGGGCTGCTCCGCACCTGCAGACGGGAAGAACGTACGCAGCAAGCCCGGAACCCCCGACACGTCCTACTTCTCGGTCGAGGCAGATATCTCCCGCCGTGACCCGGTAAGGGGTGAGCCGTCGTGCCCTGACAGACGGACAGTCAGGTAGACCAGCGAAACTATGGCAGTGTATTCGAGCACACTGACCACCAGATGTAGCTCGGACGGGATGCTCACCGATACGATGACCGGCGGATGATTCATTGATGCATGGAACAGGGCGACGAGCCAGAGGTTGCCAGTCAGCGCATAGACGCTCCCGTAAGCGAGCCCCATAAGCGTCAATCCGAAGAGTCTGGCCGCAAGTGCGGAGCTAACGCCGTGCCCTGAAGCGAGAAACCACCGCGGCAGGTGAAAGAGGGCGAACAGGACCGCAACGAGAGCGATGCCAGACAGCACCGCCCGCCGAGTTGTCCCACCGGCCAGCCTCGTGACTTTCTGTTGCAGGTACGTACGGAAGAGAAGTTCTTCCGGGATGGCAGTGAACAGCAGCGAACTGAAAAGTGCCGCGAGATACAACAGCGGGTGGGCAGCGGTTCTCGACAGCGAGACTTCGAACCCAGAGATGCCACCCATAGCGAGGGCGACCACAACAAGGTTGTACAGTCCCCAGAACGCGGAGACCACCTCAATCACGGGAACCAGTGTGCGAACAGGCGGGAGTAGCGAGCGCAGTGAGACGGTCTCGATTCTGAGCGCACCAGCTGTGAGTGCAACGAGGAAGACACCCCAGATCATTCCCAGGACGGGTGGCGGGGATGCGCCGGGGGAGATGGTCATCAGTCCGGAGAGGACCACAATCACCAGGAGGTACGTTGCAACGGGAACCAGCGGCCCGCCGCTGAATCTCGGCAGGCCAATGTCAGGGCGCAACATCCAGTCGGAATCCGATGGCCGACCCAAAATTATCTTCCATCTCACATTCCGGTGTAACTCTGTTGACGACGAGTGCCCAATATGTGGGTTGTGGCCAACCACGCGACCTGACGTTTAAAACTAGTTTTTAGTCTCTGGTAGCTTTACTATGCTCCCGTCCAACGGGTCAAATGCCGGTGACCGCCTGTAACAGGTCCCGGCTGCCAGCGCCCTCCCCGTGTGCCGCCGGTTTCCACGAACCGGACTCCATCCCAGCCCGGATGTCCACACGACAACGGGTACAGCCCGCCTTCCCCGTTGTCGACCGCTCAATTCACAGTGCGTTGGCACTACAGTTGGGTCCCACACCACACAGACCGAAAGTAACGATGAAACGACGTGTCCGCCGGCTATGCTGTTGTTATGTCGATGTGCGTGTATCGGTTTTCACAGCCGACGTGCTCTGCAATGTGTCTCACCGAGTAGCCAAGCATCTCGGTACCCAACCAGTGTTCACTGCAAGACCCGCGCCCCCCGGACCGGCGGTATTATCGCGGCAGGTGGTCAGGGGTGCGTGATCGGACTGTATTGCTGCTAGCCGTCATCACGATCGCGTCACTCACTGGAAGCATCGCGATGCTCGCGGTGGCAGGTCCGACAGATTCCCGCCCGGACAGGGCCGATAACGCATCAGTATCGGTGTCAGACGGAGCAGCTGGCCGATTCGCACGGCTCCACGCGGCCGGAGTCACAGGTTCGAACGTCACGGTCGGCATTGTCGATCCGACCGGATTCGACACGGAATCGAAAACGATTGCCGGCCAAATCGTCAAAACACGGAGCTTCGGGATTGGTTCCGTGCACAATACCCACGAGGCTCACGGGACTGCAACGGCCGCCGTCGTGTCACGGACCGCACCGGATGCTGACCTGTATCTCGCCCGGGTTGACAGCATCGACAGTTATCAACAGGCAGTCGACTGGCTGGTCCGAGAGGATATCGACGTGATCGTCGCACCCGTTTCCTTCTACGGGCAGCCAGGCGATGGAACCGGGCCAGTCGCCCGCAGCGCAACACAGGCGACAGAGCGTGGGTCAGTGTTCATCGCCCCAGCTGGTAATCTCGCACAATCCCACTGGTCAGGGCAGTACACCACTGATACCGTCCAGAATCGGACAGTCGCGTTTACCAACGGGAGCAGGCAGAATTACATCAGAGGTGGGACCGAAATCACGGTCTGGCTCTCATGGGAACGAGCATACGCAGACGAGGAGTACACAGTCGAACTGCACTGGACAAATGGAACCGACTCCCGCCTCGTCGCTCGCTCACAGCCCTACCGCGGCGACGACGTGCCAAACGAGCGTATCGTTGCCGACGTCAAACCAGGCGACTACTATCTCGTGATTCGCGGGCCAGCGTCGCCGACTGGCGCACGGTTACGGCTCGTGTCTCCGACGCACGACCTCCAGCACACGGCGGCTCGAAACAGCATCGTCGCTCCGGGGACGGCCCGTAAAGTGATTACTGTCGGGGCGTACAACAGCCGTGTCGACCAGCTCGAACCGTTCAGTTCGCGTGGGCCGACAGCCGATAACCGGGTCGGCGTCGACATCGTGGCTCCGGACAGGCAGTTCGCCGCCGCCGCACCTGACGGCTTCGTCGGGTCTTCGGCCGCAGTCCCCTACGTCGGTGGCACCGCGGCCCTGCTGCTGGACGCAAACGAGTCGCTGTCCCCCCACGAAACCGAGCACCTGCTGGAACAGACTGCGAGGGACGTGGGACGGCCGGGACTCGACAACGAGACCGGTCACGGGGCGGTCGAACCGGTCCGCGCGGCCCGGGCAGCACAGAACCGTACTGATGGTTAAAACTCGTTTTAAGCCAGCCACAGACCTTTGAGGAGTCCTGTATCATATATCCGACAGTGACGCCATGTCGAGCCCGATCGAAACGATACAGGAGCGGACCGGGACAGCAGACGAATCACCGCGAGTACTCGGTGTTGCGGAGAATGAAACAGACGATGTCCTCGACGCGCTCGCATCGGACACCAGCCGGTCGCTGTTCCGCACGCTGTACGACGAACCCGGAACGCCGTCCGAGATAGCGGACCGGTGTGACACGTCGGTCCAGAACGTCCACTACCACGTTTCGAATCTCAAGGATGCGGACCTCATCGAACCAGTCGAAACGGTGTACTCCTCGAAAGGTAACGAGATGACCGTGTACGGTCCCGCCAGCGACCCGATTGTGCTAGTCGGCGACCGCGACCTGGCACCGCGTATCCAGCAGTCGATGGCGAATGTTGTCACGGGCGTGGGGCTGATCGGCTTTGCGAGCCTCTTCGTCCAGTGGGGCGCGGAGAAACTGGCGGACACAGCCGGGAGTGGTGGCGTTCTCGCTCCAGCGAGTCCGCAAGCAGGACCGGTCAGTGGAACCAGTACACTCGCGTGGTTCGTTTTCGAAGTCGTCGAGCCGGGCGTGCTGTTTTTCTGTCTCTGTCTCACCGTTCTCGGTCTCGCTGCGCTACTGACTGGCGAGTGACTGTCCGCGAGACAGTACAAAAAACGACAGTTCAACCGTGACCGGTTTCCGGGCAAAAACGCACGGCTCACCGATCTAGCCCCGAGGCCGCGGTCGTGGGTACACCAGTGAGAGCAGGCCTCTGACAGTGGATGCCACTTTAGACACTTTCGAGATGGGTTCAAAAACCGTGTTTCGAGACGACTGTCTTGGGATCAGTTCATGACGGACCGAAGGCAGATCCCCACGCCAACGATAGCGAGGATGCCGCCGACAGCGAGAGCACCAGCACTGATCCCCAAGTCACCAGCCTGTGACTGCTGTGGAGCCGATGTTTCGCCGGTAACTGAATCGACGCCGTCGGAAGACGCGTCTGTAGATGTGGTGTTCCCATCTGTGATGAGCAACGTGCCGACCGTGTCGGGCCGGCCATCCATCTCAGTCCCACGGTACAGCGACAAGTCGTAGGTGCCCGCGTCAAGTTGCGAATCGAGGGCGACCTCCGAGCCGGATTCAACCGCCACGGCATCGGCATCCGCAGCGGTTTCGAGGGTCGGTTCGTCGTGGCCGGCCGCCGTGGTGTCAAACAGGAGAGCGACACGGGCATCGCCGTTCCCGTCACGGACGGTCGCATTGATCTCGTAGTTGATTTCCGGGCTCCCGATAGAGATGGTGGCCGCGTCAGCGGTCGCAAGGACGACATGGATTCGAGCAGTCTCTCCTTGCCGCCCTTTGACGACTGGTTCTTCCAGCCCGAAGTCGGCCGATTCTTCGACCTCGAACTGCTCGTTTGCTGTCCCATTAGCTTCGATGATAAGCCGGCCGACAGTCGGTGTCCCGTCAGTCGACTGCCCATCGAACACGCGGTACGGGTACGCGGCGGGGTCAAGGGTCGACGGGAGGTCCGACTCCGACTCGGTCACGGTCAGCGAGTCACCATCGTCTGCCACGCGAAGCGTCGCCCCCTCAGTGCCGGCGACCGCAGTGTCAAAGAGGACCAGCACCTCGCCGTCGCTGTCGTCGTCACTGACGGTCGCGTTGATCCGGTAGTTGGTCGCCTCGCTTCCAACAGAGAGCGTTTTGGTCCCTCCGTCAGTCATAGAGACCGGTATTTCGGCGGTGTCGCCCTGGGAGACCGTGACAGTGTTTTCGCCGTCGTCAGTCTGCTTCGGGGTCGCTGTCTCCGGTACCGTATCAGTACAGTCGCCGTCACACGGGGCGATGGTCTCAGTACGTTCAAACAGCGTGTCGCCGTCGACATGAGCGGACAGTTCGTAGGATATGTTCGCTGGCATGTGCGACATATCGAACTGGGCGACGAACGTCCCATTGGGTTGCACTCTGACCTGCCTTTGAGAAAGGAACGGGTTCGACGCGTTGGCTGACTTGATTCTGACCGTCATCTCTGTCCCGGGTTCCAGTGTGGTCTCCCCAGTGACCACCTGTTGTTCGTCAGCGTGCAGCGGGAAGCTATCCTCTGAGACCGTGGCCTGCTGCTCCGCGGCAGCAAGCCCCGGACCCGTCCCTGCCGCGGCGATAAGCACCGCGGCTAGCGCCACCGACCGGACGCTCACAGAACCACCTCCCGTGGTGCGGGCGACTGTGCGTGCGTTTGAGAGCGATGCTGCCAACAGTACCGCATCGCAAGTGGAGGGCCATTCGCTGGCATACGGGTAGCGGTTACACCGGGACTGAAAAAGCACCAGCGATAGGTTAAAACCGCGTTGAACTCGGTAATGCTGATCTGATCGGTGAGGCGGCGAATTCGCTGCGATATAAACGGTAATATCTGTGACGATGGTTCAGTGGCGACAGTATTCGTGGCATCCACGTAGGCAATGATCTTGCAGTAAGAGGGGAGAGGGCGCAGAGAGTTGTGAGAAATGCAGTAATTTTATGATAATTTCGGTATGATTGACTAGTATGCGAACGGTCCTCGCAAACCAGCTCTCCAACGTCCGGGTCGTGAGTACCGATGGCCGCGAAGTCGGCACACTACAAAACATTACGATCAATACAACTACGGGAGAACTCCAGACGATTGTCATCAACAGCGACATTCAAGAGATATTTGGCGTTGAACGGGATTCCGACGGCGATATTCGATTGCCGGCGTCCCTCATCGAATCGATGCGGGACCACCTGACCATTCAGCCGCCTGCAGAACAGAGTGTTGCAGGCGGCGATGCTGTGGACTCGTAGGCAACCCGTCGGCTGTTCAAACGGGCCGAAACGGGTGTAACTGCTAGCTGTGCGTTTGCAGCAGCAGAGTTCGGTACCGTCGTGACGATACGTCGTCGTTTTTGAGAGTATGCAGCTAGACACTGAGATAGTCTCGCTCGCAGTGCTAGCTGCTCCCCTCCAGAACAGCGGCGCAGGTGATATCGTACTGTTCCTGTTCAACCTCTTAATTGCCGGTATCCATATTGCCGGGATGTGGATGGTATTCGGGAAGTTCGTTATTGTTGTACTCACAGGTGTTCCAGTCGTTATCGCGCTGATTGCCCTCTGGTCGTGAGATTATTCGCGGTGTGACCGAGGGTTCCAGCTAACAACAGTCGGGACGCTGTGGGACAGCTACAGGGCGGCTGGCCGGTGGGCTACTACTGTAACATCGCGTCGGCGTACTCACTTGCCGTCTGTCGGGCCGTTTCGAGTTCCTCAGTGTCGTCTAGCATCACGGCTCGAGTCCGGGCACCGTCGATGATCGTCAGCAGCGAACGGGTAACGTGCTCCGCGTCGACGTCAGTAAATACGCCCTCGTCGATCCCATGGTTGATGACTGCCTTGAGCATATACCGGACGTACTCGTCGTTCTGTCGGAACCGGTCGCTGAACGCCTCCTTGTACGGGGCTTGACTCCGCATCTCTAGCAGAGCGACCGAGAGGTCGGGGTTTTCCTGCGGTTTGACAAGCAGTTCGTCGAGCAGGAGGTTCAGCCGTGCTTCAGGGTCCGTTGTCTCGACATCGTGAATCGAATCGACGAACCGCTCCAGCAAATAATCGAGAAAGGCCGCAAGAAGGTCGTCTTTCGTGTCGTAGTAGTAGTGCACTGCAGCCGTCGATTTGCCGTACTCGTCCGCGATCCGTTGTATCGTGAGGTCAGCGTACCCATGCTCGCGCAACGCCCGGTAGGTCGCCTGCATTATCTCCTCGGTCTGGTCCGAGAAGGTGCGGTCCGATGGTCCAGCCATTGCGTAACGGTTTCGACCATGGTTGGATAACGGTTGTGACCCCGATACTATTGCTCAGTCAGATTATTGGTTAGTTAGTCTTTCGGTGCTTGATTCGGCCTATGTATCGTTTATAATTTAGTTTGTGGGGTTCAAAGCGTTTTTGACTAACCAGTTAGTAAGTTTTGTCACAGCCGTTATGGATGACGATACAGCTACCGAAATTCTTGCGGCGACGTACCGCGCCCTCTGCCAGCACGGGTACGCCGCACTCACGGTCAAAGACATCGCTGCCGAGGCGGACCGGAGCAAAGCGTCTATTCACTACTACTACTACGACAGCAAAGAGAACCTCTTTGCCGAGTTTCTGGACTTCTTGTACGAACGATACACTGCAAAAATAACGGGCGTCGACGGGAGTACACCGCGGGAAGAACTCGATTCGCTGTTGGACACCGTTCTCACTGATGAGCGACAGACGCCCGGTCAGGAGTTCAGAACGGCGATACTCGAAATAAAGGCACAGGCCCCGTACAACGACGCCTTCCGGACACAACTGGCCAAGTTCGATGCCGTGCTCTTTGACCAGTTGCGGGAAATCATCGTAGCCGGCGTCGAAACCGGTGAATTCGATGACACAGTCGAGCCGAGTGTTGCAGCGGAGTTCCTCGTGACGACGATTACAGGTGCTCATACCCGGCACGTCGCCACAGACCGTTCGATAGACCGATTCAACGAGACGATTACGCGATACGCTGAGACCCATCTCCTGACGGACACGCCAGCGGAGGCGACCCGCTGATGGGGATTCGAAGTCGCGTTCGTTCGCTGTTCAAAGGCCCCGAGGAATTCGACCTCACGTCGGGTGGCATCGGGAAGCCGCTGTTTTTCCTCTCGATGCCGATTGTCATCACGAATCTCTTCCAGACTGCGTACAACCTCGCGGACACGTTCTGGCTCGGCCAGTACAGCACGGACGCGCTGGCTGCAATCAGCTTCGCGTTCCCGATGGTGTTCCTCCTTATCTCGCTCGGGATGGGGATATCCGTCGCCGGCAGCGTCCTCGTCGCACAGTTTACCGGCGCAGGCGAGGAGCGCGAAGCCGAGTACGCTGCGTCCCAGACGGTAACGTTCGCCGTCATCGTCTCGTTTGGTCTCGGTATCGTGGGCTATCTCGGCGTCGATACGTTTCTCAGCCTGATGGGCGCGTCCGAAGACGTCCTTCCCATGGCGACCAGCTACATGGAAGTCATTTCGCTGGGTCTGTTGTTCATGTTCGGCTTCTTCGTCTTCGTCGCGCTGATGCGGGGCTACGGTGACACGATAACGCCGATGCTCGTCATGTTCGGCTCGGTCGTCCTCAACATCATCATCGACCCGTTCCTGATCTTCGGCTGGACGGTCGTCGAGAACGCACCGCTCGTCGGGACCATCTCGTTCCCCGAACTCGGCATCGAAGGGGCTGCCATCGCGACCGTCTTTTCGCGGGCGCTGGCGCTGGTCGTCGGGCTGGCAATTATGTTCCGAGGGAACCGCGGCGTCCAGATTCACCTCCGCGATATGGCCCCAGACCTGTCGTATCTCCGCCGTCTCGTTCGCATCGGCCTGCCTGCCTCCATCGAAGGGACGGGCCGTGCGCTGTCGATGAACCTGCTGCTGGTCATCGTTGCAATGTTCCCAGATACGGTCGTCGCCGCCTACGGCATCGGGACGCGCGTGTTCTCGGTCGTCTTCCTGCCGGCCATCGCAGTTGCGCGTGGCGTTGAGACGATGACTGGCCAGAACATGGGGGCCGACAGGCCGGACCGGGCAGCGAAGGCAGCTGGCCTTGCAGCGACGGTCTTGTTCGGCGTGCTCTCCCTGGCTGGCGTGCTCGTCTGGTTCACCGCCGCACCGATAGCCGACCTGTTCACGACGGACCCCGAAGTCGTCGAAATCACGACGCAGTTCCTCCGCTACGTCGCGCTTTCCTTCGGATTCATCGGCATCATGCGGGCCTACACCGGGAGCTTCCGTGGTGCCGGAAAGACGCTCACCGCCGCAGCGATATCGGTGTTGATGCTCGGCGTTATCCGCTTCCCGATTGCGTGGTTCGCCGCTGTGCCGTTCGGCGAAACCGGAATCTGGATATCGTTCGCCGTCTCAAATGTCGCGGGAGCGATTATCGCGTACGGCTGGTATCGACGCGGGACGTGGCGAGACAGCGACCTCACCGAAACCAAAGTCGACATTGACGAGGCAGGCATCGAGATGTCGGCAGACGGGGACTGACAGCAATGAGTGACGAGCGCGTGTGACACCCTTCAGGTGACCCAATGCTTTCAGGGGAGCCATCGGTACTACTGGCGTGTCCCCTGAACCGAACCCCAGTCAGGAACCTTCAGCACCGTTATTTGCGGCGGTCTACGACCCAGCAACGGCGCTCATCGAGCGGACACTCTTGCGACCACATCGTGAGTATCTGGTAGCGAATCTGGATGGAACGGTGCTGGATCTCGGCGCTGGAACCGGCGCGATGTTTCCGTATTTTGAGAGCGTTGCGACCGCCTCGACGGAGTTTCACGCTATCGAGCCGGACCCGCATATGCGGCGGCAGGCAGCGGAGCAGGCGAACACGCAGGCCACGCCGATTCATATCGAGTCGTCACCGGCCGAAGCCCTCCCGTACGACGAGGACACCTTCGACGTCGTCATCACGTCGATGGTGTTCTGTACGATTCCGGACATTGAATCCGCGATGAGTGAAATCACCCGCGTCCTCAAACCCGGCGGCGAACTGCGTTTCTTCGAGCACGTCATCGACGACGGCTGGCGCGCCCGGCTACAGTCGACGCTCGCACCGCTCTGGAAACGACTCGCCGGCGGGTGCCATCTGACCCGACAGACGGGGACACGGCTCGTCGCTGACCAGTCGTTCGATGTCGTCGAAATCGAGCGACTCAATCTGGGCATAACGCCAATCCGTCCGTTCGTTCGGGGACGGCTCCGCAAGCGCTCGGTGTCTTCGACGCGGTAACTCGGCGGCGATTAGCTCTGGCTCTGCGTGACAGACCCTTCCTCGTTTGGCTGGATGACGACAAAGCCCTCGTCACCGGTAAACTCCATCTGGATCGATTCCCCAGAGGTCTGGCCGATTTCGAAGGTCTTGTTCATCTCGATAGACGGCGAGAGGTTCGAACTCCACGCAACGGTCGCGTCCGGGTCGGTGAACACCGGCGGCGTCATCACCAGCGGGTCGCCGTGTGTCGTCAGCGCGACTTCGCCGGGGCCGGTGAGGTAGACGTTCGTCAGGCCGCCGGCAGCCATGCCAGAGAGACTGCCGACAGTGTTGATTTCGTAGTCGATAGTTGATTCGAACGCGAGCACGTCAGTGCCGTTGACCGATATCGATTCTCCGTCATCGAGTGCCAGCACCTGTACCTTCTTGCCGTTCTCGGCCACGTAGAGGTGGCCACTCCCTTCGGCCTCCATGACTGGCGTCCCTTCGCCGCTCACGGCTTCCTTGACGAAGCCCGTGATACCGCCTTCCGCCGAGGACTTGCCAGTGAACGTGACCTCGCCGGTGTACGCGACCATCGACCCGGCTTTGACCATCACAGTCCCATCGAGTGGGATGTCAAGTAGCCTGTTGTTCTCTTTCTGGAACCCATCGCCACCCTCTGCGGGGGCGTTGGAGCGGACGAATTCCTGTAAGTCCATAGTTACATCGGGACACTCGATAGGCCATGCTCATAGGCCTCGTGAAGGATTAAAACACATTTTGTGTGAAGGTGTCACACATTGAGGGGACAACGCAGTTACTGAGCCGAAAAGAAACTGAGAAATAGTATAGCCGAATAGCTATTCCGTATCGCTATACAGTTGTTCGAGGAGATCAGTGACGCCAGCTTTGGTTTTGAGGTAGCGCCGCTCTCCATCGGGTGTTCGAACAGCGTAGTTGTACACGACGCTGTCCGGGACGTACCACCGGTCGCTGTATGTGGCCAGAGCCTCCTCAGGGTTTCCACCGTCCGTGACTTCAAAAGGTTCGTCAGTTGTATCGGCATCAGAAGCCGTACACTCACCCTCGGATTCAGTCAGTGGTTTCGACTCGGCACCTGTCTCAGTTGGCTGTTCAGTGCCATCACCTGTGATACAGAGGTCACCGGCTATCGGATAGTCACCGGGGATACCTGTAATGAGGTTCTCAGAGCGACCGGCTTTTAGCGCTTCTCGCATCAGGATGTCCTGTGCGCTGATCACGCGCTCGCCGTCGTCCGGATACCGCTGGTGGTACTCGCCGTCGCTGTCCATCTCCCAGAGCTTGCGGTTGTCCGAGAGGAGGAGGTCGAGGGTGAAACGGAGTTGGCGCTGGATTTTGGGGCTTGTCACGGGTGTGACTGCTTCGACCCGGTAATCAAGGTTGCGGGTCATCCAGTCGGCGCTACCGATGTAGTACTCGGGGTCGCCCCAGTCGTCTTCGGTAGCGGGGTCGCCCCGTGCGCCGTTCTCGAAGTAGAAGATACGGGAATGCTCTAGAAAGCGGCCGACGAGCGAGTACACCGAGATGTTTTCGCTGATGCCTTCCAGTCCGGGTCGGAGGCGGCAGATATCGCGGACGATGAGGTCGATGTCGACGCCTGCCATCGATGCGCGGTACAGTTCGGCGACGATACCGGGGTCTTCGAGTCCGTTGATTTTTGCGACAATACGGGCAGGCCGACCGGCCTGTGCGTGCTGTGCTTCCCGACGGATGCACCGAGTGAACTCCTTGCGCATGGTCACCGGTGCGATGAGGAGTTCGCGGAACTCCTCGTCCAGCGACGGCCCGGTGAAGAAATTGAACACCTTGGTCAGGTCGCGGCCGATGTCACGGTCGGCGGTCAACAGTCCGAGGTCGACGTATCCCTTCGCCGTCTCGGAGTGATAGTTCCCCGTGCCGATGTGGGAGTACAGTTCGACGCCGTCGTCTTCCTCCCGAACGACCAACGCCGTCTTCGTGTGGGTCTTCAGCCCCACCGTTCCGTAGGCGACGTGGATACCGTTTTCCTCCAGTTTGCGAACCCATTCGAGGTTGTTCTGCTCGTCGAAGCGGGCCTTCAGTTCGACCATCACCGCCACCTGTTTCCCGTTTTCAGCGGCCGTTATCAGCGACTGGATGATCTGTGAGTCGCTTGCGGTCCGGTAGATAGCTGCTTTCACCGCCAGAACGTCCGGGTCTTCGGCTGCTGCTGAGAGAAACCGCTGGACGGTGTCTGTGAAGTCGTGGTACGGGTGATGCAGCAAGATGTCTCCGTCCTGAATGCGCCGGAAGACACTCGGGTCCGTCGTATCCGGCCTCCCGAACGACTGCTGTCGGTGACCGTTGAGACGGGGGTGTGGCTGTGGCGTCCACTCATCCAGCGAGAGGTCCGGTCGGTCAAGGTCGGTCAACTCCGCGAAATCCCGGTAATCCAGCGGACCCGGGAGGTCGTATATCTCGCGCTCGTCGAGACCGAGCTGTGTCGCGAGCGTCGAGCGAATACGGGAGTCGGCGTCGGGAGAGAGTTCCATTCTGACGACCGACGCGAATCGCCGCTGTTCGAGGACGTCTTCGACCATGTCAATGAGGTCCTCGGCAATCTCCTGATTACGTCGGACCTCCGCGTTGCGGGTCAGTCGGAACAGGGCCGTGTCGACGATTTCGACGTTCGGCAGCAGCAGATCGAGGTTCGCACGGATGACCTCCTCAAGCAGTACGTATCGAGTATCGTCCCCGAGTTGGACCAACCGCGGCCTGTTCGGCGGAATCTTGATTCGGGTGAACGTCGGGTCCTCGGCGTTCGGATGCCGGGTGAGAACAGCGAGCGAGAGCGACCGATTAGAAATAAACGGGAACGGATGTGCCGGGTCGAACGAAAGCGGTGTCAGGGTCGGCAACACATACTCCTCAAAGTAGGTTCGCAGTTCAGACTGTTCCGCGGCAGCAGCGTCGTCGTAGTCGAGAATCTCGATACCTTCCGCAGCAAGCGCGGGACGAATCGCGTCGCGGTAACAGCGGGCCTGCGTCGCTAGCATCGGCCGCAGGGTCTCGTGGACCGCCGCCAACTGCTCCTCGGGCGTTCGACCGTCTGGGGCCGTTTCGGTCACGTCGGCTTCTATCTGCTGTTTGAGGCCGCCGATGCGTTTCATCGTGAATTCGTCGAGATTGCGAGTGACGATAGCGAGGAACCGGACCCGTTCCAACAGCGGATTCCGTTCGTCCAGCGCCTCGTGGAGCACGCGCCGCTGGAACGCGAGCGCACTCAATTCACGGTTGAGATACAGCGACGAGTCGGTCAGGTCGACATCCGCTGGCTCGTACGCGGGGATGGCGGGTTCTGAATCGTGGTCCATCGGGTTACGTTGATGTCGGCGGGGCACGCTCCGGGTCGACGATGCTATCGGACGACCGGGCTTCGTGGGTCGTCTCCGGGTCCACCGTGACGAACTCCTGCGTCGAGCACTGGTACGCCGTCAACTGCCCGCCGTAGACGCACCCGGTGTCTAGACCAACCGCAGTAGGTGTCTCGAATGGCTCGGAAAGCACCGTGTGACCGAAGAAGATGCGAGGGTCAGCACGGCGTGTTTCGAACCAGTACGGGCGGTCGTAGCTTCCGTCCGGAACAAGTGAGCGCATGTTCAGCAGTTCAGTCAGTTCGTGCTCCGCGATTGACTTGCGGTGGTCGACGCCACCGTGGACGACCAGCGAATCGTCCCACGAGATTGCCACCGGGAGCGACGCCATCCACGAGAGGTCGTCGTCGGTCAACGACGGAATCGATTTGCGGCCGTCGATGAGTTTCTGCTCGTTGTTGCCACGGACGGTGAGGAAGTTCGGCGTATGCCGGACCATGTCGACGACACCAGCGCTGTCCGGACCTTTTCGGACGAGGTCACCAACGAAGACCACGAGTTCGTCCGGGGTGGGGTCTAACCGGTTCAGGAGGCGTTCGAGGGTCGGACGACACCCGTGGACGTCGCCGACAACGTAGATTTCCTCCCATCTGTGACCGCGGATTCGCTGGTGTGGTGCGCCGAGGTCCGGATGAAACGTCGGTGGTGAAGCCATCTATGTAAGGTCGTTTGTGAAACATCGGTGAATCTGGTATAGGTGCTTTATATGAGTTCTATATAGCTGTATGAGAGCGAATATATGCTCGCCGCCTGCTGTCGAACCAACCGGCGGTGACTGGTTGCTTCTCAGTTACAACAGGGCGGAAGTGACATCCTGATTTTTCAGTCCTCCGGCTGAATCACGGGTATGCCGACAAGCGATTACACCCCCGCCGACACGTTGCGCCCTGCAACACCGGCGGGCTATCAGTCACCCCGGCCGTTTCGATACCCGCCGCTGGTGATACTCGGTCTCGTGAGTGTGCTGGTACCGGTCGCTGCGGTGGTGTTCGGCGGCATACTCTGGTACGCCCAGGGAACCGCGCTCGACGCCGTTTTTTCGGTCGACGAAACCGCCACAGGCATCACGTTCACGCTCGCGTCTGGGCTGGTCGCGGTCACATGTATCGGCACAATTGTCGCAGCTACTGTGCTCCATGAACTAGTTCACGGGCTCGCCTATCGATGGTTCGGCTACGATGTTTCCTACGGCGTGGCCCCACAGCTCGGCGCGTTTTATGTGGCAGCGTTTCATTAGTTTCAGGAGCGGACTCACAATATTATCGTCGGCATCGCGCCGCTCGTTGTACTCGACGCGTTGCTTCTCCCCGTGTTGTTCGTTCCCCTCCCGCTTCTCGCGTTCGCAGCCTTCCTCGCCCTGCTGTTCAATACAGCGGGAGCGGCCGGCGACCTCTACTCAGTTGCAACGCTACTCAGAACGCCCGCGGGGTCACTCACGTATGACAGCGATATCCGCCATTCGTATATTTTCTGTCCTGAAGCGTAACCACGGTTTATCTGGACCAGCAACGCTGTGACAGCGCACTCAAACGCTCGTCATTGGTGGACACTTCCCCCGAAACGCCAGTCCAACAGGCTCAGCGAGTTCGAGGATTGTGAGTCGCCCCTCGACAGCATCTCTGGTGTGTTCGGCGTCCAGCCCGAACAGCAATCCGGCGAGAAACAGTAGTTCGTTACCCTGGTAGTACTGTTCGACCACGAAGTTTACCAGACCGATATCCGGCGTGGTGACACCCAACAGCACCAGAACGAGCGCAAGAACGGCAGCAAGTCCAGCGACCCACCGGACAACGATGCCTGAGAGCAGCCCCACCACGAAAACGACAACAGCAGTAAAGAGGCTCATGTTCCACTCCGGCGCGTAGCAGCCGTTGGTCTGACAGCAGTTCCCATAGTTGAGATAACACTTTCGCCGTATATAGTTCTATTAGCAGCAGTGAAGGCGAAGCCACATCACTCGATTTCAGCAACGACACGCGCCAGACAGCCCTCACCCGGTTCGAAGTACGAGTAGTGGTCGGCAACGAGGTCAGTGACATTCACGTCTTGGTAGCCGTCGGGAAGCGGCCCAGCGTCACGCGTTCCAGCGTGGCCGACGGCGTGTGTCCGGTCCGACGCCCGGTACACCCATGAGAGGACCTTGTCGTTCTGGCTGTAGAAGTTCGACACCGGAGCGTCAACAGCCTCGATAGCGTCGCCGTAACGGCCACCTTGCACCACGCTATCGTAGGGAATAGCGCCGCCGAGTAGTGACACCGAAGCAAGCACGTCTGTCGCTCCTTGCTCGGCAAGCACGCGAAGCGTCTCGCCGGTCACCCGCGCGCCAAGCGAATGGGCGAGCACGTGGACGGGTCGCCCGTCAGTTTCGGCCCACTCCATCAGCCACTGGGCGAGGAGAGTACGGTTCGCCACAGCGTTGTCCTTGGCCTGCTCCCATTCGACGTCGGAATCCCAACTGTATGCGACAACCGGTGCGGATGTGGACTCTCCGAGCGCTAGCTGCGCTGTGTAGGCATTATCTCGCGCCGTCTCAGCGTCGGTACTGAATCCGTGGACGAACAGGAACACCTCCGACGCGTCGTCGAACGACCACGCGCCCTCGGTCTCAGCGGCCGGTTCCTCGGCTGAGTCGAGAAGTCCGCGCGTAGTGATGACTGGCTGTGAGTTCGGCGCAGTATACTCGCCGGAGTCGCCCTGCAGCGACCAGTACACGTAGGCACCGCCACCCCCAAGCAGACCGAGTCCGCTTCCGAGACCGAGAAGCAGTCGCCGTCTGGTCACACCGGTTTGACTGTCCATAGCTGGTAGCCTGTGGATAGGTCACAGGTGTGCAGATAAGTCAGTTGAGATTGTCGCGCCCGGAAACGGAACGCAACGCAAGCGCTGTGGCACAGCCCACAGGCTTCATGTCTTGGCGGGTGGTTACCGGAGCCATGACGACCTGGGACGAGCGATACCGAACGGGGACGTACCCGCAACGTCCGGACCCACATCCAGTGTTAGAACGATACCTGCCGACCTTTCCACCGGGTCGGGCGCTTGACATCGCAACTGGGACCGGGCGCAACGCACTGCCGGTCGCAGCGGCCGGGTACCGCGTCGATGCGGTCGACCAGTCGCGTGCGGGGCTTCAGATTGCCCGTGAAAACGCACGCGCGGCAGGCGTCGAAGGCGATATCGAGTGGCTACAGGCAGATCTCGAATCGTTCGCGTACCCGGCGTCGACGTACGATGTCATTACGATTAGCTTCTATCGGCCCGTCGACCGCCTCCCCGATATCATTGAGGCGCTGGCCGACGGCGGCTGTCTGTTCATTCAGCACCACCTCCGGACGACCGACGACGTGGACGGCGGCCCCTCGGGAGACCGATACCGGTTCGCCTCGAACGAACTGCTCAGGGCGGGACTCGGGCTGACCGTGCTACACTACGACGAGCGAACCACGACGACGGACGGGACGACCGCCGCCACCGCTCAATTGGTCGCCAGAAAGACACAGGGCAGTCGACAGTCGTATCCAGATATCTCAGAGTGACCGCGCCGCGAGATCAACATAGACGGCCATCGACGGCTGGAGTCACAGTTCCTCGATGACTTCGCTGGCGAACGTCGTCATCGCCGCCGCTGGCTCCGCAGCACGAAGCCCAACTATAACATGGTCAAGGCCGTAGTCGTCGAGCCGTCGGAAATACTCTCGGAACCACTCGACGCCGGCCCGATAGCCAAGGTGAAGCGGTTCGGGCTCGGCCGTCGGGTCATCGGCGAACTCGACCTGCAGGGCAATCGTGAACGGCTTCTGTGGCGCGTGACCGCGCCACGTGTCGAGATACGACTCAAGCGTCGATTCGGGAAGGTGGTAGAATATCCAGCCGTCGCCGTTCTCGGCGATCCACTCCGTCGATTGTCTGGCGTTCCCGGTCGGAAACAGCGGGAGCGTATCTGTCGTCGGCTTCGGGAGAACATCCAGTTCGCCGTCAATCTGGCCCCAGGAACCCTCAAGCGTCGGGTACTCCTCTCGCCAGAGCGCGCGGAGTGCATCGACGCTTTCACGCACCAGTTGGCCCCGGTTCTCGGGGTCAACACCGAACGCCGGATACTCCGGGTCGCGGTCGCCCGAGGCAACCCCAAGCACGAGACGGCCGTCGGAGAGCCGGTCGACAGATGCGGCCGATTTTGCCACGTGGAGCGGGTGGCGCAGCGGGAGGACGATGCTTGAGGTGCCGAGCGCCACCGACTCGGTGTGGGCGGCGACGTGGGACAGCAGCGACCACGGGTCGAAGGCCCCGCCGGCGTCCCCGAACCGCGGCCAGTACGTCGGCACGTCTCGCGCCCAGAGCGCGTCGAACCCGACTGCTTCGGCGTGGCTTGCCAGCCGGAGTTCTGCGTCGATATCCGGCGTCGACTCCGTTTCGTCTGTGAGCGGAAATCCGAGCCCAAACGAGAGCCCCTCCTGCTCGTACAGTCGCCGATACCCGGCGTTCACGTGGTCCACAGCAGTCATCAGGGACCTTTCACGCTGGAGCCGTATTTGCACACGGGTGGCTTGCCCGCTACGGGCCGCCGTCTGTGGTATCGACCGTCACGGTTCCCGCATGCCTGCTTCCGGGAAGCTGCCAATCGATATGTAGCGCCCGGTCTGGGAACGACGGCTTCGCAACGACTTCCAGCGTCCGGTCTTCCGCCGCCGGTGTGACAGGCGCAGCAATCATCAGTCGGGCTACGTCGGCCCGCGAAACGCTTCCCCAGAGCTTCGCGCCGGGTTCGGCAACGGAGACGGTGTCAGTTCGGGGCCCGTTCGTGAGGACGCCAGGACGGAGAATTGTGTGTCGAACCGGCGCCTCACGGATTGCGGCCTCGGCCGTTGCTTTGGCGCGCTGTATCGGCTGGATGGCAACATCGAAGGCCGCCGCGAGCGGACTGGCCGGTTCGTCGCCGACGCCGATGGCGGATTCCATGACGAACGCCTCCACGCCGGCGTCGACAGCCGCATCGAGTAGATTGGTCGTTCCCGCACCGTCGACGTACTCATCTTGTGACCAGACATCCGTGATGTCCGACCCGACGGCGCTCAGGACGACATCGACATCCGACAGCGAATCGGTCAGCACAATCGGATTCAGCAAGTCGTCGACGACAACCTCGTCAGCGCCGGCCGCCTGCAGGTCGTCTGTTTTTGCCGAGGTGCTGGTCAATGCCCGGACCGTCGGCACACGCGAACTGAGCAGTCGGAGCGTCGCTCGCCCAGTCCCACC